>Ga0233425_10003191_pt1 | contig 30448 bp, 38 predicted proteins | sample Watercolumn_Towu_2_FD_181712 | JGI IMG/M metagenome (GOLD analysis project Ga0233425, IMG submission 181712) | Freshwater microbial communities from Lake Towuti, South Sulawesi, Indonesia - Watercolumn_Towuti2014_140_MG | ecosystem: Environmental > Aquatic > Freshwater > Lake | place...
CAAGTTCAAGGATTAAATTGTCTGTTTGTTTCTTTAGAAATGAATAAAGAACAAATAGACAATGCTTTTGATCAAGCTATTGGTTTTTTAGGTGATAAACCAGGACAAAAAATAGAAACAATGGATTATAAAAACGGTAAATGGTGTAAGGTTAAAATGGAAGTTCCCACCATTTACGATATTGATAAAGTTAAAAAGAATAGAAAGAAACTACAATCTCATGGTGGAAAATTAGTAATATCTGATAAAACTGGATTAAAATTTAATTACCATAATTTAGAATCATTGATTGATGAAGTAGAACAAACACATGAAATTATTCTGGACATGGTAATAATTGATTACCTTGGTGAAATGGGTAAAACTGAAAAACAACAAAACAAAAAACAAACAATTGCTTCCAATGTTGCCGGTATAAAAATGATTGGTAAAGAAAAAAACTTAATGATGATTACAGCAGAACAAGGTAATAGAAAAGCAATGAGAAGTGATGTATTTCATTCTGACTTAGTAGCAGATGCTATTGAACCAATATGGGTAGGTGATTTAATACTAGCTATTTGTCAAACTGAAGAAGAAGAGAAAGAGAATTTATATAGAATGTTTGTTGCTGAATATAGACATGGAGAAAAACATAAGATTGTTACTTTGGTTAGAGATTTAGCAATAGGTCAAATTGCTTTAGGAGAAGGAAAGTTAAAAACCAAAAGAAAAGACAAATTAATTAGCAGTCTTGACAGTTATTGAGGTTAATATGAAAATAATTCTACAAGTAATAGATGCCAGTTATTGTACTAATAAAAAAAATGTAAGCCATGATGAATTATTAAAAACCATTTTAAATTATAGTAGTGTATATAAATTAAAGGGAGTATTACAAAGAGGAAAAGCATCTGCATACAGACATAGAAAATTTGGATTAGGTCTTATAAATTATGTAAAAGAAAAAATAATAAACAATGAAGAAGAATATGTAATAGAGAATCTATCTAATTTCAAACCATTACAAATTAAGGAAACCAAAGATGTTTTATTATGTAACAAAGAATTGGAAGATTATCAATTAAAAGTATTAGATCTAATTGACAAAAAGGCAAAAAGAGGAATAATTCAAAGTCCAACTGGAAGTGGAAAAACAACTATTGCAGCAGCATTAATTGATAAACTCAATAGACCAAAAACACTAATTGTAACTCCTACAAAAGAGATTGCTAGAAATACAATATACTCTTTAGGAAAAGATTTAAATGCAGATATAGGAATCATTGGAGATAATGAAATTTTTATAGAAAACATAACGGTATGTTTATATCAATCATTGAAAAACATAATTAAAAGTAAACCAGAAATTCTGAAACATTTAGTAAACTATACAAAACTAATAATATGGGATGAAGCACATTTAGCTTCTAAAGCAATTGAAAAATGTCTTGTTCCTTTTAAGAATACTTATTATAGATTTGGATTAACTGCTACACCAAAACAGAAGTATAAAAAGAGTATATACTTTAAAATAACAGGACAATTAGGACCAGTTATCCATAAAATAACTGAAAAACAAGCTGAAAAAAGAATTATAACTGATATTAAAGTCTTAATGTGGAACTTTTATGATGTACCTACTGAAAAGAAATATATGGATAGGTATAGAAAAGATGTATTACTTAATGTTAAACGATGTAGATTATTATTAGAAGCAGTAGAATACTCCTTTCATGTTCAAGAGAGGTTTAACTGTCTTTTACTTGTAGATGAATATGAACAAGCAAAATTAATTGCTGATTATTCTTTAAAACATGATGTACCAAAACCAATTATTGTATGGTCTGGAATGAGTACAGAAGAATCTGATAAGATAAAAGAAGGATTAAATAATGGTAAAATTGAATTTGTTATTGCTACTCCAAAATGGTCTGTAGGTGCTGATATCCCTGAAATAGAAACAATAATATTAGGTTCTTCTAGAAAATCTATAGCAAACCTATTACAAAAGATAGGTAGGGGTAGAAGAAAAACAAAAGGAAAAGATAATCTGTTATTGATAGATACTTTTGATGTAATAGGAGAAAACGATAGATTTTTCAAAAAATATAGTACCAATAGAAAAAATCTATATATAAAAAGAAAATGGTTTGAAGGATTATATGATGGAGAATATTCTTATTAACAATGCTAAAGAAAAATTTAATCTATTCCAGTTTTTAGATGAAAATAATATTGAATATAGAATGTCTGGAAAAAATATAGGAGAAGGATTTATTGGCATTGAGGAATGTTGGCATTGTGGAATAAGAAATTATCATTATGGAATAAATATAGAAGGAAAATATGGCACATGCTGGTCATGTGGAAGAGGAGATAATTTACTATTTATCATAGTACATATATTACATATCAACTACAAGGAAGCTGAAGAATATTTAATATCTAGTACATATTCACAAGAAGATATTGAAGTACAGGTACATGAAATATTTAATTCACAAAAGCAAAAGCAAAAGATAAAACCAGAAAAAGAAATAGTATTACCACAATCAGTACCATTATATAAATATATAGGAAAAAATAAAACCATTACAAGGTTTTGTGAAGATAAAAAAATAACTCCACAATTATCAAAATACTTAGATTTAAAAATAGGAATAAATTCAAAATGTAAAAATAAATTAATAATACCTATATACTATGGTAGAGATTTAGTAGCTTATCAAGCTAGAAGTTTTATTAATAGGTATTTTAAAAATGAAGGTCCACTAAAACATTATTTATATCAATATAATAATATCAAAAAAGAAGGAATAATTTTTATAGTAGAGGGAGTTACTGATTGGATATCTACTAACAATTTTATTCAACTATTTAGAAAAAATAAAAACTACTATGTGACCACACCATTTTCTAAAATTTTAACACAGGAACAAATAGAATTGCTTGAAGCAAAAGACCCAAGTATGGTAGTATTTATGCTCGACTATGATGCCTGGTATCAGTATTATAATCCAAGTTATAAGATGTTTTGTGATACTGATTTTATAATATTACCAAAGGATAAAGATCCTGGTAATATGAATAACTTTCACTTTATGAAATCATTTTTGGAAAATGGCCTATGAAAAAACTTCACTATCCAAAACCTAAAAAATTATATGAAGAATTAGAACTAGATAATGTTAATAAACATAGAAAATTTGATTGTATTTTCTATGAATTTTGTCTAGATCATGCTGTAGATTTTCTATATGAAAGTTTTTCATGTACTAATTGTACTTATTATTATAAAACAACAACAAGTATAAAAGAATATAATGGTTTTAATGAGATGGCTAAGGAAATACTAAAGGATAAATCAAATGGGAGTACATAATGTCTTTTAAAAAAGAACATATAATTTCATTAATAAAGAAAGTAGTAACTACAGACCTAAACAACCTAAACAATAATCAAACAATGATTAAATTGATAAGTGGAACAATTGCACAAGAAAGTCAATTTGGTACTTATCTAAAACAATTAGGAAATGGTCCAGCATTAGGAATATGTCAAACAGAATTGGTAACATTTAATGATCTATTAAACAGATATGGAAAATTTTTTAAAATAATAGAAACATTTAAATTTGAACAATTAGAATGGGATTTAAGAGCATCTATTATTATGTGTAGAGTAAAATATTATTCTGTACCTGGATTTCCTGAAGATAGTTTGCAAGGAATAGCAAACTACTGGAAAAAGTATTATAATACTATCTACGGTAGTGGTACTATAGAAGAATTTATTAAAAATTATAGTAAATATGTAGGAAATTATAATGCAAAAGTATAAGTTACAGACAACACCAAAATGCAGAAGATGTAGAGCACCTACAAGACATTACAGAACATTTGAAACACAATTTCTTAATCAAAGGTTTGAAGCTGAATGGTATATGTGTATTGATTGTGAGAAAATACAGGCTAAAATTGTTAAAATGTTAGGGGAAATTCATGGAGCAAAAATTTCAGATATGGTTTAAAGAGATAAATGAATTAACAGAAGAACAGGAATCATATGAAATAAAGATGATGAAAATGGAAATACAATTGTTAGAATTTAAAATGTTTATTCATGAACTATGTAGTAAAATAAAAATGCAAGATAAACAGATAGAAGAATTATACACAGGATTAAAAGAAGCAAGGAATTTATTAAGAAGTTAGGGGGAGAAATCCCCCTAACTTATCTAGGTAGGTAAATCTGGTAATTCTTCAAGCTGTTTTGCTAATGCTCTTAAACTATCTGCTGAAGGTGGTTGATAATCTGGATTATTCCAGTTAGTAGACATTTCAGCCACCTGATTTACCAATGCTAAAATAATAGGGATTAAAATTTCAGCATTCATTTAACTCACCTCCAATAGCAATTGAGAAATTGCCTGTAAAAATTTTTGAATACCCTCTTGTTGTTTTAAAGCATCAAAACTATCAATTCCAGTTTCTTTCCAAATTGCCAATGCTTTATCCATCTTAATAATGAGTGGTTTTACTTCATTCAATTTAGGATTTATTCTTTCTTTACAAAAAGCCTTTTGAGCTTCACTACCATTATTAGTAATATTTAATGCAGTATTATACATAATGAGATAACTTTTATTAATCTCTAAAGCTATCATTCCTGCTTTATCTATTACTTTTTGTTGTTGAAAACCAGCACAACCAGATAACAAAAGAAAAAATAAAACAACACTGATGTTTCTTTTCATTCTTGTCCTCCTTCTATAACTTCTGATTTTTTAGGTTCTACAACAATTGTCTTTTTTAAATCCTCATTCTCCTTTCTTAATAAGTAAGATTGTATTTGATCTGGAGTTCTATCTCCCTTTAAAAAAGCAAAATACCCCCCAATAATTACACCAACTAATTCTAATCCTTTCTCTTTTAATAAAAATAAAACTACCAATGCAATAATAAATGAAAAACAAATAACTAACTTTTCTCTGGCATTGTCATTAAAGAAAGATCCAGGTCTGAAAAGTAAATCCCAAAAAACTTTAAACATCATGATCTCCTTTTCCATGTATTCTTGCCATTATCCATGCTAACAACCATGACAAAACAAGGTATACAGGAACCATTCTATAAGCCCATAATCTAGAATTGAGCAATTCTAAAAATTCTTGTTTATAATGAAGATAAATAAATCTTGAATATACATAAAAAGTGATTGGAATAATTGTAGCAAATACTAACCAACCAAACATTTTAAAAATAGCAGTTCTTTCCTCAGATCTAATAAACCAATATACCCAATATCCTAATATTGAATAACCAACAGCATTAACACATAAATAAATATAAAAAACTTTATCCATATCAAAATGTTCAATAATGATTGTTAAAATTATAAATATTAACACAAAAATAAAAAACAATAATCTTCTAAGTATCTTAACTCTCATTATAGTTCATCCTATAAATTACTCACAATCAATGTCATCTCCCTTTTTTCCATTCTTTAATATAAAACAGATATCCTTTAATTTATCACCATAACAATCAAATTTTCTTTCAAAATCTTTTATATAATACATTCTTCTTCTAAATTTCAAATTCCATAAAAGAAGATATGCTTTTAAATCAGTAAGAGACAATGGTTTTGCAACAATATCATCAACACATTCTAATAGTTTTTGATTATATGCATTACCAATAAAACCAGTCAATACAGTAATCCATACATATTTATCTAATTTTCTCATTTCTATTGCTAAATTTTCAGAACCTGTAAAATCATTCCCAAATTTCAAATCAAGAAGTACAAGAAAATATTTTCTTTCCTTAAAACATTCTAAACCTTTCTCTGTTGTATTAGCTACAAATACATTATATTTTTTTAAATCTATTAATTGTGACCTTAATGAATTAGTAGTAGATACATTATCATCAATAACAAGTACATTCAGTTTTTTAGTATCAATTGGGGTTCCATCTACATCAATATAACATTCTGTATCTTCTCCTTTTCCATACATTCTTGATAAAATCCAAGACAATAACCATATTAATACGATTGCTTCAGGAGCAATCCTATATGCCCACCAATCACTTTTTAAAAGATCAAAAAGCCTTGTATTATCATATACAAACAGATACCTAACAAAAAATTGTGCAGAAACAGAAAGCACAATTGATGCAAGCAAAAGACCATTTACAATAAAAATGATACTCCTTTCTTTTGATCTTTTCCACCAGTATACCCAATGTCCTAAAATTAATAATACAGTTAAAACAATTAAACCATATAGAAGTAAAGCAGCATCAATATAATTATTGAGTTCTATAATGGCTATAAGAATAACCAAAGGAACCATAATAGCTGTAAATAGTATTTTTTGTAATTTACTTATTAACATTTTATAATCCCTTTTGATGTTTTTCCAATTCTGATCTTAAAAACCATTTATTTTCACCATTCATTTGTGCTCTTCTTAGATAATCATCAACTTTATTTTGTAGATTTTTAGAATCAGTAATAACAGAATTAACTCTCCTTTCTGATTTTAAAATAATCAGAAAAAGAGCTAATGATGAACTTAACATTTTTTTAAAAAGAGACATGTTATTTAGTCCCAAGGTTGGAGAATATCTTTCTATTACACTCATCTCTATGACTCTTAAAATCTGTTGATAGATTATTTAATTGTAATGTATTATTACTAGTACAAATTTCTATTCTCTGTATTAAATCTCTACTTGTATTACCAGCATCATTAGTAATCTCTATCATCTGATAGAGTTTAGCTAATAAAACATTATGGGATTCCAAACCTTGTGTTAATTTATCTAAAGTTTTATAATTTCTTAAAACTATATAAAAAAGAAAACCAATTATCAATAAACAAAAGAGTAGTGCAATTGGAACATCTGGCTTTTCCAGTATTTTTTCAGCAGTTTTTTCAACTAAAACTGCCCCACCTACTACACCAGAATTTATTACACCAAAGATTTCCAAGATTCTCCAATGCATATTTTTATATCTGATACTGTCTTCCAAGATTCAGATATACAAACTTTCATATCTGATACTGTTTTCCAAGATTCAGATATGCATAATTTTGGATATATTACAGAAGGACCACCATCATCTGATTCATAATCAGTAGGGGAAATGTATGCAGAAAAAAAACAATTAGCCATTTAACACCCCCTTGGAATTATTGTATTATCTTTAAACCTTATTTTTACAGAAGATCTTATATTATTAGCAGCTATAATACCTTCTGGTTCAAAAAACATGTTTGATTTTGGTGCTGTATTAACAGTATCAGTATTATCTTTAATTAAAGATGGGAAAATATTATTAACAAACAAAGAACCAGTTGGTTCTACCAAATAACATTGCTTTGTTTTACTACAAATACTTGTAAGTTTATATGCAGGATAAAAACAATTAGCCATTTATAAAATCTCCTTCGTTACAATAGAAAAACCAGAAACAGCAAATGTAGTTCTATAAACTTCATCTGCTACACGATAAATACTAGTTGCATCAGGATTTGTAGACCAATTATTTGTAGTTGTTATAACAGTTCCAGTATTTGATGCTATTTTCCTGGTTTGTCCTACACCAGCACCATCTACAATAATAACAATTTTATTTGCTAAAACATTTGTACCCCATGATTTAGAAGAATCAGTTAAGGTATTATTACCACCACTTGTTACAAATCCCTGTTCCTTTTGTCCTGAAGAAATATCCCAAAGATATTCTATTGTAGCAAGTGGAGAAGAATATATTCCAGAAGTAGATAAAGGATAACCTATAATATCCCTATTAGTCTCTTCAACCCAATAAAAAGGGGTAAGAACATATAATCCACAATTAGCTTCTGGATCAATTGCAGTATAAGTAAACATACTTTTACAAATCCATGTATTACCACTAGCCATAGCACCAGTACCACCAGCAAAGTTTCTATGACAAGTGGGATAAAATGTATTAACATTAGTGTTTATTGAAACACCAAATGTGCTAGGAGTAATACCTATTTTAGAACCAGAATTATAATTTCTAGGTAAACTTGTAATAGTAACTGTATTACCAGCAATATTTATATCATTAACCACCACATTATCCCTGCCCTCACCAGCAGCACCAAATATCATATAAGTGAATGTTTTTTTAAATCCAGTTACATTATCTAATTCTACTACAACATTACTCCCTGAAGCTTCATTATTTTGTAATGTTGCTATTGGTGTAGGATAATATCTTTGTGGAATATGACCAAAATATATATAATTAGTAGTAGTTGACCAATTTCTAACAAATACTAAATCCTTATTTCCAGAAACAGAAACCCATTCACTACCAGAATTAATTTTATAGTTTACTGTATTTTGATATGCTCCATTAGAACCTACATGAGTAGAGTTATTCCAATAACCCCAAGCTTTAAATATTGTTCCACCACCATCATTATATAATTCTATATATTCATAAATTCTATCACCTAATTCTCCATTAGATTTATATACTTTATTAGAACCACTAACAGTATCATGTAAGGTCCATCCCATAGAAACTATAGAAGAACATATAAAATCAAAAAGTCCACTAGCAGTAGTTTGGTATTCTTTAAAGCTTAAATAAGCCATTTATAAAATCTCCTTTGCTGCCAATCTATATCCCATAGCATCCAATGTTAATATTCTATAAGCTTCTTCTACAATATAATAAACACTATCTGTACTAGGATTTGTACCCCAATTATTAACTAAGGTTAATGTAGTAGCATTATTGGATGCTATTTTTCTTGTTTGTCCTACACCAGTACCATCAGCAATTACCACTATATAATTAGCCCAAGCATTTGTAGTCCATGATTTAGAAGAATCAGTTAAAGTATTACTACCACCAGAAGTAGCAGTACCATACTCATTAGATCCAGTTTTAATACCATAAATATATCCATCATTATTAAGGGGTGGGTAAAATATATTTTCATTACAAAAACCAATATATCCTCTTAGATTACTTCCCCATTGAACAACACTTAAAAGATATAAATTACTATTTGACCCAGGTTCACCATAATATAAAATATCAAATGGATAGGAAATCCCATCTGTACTATTTGCATCACAAGTACCAGTACCACCAGTATAATTTCTATTACAAGTAGTATTAAAAACATTAGCACCAGTATTTGAAAACCCAAATGTACTAGGAGTAGCACCTATTTTAGAACCAGAATTATAATTTCTAGGAAGATTATATACAGTAACAGTTAATCCACCTGTATTAACAGCAGTAATTAAAACTTCATCCCTACCTTCACCAGCAGCACCAAATATTTGATAATAATTACCAATCTTAAAATCATTTACATTATCTAATTCTATTACAACACCATCACCAGAACTTTCATTATTAACTAAAGTACCTAATGGTGTAGGATAAAATCTTTTTGGAATATGACCAAAATAAACACTAGCACTACCAGCACTATAAGTATGATTTCTAACAACAACTAAATCTTTACTACCATATACAGAAATTATTCCTGATCCTACTTGTATTCTATCTTGTCCTGCTCCACCAGTAGGATAAGCACTACAAGAACCTACATGAGTAGAATTATTCCAATAACCCCAAGCCCGAAAATAAATATAACCACTAGAAGTTAATTCTATATATTCATAAATTCTATCACCTAATTCTCCATTAGATTTATATACTTTATGTGTACTGCTAATATCATCATGCAAAACCCATCCCATAGATACTATGGAGGAACATATAAAACTAAATATTTCTGCTTCATTAGCTTTACTTGCTCTGAAACATAAATAAGACATTATAAAATCTCCTTTGCTGCCATTCCACCATAATAATAAGACATAGTTCTCCAAGCCTCATCAGCAATATAATAAACACTACCCATAGGTGGGATATTCCAATTATTAGTTAAAGTTAATGTAGTAGCAGTATTTGATGCTATTTGTCTAGTATGACCAACACCCAATCCATCAGCAATTATAACAAATTTATTTTGCCAAGCATTTACAGTCCATGATTTAGTAGAATCAGTTAAAGTATTAGCAGTAACACCAGTAACAATTCCACCAATTCTTACAGGATTAGACTGAACTTCCCAAATATAATCTAATGTAGTTGTTGGAACATGAGCAAAATTTTCATCAATAGTGGAATAACCTATAAGATCTCTAGCAGAATCCTCACCCCAATACATAGGAATTAAAGAATATAAACCACTATTCATACCAGGATTTAAACGATCTTTAGCATAAGATGGAACTATATAACTTATATATAATGTATAAGCATTACTTAAATCAGTAGTACCACCAGCATAAACACTATGACAGGTAGGAAAAAAACCAACACTATTACCAGTTGAAGAACAACCAAAAAGGCTAGGAGCAATACCTATTTTGGAACCAGAATTATAATTTCTAGGTAAATTTGATATGGTAACTGTTACAGCACCAGAATCAACAGCATTAACTGTTACTGGATCTCTACCTTCACCAGCAGCACCAAATATCATATATTGTTGATTTAGTTTAAAATCATTTACATTATCTAATTCAACAACTACATTAGTTCCAGATGTTTCATTATTTAATAATGTTGCTAATGGTGAAGTAAAATATCTTTTTGGAATATGACCAAAGTATATATTTTGACTTGCTGAACCATGATGCCTTACAAATACTAGATCTTTACTACCAAATACAGAAACATATCCAGCAGTACCAGAACCTATCTTGTTCTGACCAGAAGTAAAATATCCTCCACAAGAACCTACATGAGTAGAATTATTCCAATAACCCCAAGCCCTAAATGTAGTACCATCACCAGCATCTTCTAAATCAATATATTGATAAATCTCATTTCCAGATTCTCCATTAGATTTATATACTCTTCGTGTACCACTAACATTGTCATGTAAAGTCCATCCCATAGATGCTATAGAAGAATATATAAAACTAAATAAAGTAGCACTTGTACTCTTATATTCTTTAAAACATAAATAAGACATTATAAAATCTCCTTTGCACAAAAACATCCAAAGGAATCCATTGTTAATATCCTATAAACTTCATCTACAATATAGTAGATGCTATCTGTACTTGGATTAGTAAACCATGTATTAACAGTTAGTGTAGTAGCATCATTAGATAATATTTGTCTTGTTTGTCCACCACCAGTACCATCTGAAATAACTACAAATTTATTTTGCCAAGCATTTACAGTCCATGATTTTCCACCATCTACCAGAGTAGTGCTACTACCACCAGTAGCAGTACCAGTTACAGCTAAATTTGATTTAATACCAAAGATTGAACCATCAGTAGTCAGTGGACTATATAAAATATTAGAATCACAATAACCTATTGTATCTCTAACATTATCTTCAGTCCAATATAATTGACATAAACCATATAATCCACCATTAATTGTTGGATTAAAATAATCTCGATATAAAAAAGGAAGAGAAGACCATGTATTACCACTAGCCATAGCACCAGTACCACCAGCAAAATTCCTATGACAAGTAGGAAAAAAATTGTTATTATAGCTATTAGATGAACCAAATGTGCTAGGAGTAATACCTATTTTAGAACCAGAATTATAATTTCTAGGTAAGTTAGCAATTGTTATAGTGTTTGATCCAGTATTCACATCATTTATTAATACATTATCTCTACCTTCACCAGCAGCACCAAATATCATATAAGTAAAAGATTTCTTAAATCCTGTTACACTATCCAATTCTACCACAACATCAGTACCAGAACTTTCATTATTACTCAATGTTCCTAATGGTGTAGTATAAAATCTACTAGGAATATGACCAAAATATATACTTCCATAATAACTAGAATTACCATGATTTCTGACAATAACTAAATTTTTATCACCAAAAACAGAAACATGATTTGGATAAGATGTATTCACTTTATTTGTATTATAAGCACTACAAGAACCAACATGAGTAGAATTATTCCAATATCCATGTGCTTTAAAAGATATTCCACTATTTGTTTCTATTTCTATATATTCATAAATTCTATCACCAGATTCTCCATTAGATTTATATACTTTTTTAGTAGAACTTATATCATCATGTAAAGTCCAGCCCATAGATACTATAGAAGAACATACAAAACTAAATGCTGCTGCTTCATTAGCTTGATTTGCTCTAAAAGACAAATAAGACATTTTATATTCCTATGCAGTATATTTTACATAAAGTGTTCCATCTAAAACACCAGAAGCACTTGGAGGATCACCAGTTCCATATAATACTTTTGCTGTTAATGCTTCTCTTACTGCTTGTTCAGAAGGAATATTAGTATCTGAACCAGGATTGCCTACAGAAGTGACTAAAGTACCTTGAACATATCCAGATAAACTAGGAATAACATCTCTAACTGCTTTTTCTGTAGGAACATTAACATCTGAACCAGGATTACCAACAGAAGTGACTAAAGTACCTTGAACATATCCAGATAAATTAGGAATAACTTCTCTTACTGCTTGTTCAGAAGGAACTTTACTATCTAAACCAGGATCACCAACAGAAGTGACTATATAAGAACTAATATCACCACTACCACCTGAACTTGGAGGTTGTGTTGGTTTTATCATTTCTTTCTCCTAATAAGCTAGTAAGGAATCTTGTGTTAAAAATTGGTATCTTTCATTTCCATTAGCAATTGATGAACCTGCATCAATCAAAAAGGCATAATCTAAATCTTTATCATATCCTGAAAAATTATATCTATATATACCAGAAGCACCTAATTCTGTCATAGTTTCATCATTTAAAACATCTTTACCAGTTGCTACTTCCCAACCATACAATTTTGGAGCTAAACCAGTGACAGGAACACCATCATCTCGTAAACAAGCTATAATATACATTATGTTCTCCTTATAATAAGTTATAAAAGTTTACGTTTTTCAATATATCATTTATTAAAACTAAATTCAAGTTTTCTCAACATTCTTTTAATTACACCATATTGGTATTTTCTAGTATCAATAACATTAACTTGATTAGGAAAATACCATTCAACATTAACTTTATTTTTTAAAAAAACACACCTATCAACACCTAAAATAGAAGAAGCTAAATAAAATGGACCACTATCAATGCCAAAAAAGTAATTACATTTACAAATAGATTCTATAAGTTTACTAATATCTAATTCACTAAATCTTAAACTATTTTCTTCATTAATAAAATCAGGATATTTTTTATTCAAAGTAGTACAACAATCCATATGAACATCAAATGGGGTATAACCACAATCTTCAATTTCTCTCCAAATTTTTTCCATTATTTCAAAATTAACATTTTTAAGATTAGGATTTGTACTTCCAGTAAAATGAACACCAATATATGAAGAACCATTTAAATCAACAACAAAATCAGAATATTTAAATGGTTTCCAAATAAAATTAGGTATACCCATTTCTTGTATATTACATAAGTAAGGCTTCTGCAAACCACTATTTTTTTCTTCAACTAGTGGTTCTCTATAATATATTTTAAAAATATGTTGATAATATTGCATCGTACTTCTAAAAGAATCACCTAACAAAATTATTGATCTATGGATATCTTTAGTATATTTTCTCTTTTCAGGAACACCTATTTTAAAGGTACAATCAGGAAAAAAAGACCTAATAGAATTATATAATGGAAGAAAATTAATTAAATCACCAAGGCCATGATCAAAAATAAATAATACCTTTCCATATGGTTTTCTTTTTAGATAATCGTAAACTTTTTTTTCTCTATAATCGACAGTAATTTCCATTTTACACCATGCTTTTAAACAATTTAATTTCTTCTTCAAATAATATAAAATTATACCTTATATTTTTAACATTAGGATAGATATTTCCAACAACATATTGACATTTTCTTACTAAATCTGAAATTAAGGGTTTATCATTATCATAAATAACTATTGGATTAAATTTAGTATTATTAACTATATCAGAACATTTAACTTTATCACCTATAAGAATAACAGAAACACCATTAGTTTCTAAAAAGTCAATATAAGAAGAACAAACATCTTCATCCATAGTATTATCTATATTAAAGACTATAAACTTATCTAAATTATAATAGGAAATAACAAAATTTAAATTCTCTTCAATTTTTAAATTTGGAACAGAAATAAATCCCAATATTTCTGGAAGAAAATAAGAGTAATCAAAAATGTCTGGAATAATTATAATTTTCTTATAATCCTTTAAAACATCCTTATTTAAACCACTTATAAATTCATATAAATTACCTATATTTTCTCTGTTTTTTATTTCATCAAATAATCCAGACTTAATATTAACATGTCCAAATCTTTTTCTTAAAAATTTTAATATTATATCAAAATTTTTTAAATCCCCCATATTAGATAGTATAAATAAAACATTATCGTTTGGTTTAGATTCCAACAAATGATGATAAACTTTCTTCTCTACAAAATCCTCTATAAATTCCATTATATATTTCCTTCAATCCAATCTCTTATTTCAGAATCAATATTTCTATCAATATCTAAAATAGTTATTTTCTCAGGTAATACCTTTTTAAATTCTCTTTTTCTCTGTAAACCTAAAACTTTATCAAACCCAATTAAACTTCCTGCTAAATATATAGGACCAGAATCTACACCAATAAATAATTTACATTCAAGTAATTTAGATACCATTAATCTAAGATTAGGAAATTGAAACCTTAATGATTCTTCCTTTGTTATAAAATCAGGAACTTCTACATCTCTTAAAGTATTCAAAGGAACCATTTGAATTTCAAAAGGATTGAAATCACATTTTTTTATTTCTTTCCATATATATTTTGCAACTAAATTATCAGCATCTTTATTTTCAACACTTGTATGACCAAAAAAATGTACACCAATTGTTTTAGAATTATAATTTTGTTCTTCCCAAGGAAACTCATATGGTTTCCATTCAAAATTTTTTAATCCTATCTCTAACTCATTACAAAGATATGGTTTACTTATAGTTTCTATATTTTTAACACTAAATTTACTATTAAAAAATTGTAATTCCTTTTCATCTCTAGGTGGTTCTGGATAAACAATGTTCATGATTATATCAAAAGTATCTGAATATTTACCATAAGGAGAGTCTACTATTATACATTTTGGATGTAAAAATTTAAAATTTCTATTAGGACTACAACCAATATATAAATCCCAATCTGGTGATCTATTACACAATTCTTGAAATAATGGTAAAAATAATACAAAATCACCAAGACCATGATTAAATAAAAGAATAGCTTTTTTACCTTTCTCTCCATTTAAGATATCTACAACCTTATTATCAAAACATGTTTCATAAATCTTCATCATAACTATCTTCTCCTTCTTAAAACTATTATTCCCCTTTCATCATACTCCCAAAAAGGATTTCGTATCTCATAATATTTTTTATTTACTTTTAAAAATTCAACTATTGCTCTATTAACAGAATCTATTCTAGCATCATCAACTAAAATATAAGGAACTTTTAATTTACCAATATTTGTTAAATCACTTAGAGCAGTATCATATTCATGACCACCATCCACCCATGCTAAATCAAATTCTTTTTTACATTTTGGTAAAGTCTTTATAGTATCACCAAATATAAAATTTACTTTTGATCCAGATAAATCATTTATAATATTTAGTGATTTTTTACATGTTTTAGAATGATCATAAGTATCTAACTCAAAATTATCAATAAAATGAGATAGAAAATAAAAAAACAAATATTTATGTGTACCTATTTCCAATATCCTTTTTGGTTTTACTGCTTTCAATATATTAATCATTAATGTATGTTGAGCTAATCTTGAATTTTCTGAACTATAACCATAAAGAAAACCACCCTCAGTTGAACCATTAGAATTTAAAAGACTATGATATATTGAATTATTTGTCATTTTCAAATAAGCAGAATTTAAATCATAACCATTAAAAGGAAAACTAAATCTTTCTTGATCTCTAGAACCACCCCACTTTTTTTGATAATAGGATTCATTACATGGGGTATTATGAATAAAATTTACATACTCCATTACAGGATTATTTCTTATAGTATTACTTGCATAATGTTCTACCCAATTACCACCAAAATCTAAGCATTGAAAACCATATTTTCTAAATCTATAATAATAGTCAATATCAATAGGATAATGAGTAATATTTTGATCCCAAAAACCAATAACATCACAAGTATCCATATTAAATGCTGCCAAAGAATCATAATGAGTCCAAAATACAGCCCAACTATTATGTTTTTCTTTTTTTATCATATTATCTAATACAGATAAAAATCTTTTTAATTCATTACTATCTGTAACTTCAATATCACTATGCATCATAATCAAAACATCAGCATTATGTTTTCTTGCTATACTTTGAGCAATATTAAAAGATTGAGAACAAGTAATAATAATATCTGTTTCAATAACATCAATTGATGGAAACTTATTTTTAATACTTTTATTAACAGAATTATCAACTATAGTCATATTAGGCCATAATATTTCAACACTATTTACAGCCTTAACTAATTGATCAAAACCACTTGTATATGTCATAACAGAATGTATCTTAGACATAAGAACCTCCAACCTTTTCAGTATATTTAATAACTCTTTCAACAATATATCTTAAATCCCTTTCTTGTAACAAAGGATGACTAGGTAACATAAAACATTCTTTAGATAGTATTTCAGCTTTTTCAATGCTGATTCCATTAATATGTTTCAAATGATTATGATAAGTTATTGGATAAAACATAGGTCTTGTCTCAATTTGAGAATAATCAAAAAATTCTTTTACTGTTGAATAACCAGGATTACCTTTGATTCTAACACCAAACATCCAATTTGCATGTTCACAATGAAGATCTTCTATCTGTAAAAGTAAATTAGGAACATTTTTAAATGCTTCTCTATAATAATCAAATATATGTCTTTTCTGCTCTTTTATATGATAGTAATCCTCCAGTTGACCATAAAGAATTGCAGCTTGAAGAGAAGTCATTCTATAATTATAACCTAATTCACTATGAATATATCTTTCATTAGATTGTCCTTGACCATGAATCAATTTAGCATATTCATAACTCTCTTCATCTGAAGTTATGAATGCACCACCTTCACCAGAAGTGATAGTCTTATTCATATAAAATGAAAGAGTAGAAAATATACTCTCTGTTCCAGTATTTAATCCCCTATATTTTCCTCCTAATCCTTCACAATTATCTTCTACAATCACAAAATTAGGATAAGCAGTTTTTAACCAAGGCACATCTACAGGATTACCTAAATTATGAACAGCAAGATAAACACATTTATTACCATCATATAAATCAGAAGATGGTCTTGCATTCCATGTATCTAAATCAGCATCTATAAAAAATAAATTAAAATAATTATCATAAAGAAATGGATTCCATGAAGCTACATAAACATTGTTTGGAACAAATACAGTTCTAGTAGAAAATTTTTTAGCAATACATTTTGCCATTAAATGATTTGCAGCAGTACCACTAGAAGTTAAAAGAACATATTTATAATTAAACATTTCCTTTAATTTTTCTACTACATCAGGATAATAAGCATGACCAGCACTTAACCAACCACTTTTTAATGTAGCTTGGGCATATCTTATATTATAATCAGTAAAATAAGGCTTATAAATAGGTATCATATTTTTCTTCTCCACTTTAACCACAATTTATAATTAAAACATACATTCCTACAATCCCAACAAACAACATCCCAATTTCCATTTTCAAGATAAGCAATATAAATTCTTATCCAAAACTTCCACCAAGGTCTATAAACACAAGTAGCAAAACCTAACAATCTCCATTTTAAAATTCTACCCATATTAATATGTCTTGTGTTTGAGTTGAACAGTTTCAACCAGTTCACTATCTAATCCCATAGAATGTCTAACTCTATTAGTAACAACCCTGCCAAAGTGTAGATCTATTTCATCAATTAATTGATTTCTTTGATAATTTAAATCACACGATTTCTTAAAAACATCATACAATTCTTTCATTTTAGAATAACTTCCATATTCTGCATAAAATTCTTCAAATGTCATCCTTCTTATTTTATATAAATCTTCTTGAGCATTCCACATTTTTAAATCTACAGTACAAAGTTTATCAACTAGACTCCCCAATGTATCCACGAGCATCTACTCCTTTTATTAAATGCACAAAACCATTATGATCATTAAATTGTTCTTTTATACACCAACCTCTAAAATCCTTTCCTCTTAAATAATTTTGAATAAATAAACCTCTTCCAAAATTCCAATCATGTAGTAATACATGAGTTCCAATATGTAATTTTGATTCCATCAATTGAAAAGATAAAAGATTTTCTGAATCTTCAGCTTTTATATCTTTTATAGCACCATCAAAATCTTCATCACCTCCATCAAGAAAAACAAAATCAATCATTCTATAAGTAGGATAATCAAATCTTTTTACAGCATCAACAAAATTCATATTATAAAATTTAATAAATCCAAAATTTTCAAATTTAGAAGTATAAAAATCTACTGCTTTCTTATAAAATATTTCATTCAATTCATAAGTCCATAATATTCCCCTAGTCATTTTCAATAAAGCAGTTGCAATTGCAAGGGTACTTCCAGTTCCTAAAAATGTACCACTTTCAATCACTAATTTTGGTTTAGCTTCTAATACTGCTTCATGAAGATAAGTAAATTCACCTGCATGAATCATTCTACCCAAGTTTGGAATATCTTTTGTATCCATTTTATCTCTTTCTAGCAGGTATTCCAACATATACACCTCTCTCAGTTATTGGTTTCACAACAGCAGCACCCATACCTATAATTACATCATCACATATATCAATTTTCTCTTTAACAGAAGAATTATTCCCAAAATAAGTATTTTTACCAACAAAAACATTTCCAGAAATGCTAACATTTGTAGCAGTAGTTGAAAAATTTTCTAATATAACATCATGACCAATAGTAGTATTTAAATTTAAAATAACAAAATCCTTTAATGTTATATCACAGGTTAATACACAACCAGGACAAACAATACATCCTTTACCATATTTTATTGTTTTTGGTGAAGATATAGTTGCATAAGAACTAATCATATTAGGAAAATCTACATCATCAAATCTATTAATAATATAAAAAAACATTTTTTCTCTTAAACTAGGATCACCAACAGCAATAATTATAGATTTTCCTGTAAAATCAAAACTATTTTCATTAATTACTGGAATTCCATCATAAAAATTCTTATGATTGGAAACTATAGTAGGAATCTTATCTATAAATCCCATAACTTTAAATTTAAAATTATCTTCTTTTACAATATGCCAATATACTTCTCTAGCAAATCCACCAAAACCCATTAAATATACCTCTTTCATAACATTTTTCTCCTTATAGTTTCCTCTATAACATTAATAACACCTTCTATAGAATAATCTTGACTACAAACAAAATCAGCATTAACCATTCCTACAATACCAAAGTTTTCATGAGAAATGCAAACAAAAGTTTTATCTCTATTCCCTAAATTATCTTTTCTAAAACAAAAAGTATGTGGACCAGAATTTCTACCAATAAGTATATCACAAAAACCACTCAAATAAGATATTTCATTTAAATTATTTTCTCTTTCATCAATAACATCACTACAATATGTTACATTTTTTTTAATAATATCATCTCCATTCTTATTTGTTACAAGAAAAACAATATCTGAAAATTGATTAGAAATATGATCAATAACAGGATTAAAATCAAAATTGTGAGATTGTCCAGAAAGAACATTACAATTATCAATCAATATAATTTTTCTTAAAGGAAGAATCATATTAAATAAATAATCAACATTAAAAAAATCAAAATTAATATCTGGAAGATAATCTAAAGGTTCTCCTGGTAAATCAAAGTTGATTACCTCTTTAAGACCTCTTTTAAAAACCTTAAATAATGTTTGTATAGTACAACCTTCAAATTCTTGTTTGTTAAAAGAATTATACCAAGTATTACACCAAAGAGTATTTTCATCAATTCTCCATCCTGAATATTCTAAATCATTAGATGGTAATTTTTTAATATGTTTTATTTTGGGAATGTCTTGAATTAATTTAGAAGAATTACAATGAAAATAATAATACTCCTTAGCTTGAATATTATTAATTATAAAATTTACTAAACCTTTTGAAACAAAAATGTCACCATTATGATAAAAATTATAAAATATTATTCTGTCAAAATCTACCATATAATTCCTTAATTGATATTATAGGGGGATTAATAGTATCTCCTTGCAACCTGTCTAATTCACTCCAATTCCTTTTTCCAGAAACATGATAATGTAATACTTTTATATCTTCAGATGGATTATATATCTTGTAACCAACCTTTTGCAATTCAAAATTAAACCTGCCCTCACATCCAGGTAAACCAAAATAAAAATCACAATCTATATTAGGAAAAATATAACTTTTAAAAATCCAAACATCACATGATTGATATGTCATATGTCGTTCTAAATTACCAGGATTATTCAAAGGATTTGTTTCCCACCTAGTTAATGACAAACAAACCCTATCCATATTAATGTTATGTAGTAGATTTAAAGTATCATTAAAATAAATATCAATATTTGATATAATATTAAAAGACTTATAACACCTAATTTCAGAATTAATATATTTTATAATATCTAAATAGGTTACTCTCTTATCAAGATGTATTATATTAACTTTTTCATTTAATTTTGGTAAAATATTCCTTCTAGATTCTGGAAATAAAAAAATATTATCAATGATACCACTAGTAATATTATGCAATAAACACCAATCTAATTCTTGTTGTCTAAAAATAGCTTTGTCATTATACCAAGGAATAAATAAATTAAACATTATTTTTTTCCATTTTAGGTAATCTATCTGCCCATCTGCTATCTATATATCTTTTATCTTCCATAGTTAATGGTGTTGTTATTTCTATATTTGTAAAATAATCCTCAAGTTTTATATCTGGATGGGCTGTATATTTACCATTTGCCAAATCAATATGTAAACATTGTACATTAGTATTTATTAATAATTTAACACCATGTTTATGTGTTCTCCAATAAAAGAAATTATCTTCTCCAATAAAAGGCATTCCATTTAATCCTTCAGGAGAAACACAAGTAAAAGGTAAATCAGGATCAGCATCATATAACTCTTTTAAAATCTTTACTGGTATTAAAGCACAACCTAAACCAGCCATAAAAGCCTCAAATACTCTACCTGGATTAACATTAGCTGGTATAACATAATTATCTTCTCTAACCATAATCATAGGAGAAGATAATTTTATATAATATACACCACACACAATACTGTTTGGATTTTGTTCAGCAGTTTCATGTAATAACCTAAACCCATAATAAGGTAAAACAGTATCTTCATCAACAAATAACATGTATTTTGCACCAGATTCAATAGTATTCATAAATAAAATATTTCTAGCAACATCTATAGGTAATTTCTCTACATCAGTATATCCATGAGAAAAACCACAAAAATCTACATGCAATCCTGTATATCCATTCAAATTTTGAGCAGGAATTTCTTCTTTATCTCTCCTTGGTTGAGCCACAACAACATATGGCTTAATTGTAAATGAATCTTCATGAATCTCTTTTAACAAATTCATTATTTTTTCTTTATCATACATAACAACTCCTAAAACCTATTATAAAAACTATGCAAACATAATTCTATTGGAATTTTTTTCATAAAAGATATTTTTTGACCTACTGCTCCCACACAATTAACAAAATGAATTTCACCATTTATATTTAATATACCACCAGCATAAGCTGAACCAGTTGTATAAGCCAAACTATATGTACTAACAACACCACTTAAAGAAACTTTTTGTCCTACTGTAGCTGAAAATGGAATAAAATGTATTGAACCATCAGGAGCAAGAACACCTCCGTTATATGCAGAATCTATAGTATAAACTAGACTATATGTACTAACAACACCAGTAGCAGAAACTTTTTGTCCTACATTAGCCTTAAATGGCACAAAATGAATATCACCATTAGGAGCTAAAACACCATTCATATACATAGATGCACCAGTTTTAATCAAACTATATGTACTAGCAATTCCCCCCACTGAAAGTTTCTGTCCTACAGGAGCATCTAGTATAATAAAATGAATTTCTCCATTTGGTGCCAATACCCCACCAAAATAAGCTGTAGCTCCAGTATATGCTAATGAATATGTACTAACAACACCAGTAGATGATATTTTTTGACCTACAGCACAACTTCTTGGACATAAGTGAACACTCCCATCTGGACCCAAAACACCTCCATTATATCCATTTGATATTGTATAAGCCAAACTATATGTACTAACAACACCAGCAGCAGAAACTTTTTGTCCTATAAGAGCATTACATGGCACAAAATGAATATCTCCATTAGGAGCAAGACATCCTCCCAAATAAGCCCCACCAGTTGTGTAAACTAATGAATATGTACTAACAACACCAGCAGGAGATATTTTTTGACCTACTATTGCTGAAAATGGAGCTAAGTGAATATTACCATTTATATCCAATATGCCACCTTCATAAGCAGCACCAGATGTCGTATACACCAAAGAATAAGTAGATATAAATGGATTGCTAAACACAAATCCACTATTTATAATAAAATTCCACCATCTACGAACATCCTCATAAGTAGCAGTAGAAATACTATTATTATCACAACTAGGTATTGTTCCAGATAATCTATAAACAGTCATGCTAAATCTCCTAATATTTATTATAAAAACTGTGCAAACATAACTCTCTTGGTATCTCTTTGCAAAAAGATAATTTAGTTCCAACTACTGCAAGTTTAGGAATAAAATGAATTTCTCCAGCAAAATTCAATATAGCACCCATATATGCACCAGTTATGGTGTAGGGAAGACTATATGTAGAAACCACACCACCTGCTAATGATATTTTTTCTCCTACTACAGCTTCATTTGGAGCAAAATATACAGAACCATCAGGACCAAGAGCACCACCAACATATCCATATGTTGTAGTATAAGCTAAACTATATGTACTAACAGTTCCACTTGGAGATACTTTTTGCCCAACTATTGCTGCATTAGGAACAAAATGAATATCACCATTAGGGTCCAAAACACCTCCAGAATAACGTGCTGAACCTGTATGAAGTAAACTATAAGTAGAAACTACACCACCAGAAGATACTTTTTGACCTACTGCTGCTGCATTAGGTATAAAATGAATATCACCATTAGGAGCAAGTATTGCTCCATTATATGCAGCAGCAGTAGTATACACTAAAGAATAAGTAGAAACTACACCTCCTATAGATATTTTTTGTCCTACTATAGCACTACCAGGAGCAAAATAAATTGTGCCATCTATTCCAAGACATCCTCCATTATATGCATTTGATGCTGTATAAACTAAACTATATGTACTAACAGTTCCACTTGGAGATACTTTTTGACCTACAACAGATTCTCTTGGCACAAAATGAATATCACCATTAGGAGCTAAAACAGCACCAGCAGATGCATCTGTAGCAGTATAAGTCAAACTATATGTACTAACAACACCAGTAGATGATATTTTTTGCCCCACAGAAGCACCTCTTGGTACAAAATGAATATCACCATTAGAAGCTAAAATACCACCATGATAAATTACACTGGCTGATGTAACTGCCAAAGAATATGTACTTACTATAGGACTACTAAAAACAAATCCACTTTTCCTTATATATTTCCACCATTGCTTAATATTCTCATAAGTAGCAACACTAATGGTAGAATAATCACAACTAGGAACTTTTCCAGGTAATTTATAATCAGACATTCTACTTCTCCTTATAACTTACTCCAACTAAAATTCATACCAAGTTGATGTTCCATCAGAAATTAAAACTATGGTACTATATTGAGAATTTAAAGTTATTGCTGTTTCACCTTGTATAGTATCACTACTACCATCTTTTCTACTCAATGTTAATATAGTACCTTGATCAGTTTTTCCAAATCTTAATAATCTAACTATAGATGCTGTAGGTAATTTAATTTCTATATTTCCAGAAGAAAATATTGTATCATATCCATCATCATCAAGTATTGTATAATTTACAGATTTAGAAACAGGATTAATAAGAGAACCTGCTGGTCCTTCTGGTCCTTGAATACCTTGTGGACCTGCTGGTCCTTGAATACCTTGTGGACCTGCTGGTCCTTGTGGTCCTGCTGGTCCTGCTGGTCCTATACCACCACTTCCTGATTGAGTTATAATCATTTTTTAATTACCTCCTAGATATTTTTTAAATCCTCTCCAAATGTCAATAGATTTAATTAAAGACATACATTCTGAAAAGTTTGTATCTTTATTCATAAAAGAACATTCATACCTTTGTTTTTTATAACAACCACTATTTTTACAACATTCTAAAGATCCTATTGTATGTAAAAACTGATGATTAGGATAAAATTCCCAAGTAGGTGTTTCTCTACCACCAGCAATAACTATACATGGTTTTTTAAATGCTGCCATTAAATGCATATGTAATGAAATAGGACCAATAGAACCTACTGCATTACTAGCTAATACAATAAAATCCCTCAAATCTTCAGTTTTACCTACTAAAGAAATAACATTCTCTCCAAAATTAGGGTGGATATCTTTATTACTTCCGATTTGAATTAAAGGAGTATTAACTGAATTAAAATTATCAATTATATCAAACCAATAATCTATAACCCAAGATTTTAAAGGAATATCCTGTTTAATTCCAGCATTAAAAATCCAAAACTTTTCAGGTAAGTTATATTTTTTTGAAACATCTATTAATTCTTCTTCTGTAGTTAAATAAATAGATGGAAATATACTTTTCTTTACTATATTAACATTTAATTTATTATTAATATCAGTAATATAACCATCAGAAAAATGTTTACCAGATCTTGAACTTTGTGATAATTCAAAATCATAATTAACATCCATAATCAAAGCATCTGGATCTTTCATTCCATTTTTAATCAATTTAGTTAAAAATGGAGCATTATATGTTACTTCTGGATATGGAGATACAATATCTGTAACAAATTCATTTGGATAAGATTCATGTAATTCTCTAACAGCTAACAAAAGCATCATAACATCACCAGGAGCTTTCATACTTTTAAAAATAACCTTATTCATATTAACCTCTTATTTAGTAGTAAAACAAGGAATGTAATAAGTAGTAGAACCAATAACAACAGGTATAACATATTTAGGATCAGCAGCATCACCAGAATCAATTAAATCAGTCCAAGTTGTCATATCTGTAGAACCACTAGCATTTAATGTTTCAACTGCTGCTGCTGCCAAAATAGAATCCCAAGCAGAACCATTATATATTTTAGTAACATGATTAGTAGTATCTCTCCATCTAACACCTTCTGCTAAAGTAACTGGACTACCAGGAGCAGAAGTACCAGGACTATCTTTTAAATAAGTATCAATTAAATCAAAATTGTCATTCAAAATTAAATCATAACGTAAAGTTTTATAATCTGGTTTTTCAATTGCAAAAGTAGTTGTAAAAGCCATAATACTCTCCTAATTAAAAACTAAGTTTCGATTTATATGGAGAACAAATACTATTTGTATCTATTTGAAAAACATAAAAAATTAAATGTGCTTCAAATGATCCATTATCAGAAATATTATCTGCTTCTACATAAGTATATTCTCCATCTGGATCTTCTGTATCAGTTATACTAATTTCTTCTGTTCTACACAATACATTTGTATGCCAATTATAAATATCCAATCTATATTTGACAATATCTGTTATATTTCCACCTCCATAACCTTCAGTATTATCTCCATAATAATCTCCACCATAACCAACATTTACTGCCTTAGTTCTAGCTGACCATGTTACAGTAAAATCATTTGAAGATCTAGTATATTTTATATCACTTACAGAGTATGGCAATAAATATTTTCCATAAACATTTACTGATGCTTCAGGAGAAGTGCTAGTATCAGCATAAACCTGATAAAAGTTTACAGAAGTAGCTTTTGCAGTAAGAACTTTACCAATATCAGAACCTAAATAATCATAACTAAACAAATTTTCTGTTCTCAAATAACAATAAGATCCTTCTGAATGTGAAGCAGGAACAGTATTATTATATCCTCTAAAACAACCATAAAAAATACCAAGATCATTATCAATTCTAGAATATCTTATCTCTTCTTCTTCAATAAAAAATGATCCACTATCAGAAAAAGAACCATATAAAGAACCTACTACAAAATTTATTTGAGTAGTAGTATCTGTAATATCATCAGATATTCTAGTAAAATTTGCAGTACGATCACAAAAATTATAATTCTTAAATCCAGAATCACCTATATTTATAGATACATCAGCACCTATCCATTTATCACTAAAGGATGAAGGTTTCCCAAATAAAACATGTATCTTCGATATAGTAGAATCTTCATAAACAAAAAGGTTTATTACATGATCTACTGCTGAATTATTTTCAGTAGCCATAGATTGATAAAAAATACCATCTATAGGTAAAGATTTTACAAAGTTATCATGATAAGCAGTAGAAGTATATTCTAATAAACTTATTTTATATTCATAATTATCTTGTTCTTCTATTGCTACAATTGTAAAAGCTTTACCTCTCCAACTTAATTCTATTTGGCTTAAACCAACTATCATTCCAACATTTAATAATATACCTAAAATATCTGTATCAACAGTACAAGACCAATCTACAAATTCTTCTACATCAGCAAAATATTGTAACATTCTTCTTGCTTGAGAATTTCTTGTAATACCTGTCATAGTATGTGTTATTTCTCTTATTTCTCCTGTTTGATTTATATCATAAACATTCTCATAACTAATAGGATTTGGTTTAAATAAAAGATCCTTATCCCTATAATCAATTGTTATTTTATTAAATTTTTCACTAATATCTTTTTTATTATATTGAAAAGAATCTTTTTTAATATTATCTTTTACAACTGTAAAATCCCAATTATTAGGAAAAACAAAGTCATCAGGATCAGGAGCAGCACCACCAGAACCATGTGTAATCCAAACATTATCCATATATAATTCTTCAACAATTACAGGATTCATTGGATCAGAAATATCAACACATATTACTGCAATACTAGCAACACTAGAAACAGTTATAAGTGGTAATCCACCATCAGAAATGTCAACATCATCTACATATACTTTAAAAATAGAACTACCAACATCCCATTCTACTTTTATTTTAAACCAATCATCTTCATTTACTTCTGTATCAATAGGAAATAACTGTGTACTATACATTTCATCTAAATAATAAAAATGACCCCCTATAACATAAATAACAAAATTTGGATTAAGACTTAAATCACTTCCAGCAATACCAAATTGATTAGTTGATATATCCTTAAATTTAAAATAACCCTCAAAATAGCCAGCATCAGATTCACCACCAGGAATAAAATCTATAAAATATTTTTCTATATATCCAACTTGTGCTGAATAATCTCCAGCATAAACATAATCAGGATCAGTACAAATACTAGCTAAAGTAACTGTCCAATTATCTAAATTACCACTTTCAAAATCATCACTAAAATATAAGGATTGTAATTCTGTCAATACAATTTCTAATATTTCTACATCAGCATATGTAGCTATTTGATTTATAATTAAAAATTTAACACTAAATAACCCTGTAGAATATTCTGCATCAATACCTGAACCAATATCACCATTCCAATATCCAATTGGAAAATCTGAAAAATCAGCATATACTCTGGTTTCTGTACCTAAACTATTAGAAGTAAAAGAATCAAAATCATAACCTAAATAAAAAGATGGAATTTCATCTGGCTTTTGAAGTTTTATTTTTAATTTACCATCAGAATAATATAATATTCCCTTACAAGTTTGAAGAATATCTTTGATTACATCATAACCTTTCATTTTATTAATAAAAGCATTATCATATAAATATCTAGGATCATATCCAACTATACCATCATAAACAAGTTCTTGACAATGAGAATGCTCATTAGCAAAAGATGTTCCTAAAGTAAAACAATCACCATCAATTTCATTAGCTGAAATACCACAACCATATCTTTCATTAGTTAAAAAATCATACAAAACCCAAACAGGAGTAACAGTTCGATCTATATAGGTTTTAAGAGAAACCCACATATAATCATCTACTTCATTTTTTAATCTAAACATAGATATAACACCAGAATCATTTAAATTCAAAACACCGAATAATGAACCAAAATCTGCAATAGTCCATGTATAACCATTCCAAGGAAAATGTGTAAATTCAATTTCTTGTCCTACATTACTAGTTGTTTCATTTACAACCTCAAATGTTCCAGTATCATATGAATATAAATCTTCATCAACAGAATAAAAATAAATTTTATTATTATATGCTGTTATAGAATTCTTTTTAGACCATCCCCTATTAAAAAACAGATTTAATTTAGAAACACCAGTTGCCATAGTCCAAAAAGAATAATATTCACCAGAATAATCCATTCCCCAAACTTCACAATCATTCTGATATAATCCGAATCTACAACCTTCATCTAAATCACTTGGATTAATTGATGCTCTTAAAGTATATTTATTTCCATTTAAATAAATAGTATCTGTTTCAAGAAAAGCAATAGATCTATCACCTTCACCCTTATATTCAAAAGTGAGAGGATCTGGATTCTTTATATATCGAAAAAGGGTATATTTTCTTATATGCTCATATTGATCATTTAATTCATAAAAATATAATCTTCCATAAGTACCTCTTCCTTCATCATCTCCATTTTCATCAGTATTACCCATATAAAATCTAATTCCACCATTTTCATTTCCCCAAAGATATATAAAATATTCTAAAAAAGCATATAATGAAAACTCTGAAAAATAATGAGCATCAAAATCAATTAATCCACCAGTATATCTATTAAATATAGCAAGCCATAATTGTGAAGCATAAACACCATCTCCTTTTGTATAAATAAACCAAATTTTTGAACCTATTTTACACCAAATAACTTCAGTAATACTATAAGGTTCAGGAACCTCTATTTCAACTTCCTCAACTAAAATAGTATAATTATTGTTTGTATCAAAATATCCAATAGAGTATTTGTTTAAAACCCCATACCAATAAAAAAAATAAACATTTCCAGTTCTAGTAATATCATCTATATAAATCTGAGTATATTCTGTAAGCATTGATGATAATGGAACAAGAAGATCAATTCCAGATAAAGGAATATCTGAATCATAAGTAGAAGCATTAAATGTATGTATCCCTCCATAAATAGTTATATCATCAATAGTTAAAGACGGATTTAAATAAATACCATAAACAATTCCAAGTCTATTAAAATGATAATCACAAAAATGAAAAAAAGAATCAACAGGTTCAGAAGGAGGTACTTCAGGATAATAAACATGAGCTTCCCAAGGACTTGTATAATCATTTACAATACCAATAGCATCAACTGAAACATTTGGAAGTAAAGATCTATTTTGTTGTGGAGCATAACCAGAAATATAAAAATAAGAAGTATATCTCCAAGGAACAGCACTACCATCTGTTAAATAATCACTAACAGCAGAAAGTATAGTTTGTGCATTATCACCATCAAAAAAATATGTTGTACAAGCACCACTAACACATGCTGTAGGTAAAACAGAATCATCAACATAAATCTGTAATAGTTTAAAAAAAACACCCTCACCTAAACCACAACAAAAATCAAAATAGACAACCCATGTTGAACCTTGATTAGAATTTTTTGATTTACCAACATCAGCTTCTTCAACATGAATATCACCAATCCATATAACTGTTCCTGCAAATTTATATCTTCCATAAATTAATGGTACAGGCATATTTCTAGTATAAGTGGTTTCATCTGTTAATGTAGGAGTAGGCTTATCACCTTTTTTAGTACCAAACAATAAAGGAAAAAAAGTTGTTAATGCTGTAAAAGCAAGACCTATAATACCTACCATTTTATTATCCTAATCATTGGTAGTTAAAATATTAGCAGGGGACCATAAATAACTGGTATTTTGTACCCAAAGCTTAAATGTTAAATTTGCTACATATGAACCATTATCAGCAATATTATAAGCAGAAGTATAATTATAAGTTCCTAATGTTAAATCAGTTTCTTCATAACTTCTTAAAAATACCATTCCAGATGTCTTATACACATAAAGTACAAGTTTAATCAAATTACCATATGATCCT
>Ga0233425_10003192_pt1 | contig 30446 bp, 30 predicted proteins | sample Watercolumn_Towu_2_FD_181712 | JGI IMG/M metagenome (GOLD analysis project Ga0233425, IMG submission 181712) | Freshwater microbial communities from Lake Towuti, South Sulawesi, Indonesia - Watercolumn_Towuti2014_140_MG | ecosystem: Environmental > Aquatic > Freshwater > Lake | place...
ACCTTGAGAAAAGAATATTGTTAGGTGTACAAGAAATCAATGAGCAACCCGTGGTACACCGATGGCGCAAATTTGAATCTTTAACAAATTAATTGTCTATATTTTAATGAAACGATATACTAGTATGGAAGGGAGACCCCCGCCTCAATGAGTTTTATCGCCAAAAAAATCCCAGCCGCACCCGAACCACTTCCCGGTATTCCAGAACTTGTCAGGATGCCTATAATTCCGGAGTATTCCAAGGGAAAAAACTGATCATTCACAAGGGCGTTCGGGAGAGCGGCAACAGGGAAGTCAGGTATTTAAACTAACCGTTTATTGGCAAACAGATAACAGACGCTGCCCCTATTTATTTCGCTTAGTCCACCGATCCGATATTACAAGTCCATAGCCATTTACCTTATTATACTTCGTTCCTTACCCATTAATCCCTTAGCCCCTGACAAATACCTGCCCTAGAAAATCGTTGATACCGTGCTGTGTCCAAGTGATTATTATAACCTGTGGCTCTACGGACAACCCTTTGTGGCTTGCAGCATAGGCGGTCTAATGGGTAACCCTGGTGCCCTTAATGCCTTCTTATATATGCGAATACTTCATGCAATATTTTCTAACTCGTTTTATGCTGTCAAAAAGACAAGGTGATAATTCTAAAACCTTTTTGTAAATGTCTTTTAACGTTTCGGTATGATATTCATGGGTAATGTCATTCCTAACTATTCTTATTTGTATAAATATATCAGCGCTTTCTATCAATCCTTTTTTTTCTGCATTGTTAATTCTATCCCGTACAGTTTCGCTATCTTCTAAATCGATTTGGTCAATAAGCCTGAATATTTTTTGAATTAAGAGATCACTTAGTCTTGCAAACCTGCTTGTTAAAGCCTCAAAACGGTCCATTTCATCAAACGTATAGTCTTCTTTTATGCCAATTCCATTGCAAGTATCGTATGAATATTGCAATACTTCCAGCGCTCTTTCCAAAGAGGACAACTCATTTCTGAGCAGTTCTAATAAATCTTTCTTGCTCATAACAAAATTCCTTTATCACGCGCAAGTTTTATGAAAGGGTCTTTTATGTTTTTTGAAATAATGATATGAATTTTTTGTTCACCCAGGGCATCGTATAATCTTTGCAATATTTTTATTTTGTCGTCGTAACAAAGCGTTTGGGAAATTATTAGGATGTCTATGTCGCCACCCCTTTTTGTATCGTCAATACGGGAACCGAAGAGATAGATTTGAGCATGATCATCGAGACTTTTAATGACACTCGTTATACTTTCGACCTCTCGCTGTTTTAAGCGCATGTTTCTACTTAAGAAAGATGATGATTTATTGAAATTATCAGAAGATACCTTTGAATCAATATAGCGCAATAATCCGTAAACCGCTCCTCTTTTCGCTCATGAGTTTACCCTTACAAGTATTTTGAGTCAAGAAACAAATACAATTAATGCTTGTGGTATCAGAGAAATGACAATGGGTGCATCTTAAATAAAGGGAAGCATAAAGAGCATAAAAACTTTACAGGTTGTCCACGAATATAAAAAAAATCAGGTGTTGATATTATTTGCAGATTGCGTCAATGATTTCTTTTTATTCTGTTTTTTTACTTCCTTCAGCGGGGTAAGGCCGAAAGTATCTTTTTCTCTTTTGAGTTCTTCGTTCTGGAGGTGTGTTATTTTCGCTAAGAGGATTTTTCCCAATCCAGCAGGGAGTGATCTTTTTACTGCGAAGTAGTTTGCGAAGACCTGGAAGATCATGTTTTGACACAAAGGTAAAAGCCTTCCCCTTTCTCCCCATACGGCCGGTACGACCGGTACGATGCGTATACTGCTCTCCGTCTTTCGGAAAATCCCAATTAATCACATGCGAGACATGCGAAAAATCAAGCCCCCTGCCGGCGACATCGCTCGCAATAAGGTAGCGGAGCTTCTCACTCCTGAACTTCCCGATAATCGAAGAACGCTTGTCCTGACTAAGCCCCGCGTGCATATAATCAATGTCTTTAAAATCCTTCCTGACGGAGTGGAACAATGAATCAACCATGTGCCGGGCATTGCAAAAAATGAGCGCCTGATTAACATCCTCCCCCTCAAGATACCTGATGAGTTCTGTATGCCTTTGTTTTGGGTGACAATAGGCGAAATAATGCTCAATGCTTTCCGGCGCTGCCCTCTCTGTTATAAGGGAGATATGTTGGGGATCACGCAGACAGTCATGTGCGAGCTTTTTGATATCATCAGGCATCGTCGCAGAGAAAAGGAGCGTCTGATGTTCATGCAAGATGCATGACATAATAAATTCAATGTCTTCGAGGAATCCCACCTTTAAAAGTTCATCCGCTTCGTCAAGGATCGCGCATTTCACCTGCGCAAAAGAAAGTATCCCATCGTACAAAAGATCAATAAGCCGCCCCGGTGTTGCAACCAAAATATGCACTTCCTGTTTCAACCTGGCAATCTGAATCTTTTTGTCAAAACCGCCATACACTGCATACGGAATCACGGCAGTCGTTGACGCTATCTTCTCTATTTCTGCTACGTACTGCATGCACAATTCACGCGTCGGAACAAGCACCAGTCCCTGAATGGCATTGAGAGTCGGGTCAACTTTCTGAATAAGCGGAATCGCACAGGCGGCTGTCTTTCCCGACCCGGTCTCAGCAAGGGCACAAAGGTCCTGCCCTGAGAAAATTACTGGATACGTCGCCTCCTGAATAGGGGTCATTTCCTCGTACCCCATCTTAGCAAGTGATCTGAGGATGTTTGAGGGAAGGTTGATTTCGCTGAATTTCATGTGTTTCTATCTTTCATTTGATTCAAACTCAACAACAAAAGGAAGCAGCATTTTCCTGGCCGTCGTGAGGAAAGACGTATGCCCTTTAGCACGTGGTATTTTTTCTCTTCTGCATCAGGTTTTAAAGAAACCAGAAATTCAAAGGCGAGTTGCCAGGCCTTTCCCAGCGGATAATCTTTACCGTTTTGTATACGATCAACTATCATCTCCTGCTCCTGTCCGTTTTTGGAAATGGATCACTGTTTCGGTAAACAGATAATACAAACTGATGCGCTGTTTGTCAAAGTGCCTGAATGGATTCATATAGAAAAAGATCAGAAACATATTTCTGGGGAAAAGCGGAAGGCTCAGGAGACGAAGAAGTCTCAGTGGTCAGTAAAAACAAAGGGCATCAACCTCCACCTCTTTCACGATTTTTGCTTTATTTCAATCAGGTTGCCGGAAAAGTCCTTGAGGAAGTACACCGTCTTATCCTTATGTTTCCCAATGATAAGATCAACGTGAAACCACTGAGCCTTTTCTGTAATTTCAGATAAATTATCCAGCATCATACCGAAATGGGTGAAATTGGGGTTGGCGTGTTGAAAATCTGATATAAATACTTCAACTTTTATCCCCGGTTTTTCGAAAACTAACACTTTTATCTCTTGAGAAAGGGAAAACAATTGCGCTGAAAGTTCCGGGGCTAAGAGAATTTCTCTTGTCTTTTCAAGACCTAAAAAGTCCTGATAAAACCGTATCGCCTGCTCGGCGCTCTTATTTGTGACACCAAGGTGATTTAATTCCATGACAAAGTGTACCAATTAATCGTTCGATATGCAAGCATAAGGTGTCTGGGTAGAACCGCGTTTATTACATTACAAATATTATAAGGAAAATTTTTCGAATAGTGTGGATTTAGTTTTTTGAAAAATTCCTGCTTTGTATGGGAGTCGTTCTGGTCAATCCTCTTTGCCTTGCCAAAGATTTCACCCACAATTTAAACTTTTCATTCATTTGAAGAGAAAAAGAGACAAAATCCTTCGTCCTGAGTTCCGCCAATAATAAAGTAACTGCCTGAAAAGTGCACAAATAGCTTTCTGCAGATTGCTTTCTGAGGTAATAGTCGGAAGGCGGCCCCGTTTTTAATCCGATTTTTTTCAAATTCAGCAACGCCGGTTTGTGAAGCCATCTCCTCGCATTTCTCCAACTGGTGTCCAACACAAATATATTCAATGGTTTCCCCGTTTCTTCAATGATTTTTTGCCCGTCATGGACAGGCGGTATTGGGAATAGGATTACCGGTGTATAATCGTTTCTTGCTATTTCCGACTCCACCTCTTTTTCCCACCCCGTTCTTCCTACATAAACAGGAGAGATATTTCCCAGCATCCGTCGAAGCAGTCTCCCTGTATTAGAGATAATCCGCTCTTCTCTTTTGCTTGTTAACAGGGTTATTTTATGTTCCGCCCAAAAGGCTGAAATGTCCCGGCAAACACAGTCTTGAATGATTAACCGGCATTGGATACATCTTTCCTGGTTTGATTTGTCCATATTTTCAATTTTATGTTGCGGAGGTTGAATTGAACACGAAAAACAAAAAGCCCTTTTGCCCCTTTGGAGCTTATATTATTTTATCCAATTTCAGGTGAAAATTTTAAGCCCAAACGAGTCGAAAGAGAAAGTCCTTCTGTTTTCTCACACAAAGCCGCGAAGGCGCAAAGATTTATTCATTCTTTTATTCTTTATGGCTCCGTGTCTTTGTGTGATTACTTCTCTTGTTTGTGAAATACTATACGCTGAACATGGGACAATCCATAAAACCCGTTAAGGCCAACCCTCCCCCGGAGTGTATCAGGAGAATATTCCCTCCAAATTTTTTGTTGAGAATCGTTTGCCTTGCCGTAAGAAACAGCTTGGATGAGTATACAGGATCCGTAAGAATTCCATCCTCTCTGGCAACACGCTGTATTTCCTTAAAAATAGTCTTGTTGGTGCTGCCAAATGACTTTGCAGTCGCAGGATAATACAGAGTATAGTCAGGCACCGGACAAAGAGAAACGTCAAGAAACTCCTCAGTGTATTGCATAACGCGTGATAATTCCGACTGGAAATCCTCGATTGAACCTGCCAGGACAACGACATGAAATGTCGTCTTACGTCCAAGAGCGGCAGCCCCCGCCAGCAGTGACTGCGCAACCATCCCCGTACCGGCATCGATAAAAATGTGGTCAAAACGTACCCCCGATTCTCTTTCATTGCGAAGGATGTCAATGAGAAGACTCAAAGAGCCCGGCAGCGCTAAAGGATGATGTGCCCCCTCGGGAAGAACAAAAATCTTTATTCCCAGGACCTTTCTTTTTTCCACATAGTTGTTGACAAAATCTTCACAATTTGCCCATTGGGAGCGTGAAATCCAGTGGATTTCGCTGTCATCAACAAACAAAGACAAGAGCTTCACATTACCAAGTCTTTGAGATGGCGGCCCAAGCAAAAAAGGGATTATCCTGATATTGTTTTCCGTCAGGATTTGAGCCGCTGAAAGCACATTGTTTGAGTTTGCCCCGCCTATTACTACAACCTCCTCAACTCCCCATTGTTTTAATGCAGGAATTATGGACGCATGTTTACGCAACTTGGTTCCCGACACGCCAAAGCTCAGCTCATCGTCCCGTTTGACCCATATATCTGAACGTCCAAACCACCGCAGCCTATGAATACGACTCTGAAGACGAAAGGCTTCAGCCGTATCCAACCAGCAGGCGTCTGCTACCTTTCTATAAAGTTCGCTTTCCTGAATCATAGTGAGTAATCATAACAACGATTTGTATTCTGCCAGCAATTTGCTGAATTTGTTAACCGTTACTTTATACGCCCCTTTGCCGGTAAGGTCTACTCCGGCGTCCTTTAGGATTTCGAGCGGTTCCTTGTGCGAACCTGCGCCCAGGAATTTCAGGTACCCTTCAACGGCGCCTTTTTCCCCCGAAATTACCCGCTCGGACAGGGCTATTGCCGCTGAGAGGCTGGTGGCATATTTGTAGACGTAAAAGGCCGTGTAAAAATGGGGGATGCGCGCCCACTCGTAGTTTAACTGCTCATCAATAACCATTCCCTTCCCCAGAAAGATTTCAAGGTTTTTCCTGTAGATGTCCGTTATACTTTTCGCAATCAGCACCTTACCGGATTCAGCCATCTCATGAATCTCTTTTTCAAAATTTGCGAACATCGTCTGCCGATAGAAGGTTGCCTCTATTCGTTTCATATTGTGATACAGAAAGAATTTCTTCTCTTCGTGTGATTCGGCAATCCTTGACATATGTTCAAACAGTAACGCCTCATTGAACGTCGAGGCGATCTCGGCCAGAAATATCGGATTTTGGTAATAGATGTAAGGCTGGTTTTCAATGGAGTAATCCCGATGCAGGCAGTGGCCGAACTCGTGGGCAAAGGTCGAGACGTCGGAGAACTTTTCCGTGTAATTTAAGAAAATCAATCCCCGGCTCGCATAGCTCCCCCAGGAAAACGCCCCCGACCTCTTGCCGGGAGATTCAAAGACGTCAATTACCCGCGCGTGAATGGTGGCATCGAACTTCCTGAGATATTCAGCACCGAGGGGTGCAAGCGCCGTACGCACCAGTGCAATAGCCTCTTCATAGGAGTATTTCTTATCAATGCCTTTCACCAGCGGAACATAATTATCATAGAAATGTAACTCATCTATTCCAAGCCCTTCCCGTTTCAAGGCATTGAACTCGCTGATCACGTCAATATTTTCCTTCGCAACCTCGATGAGATTACTGAGTACCGTGGCGGGCAGGTAGTCGGGGAACAAGGCCATCTCCAGCATAGACGGGTAATTGCGCACCTTTGCGAGCTTGACGTTTGCAAGCACGCTTGCGGCATAGGTGTTTGCCAGCACGTCAATGTTTTGCCGAAAAGGGCGGTAGTAGTGGTCAAACACCTTTTGGCGGAGAGCACGGTCAGGCGATTCCAGGAGTTGGGCATATCTTGCATGGGAAAGGCGGATGGTTTCTCCATTATGCTCGAATTCCCCGAATGAAATATTGTTATCGTTATATGCAGAAAAAATATCATCGGGTTTTTGCAGGGCAATTTCCAGTTCAGCCAGGACGGTTTCCGTTTCTTCGGAAAGGATGTGAGGATTGTACCGGGCATAGCTTTTCAAAAAGAAGCGATATGGCGTCAACCGGGCATCCTGCTGAATCATTCTGTCAATGTCATCCAGTGACAAGGCAGACAATTCCTTTTTTATAAAAACGGTTTCAGCAGAAATCTTTGAGACGAGCAGTTCAATACGACCTTTCATCTCCTCATATACGGCGTTTCTGGTGTCCTCAAAAAAGCGTACATTCGCATATACGTATAAATTTTCTCTCATGATTGAGTGATTCGTATAAAACTGCATAAACTGTCCAAGTTTACCGGAATCCGCAAGAGAGCCTTTAAACTTCAGGAGTTGGGGCAGTTCATTTTCCACCTTCCGGTAGTCTTCTTCCCAATCATCATTCGATGCATACAATAAAGATAAATTCCACTTATATTTGTCTTCTATTTGATCTCTGTGCTTATTCTTGTTCATATATTTATTTCCCTATCTGCCTTATTTTGATTTTACCGGACACGAGCATCTCTTTTTTGATTTTTGGCAGTTTTTTTACCTTCGCTTCAATCTTTAACGCCATACTCCTGCTTCCTATCTTCTTTTTCATCATCAGCGTTAAGGGGGCTTTCCCCCGTAAACATTTTGCGCTTTTTTTGCCGTTACTCCTGTGTTCTGCAAATCTTCTTTCCACGTCGGTCGTAATGCCCGTATATAATCTTCCATGTTTACATCGTATCACATACAAAAACCAATCTTTCACTTTTCTCGTTCTTTCCACCTTATCGGACAAATCTTCACGGTTTTGTCCTTGCCTGATATCCATACTTCTCCTCCCTGTATGGTACATGGGAAATCCATAGAGCGTTGCGCCAATGATGCCATTTCCTGAATGGTTTCCGTAGGCAGATTTACGACCGATAGATTTTTAAAACGATCAATATCGGGATGTATCTTTTTCCACCAGGCGTTTGCGCTCTTGCCGCTATAGGCGTAAATAATAACCTCTTTGGCACGGCCACAGGCCTTACGTATCTGTTTCTCATCCGGCTGCCCAATCTCTATCCACACCTCAATATTCCCGGTTAAATCTTTTCGCCACAGGTCCGGCTCATCGCCGCTGCTCACGCCTTGTGTGAATACAAGGTCTTCATGGGCGTTGAGGACAAATGCCACTAAACGCGCCATCATACGGACGTCGTTCTCTGATGGATGCCGTGCGATGGTGAGCTTATGGTCATGGAAATAATTACGGTCTATATCCGCTATATTCAGCTCGACTCTGAATATGGTTGCTTTGATTGCCATAATTATGACGTTCTGTCCCCTTGGCCGTTTTTATATTAAGAATCTCTGATCGAGAGCAATATATTTTCACCTGTAAATGTCCTTCTCTGTCATGCCCGAATGTCTTTATCGGGCATCCATCTTTTTAAAATACTGGATTCCCGCCAGAAACATGCGGGAATGACAAAATGAAGAAATAGTTTTTAGCATCCTTTGCGACCGAAGGTCATATAAGCTTCATTAATCCACAACCAGCAGAGTTGCGTTACCTTGCAAACCATCAAACATCAATGGTTATTATTTATAGCTTCTTTATAGTATTACTGTGTAAAATATTTCTTTTTTTTGTAATTTTCACCTCCCCTTCATCTTCATCCCCTCCTTACGAAGGAGGGGAAACAGGGGTGGTTATCTTTGGTTGCGGCTAAGCTACGCTATGATATAATAATCCTGTAAAAAATGAAACTGTTATCAACAATCAACAGTATAGGGGAGATTTTTGAAATGACCACATTAGAAAATAGTATGAAGCATCTTTGCATCTACGGAACGAAAGTCTTTTTTATATTGGTTTTGTTTGGCGCTTGCGCCACGCCTGCCTATACGCAGGAGAATTTGTGGAAGGAACTCAATAATAAAACCACCTCGCTTTTACAAAAAAAGAGATACGCGGATGCCATAAAGGTGGGCGAAGAGGCATTAAAGGCAGCGAAGAAGACCTTTCCCGCTGGCGACACCCGTATTGCCGATACGATGAGCCTGCTGGGAGTACTGTATCGAACCTATGGCAGACATGCCGAAGCCGAACCGCTCTTTAATCAGGCACTCGCTATTTACAAGGAATCGCTTGGTTCAGAGCATCCCTCTGTTGCCAGAGTGTTGTATGAGCTTGCAGAAATGTTTTTTCTTCAAAACAAATACGCTGAAGCGGAGTCATTGTACACACAATCTCTCGGCATCTCTGAGAAAGTGTTAGGCCCGGACCATCCCGGTGTTGTTGACGTCCTCAACAGGCTGGGGGAGCTTTATCAAGACCAGAAGAAATATGCGGAAGCGATACCGCTTTACAAAAGAGCCTTAGCCATTGAAGAAAAAACATTCGGCGCAGACCATCCTGACCTTGCCTCTGCAATGAACAACCTTGCAACGCTTTATTGCCACCAGAGCGACAACACTACTGCCGAGTCCCTTTATAAGCAGGCGCTTAAAATATATGAGAAGGAATATGGCAAAGACCATCCTCTCATTGCAACTGTACTGGAGAAAATGGCGGAATTTTATGAGGGAACCGGAAGGAAAAGCAAGGCGAAACAATTTAAAGCAAGGGCAAAAAAGATTTATTCAAATTATCAGAAATAAGACATAATAAGAAATTTTTCATTCTATCTAAGCGGGTTTGCGGACTATGCATATTGTAAGGTTAATATCTATAGCATGTTCAGCATAATGGCAGGAAATAACTCCTGTAGACAAACGATCCCCCTTCGCTGACGGGGACAAGAGTATGCCCAAAGGGCAGAAAGCATATAGACGGGGGTGAAGCCCCCGTCTATGAGAAATACCAAATACACAGCCCCCAACGGGGCGGCAGAAATCGAGGAATCGCAAAACATCACCACGGGAAAAGGTTGATTTAAACAGATTATGACGTGAAATTTATTGTGGAAATAATAATAAATTCCTCCCGCCCCTTCGGGGTTAAACCCATCCTCGACTCAGATCGGGGATGGGTGTTGCTTTTTTACTCTCAGGGGGCCTTTACCCCCTGCTATATGCTGACAGCCCTTCGGGCTTAAAAAAGGTTGGCCTGATTGACTTATCATTGTTTTTTCCCTTTAATTTGTACCCTCAACAGGAATGTCCTCAGGCTGAATCCAGACGATCTTGCCATCTTCCCATGACACAACGGGATTGCCCGCCTTTTTATGCTGTAATAGAGCCTTCTTTACAGCTTCTTGCATTGCTTCGTCTATTTCTCTTCCATTATGAAAATATTCATCAATATTCTTTTTTGTTTTACTCATAATATTTCTCTCTAATTATATTCCATAAATCTGTATCATAAACTTTTTCTTTGGTCTTTCCTCCTCCAGTTACAATCAATTCGGGACCTGATGGATATGAATTATTATATAGCCTCCATGTATCTGCCAATGGCATGTAAAGCTGGAAAAAGTTATTTATTCCTTTATTATATCGTCTTCTAACGGTTTCTTCAGGCACATTGTGTCCACCCATGCGGACTCTTTCTGCTACTCTTGCTATTGCAAATTCCTCATTTGGAAGCCAGAGAAAAACAAGGTGAAAAATATAGCCCGTTTGTTTAAGCTCTTTTATCCAGGGGGCAAAAGTACGACTCGCAAGGGTTGTCTCGAATGCAAAATCCACCCGTTCTTTTGCAAGGAGATGTATTCGCTCCAACATAACACGGCCCGCGTGAAAAGCCGCACCTTCTGGATAAAAAGCAGAAAGCCCCTCGGCAATGACATCTGCGTTGACAAACTCAGTTACTCCCAGAGTGCCTTTAAGCAAAGACGGAGCCGTAGTTGATTTACCGGAACCATTAGCTCCGGCAATTACAATGATATGCGGTTGCTGCTCAGCCATAAGATATTAAAAAGTTGCGTAGGTTGGGTTAAAAAAGCGAAACCCAACAAATCAAATTATTTCGTTTAAGTCCCATGTCATTGGCCTACCACAAGGAATCCGCGCTACATTTGCTTCATGGCACAACATGCTCTTTCTCTTGCAGGTTATCATGATAAGTCGGTTGGTTCTCTTTCACTCAACCTGACCTACGACACTTATTCTTCGTCTCGGTCGTCAGGGGTCTTAAGACCTAATTCTTCCAGACGGTTATCATTAACTCCCCAACCTTGCATTGCATTCAAAAATGATATCCAATTGTTTGGTTCTTTGATAAGCTTTTCAATTTCAAAAGTAAAGAACTTTATAGCATCGCAGGACAGATTAGATACCCTTTTAAGAAAAATTTCAGGTATATTTTCTGAATTTGCATATAAAGCAAAAGAGTCTATGTGTTCACCATTATTTCTGTAAATATCAACTATAAGTACACATTGTGATATCCTTCCTCTTTCGAATGATATAATATATTGTCCTACATCAACAAATACGTTCACAATAACCTCTTTTTAAACTTAATTGTGAGCTGTCAGACAAAAATGAGGGGAAATGGGGGAGTAAAATCTTTAGTGTAAAGATTTGCCTCGCACTCCTAACTTATAATGGCTTGCAAATGTTTCCTTCGTCTCCCTAAGGAAACAATCTTATTGCCTTCAATTTATTTAGTATTTATATCCCCTAATACCAATACGTTTCCCTTATTTACATAACCAATATAGTATTTAAAGCGCTTTTTCTTTTCATTTACTTCAAACAATTTCAATTCAGGGTATGCTAAAATTAATTTGCCGATAGGAATTTTAAATTCTGAATTATTTTTCAACTGTTTCTTTATTTCCTCATTTAGAGACTTGGTTTTAAATTTTATCAATTCATCTATATTCTTAGAATTTAAAGCCTCGATATCAAAATAAAATTTTTGAGGAGAATGATCTTGAGCTGTAAAAACTAATTCAAACATAAATTTAAAAGACACTGCAACAGTTACAATTATATCAATATTGTCTTTTGTCGTAGCAGGTACCTTTAAGGTTCTTTCTGTTTCAGGAAAGTTAAACAGTTCTCTTATTTGAATTGCAACTCTAGGATTTAATTGTTTAATAAAAATAGTAATGTGTTGACCTAAATGATCGGAACTAAATTTTCGACTTGTAACTTCTTCAGGAAATGGGCTGACTATTTTTACTATCGAATTGTCAAATAGTACGGGTGAATGTGGAGCAAAATTAAAAAACAAATAGGCATTTTCTATGCTTTTATCTCCGATATTTCCTAATTCAATTGGAAACTCAAACCAAATATATTCAGTCTCAAGAAAATTACCACCATAAACAACACTATAATGTTCGCCATTTTTCAATACAATATTGTATAATTTTATTGTTGGTTCCGCTTTTCGGAAAGCCCCTGTTTCCTTTGCTAGCTTTTTGCTGTGCCTATTTGCCCATATAACATAAATCGCTCCTGACACAATCCCAACAATTCCAATTATTATTCCAATTACATTCACGTCAATTATAGCTTTATAAATGTGTTCTATAATCATTTGGATAACACATGTTTCATGGTTTAGTTAGAAAATGAATAAGCTATCTAGACCTTATTCAAGCATTATTTTTTAAGTAGTGTTGAATAGGGACATCCCTTTCTGAGTCTACCTTTATATCAGGAAGAAAAATCAAGTATCAACATCTTACATTTCTTCATGGTATATATGAGAACAGATATTTCAATAGAAAATCCGTTTGAGAAAAAAACACTATTTGCGAATGATTGTCTTCTTGCCCCAACTGCCGGGAACAATAAATCAAATTAATCATCTTCTATCATCGAAGCAAACTTCAACTCATTGTTTTTTCTTGTCCGTGACGACTCTGCGTCCATCCTTGTTATTTTCTTCTGTATATTTCATCATGCGTACCGATATCAAGAAGGGTTATCTCTTTTTCAGCAATGACAATCGTCAAAGATATTCTATATTTGTCAGTTATGCTTACGGCCTGAATGCCTTCGAGCTTTCCGCCGAGACGATGATATTTCAGGTGGGGTTGAAAAGGGTCTTTTTCAAGATCGCGCAGGACACTGGCAAGTTTTGTTTTCAGTTCAGGATGGCGCTTTTTGAACTTTTCCGCTGAGCGCGTGAAGTGGGCAGTCCATACTAACCGGTACATGCTCAATCTTCGAGCTCCAGTTCCCTGATCAGTTCTTCGGCAGTGCCCCGTTTTACTCTGCCTGCCTTTACATCCGCAAGCGACGCACGCACGCGGGCAATATATGCCTCATCTTCCGCTTCAATCAATTCCCGATAGCGTTTCTCGGAAAGCACAACATACTGGGGCTGATTGTTTTTGACCACATGGACTGGCCCCTTTTTTAAGGCTTCGTCAACTGCGCTGATTCCCCGTCTTTTAATATCCTGTGCTGCAATAGTATTCATATTTAGACTCCTTTCAGTACCTGATTCAGTGCCCAATTATACAAATTAATTACACTCGGTGGCAACACATAAAATATTTATCTTGAGAACCGATATTTCCATAGAAAATTCGTTTGAGAAAAAATCCTGTTTGCGAATGATTGTCTTCTTGCCCCAACTGCCGGGAACAATGAATCAAGTATTTAAGGAATGCAATGAAAACCCTGTTCTTCAAAATGGGAATCAAAAGTAAAAATGGTTTTAATCCCTGAATTGCGCATAATTTCGAAACTTATGCAATCAACAAGGCTCAGTTTTCGCCTCGATGCTGCCAGAAGGGCGCTTACTCCTGATCTATGTACACCCGATGTAATCCACTCGATATTGATGATCGGCAATATGTCTTCTTGTAATCCCACTACTGCATCCATGCCAAGACGATGCTGTATAAGGGCAAAGCTTTCCACCAAAATATAATTTGTAGTGATAAGGACATTTTCAGGTTTGAGCATTTTATTCCATACTTCTTTTGCTTTTTTATGGTTGGCATCGTCTCTGTCGAGCAGGGCAAAAAGTGCAGATGTATCAATGCAGATGTATCAATAAGGATTCTCATTTGCCGAATGCCTCTACGAGGTAGGTATCGTGTTTCCTTGAAATGTCACGTTTGCCGGAACTGAATCTGCCCACGATGTCAATCGCCCTTTTCCTCCTTTCTTCGATGCCAACCATGGTGTTGGTCCGGATAACGGTATCGACTGCTTGCCTTATAATCTCTGCAATAGATAGATGCCGGGACAATGCAATTTTTTTTAATGCCTTTACCTGTTCTTCTGTCAATTGAATTTGAGTACGTACCATATTAGCCTCCAGTGATTACAGTTTTGGCTCAATGATAGCAGATTTAACCAGGCGTGTCAAAAGGGTATATTGTTACTTTTAAAAAGTAATTTGTTGGTTTCACGTCATTCAAACCAACCTACAATTCTATGATACGTTTCGATATGGTGTGAAAAACAAGGGATGTATGCGCTGTCATTTGACTGAAAATACTGTATTTAATACACAAAATCAAAGGAAATTTATTTGACAGACAACTCTGTCTGGTGTATATTGCGGCATGCTTAGAGAAGTAGAAAGTCAGCCGCGGGATAGAATAATTGACACCGCCTTGCGTCTGTTTTATGAGCAAGGGTATCTTGCGACCGGTATTAATCAGATTATTGAAGAATCACAGGTTGCAAAGGCGACCTTTTACAGCCATTTTCCGTCTAAAGAGAATCTGTGTATTGCGTATTTGCAGGCGCGTCACGTTATCTGGATGAAGTGGTTAGAAGATAGCGTTGAAAGACACAAATCCATTGAAGACCGCATTATCGGGGTATTTGGTTTTTTAAAGGAGTGGATGGTGAAATGCAATTTCAGGGGGTGTGCCTTTTTAAATATCGCCTCTGAAATACCCTCACTGAACAGTAAGATTCGGGCTGAGGTGGTTAAGCATAAAGACGATCTGAAATTATATCTGAAACAAATGATTTCACAACTGAAGGATTCTGATAAACGCTACAAAAATATTGATATTAATAAGGAGGTTGATATGGTGTATGTCCTGGTAGAAGGCGCTATTGTCGCAAGTCAAAATTACGGGGAGGTATGGCCAATTCAGTCTGCCGAGGATGCGGTTTGTAAGCTGCTGAATATCTAAAAAAATTTTAGCACTACCAGACAGACTGGTCTGTCGTAAATATTTTCCATGAAAACGATACATTCATGACCTAACGGTCAAAAGGGAGATGAAAGCCCCTCCCTTGTCTGTCATTCCGAGCGGAGCGAGGAATCTTGAGATTCCTCAATACATTCGGAACAGGGATTTCTCCCGGAGTTTACTCCTTCGTTTCACTCAGGACGGGCTCTGAGTAAAAAAAGATTCTTCACTGTGTTCAGACGTCATCTTGAGCTTTAAGATTCTTCGGCTTTGCCTCAGACGTTGCCCTGAGCGTAGCAACAAGATTCTTCACTTCGTTCAGAATGACAATGAGCGAAGGGATGACACAAGGCGAAAGAATGACAAATACGAAATAGTTAACTGTTCGGGAATTTCAATCCTTTATAATTCCCCTCTAAAAACATGTCCTCACAAAAGTGGGGAGAGGGGACTTCGTCGTGAGCGCTCAGTCGAACAATAAAGGGGTGTGTAAATTCGCCTTAACACCCCCCAGCCCATCTTTTTAGAGGGGAGCTTTAAAAGTCGCTGCCGTAGGCAGCCTAATTTAATATTATTAAGAAAGGAGACTTCGTATGGGATACCAATTTCTTGTTGATACGTATGAAACGGAACGGATGAAAACACTCAGCACCTGGAGTACGTTTAAAGATGAAGACATGAAAAGGCGTCCGCATCCGCAAGACAGAAGGGGAAGGAATGCCCATGAGCATATGGTTCACCAATGCGTTGGGGAAAATATGTGGTTTTGTAATATGCTTGGGATTGACGTAAGCGCTCCGCCTTTGCCGGAAAAGGAAACACGCCTGGAATTTATTAAGCGTTACACAGAGGATTCCGGAAAACGCCTCGCCTCTTTAAAAGGGAAAAATGATGCATGGTGGGAAGAAGAGGTAAATTTTTTCAATGTAAAGCGTTCGCGTGCCTGGATTGTTACCAGGAGAATCACCCACACGGCGCACCATCGCGGTCAAATAACGATGTTACTGAGAATGGTGGGAAGAGAAATTTACAGCACGTACGGTCCTTCTGCGGATATCGGTGGCTTGATGCAGAACAAGGCAGCGACTATCTATCCATATACAAGTATTGAAGCCCTGATTGCCGGAGAAACAGCCGGTGGTAACAATAAGGCAAAATTACCGGGTCCCGGCGATAAGCCGTGCACGGAGCGCCCTGATCCGGCATAAGGAGGAAACGAGGGTGCATCCACTCCTTGCGGGTTCAAGTTTGTAACTTGAACCCCACCTTTCATCCTTTTGAGCGCATTTTTGACTATATAACGTTTCTGTACTTTCAAAATCAGGGTTCAGGTTACAAACCTGAACCCGCCGGAGAGATATTCACTGAGATTTCACGACCCTTGTCCTCGTGAAAACGGGGAAAGGAACCCACCCCTTACCCCTCCCAAGAGGGGAATAATCCATGCCACCCTGTGACCCACATAAATAAAATGAAAATTCCTATACAATCAAGTTAATATAAAACACGCCAAATATATTTCCCTCTATCTTGTGTTTTCAGACATTACGGGTAAAATTATCCTGGCATTTTTAAAAATCGGCTAGAGACAATTGCGTTCTTTGTGTTCGTTGGGTTCTTCAGGTTAACTCAACAAACCCAAAATACGCAAGAAACCCAAGAGACCTCTGTTGTTTGAGGTGTGCTGAAATATTTATGTCTGGAGGATATTCATGGCATTGTTAAGCTTGCAGGATGTGCATATCGGCTTTGGAAGGCCTTTATTGATTGAGCATGCAAATTTACAGATAGAACGGGGCGAAAAGGTATGCCTGCTTGGTCGCAATGGCGCCGGCAAGTCTACCTTGCTAAAACTGATCAATGGAGACTTGCTACCCGATTCAGGTGAGATCATCCGCCAAAAAGGGATGCACACCGCCTATCTTTCCCAGGAAATTCACAAAGAATTACATGGCGCCGTATTCGATATCGTATCTGACGGGCTTGAGATACCGGATCGTTGTAAGACTACGCGAAATACCGATCAGGAGTGGAAAATGCGCCATCGGGTCGAAAAGGTAATTTCCCAGATACAATTAGATGCCGATGCAGAGTTCAATACCCTTTCTGCCGGTCTCAAACGCCGGGCGCTGCTTGCCAGGGGATTGGTATGTGACCCCGATATTCTGTTACTCGACGAGCCGACCAATCATTTAGACGTTGACTCGATCGGTTGGCTGGAGGAATTTCTCCTGCGTTATGGAGGAACGATACTCTTTGTTACCCACGACCGTACGTTTCTTAAGAAGCTGGCCACCCGCATTATTGAACTTGACCGGGGAAGCCTTTCTAGCTGGGCGTGCGATTATGAAACCTTTCTTGAACGCAAACAGGCAGTCCTTGACGCAGAAGAGAGTCAACAAGCTGTCTTTGACAAGAAACTGGCGCAGGAAGAGATATGGATCCGGCAGGGAATCAAGGCCCGGCGCACCAGGAATGAAGGGCGTGTGCGGGCGCTGGAAGAGATGCGTAAGGCCCGACGGGAACGGCGTCAGGTCACGGGCACGGTGCGCATGCAGACCCAGGAAGCCGAACGTTCCGGCGCACTCGTGATAAAAGCCGAGGATGTCACCTATTGCTATGATACCAAACCGATTATCAGCGGTTTTTCTGCTGCGATTATGAGAGGCGATAAGATCGGGATTATCGGTCCCAACGGATCGGGCAAGACCACCCTTCTTCGGCTTCTGTTAGGAGAACTGACTCCTCAGCAGGGCAACGTGCGTCATGGCGCCCGTCTCAACATTACCTACTTCGACCAGCTTCGCGCTCAACTGAAAGAGGATAAATCGGTTTTTGATAACACAGGGGATGGGAACGACATTGTTACCATTAACGGTAAATCCCGGCATGTTATCGGTTATTTGCAGGATTTTCTGTTTTCCCCCGACCGTGTATGCGTCCCTGTGAATGCCCTCTCTGGAGGCGAGCGCAACCGTCTGCTTCTGGCGCGGCTGTTTGCCAGACCGTCCAACGTCCTCGTGATGGACGAACCCACAAACGATCTGGACATGGAAACCTTAGAGCTTTTAGAAGAATTGCTTGTAGACTATAAGGGCACACTCCTTTTGGTCAGCCACGACCGCTCTTTTCTCAATAATGTCGTAACCAGCACTTTTGTGTTTGAAGGAGAAGGACGGGTGAATGAGTTTATTGGCGGGTATGACGATTGGCAGCGCCAGAGTGAAGTAAAAAAGAAAATTTTTTTGGAGAAAACCCCACCGAAACCTGAATCGGCGCGCAAACAGTGCGAACGACCCCGCAAGCTTAGTTTTAAGGAACAACGTGAACTTGAAGCCTTGCCGCAGCGTATCGAAGGCCTGGAAGCAGAACAACAGCAACTATATCAAACCATGAGCAACCCCCTGTTTTTTCAAAAGGGGAAAGATGAGATTGCGAATATCAAGGCCAGAGTATCATCTCTTGAACGTGAATTGGCTGAAGCCTATCAACGATGGGAGACGTTAGAAAGCTCACAGAATACCGTAAATATTTGATATTGAAAAATATTGGCTCACTTGTATAATCTGATGTTAAGAAATTCCAATGTTGCCCACGAAAAGACGTGAAAACAACCTCCCCCTGTCCCCCTCCGGAGGGGGATAAAGGAGGAGGGTCGTATTTCTCGAGTGTTTCGTGGGTAATGCGTTACAGCCAAAGGCAGCCTATTTTATATCGTCACCTTTTTGGAGTCTAACTTATGACCGGGGAAAAAAACACGTCATTCAAATATGGGTGAGTGCACCCACTGAAGTGGCGGCGCCATTTCCAGATTGGGTGGATAAGGTATGGACTCTTTAAGGGCTTCCCTTAGCGCATTTCTCAAAATTGCAAGGGCACCTTTTACCTTGCAATGCACTGAGTTGTTCAGCAAAAACTATAACCTCCGTCCATTTTAATTCCATCCTTCAGGAAAAGATACCGTCCCTTCGTCCAATAGTTAATTGGATAATCTGTTTTCATCGGGACGCAGATTCCCGCAGATATACACAGACAATAATTTTAATTCAAACTTGCGGTTGTAGAGCGAACTGAAGTTCGCTCTATATTGGTTTTTTAATGGAGGATACAAACTATGATATCTTTATTAATCGATGGGAAAAAAGTGGAGGCAGAACCTGCTCAAACTATTTTGCAAGCCGCACAAAAAGTGGGGATTCATATCCCTACCTTGTGCCATGACCCACGGCTAGCCCCTTCCGGGGCGTGCAGGATGTGCGTGGTAGAGGTAGAGGGTGCGCGATCCCTGGTCGCTTCATGTGCAACCCCCGTCTCAGAAGGCATGAAGGTCTCCACTCAGAGCGCGCCGGTAACACGCGCACGAAAACTCAATCTGGAACTCATCTGGTCTAACCATCCCAACGACTGTCTGACATGCGATAAGACAGGTGATTGTCAGCTTCAAAAACTTATGTACGAACACGATGTTAAGACCTCAAGATTCGTAGAACACAATCCTCCATCGCAATCCAACGATTCGGACCCTGCAATCTATCGGGATATGAATAAGTGCATCCTCTGTGGAAAATGCGTCAGGATTTGTGATGAGGTGCAAAACCAGCACATCTGGGCATTTTCAGACCGCGGAATGCAAACTTCGATTGCAACCGCCTTTGAAAAACCATTAAAAGATGCCGGATGCGTATTTTGCGGACATTGCGTTTCCGTTTGCCCTGTGGGCGCCCTTATGGACAAACCCGCTGTAAAGAAAGGCCGTCCGTGGGAAACAAAGAAAGTCCGTACAGTCTGCTGTTATTGCGGCGTGGGTTGCAGTCTCATGCTTCACGTGAAAAAGGGTGAAATTCTCAAGGTGACAGCAGACACGTATTCACCGCCCAATTACGGCAGCCTGTGCGTCAAGGGAAAATATGGATTCGCGTTTTATAAAAGCCCGGATCGTTTAAAATCACCTTTGATCCGTGATCGTATTGACCGGCCATTTCGGGAGGCAAGCTGGGACGAGACCATTAACCTGGTAGCCAGGAAATTAACGGATATCAAACAAAAATACGGCCCCGACGCCTTTGGATGTCTCAGTTCTTCCAGAGGTACTAATGAAGAGAATTATTTGGCCCAGAAATTTGCCCGTGCCGTAATGGGAACCAATAACATGGACAACTGCGCGCGGGTATGCCACGCCCCTTCGGTGACAGGGCTCAGGGCTGCATTAGGGAGCGGCGCGGCCACCAATTCTCTGGCTGATATTGAAGGCGCGGAAGTGCTCATTGTCAGCGGTTCAAACACCACCGAGGCGCATCCTGTGGCAGCCTTGAAGATAAAAAAAGCGGCGCGGTTTCATGGGGCAAAGCTGATCGTAATCGACCCGCGCGAGATAGAACTTGTCCAGTATGCAACCGTGTGGCTGCGTTTAAAACCAGGCACCAATGTGGCTCTTATCAATGGTTTGCTTCACGTCATTTTAAAAGAAGGGCTTGAGAACAAGGAATTTATCCAGCAGCGCACAGAGAATATTGACATGCTGAGACAGGTCGTGGCGCAATATACACCTGAAAAGGTCGAAGAAATTACAGGAGTTCCCAAAGAAGGTATTATCAAAGCTGCGAGAATCTACGCAGGTACGAAAAAGGGTATGATTGTATATGGATTGGGTATGACCGAACATAAGGCCGGTTCTCATGGCGTAATGTCCCTGGCCAATTTAGCCCTGATTACCGGCAACGTGGGTCGTCCCAATACTGGAATCAATCCACTCCGGGGACAGAACAACGTCCAGGGTTCATGCGACATGGGGGCGCTGCCGGACGTTTACACCTGTTACCAGAAGGTTGATGACCCCACTGCCAATAAGAAATTCTCAGAGGCGTGGGGTTGCCAGCTTCCCACAAAACCAGGACTAAAGGAGCCCCAGATGTACAGAGAGGCTTTGTCGGGAAAATTGAAGGCGATGTACATCATTGGATACGACCCCGCAGCGACGCAGGCAAACATACACCATGTGAAGTCGGCCATGAGAAAGCTCGATCTTCTTGTCGTACAGGAAATTTTTATGACAGAAACCGCAAACCTCGCCCATGTGGTGCTTCCTGCCGGTTGCTTCTTTGAGAAGGACGGCACCTTTACCAACGCAGAAAGACGGGTAAGAATGCTAAATCAGGCCATCCCGCTGCCCAAAGGAACCAAACACGATTGGGAGATTATATGCCTGATTGCCAGCGCTATGGGATATCCTATGCATTACCACCATCCAGGCGACATCATGAGGGAAATTGCCAGCCTTACCCCGGAGTTTGCAGGGATTGATTATGAGCGGCTTGAGGGAGACGGGCTGGTATGGCCTGTGTGGGATAAGAAACATCCCGGCACACCCATTTTACACAAAGACTCATTCACGAGGGGAAAGGGGAAGTTTAACGACATCTTGTATACCCCATCTGAGGAATTACCCGATAGCAATTATCCTTTGTATTTGACCACGGGACGGCGTCTCTACCATTACAACAACGGCTCCATGTCGCTTCGAAATCCGGAGATTTATTCGATCAGTTCGGAAGAATTCGCGGAGATACATCCCGGTGACGCCGAAACACACGGTATAAAAACCGGTGATACGGTGCGGGTGACATCAAGACGCGGCGCTTTGGAAGTAAAGGCGCATGTCACCCGGAAATCCCGGCCCGGAAGTATATTCCTGTCCTTCCATTTCCCAGAAACCCCCACGAATGTTCTGACAGGACCGGGAGAAGATTTATTGGCGCTTACCCCTGAATATAAGGTATGTGCCGTAAAAGTGGAGAAGGCTTAATTTAGAGCACGAAGATGAATAATTTCTTGTTGTCTTTTTACCAAAAAAATGTATCTTGTAAAGTCTTATATGCCACATTTTATATATGACATGGCGCGGCATAGCACAATCAACCACCCCTCAATCCCCTCCTTCATAAGGAGGGGAAAAAGAGGAGGTAAAAAAACCTCATCAAAAAAGAAGTTTTATGCGGTAATACTATAATTCATAAACGATAGATAATTTTGCCTATTTGAAGTTTGCTTGTAGATAACAACAGAATGAAATTACCATAAAGATATGACAACACCAAAGGTGTTAATCCTCAGAACGGCTGGAACAAACTGCGATTACGAAACCCGATACGCCTTTGAAAAGGTAGGGGCCGAGGTGGATGTTGTTCATATTAACACCCTCCTTGCCAATAAGAAGTTACTGGAAGATTATCAAATCTTAGCACTGCCAGGCGGGTTTACCTATGGCGATGACGTCTCTGCTGGGAAAATACTGGCGAATCAGATCAAGTATAATTTGGAAGAGGATATTAAAACCTTTATTCACGAGAAAAAGCTCATTCTCGGCATCTGCAATGGATTCCAAACACTGACAAAGGCCGGGCTGTTGCCGGCCATTGACAAACAGCGCCAGGAGGCTACATTAACCTTTAACGATTCAAATAAATTCGAGGATCGATGGGTGTATCTGAAAACATGTTCGAACAAATCTATCTTTGTTAAAGATGGAGATATCCCGAAAATGTATCTACCTATAGCCCACGGTGAGGGTAAATTTGTTACACAAGACGAAAGCATTCTGAACAAAATAAGAATGAATCATCAGATTGTTTTTAAATACGTCAACGAACAAGGCGAAGAAACCGGTTATCCCTGGAATCCCAATGGGTCTGTTCTGAATATTGCAGGCATCTGCGATCCAACGGGTCAGATTTTAGGCATGATGCCGCATCCGGAAAGGCATGTGGAACCTACGCAGCACCCGCGATGGACACGCAACGGACTCAAGGAATTCGGAGACGGTTTCTTAATTTTCAGGAACGCAGTTGATTACGTTAAATCAAATTTATAATATCACCGCAAAGACGCAAAGGACGCAAAGAGGATACAGAAGGTAAGAGGTTGGAAAGATGGGGGGCTAGCTGACGAAACTTCACATCCTCTCAACTTCCCAATTTCCTGGTTCCTCTGCGACTTTGCGGTGTGTGGAGTTGTTAATCAAATTCTTAAATAGACATAATTCGGAGACAAGACACCATGCATAAAAATGTTACCTCAACGAAAGAAAATGCACGTGCGATTGATTTGACCAAATGTCACGCCATACTTTCAAAATACAATCAGGCAACTCCTGCAGACCTCATCCCTATCCTACAGCAAATGCAGGATGCCTATGGTTATTTGCCCCAGAGCGCCCTGGAAGAAATAACCGCCAGGACGCGTATTCCCCTGAGCAAGATTTATGGGGTAATTACCTTTTATTCCCAATTTTCCCTGGAACCCAGAGGTAAACATACGATTAAGGTCTGCACAGGCACGGCATGCCATATCAAAGGCGCTCCTGACATCAAGAAAAAAATTACGGAAGTCCTCCGTATCCACGAAGGAGAAACAACACAGGATTACAAATTCACATACGATCCGGTAGCATGCTTAGGGACGTGTTTCCTGGCTCCGGTCATGATGATTGACGATAGATACTACGGAAAATTAACTGTCGAAAAAACGGAAACCATTTTAAAAAGTTATTAAAATGTTAAGGAGAATTCAACGTGGAAAAATTAAAACACCCTGACGACCTTCAAAAGTTCAGGAAATCCCTCGAATCCAAACATCGCCCCGACATGGTGCGTATATTTATCTGCACAACAGGCTGCAGGGCATTGGGAGCCGAGGAAGTATGCAAGGCTTTCAAATCAGAAATTGAAAAACAATCCCTCAAAGATAAGGTAGAAATTGTTGATACCGGCTGTCAGGGTTTGTGCGCGAGGGCGCCAGTACTGACCATAGAACCTATGGGTATTTTCTACGGACGGGTGACGGAAACGGATGTCCCAGAAATTATTTCAAGAACCATACTCAAGGGAGAAGTTATCGAACGCCTTTGCTATACAGAAGCAGGAAAAAAGACGCCTTATATCAGAGATATCCCCTTCTATGGCAAGCAGAAGAAGATTGTCCTGAGAAATTGCGGTGCTATCAATCCCAAAAGTATACATGAATATATACTCAGAGATGGTTATTCAGCTATCTCTAAAGCGCTCTCCGGCATGACGCCGGACGATGTCGTCAATGAGATAAAAAACTCAGGTCTGCGGGGCAGAGGCGGCGCAGGGTTTCCAACGGGAAATAAATGGGAATTCGTCAAAAAGGCAGCGGGGGATGTAAAATACTTAGTCTGTAATGGTGACGAAGGCGATCCGGGCGCCTTCATGGACCGGGCAGTGCTTGAAGGCGACCCTCATTCGGTAATCGAAGGCATGCTTGTTGGGGCTTATGCTATCGGATCGAAGAAGGGCATTGTCTATGTGCGCGCAGAATATCCCATTGCCGTTGAGCATCTCAATATCGCCATTCAACAGGCGAAGGCACTGGGTATTTTAGGTGAAAACATCCTGGGTACCACGTTTAGTTTTGATCTGGAAATCAAAATGGGCGCCGGCGCTTTTGTGTGCGGTGAAGAAACCGCTTTAATTGCCTCCATTGAAGGAAAACGTGGCATGCCGCGTCCCCGTCCTCCATTTCCCGCAACCAGCGGTCTGTGGGGAAAACCTACGAATATCAACAATGTGGAAACCTTTGCAAATGTGCCGATTATCATCCTCAAGGGTTCCGAATTCTATAAAGCTATTGGTACCGGCACCAGCAAGGGCACAAAGATATTCGCCCTGGCCGGAAACGTAAAGAATACCGGACTTGTTGAAGTGCCCATGGGCACAACGCTTCGTGAAATTGTCTTCGATATTGGCGGAGGAATTCCCGGTCGAAAAAAATTCAAGGCAGCCCAGATGGGTGGTCCTTCGGGCGGATGCGTGCCTGCACAGCATCTCGATCTCCCCATTGATTACGAAACGGTAAAAGAAGTGGGCGCTATCATGGGATCGGGAGGACTTATTGTTATGGACGACTCTACCTCCATGGTTGACATTGCCCGGTATTTTATGGAATTTTGTCAGGACGAATCTTGCGGAAAGTGCGTACCATGCAGGATTGGAACAAAGAGGATGCTCGACATCCTGACGCGTATTACCAAGGGGCAGGGAAAGAAAGAGGACATCGGCCTATTGAAGGAACTTGCCGAGGTCACCAAAAGTGCATCCTTGTGTGGTCTCGGACAAACGGCAGCAAACCCCGTGCTCTCTACAATCCGTTACTATCTCAATGAATACGAGGAATTAATCAATAAGAAAGATTCCCAAACTTCACCACAAGAAAGTCAAACAACACAAACCTGAGGTGGAATTTATGAAAGTACTCCTCATCGGCGCTGGAAAAGGCGGATCCGCACTCCTGACAATCTTACATGAAGATAAAGAAATAGAGATTATCGGAGTCGTTGATAACAATTCCCTGGCTGAAGGCTTGAAGATTGCAAGGCAATACAACATCCCAACCTACACCTGTTATGAAAAATTAATAACCAGGAAAGACCTCGATGTTATTATAGATGTTACCAGAAATCCCCAGGTACTCACCGATATCATAAGAAACAAACCTGCAAATACAGAAATACTTGGTGGTTTAAGCGCAAAACTCATCTGGAGTCTGGTAGAAGAAAGAAAGAAGAAAGAAGAAGAAATACAAAAAAGCCTTTCAGAGCAAAAAGCCCTTTACCGTATTGGAATCATGATTTCTTCCGCAATTGAAATGAACGATGTATTCCAAACCATTGTCAAAAGTGGGCTGGAGGTGACAAACACACCTGCCGGTAGTCTTGCGCTATATGATGCTGAAAAAAACGAACTTGAACTGGCCGCCGTACATGGCTTCAGCCCTGAATGTTCTCTAAAAGCAACGCGATGGAAGGTTAGACCGGGCGGACTCGCCAGCAGGATTCTCTCCCAAAAACAACCCGTCGTAGTGCCTGATATAACGGAGGAATCCGCTATGGATACACGGGTCATTTTCGCAGAAGGTATTCGTTCTTTGGTAGCCACGCCTCTAACTGCCGAAGACAGAATTGTTGGTATCCTTTATGTGGATGATTACAAACCACGCACCTTTACAAAAAGAGACATTTCCATCCTGGAACTCCTCGCAACGCAGGCGACAATCGCCATCAAAAAAGCAAAAACAAGGAAACAACTTGAGCTTAAAAACCTCGAACTTAAAAGAACAACTGACTATTTACAAAACATCCTGGATAACTCTGCCGATATGATTATCACTACAGATATAGAGAATAATGTAGTAGAATTCAACAAAGGGGCACAAGAAATACTTGGGCATACGCAAAGTGAATCTGTCGGAAAACCGTTGTGTGGATTCTTTGCCGACCCTGTTCATTGCAATCAATTATTAGAAAAAATCAGACAGGAAGGAAAGATATCCAACCAGGAAACCCAGTTCGTCACAAAGGAAAATAAGATTATCGATATCAGTATTACCCTTTCTCAGCTCAAAGATACGTCGGGGAACATGATCGGAACTGTTGGCATTAGCAGGGACATCACCGAGTTTAAAAGAACCCAGGCACAACTCGTCCAGGCCGGAAAACTTGCCGGTATCGGCCAATTGGCCGCCGGTATTGCGCACGAAATCAATAACCCGCTCAGCGGTGTCCTGGGTTACGCCAAAAGGCTTATGAAAAAGGCAGAGGATGAAGAGACCAAAAAGGCGCCGGGCTTCGAGTCTTTCCAAAGAGAGATGAAGTTAATTGTCGATTCGGCGCTGCGCTGTAAGAAAATCATCGAGGGTCTCCTGAAATTTTCCCGTACCTCTGAGACGGTAAGCATTGCCGTCAATATCAATGAAGTTATCGACGAATCTCTCGTTCTATTTGGCAATCAGTTATCGTCGCAGAACATTGAGTTGAACAAGATTTTAAGCCCAAACATCCCCACGATTCGGGCTAACCACACGCAGATACAGCAAGTATTTACCGATATCATCATCAATGCCATACAGGCTATGTCCAACGGGGGCAAATTAACGATTGCTACAAGGCCGGTAAATTCTTCAGCCGTTGAAATAGAATTTACCGATACCGGAGAAGGTATCTCGAAAGAAAACTTACCGAAAATATTCGAACCGTTCTTTACTACCCGTGAACCCGGCAAGGGAACAGGGTTGGGGTTATATATGATTTACAGGATATTACAGGAACATCACGGCCATATTGACGTTAAAAGTGAAACTGGAAAAGGAGCAACCTTCGTTATCACGCTGCCTGTTGCAGATGTTGATACCCAGCGAGGCAATGCCTCAGACCAATGAAAAGATGCTGGATGCCCGATGCTAGACACCAGATGCTCGGATACGAGAATCCAGTATCGAGTATCAAGAAGATCGTCTCTCTTAAAACTTGACTCATCCCCGTTCCCCGTTTCCACGAGGACAAGTTTTACGAGGACAAGCTTGTGAAGATAAACCGCAGATAAAGTTTTTAATACTACATACGATTAAACAGGGAGGAAATACCATGGCAGGAGAAAGAATTTTAGTTATCGACGATGAAGAAATTATATGCACATTACTCAAAGACACCCTGACCGATGCAGGATATCAAGTCGAAGCGGTTACCAACGGTATCGAAGGGCTTGAAAAACTCTTAAAGGGGGAGCCTTTTGATATACTCCTCATCGACATCCGCATGCCAAAAAAGGATGGAATACAAGTGCTTAAGGAAGCGAAAAATCGTGTCCCTGACATAATCACGATTATCATGACAGGATACCCTAGCATTGAAACTATCAGAGAGGCAAGTGAATACAATGCATTTGATTACATTACAAAACCTCTCGACCCCGACGAAATATGCGAATGCATCAAACGTTCGCTCGAGGTGCGAAAATTATCAAGAGAACTGAGAGTCCCCGAAAAGCCTCCCAGCATACTTGTCGTAGACGATATGCAATCGGCGCTGTTTCTCTCTGAGGGTATTTTGCAGGACGAGGGTTATCATGCCGAGATTGCTCAAAACGGCCAAGAGGTGCTCGAAAAACTGAAACAAAAACACTTTGATATTGTAGTTGCAGACCTCCACATGCCGGGCATGGACGGTATTGAACTCCTGAACAACATCAAAAAGTTGGACATCCAGACGCTGGTCATCATCATGACAGCACGGCCAAGTATCGAATCGGCAATATTGTCTTTCCGCCATGGCGCATACGACTACATTACAAAACCAATTGACCCGGATACTATCATCAATACCATACAACGCGGTTTGGAAAAACGGTATATTGAAGTAAATACAGACAAGCTGCTGAGACGCCTCCACGACATCCGTCAGCAAATGCTCGATGAAAATGCTTCACTCATCAAGGAAAAAGACATAGCGAATAGTATCATTGACACTGCACCGGATGCCATTATCGCCACAGACGAGCATGCCAATATATGCATCATTAACAATGCTGCAAGAGAACTTTTCGGTTACAGGAAGGAAGAGATACTGGGAAAACCCATCGACACACTCTTTGCCGAAAAGAAAAACTTTTTCAAGGGAACAGATTTGGAAACAATGGTAAAGGAAGGCAATGTCTACAACTATCCGCTTACCTGCGTCACAAATAAGGGCGCTAAAATCAAGACAACCTGGTCTGGCGCACCCATCCTTGATAAGGATGAAAAGATAAAAGGAGTTGTGGGAATCGGAAGAAAATAGTAAAATAATTTATATGAAAATTATATCAATTACTGGTACAGCAAGCGGTGTGGGAAAAACGACTGTCGCACAGTTTTTATTAAAGCACTTCGGCGACTTGTCTGCCTTAAAAATCACGACAAAACACGAAGGCAACTGTCCCAGGCGCTCTGACTGCGATGTGTGCGAAACCATGACACTCCCATATAAAATTACGGTTGACCCGCTGCAAATCGAGCAGGAGGGTAAAGACACCTCTCTTTTTAAAAATGCCGGCGCCCAGAAGGTGGTCTGGCTGCAAACACACTCAGACCATTTAGAAAAAGGCATCGAAGAGGCGCTAACTTACTTCAACAAGAGAGATTCAGTCCTGGTGGAAGGCAACAGCTTTTTGCACACGCACAATGCCGACCTCTGCATCCTTGTCACCACTCCGAGGGAGGCCAAAATCAAGCGTTCGACAAGGCAAATAATACCCAAAATCGACCTGGCAGTGATTAACAAATATGCCGACGACAACACGGATGATATCGCAAAAGCGCGGGAAAGGCTGCATACAATCGGATGTTATGCACCTGTCTTCGTCATAAGCCCGCTTCAGAAGAATTACAACCCAAACAAGGTTTTTCTCAACCACACCAAAGAAATACTCGGACAGCCCGTCCAGGCGTCTACAATCATATAACAGAATACCCACGGAAAAAACTCTGCGATCCGGCGTTCTCTGCGATGAACTGAACCGTTACCAAATTCGTAATGTAAAAACTGTTTGTGAAAGTTCAAATCATACTTTTTTTGTGTTATTTAGGGTATTTCGTGGGTGACAATTCTGGCAAAATAGCCCAGATGCGACACTGACCGCCTGAACCTCCTTCGATTTTGATGGGGGCAATAATGAGGGTAGCCCCTTTTGGCGGCAGCTTGTCCAGGTTGGTTACATTCTCTACAATAAATTTCCCCGCAGCATTGATAGTGTGATGCACCTGAAAATCCGTGCTAATTCCACAATCTCCGCTGAGGGTATCGATACCAATGCCCCTGATACTCTTCTTTGTCACCAAATAGGTGGCTGCTTCCTTAGAAAAGCCGGGGAAATGCATACGACCATCCTTATTATGATTCTTATAATCCTCATAACTGTTCCACCGTTTGCTCCACCCTGTGTTTAACAGCACGATTGCCCCTTCAGGTATCTGCCCGTTGTCCTTCTCCCACAGCAAAATGTCCGACGGCGAAAGGGTATAATCAGCGTCTTTCTCAGCCTTATCCGTTACATTGATGACAACCGCAGGACCGACCAGTTGTTCAAACGGAATTTGGTCAACAGAAGGCAGACCTTCCTCGAAATGGTTCGGCGCATCAAGATGAGTCCCGAGATGCTCCGGTGTACTGTACTTTCCTGAAAACACCTTGTCTTTTTTCAGATTGGCAATGACTTCATATCTAAACGGTGTATACGGTCCCACAGGCCAGTAGGCATTTTTTTCGTTCAATGGATAAGTCATATCAATAACCGTTGCCTTGCCCTTCATGACATCTTCAAGAACGCCCGCCCGCAAGCCTTGTCCAAATGCAAACAACGCCATCCCTAGTGTGAACATCTGCAGAAACATTTTCATCTCATCATTCTCCTTTTAATTTCAAGCATACAACGACAATAACGTAATTATTAAACCTGCTTAATTCAATTAATGCCAGAACATTTTATCCGGTGGGTGTATAAAAACCAAATTCACTGGCTGATAAGAATACCGGAAGATACTTAGGAATTGTCACATAATAACTGTAACAACTTTACGTGTTTTTTGGGCAAATGGTATAATTCCATTCTCCATGAAATGGATGACGCTGAATATTGAGTGTAGCCATTACTTTATCAGATATC
>Ga0233425_10003193_pt1 | contig 30438 bp, 27 predicted proteins | sample Watercolumn_Towu_2_FD_181712 | JGI IMG/M metagenome (GOLD analysis project Ga0233425, IMG submission 181712) | Freshwater microbial communities from Lake Towuti, South Sulawesi, Indonesia - Watercolumn_Towuti2014_140_MG | ecosystem: Environmental > Aquatic > Freshwater > Lake | place...
GCGTCCGGAATATCGTTTTTTATAATGGCGGCCGCGTCTATAAAGACGTTGTGCCCCTTGAACGGGTCCATCCTTCCGGCCATTCCTATAAGCGGCGCTCCTTCCGGTATGCCGAACTCCGATCTCAGCGGCGCGGGCTTCACTTCCGCCGGAACGTCCACCATATTGGGCATCGCTATGAACTTTTTTCCGTACCCGGAGGCGCCTTCACAGAAATAATCCACCGCCGCTTTCGATACGGCTATCGTGACGCGCGAGAGCCTGACGAAAAGGCGGTCGCGCCATGTAAGCGGGAATATTACCCTGAGATGCCCGACGCATGGAACGCCGGCGAGCCTTGCGGCCACGCCCGCCCTGATATCCAGAGAGTTCACATGCACTATATCGATATCTTTCTGCCTTATGTATGCGATGAGATTCGTAATGACGGATATCTCCGACAATGGCCCGGAACGCCTGATGACGGCCGTATCTATGCCGCGCCGCCTGGCCATTTCGGCAAACGGCCCCTCCCCGTAAGTGACGAGTGAGGCGGAAAATCTGTTCTTATCGAGGTTATTGATAACGGTCAAAATACTGATCTCTCCGCCGCCTATATGCGAAAACGGCGAGACGTACAAAACTTTGATCATCTTCCCGTATCGTTCCATGCCCGCCTTCAAATTCCGCCCGATTCTTTCAGAACTTCATACACAAAATTCTCAGGACTGGTCGACGTCTTATAGCGCAGTCTGAACTTTCCGGGATACCGGGCGACCGTTCTTTCAAGATATTCGGCTTCGCGCAGATAAAACCCGAGATCTCCGACTATGACAAAATCTATATTATTATCGGTTATATACTTCATCTGGGCCGACGGGTCGTCTGCGATAATATAATTCTTTGCGGCGCGGCCGGTATAGAGATTCGTATACGATGGCTTGCGGCTCAATATGACGGCGCCCGGCGGCGTATTCGCCATGACCCAGTCGTTGCACTCGACGAAACCGGCCTCGGCGCCGGAAAGATATCCCGTCCGCGCCCGGACTATCTCCCGGGCGGAGCCGGCCAGCGACAGAGCCGCTATTATCAGAAAAAAAGCCGCCGCGATCTTTCTTTTGGCTTTGCCGCTTTCAAACGCCGTCGCCATGAATATCAGGATGAACGGAAATAGCGGGAGCAGGTACCGCGCGACATAGACGCTGATCACCAGAAGCATCAGTATGTGAAAGACGAAGTATATGTGATAGGCTTTGAGCGAATCGCGGGCCGTACGCCGGAATCCGCATATGACAAGCCCGCACATCGACGCGCCTATGAGAAGCTTGAGCGCGAAGACCGGATTTATTCGTCCGGACGGCAAGTATGGGTCTATGGACGATACCGCCGTACCGGCGATCAGGTCGGGCGTATAGCTGCCGGCGTAGACCGCCAGCGTCCTCAGCGCCCTGAACGCTATCTGGCTCGCGTCCGCGCTCGGGCTCGCGTAGGCGTAGTAGTCCTGCCTGGCCACGAAGATATTGATAAAAGCCGGGCAGAGGTCGCCGATGTGCAGAAATACCGGTACCGCCATCACGACAAGGACGATGACCGTCACGGCGCAGTCTCTCCACCGCCGCTTCAGCGCCGGGTATAGCATAAGTGAAAGGCACAGGGCCGCGCCGATCGGCCTCGTGTAAAATGATATCCCGGCCAGGACTGCCGCGAGCGCCATGATAAAAATCGACCTCTTCTCCTCGTATCTTTTATAGGCCGCGAAACACGCGAGCACCATAAATATATACGGCATGTCCGTAAGTATAAGGTTGGAATATCTTAAGACCCACGGGCTGATGCCGAAGAGCAATATTATCGCCTTCCTGTATCTATCCGGAACGGCGCCCTTCAACAGGATATTCAACATTACGACGGCGCCCACGGAGGACAGGAGAGGTATGAGCTTCGTCAAAAGATAGTTTGACGGCGCGAGGGCCAGAAAAGGCGTAAGTAAAAGCGGCAGCATAAAATAATAATAAGACGATCTGGCAAGCTCCGGAGATACGAACACCTCGTGGAAAAAGCCTCTCTCAAGGAATGACTTTCCGGTAAGTATGTATTTTGAGTCGTCGCCGTTAAGGGACAGCCCTGAGGTGAGGCCGCATACGTATATGACGGCGCATACCGCTATGATATGCCGCGCCTTTATCCTGTCTAAGATATTTTCGATCATCTTCCGGTTATTCCGTCTATGATCTTTTTCAGCCTGCCTGAAAATACGGCCGGGCCAAAGCCCTTCTCCGCCCTGAGTTTGCCGGCCTGCCCCATCCTGTCCGCAAGGTCGTGGTCGGAAAAAAGTTTTATGACGGCCGCGGCCGTGCCTTCGGGATCGTTCTCCCCGACCAGGATACCCGTCACGCCGTCTTCCACCGAGTCGGGAATGCCCCCCGACCTCGAGCCGACGACCGGCTTGCCGGAGGCCCCCGCCTCGAGAAATACTATACCGAATCCTTCGACCTCGCCCCGTTCGGGTATCTCGCGGCTGGTCATGACGAATACGCCGCAGTCTCTGTAAAACCCGGCGAGCTCCTCCTCACCGGCACCGCCTTGAAATATGACATTACCGGAAACTCCGCATTCGGCCGCGACGGCCCTGAGGGCCCCTTCGCGCGGCCCCGTCCCGACGATACGGTATGTCGCGTCGGGAAAGGCCGCCAGGATCTTCGGGAGAGCGCGGATCACTGTCTCGTGGGCCTTGCTCTCGACAAGGCGCGCCACGGTGAGGATCTCCCTTTTACGCGCCCCGCCCCCGGGCCCCCGAGGAGCCTCCGGAGCGGAAAGGCGGCCGGGGTCGACCATAGGGTTCAGCACGACCGCGTTTACGCCGGGGACCTGCCGCCTGACCAGATCCTTCGTAAAATTGCTGTTTGCTATTACGGCGGCGGCGTTCCCCAGCACCGCCGCCATCAGCCTTTGGACCTTCGGGCTGGTCCGGGATGAATATACGTCGAGCCCGTGGGCGAATACCGCGTACGGTATACCGGCGGTCTTTTTTACCATCAGCGCCGCCACTCCGGCAACCGACCAGGTATTGGCCAGGACGAGCGCCGGCTTGCCGAAAAGACAGAATTTGATCGCGGCGAAATAGTACGCCAGGACGCTAACGATATAGTTGTCAAATATCCGGCCGGGGCGGACGCTCCCAAGCCTTTGTATCCTGAAACCCGCGACGGTTCCGGCGCCATCCCTGCCCGAAGCCGGCGCTGCCACCGCCGGCTCAAATCCGGTATTTTTCAGCGCTTCACATACGTCGAGGCAGTGCCGGGCCATTCCGCCGCCCATCGGCGGAAAATCTACGGTCAGGACGAGCGCCTTCTTTATCTCTTTCTGCATATCATGAGCCTCATGTGCGCGAGCTTCGGAGGGCAATACAGAAGGTCGGCCATGTAAGCGGCCCAGGCCAGCGACTCCACAGCCCTGGCCGCCAGCCTCCTTAAAACCGCGTTCTTTATCCCCGGGCTTAGCGGCCTGCCCATAAAATTGAACAGGCCCGCCGTTTCGACGATCTCTATGCCCGAATTTTCCAGCCGGGGCGAATAGGTTTCGGGGTTGCGGTACCGCACGTGGTCGGCCGCGCTCTTTGAAGGATCGAGTGAGTCGGTTATGAATATCCACGACCCTTTATCCGACCAGGCGCCTATATTGGCTATGGCCCTGCCGAACGCGCCGTCGTCTATGATATGGTACAGGACGTCGAAGACGTTCACTATATCGAAAGTCCCGTCCAGAGGTTCCCGCGAGCCGCAGGCGTCCATCCTGAAAAAAGATCCGGACGGGAACTTTTCCCGCATCGCGTTTACGCTGGCCTCGGTAATGTCGATGCCCGCCAGATGTCCGGCGCCTCTTCGCGCGTAGAAATCGAGGAAGAATCCGCTCCCGCACCCTACGTCCAGGACGCTCTTTCCTTTTACCGCGATCTTGTGGCGGCGCATCGCCAGCTCGAGCGAGCGCCTCTTCAGGGCGTACATATAGCCGTTATATCCGGCGCTGAAGCCGGAATGCCCCGTCTGGGCTATTGTAAGGCCCTTCGAGAACCTTTCCTTCCAGTATTTACCGGCGTCGTAATCGCGCCCGGCGTTTTTATCGATGTCGGTCATGCGCGTAAGCGATCTTCTCTTTTAATGGAACGGACCAGCCTTATTCCGGTCATTATTATAAGAGGCGCGAAGAGTAACGGTATAAAATTCAGCGCGGGTATATCGAACTTTACGGCCAGAAGCCTGTACCACAGGAATATCCCGTCCTTATATTCGCTTCTCGGCTGCATAACGGCCGTAAACTGCGTCGCGAAAGATACCGCTATCAGGACGGCCGTGATCCGTTTCGCCGGCGACGATCGCCCCGCGAACATGAATGCCGGAAATATCAATAGCGGCATAACCGGCACCATAAAGCGTGAGGAGTAAGAGTGCCACGTCGAAAAAACGGCTACGCATATCAGGAGGATGGAGGCAAAGAATATCGATTCGGACCTCGCCGCCCGGAAAAGCAGGCTGTAACCGGCCGCGCCAAGCAGTAGAACCGGTGAAAATATGAATAACCCGTCTTTGGCGGAAAACAACATCTGCCAGATATGGGCCGCCATTCCGCGAACGGAAAATAGCGCGACCTCCCGGCCGTAACCGCTCTCGAACGGGTTGCCGAACCTCAGATGGTTCATGGCCGCTATCAATGCCAGCGCCATGCAGGGAAATATGAGGAACCGTGCCGCGCGAAAAAGTCCCGCCCGGAATTCCGGACGGCTTTTTACAGTCATATAAGCCAGGAATGCGGGCAGGTATATCATGTTAACTATCTTTATCAGCAGCAGCATGCCGAAAGCGGCCGAACCGGTAAGGACCCGGTCCGGCGGGTCTTTGATCACGCAATATACGCAGGCGAGCATAAAGAATGCCTGCGATATCTCGGACAGGTCGCTGACGCTGTACCGCCAGCAGGCGGTGCAGAGCCCGAGGGCCAGGGCGGCCGCGGCGGCCGTCTTTACGGAAGCGCGGAAAAGGCGCGCTATGTGAAACGCGATGACGCATGCCCCGGCGCCAAAAAATATCCCGTGGAAAGATACCAAAAAATCAAGGACGGACATCATGCCTATCCCGGATACGGCGGAGATGGCCTTGGCGGCCGCGCCGAACGGTATCCATAATATCGGCAGGCCTATGCCGTATTTCGAAAATATCTCGCCGGAAGGCGCGCGGAAGACCCAGCCTTCCTGGCCGGACTCCGCGTCTATCGCGAATGTACCTTTTTCGATTATCGACTGGACCGTGCGCATCGAAAATACGCTGTCCGAGACCTCCGCGTACCCCCTGGCAGTGATAAAATAGACCGCCGCGAGAAAAACGAAGATAAGCGCCGGCACGCCGTATGCCGCGTTTCTCATAGCCGCCCTCCCGCCCGGCCGCGCGCGAGAGCGTCACGATAGATCTCGGCCGTCCGTTTCGCTATATTGGGGTACCCGTACTCGCCGGCGTATACGCGGGCCTTTTCCGACAGCTCGGCCATCCTGTGCCTGTTTGCGAAAAGTCCCGCTATCTTCCGTCCGAGGTCGGCGGAGTCGGCGCTTTTGAAAAGCTCGAGACATGCCACCCGCTGGTTTATCTCCCGATGGACCGGCGCGTCCGAAGCTATGACCGGCTTATGGTACCCTATACAGAGCCCGAGAGCCCCCGATGCCGCGGTCGATTCGAACGGGGCCAGGCATAAGTCGGAAGCCGCCATGATATCCGGAATATCTTTTTCGCCGACATAGCCGGTGATGATAACCCTGCCCTCCAGATTATTCTCCGATATTTTTTTCTTCAGCGTTTCGTAATATTCGGCGCAGGCCCCGTCTTCGCTCATCTTCCCGCCCGCTATTAACAGGACGACGTCTTTTGGCAATCCCGCGAGCGCGTCGAGCGCGGCGGCGTGGCCTTTTCTCGGATTTATAAAGCCGAATATCGTCACCACTCTTCTCGCTTCCACGCCGAGCTTCTTCTTGGCCTGAGGTTTGGAAGTTTCGGTAACGGCTGCGCTTACAACCGGTACGCCGTGCGGTATCAAAACGACCTTATCCGGGTCCGCCGCAAGCTTCCTTATAGTCCGGGCGTGCTCGTCGGTGTGGACTATGATCTTCTCCGGCGCGGCGTACATCTTTTTATGCATCGCCGCCGATAAGGCGTTCCATATCGGTATCGTGCCCTCAAAAACCGCTTTCATCATGCCGCTCGAGAAGCCCGACATCCCGGGGCCGAAACCCACGCGCACTTCATGCGCCGTCATGACGACAGGCGGCTTTACTTCTTTTACGAAACCGGCAAAACGGTTTCTGTATGGCAGCTCCCCGTTAAAATACGGGTAGTTAAACTGGACGTGGCAGACGTCCGCGCCGCTGGCCTCGAGCGCCGCCTTTTTATAATAAGCCGTGTCGCCGATATAATTGCCAAGCGCCGTGCGCCGCACGTCGAATCCCGCGCGCGCCAATTCCTCGGCGAGATGGCCCGAATAATCGGCTATGCCGTCTTTGGCCTGCCCCCAGCCGGCGCACATGGATACTATCATTATTTGACCGCCTCCAGCTCGAGATATACGCTCCTGCCCCTTATGATGCAGCACAGCGCCTCTTCGTAAAAAGCTATATGCCTGTTTACGGGGCCTTCCAGGAAACGGAAGAGCCTGTGAAGCCCGAGCCTTCTGTCTATCAGTTTATACCGGCACTTCGAGTAATATCCGTACTGAGCGCATAGCGCCGTGCCTTCGATAAAGTAGTCGAACGAGCGGGCGCTCAGATGGTGAATGTGGGTCGGGTCGATGTAAGAACCGGCGTCGCTGAAATGGTTCGTACCTATAAATACCCGCGCGCCGGGTCGGCATATCCGGTGGATCTCGCCCATGACTTTCACTATGTCGGAAAGATGCTCCATGCCGTTTATGCATATTACGGTATCGAATTCGCCGTCCGGGAAAGGATACGGAAAGATGTTCAGGTCGTGCGTCACGTCGGCGGCGGTATCGGGGTTGTTATCGATCCCCACCGAGCCTTCGTATTTGGCCCGGCCGCAGCACATGTGGAGCGTCTTCGTCGTCTTCGCCCTCTCCATCATTCTCGGAATTTCCGTAGTCCAGTCTTTCATGCGCGCTCCTGGCTGCGGGCCGCGGGCCTGCCGCGGTTCGATCCGGCGCACGCCTCTCTGTATATTCCGGCCGTCTTCTTCGCGGTCTCGGCCCAGGACAACCCTTTAACGCACCGCAGCCCTTCATATGTGAGACGCTCGCGGAGCTCCTTATTCATGACGACCTCGCGGATAGACCTGGCCATATCTTCGGTGTCTCCGGGATCGAACGTCACCACGCATCCGCCCGCCACGTCGAGCGCCCCGGTATTCCTGGAGACAGCGGCCGGTATCCCGCAGGCAAGGGCCTCCAGGACCGGTATGCCGAACCACTCATTCAGAGTAGGCAAGATGAAGGCCTCGGAGCCGTTATAAAGGCCGGGCAGGTCGTCATGGCCGACGTATCCGGTGAATATCACCTTCTGCCCTATTCCGAGCACCGTCGTCATCTCCGCGAGCCGGCGGTAGAAATCGTCTATCCTGCCGGCCATAACCAGCTGCAGATCTTCCATTCCCGGCGTCTTTGAAACGGCGGCGAACGCGTTCAGGAGCCTGTTGAGATTCTTGTTCGGCTCGGCGGCCCCGACGTACAGAAGATACTTCTTTCCCGTCAGGCCGTATTTAAACAGTGTCCTGGATATCGCGAGCTTCTCGTGCACAGGCTTGAACTCCCCGCTCACGCCGTAATGAACTATCCTTACGCGATCTTCCGGGAACCTGGCGCGCCGCAGAAAATCTTTCTTCGCCATCTCGGATATCGTGATCACGATCGACGCGTTCGCGGCTACCCGGCCGAACCATTCATTTATCATATGGTCGTCGTAACCTTCCCATATCGTCGCCGGGTCGGCCATGCCGTTGAATGTCGCCACCATGGGGGCCCTGGAAGGAATGGGGCCGTAATGGGTAAAACTGAAATTGGTCGGTATGTGGAATACGTCCACCCTGCCTATCAGGTATTCCACGGGCGGGAAGTGGAGGAGCTTCCAGGCGTGCTTCAAAAGGGTGCCGGGTATATCGCACCAGACCTGGTCGAGATGCGGCGTAGCGGCGTCGAAGGCCGGGGCCTGCGGCCCCATTCCGTTATAAAAAGCGACGTATTCGTTTCCGCTGTCGAGGGCCAGCAGTTCTTTTATGAGATAATAGACGTACTGCCCCTGTCCGCGCCTGGGGCCCTGCAGAAATCTGGCGTCTATGCCTATCCTCATTTGATTGCGCCCTTACGTTTATTCGAAATATAGTAACCCATGTCGCGAAAAAGATGGTGGAACCAGGAGGCGATATCCATCGGGATAAATTCCGCCCGGCCGTTCTTTATATCATTCCATAGCATGTCCCTGAACAGATACACCAGGTTGTCGTAAGTCTTGCAGGCCAGATTATAAAGGCTCTCCGGAGACCGGTCGGTGCCGGTGGTGCCGATAAAAGTCCAGCGCCAGTGCGTGTTGAGCGCCGAGCGCGCCGTATCCGTCCTCAGGTGCACGACAACGGCAGCGGGCTCGTACACGAGCCTGTATCCGCGCGCCTTCAGCCTCATGCTCATATCGTAATCTTCGCCGTTGGTCCGGTACCGGGCGTCGTACATGCCCGCCTCTTTGACGGCGCCTTTCCTGAATACGTTGTTTGAGCCGAAGAGGAACCTGGCGTCGGCGCTCCGTAAGTCGCCCCAGTTCTGGCGCATATACACCGCGCGCCAGCGGTCCGCGACGCCCGATCTGCGGCCCTCCAACAGCTTTCCCCCGACCCCGGCCACGGATTCATCCGAGAAACCGCCCATCAGCCTTTCAAGCCACTCCGAAGAAGCGGCGCAGTCGGCGTCGAGCGAAGCTACGAAGTCGCCGGAGGCGTTCATCACGGCGGTATTGCGCGCCGCGGCCAGGCCCCTGTTCTCCCCGTGGCGGATTATCCTGACGTTGTATTTCGAGGCCTTCGAAACCGTATCATCGCCGGAGCCGTCGTCCACGAGAAGTATTTCGGCCACGGGATATGTCTGGGTGGTCGCGCCCATCAGGCACCTGTCTATGTACTCCCCGGCGTTGTAGCAGGGGATATATAAAGAGACTTTTTGCGCCATACAGGATATTTTTCCGTATTGACATATTGCCGGCAGGCGCGCCATGCCGCCGGACTTCCGCCCGAATGTGGAGGCGCTATTCTTTCTTCGCGATCACGTAGTAATTGCCGCCGCCGAATATCCTCGGATACTCGTCCGCGAAGAGAAGACGAAGCGCTCCCCTTCGTATCTTACCCGGCAGAGACGCCGGCGTGAACGTGCCGTCGCATTCCCCTTCGGCCAGTATGCGAAATCCCGCGCGCGCCAGGATGCCCTTCAGCACGAACCGGCTGTAGGGCGTCTTATGGCTTGGCATCTGCAGGTAATACTGGTGCCCTAAAACGGAGTCGGTATTCGGGGTCTTTATGAATACGATGGCGCCGCCCGGGATGGAATTTATTATCTTCAGCCCGGATTCCGCGTCAAGATGCTCGATCATATCCGAAAGCGCGTACCCATCGTGCCGATCGCCCTCCCGCGCCATAAAATCGACCGCGTCGCTCTTTACTATACGCAGCCCGGGCTTTGCCGTTCTGCTCAAATCCGCGAGCTCGTCGTTGATCTCGACGCCCAGGACATCCTTGTCCGGATACAGATCCGTAAGCGCCTCGAGAAATACGCCGTCCCCGCTTCCCAGGTCCACTACGCTCCTGCAGTCCCTGAAATATTCCGCGAAACCCCGCAGGGCCTTCTTCTTCGACTCTCTTTCCGCCGGCGATCTCGCGGCGAAGCAATGGAGCTCCATCTGTCTAGATTCCGGCATAAACGGCCTCCCCGTCGCGCGCGAAACAGCCTTTGAGTATGGCGATATCCTCTTTGGTTATGCCGCCCGAGAGGATCTCGATGGAAAAATATATAAGCGCCGCCGCCGGCACGGTCAGACACATGCTTACGGCCGGGAAAGACGCGAGAAAGGCCCCGGCGGCCAGCGCCCCGAGAAGAGGCTTCGATATTATGCCGAACAACGGGATCCTGTATCCGAAAGACGAGAGCCAAAACAGTCCCAGGGCCGATCCGAATGCCTCGGTAATGACCCGCGAGGAGCCGGTACCCATGAATCCGTGGGCCGGTATCAGCGCGTAATTGAGCGCTATGTTCAGAAGGGCGACGATCGCCAGATTTATCATGGTGGCCTTCTGCCGCTTCACGGAAATTATCATGAAGTGCATCACGGCGTTTACATACACGAATACCTGCGCCCATATGAGCACGGAAAGAGCCGCCGCCGAGGGGGAAAATTTACTTCCGTAAAGCAGCCCTATTATCCGCGGAGCCAGCAGCGTGACCGCGACGGCGACGGGCAGGATTATGCTTATCATGAGCCTGAAGGCCATTCCGTACGCCTTCGTAAGGGATTCCGGGGACTGTTTGAAATATCCGGACATGAGCGGAAATACGGACGTCATGAACGCCGCCGGCAGAAGGGCGAGCGCGTCGGTCAGTTTGCAGGCCGCGGAGTAATACCCGACCGCCGACGAGCCTTTCATGAAGAGGAGCATGATCACGTCCATGCGCAGGTAGGCCATCGCGAATACGCTCCCCACCGCCAGGGGCCAGGACTCCTGCAGTACCATCTTCCAGATCTTCGGGTCTATGCCGATCTTCGCCCGGAGGAACCTCCTCGATACGCGGTAAGTTATTACGATCCCCGGTATATTTGCCAGCACCTCTATAACGACAAACCAGACCAGCGAGGCCTTGAGATATATAAGGCCCAGAGCCAGCGCCAGCTTCGCGATCACGTTGACCACATCCGAGAATACCGGATATCCCATCTGGAGGTTTACGTTAAATATTATCCTGAACAGGCTGGCGAAGGAGAAGAGCAGGCTGGCCGACGCTATGTAGGCCATCAGCCTGACGTCCGCCGCGGGATTCACGAAAGAGACGGCCGCCGCGAAAGCGAGGACGGCGGCGACGGACAGCGCGAGCTTTATGACGATGGCGTTGCCTATAAGCTTGTCCGCCCCGTCCCTGTCCTTCGACACTTCCCGCACAAGGATGCTGCCTATGCCCATATCGGTGATGATGCTGAAAAAACTCAGGCTCACGAATACCGATGAATAGAGGCCCAGGCTTCTGGCCCCCAGATACCTTACTATGAATATGTTGGTGACAAGTCCGAGGAGGATGGAGATGATGTTGCCGAGGATTATGACTCCGGTATTTTTCAGGACCTTGCTCGCGGTGGAGTTCGCCATTTAAACCGCTCCGGGCGTTTCGATCTGCGTCGAAGGCGCCGGAGAGCTCTCTCCCTCCAGCTCCGGCATCGTAACCACTATGGCCACAAGAAACCAGAAAGGCTCCATTATACGTATCAATATGAACGCCGAGGCCGCGAAGTTCAACAGCAGTATCCCCATAAAACCGGCCATCAGGCCCAGGCCCATGGCCTTGTTGAAATAGTTGTCCCCCGCGTTCACATAGCATTCCCGGATGACCTGAAATAACGTTATCAGCATCCATATGAATACGCTGAAACCTATTATTCCGCTTTCGTTAAGCACCCTCGTGTACTGATTGTCTATGACGGCGCCGGCCGGGATGCCGTATCCGAATATCGGCTTATACATCCACCTGTTTATCCCCACCTTCCAGGAATCTATGCGATGCGCGGTCGATTCGTCGACTCCTATCCTTTTGGCTCCTACATTGTATTCTTTCCACGGCGTAAAAGTCTCCTGCACCCTGAGCTGGACCTGTTTTGGCGCGATGATCGGCAGCGCCATGGCTACCACCACTACAAGGATAACCAGCTGGAACCTGTATTTCTTTGTAGCTAATATAAACGTCCCCACAGCCGGAAAAGCGCTTATCCATCCGCTCCGCGACAACGTCATAAGAAACGACACGGCCGCCACGCACAATAGCCCTATGAGAGCCACCCTTTGCTTAAAAGACGGCGGGTATATTATGAAAGCCGCCATGAGAGACATCATCAATATCAGATAACCGGCAAAGGTGTTGGGCTCTCCTCCGGCCCCCGACTCAAAGGGAGCGCTGGGCCTGCCTCCCGCTGCCACCTGTCCGGTAGAGTATATACATACAAACAGACATGTAAGGATAAGGAAGAAGACGAACTTCTTGGCCTGCTTTACCGTCTTGAGATTATTGGCGACCATGAAGAAGAGCAGGAAGTATTCTATGTATTTTATGAGGAAGAAGAAGGCCGACTTGACGTTGGTGCGCCCCGCGACTATTCCGAGGAACGAGGCGAACAGGCAGATGACTACATACAGTATTACGGGAGTGTTCAGCCGCGTCTGCCTGATAAGGCCCATCTCCTTGTTTATGGCCATCTTGGCGAGCCATCCGCAGAATATGATCATTATGAATATGTCGTCCGCCCTGACCTTCACGGAGCGGCCCGCAGCGGACCCTTGCGTAAATTCGGGAGAGAGCAGCATGGAAAATATCAGGATTATAAGCGCCAGGTCTGTGTTGAAGATCGCCAGAAGGAATATGGCGCAGCCGGCGATTATGGCCAGCGATGTGGCGAGGGGTATACCGAGGAACATAAGCACCATCAGCATCGAGCCGAAAAATACTACGGCTATGAGGCCTACGTTTCCCTGCCCGCTACGGTTTGGCATCACATCTCCCGGATGGAAACTAATAGAGGGGCCTCGTCAGCCCCCCATACAGAAAATATAAAAGCCATACGAAAGACCGCTATATCCTTACACCGCCTTAGTCCCCGCCTTTGGCTTCTGGGGCTTCATAAGGAACCCCGGGCCTTCACGCGGCGCGTATCCGTATTTGTACTTCATGTACGGATAGGCGACTATAGCTTCTGTTTCGGGCTGGGTGTGGTTAAGAATAACGCCGCTGATCTTGGCGCCTACGGATTCGAGTTGTATCTTGGCCCGTATAAGCGCCTCGCGGCTGGTCCTGCCTATTTCGTACACCATTACCACCGTATCCATGCTGGGGGCCAGAAGGCTCGCGTCCGTGACCGGCAGGACGGGAGGAGCGTCGAATATTATCACGTCGAAACGGTTCTTCACCTTCTCAATAAGGGTCTTTATCTCTTTTGATTTCAATATTTCGGCGGGGTTATAAGACAGCCTGCCCGAGGGTATGATCCATATATTGTCCATGCCGGGAGTCTTGCGTATATCGTCAAAGCTCATATCGCCGACCATGATATCCACTATGTTGTTCAAAACGTCTTTCAGCGTCGCCGAGCCGGAGATAAGCTCGTTGAGCCCGGGCTCGCGCTTTATGCCGAAGACCTTGTCGATGCTGGGCCGCCTCAGGTCGGCCGAGACTATCAGCGTCTTCATGCCCGCCTGGGCCATTACTACGGCGAGATTTGACGAGATGCTCGACTTTCCTTCGCCGGGGCCCGAGCTGGTTATGAGCAGCGTCTTCTGCGCCGGGTCGAGCTTTAAGTTTGTCTGTATGTTGCGATAGGCCTCGGCCGAAGTCGAAGCGGGATCGAAATGGGCTATGAGATATATCGGCTCCTGCTTATCTTTCGGGACTCCTTCTTTGGCGGGGAAAAGCCTGTCTATCAGGGACCCGAGCATCCCGCCGTGTTTTACGGCGGTCCTGCCTACCGGCGGCACGAGCCCCAGGACTCTCAGCTTGACCATGCTCTCGACGTCCTCGATCGTATTGATGGAGGTGTCGAGCGTCTCTATGACAAATGCCAGCGAGGCTCCGAGGACGACCCCCATGATGATTCCGACCACTATCGCAAGCCTCTTGTTGGTAGATATTGGCGCGCCGGGCATGAACGCAGGATCGACGACGGATATGTCCGACACTTTCTGCGCCTCGGCGATACGCGCCTCTTCCAGTTTTTCCCTGAGCATGGCGTAAAGCTTCTTGTTCGCGTCCGATTCGCGCATAAGGCCGGCGTACTCGAGCTCGCCTTCGGTATATCCCGTCGTATGCTTTTGCATCTCCTGTATCTGGGCCCTGAGCTGAATAACGGTCGGGTGCTTGTCGGTGTATTTCTGCATGGCCCCCGCGAGGGCGAACTGCAGGTCTGTCAGCTGTTTTTCTATCGGCTCGGCAAGGCGCACCCTCTTCGTCTCATCGCCGAAACCTTTCATCTTGTCTTCGGCGGACTTGAGCCTGTTATCCAGCTCCCTGAGCTGCTCCTCTATAAACTGCCGTGCCTGACGGGCCTGTTTGGCCTTATCTTTCAGGTTCTCATCTATGTAAACTTCCGCGACGGTGTTGGCCATGGCCATGGCCCCTTTCGCGGTACCGGTCGTCGCGGTTATGCGTATCATGTTGGTCTGGCCTTCCTGAGAGGTGGATACGCTTCCCTGCAGTTCGCCGACGGCTTCATTCACCTTATCCTGAGGCGAGCTTTCGGTTATCATCCCAAGACGGATCGCCGACTGGCGCATCACCTCATACCCCTTGATAAGCTTGGTGGTGGACTCCATGACGTCGGCGGGGCTGTACAGTATCCATTCGGTGAGAACGCCGGCAACCGTCTTACGCTCTTCTATCTTTATCGTGGTGCTGGTCTGGTATACGACGGGCTGGCCGGAGAGATATATGGCGGTCCCTACGACGACTATGAGGAAGGTCGTTACGATTATGATCCTCCTCTTGCGGAGGATCCTGAGATAGTCGCGTATGTTCAGTTCGTATTTAGGCATGCTCTGTTATTCTGCCGCCTTACCGACAGGCTTATCCCTGTTATAGTACATAGCCCTTATGTAGCCCCTGTCCTGGAAGAAGTTTGTGAAATTCTGCCCGAGGAGCGTATTGAGCGTGGGCTGCAGATCGTTGACCGTCTTGTTCCAGTCGGCTATGAAGGTCTTTGGCACATATACGACGTCGTTGGGCTTGAGCATAAACTCGGGGCCGATCGTCCCGTGCCTGAACGATCTGAATACGTTGACTCTGCGGACTTTCGGCTTGTCGGTCATATTGTCGCTTATGACGAGCACGCTCTCCCTCTTCGCGGTTCCCAGAAAGTCGCCGGCGAGGCCTACGGCAGTCAGGACGTCGGTAGACCCTTTGAAACTGTATATGCCGGGGTAAGAGACCTCGCCAAGAACGACTATTTTATTGGATGTCGATTCTATTACGGCTACGGTAATCTCGGGGAACCTGACATACTGGGTCAGCTCCGTCTTAAGCTTCTGCTGCAGTTCTTCTATAGTAAGCCCCGCCGCCGTTACGGTACCTATGAGCGGATATGAAAATTTACCGTCCGGCCTGACCCTGACCTGGCGGGAAAGCTCGAGCTCTTTCCATACCGATATCTCAATAAGGTCTCCTGGGCCTATCTTATAATCGCCCTCAAGCTGGTCGCCGAAGAATGATCCACCGGTGGAGGCGTTGGCAACGCCGAATCTCGCGCGGTCGAACTCCGATTTCGTACTGTCCTGGGAAAATGCCGATGAGGGTGCGAAAAAGGTTGCCGCTATCAGGAGGGCGAATAAGAATATCTTTGTCTTTATTCCGTTGCGCATACGCCTTTCATTCCCGAATTCTGGTAATAATATATCATATAATCTAACTTTTGCAAATTATATCTTGGATACGTAACGGATATGCAATGGCTACCAGGATATTGACGCACCTTTCCTTTTCTGTTAGACTTGATTTTATGCTGAAAGTCGATAGTATAACGAAAGATTTTCTCCTGCCGATATCATTTAGGCGCATAGCAAGGCTCGACTTTAAGCGTCTACCCGCGGTCCACGCCCTGAAGGATGTCTCATTCGATCTTCCTAAAGGCTCGGTACTGGCCATTCTTGGCCCTAACGGGGCCGGGAAAACCACCATTCTGAAAACGCTCGCGACCTTGATCATACCGGATTCCGGCACCGTGAGGCTCAACGACCTGATCCTGGGTAAAGATGACGACAGGATAAAGGCAGCTATCGGACTGATGACATCGGCCGAGCGAAGTTTCTACTGGAGACTGACCGGACGACAGAACCTGGAATTCTTCGCGGCGATGCAGGGGCTTAGTCCTGACCGTATAAAAACCAGGATAGCCGAGCTCTACGATCTATTCGGGATAAATTACGGCGACAGGCGCTTCGATTCGTATTCCACGGGCATGCAGCAAAAGCTCGGACTTATGCGGGCTGTTTTACACGACCCGGAGCTGCTCCTTCTGGACGAGCCCACAAAAAGCCTGGACTATGCGGGCGCTGTCGCGTTAAGGGATTTTATAAAAGATATGATGGTAAAAAAACACGGCAAAACTGTCATATTCACGACCCATCAGATGGAAGAGGCCGCCGGTTTCGCGGATCTGTTTCTAATACTCCACAATGGCCGCGCCCACGCGTACGGCAGCCTCGGGCAGTTGCGCGCGCAGGCAGGGTTGCCGGACGGCGGACTCGGCGAAATATTCATGAAGCTTACCGGGGGCCAGACCCATGCTTAAGAAAGCCGCCGCCTTCCTGAAAAAAGACTTCCTGATGGAATCGAGCTACCGCCTGGCCTTCCTGTCAAATTTTTTCGGCATACTGGTGGGTATCCTGAGCTACTTCTTCATCAATAAACTATTCGCAGGACAGATAGCCCCGCACCTCGCGCCGTTCGGTGTCGATTACTTCTCCTACGTATTATTGAGCACCGCTTTTTTCGGATATGTCGGAGTGGGGCTCGGATCGTTTTCCGAAAGGATATACGCCGAGCAACAGCAGGGCACTCTCGAGGCGATCATCCTGACGCCGACGAGGATATCGACGATCCTGCTGTCGCTTTCGTTGTGGAACCTTGTCCTTGCTACTGTGGACATGTTCATATACGCATGTCTTGCGGTATTCTTATTTAACATCAGTTTCGCTAATATCAACATACTCTCCGCCATAGTCATATTCGTCCTTACAATACTTTCATTCAGTGCCCTGGGAATAATCTCGTCTAGTTTCATCGTAATATTTAAGCGCGGAAATCCTCTGGGTTGGATACTCGGCAGCCTGGAGGGCTTGATAGGCGGGGTATATTTCCCGGTAACGGTGTTGCCCGGATGGATGCAGTTTTTGGCAAAACTGTTCCCGATAACCTACGCGATAAACGCGATACAGCTGGCCGTATACCGGAACTATTCCGTATCGCAGCTGTCGCGGGAGATACTCTTCCTCGCGGCATTCTCCGCGGTCCTTTTACCGCTCGCCGTATTCATATTTAAACGCGGCCTGGATAAGTCACGAAGGGACGGGACTCTAGGGCAGTACTGATCTGCGCGGGAAGACCGTGCGAAATAAGAAGATGGCTTTTTTAACCGTCGTTTCCCGTGCGGCCAGATATACAAAATAGGATGAATAGCGACGGCATTTTCTGTCCAGGACATATCTTATAAACTTCTTTTCGCCGGACGTCATCCTCGCCGGCCGCAAAGCCGCCAAAACCTGTTCGGGGATGGCTCCTTCCGTCATCTCCTTCGCGAGATATAATCCATAATAGACGATGCGCGCCATGCCGTATTCCCGGGCGAGCGCTAAGAACTTATCCCAATCAAGCCTGGCGCCATACCGGTCTATGAGCCGCGATATCTCGTACAGATAGACAAGCTGGTCGAAGTCATGCTTGAGGCCGTGTTCGCAAAGATATAAGATATTCAGCTCCGGGTTAAGCGCCCGTATATTTTTATATTCGCTGAACGGTTCCGTCCGGCGCCATACGCTATCCATATCGATGCGCAAAAAACCGTCGTACGTAAGAAACGTGTTATTGATAACATGGATGTGCAGGTGGACGGATACGGCGTCTTCGCCTATGGTTCTTCTAACTAAAGGAATGTCGTCATCGCGGACGACGATGTCAATATCTATCCTGGGCCGCGCATACCCGTCATATATCATGTCGTCGATGGCGAGCCCTTTCAGTAATATGGCCTTCACGCCAACGGCGTCGAGATGCCCGAGGATTGCCTTCGCCGCCGCGGAATATTTCGCGCCTTCGGCCAGATGCAGATAGTAGATATTTTCATGCCTTTCGCGCAGGGCTTCCGGCAGGCCCTCTTCGCGGCGCGTCCTGATAAACCATCTGTAAAACGGGTAGAAGACGCCCTCGGCCTGCGCTTCCTCCGGGGTGAGCCGGGCAAAAAATGCGGGCTCTTGCGGCGGTGTGATATCCGCGCTCAGGTACAGTTCGTCTTCCTGCTTATGGTATCCCGCCGGCGGGACGGCGCCGTTACTGAAACCGAGCTTTTTATACAATCGCACGGCACGGGTCGATCCTGCCTTTACAAAAAGTCCCATGCGGGCGGCGCCGTCTTCGCGGGCGGAATCTATAGCCTTTTTCACAAGCGCTTCTCCCGCGCCGAGCCCGCGCAATACCGGTTTCACCTCGAGGCCGAATATAAGCCATAAAGACGGGTCCTCTGCGGACCTTGACGCGGTGAGGCCGCCGGCGATCCTGCCGCCGATCCTCGCGACGAGCCACAGGCCTTCGCCTTTAAGACATTTCAATCCCTGCCTGATATCGGCCCCGTTCATCAGGTAGAGGTCTCTAAGCTCTTCTTCGTCCTCTTCGCGCGCGGCGCTTACCGTTATGGCGGCCTTAAGCGTCTTCTTCGCGGCCGTCCTGTACAGCCGCAGCGACTGGACGGCGCCAAGCACCGCAGGAAAAAGGCCCGCCGCCTTCCGTATGGCCAATGCCGGATACTGCGATATCAGGCCGGACTTAGCTATGACGGCGCCGACGAGCGGCACGACCCCCGAGGTAAGGTCGATGCGCCTTGCGCCCCTTTCGACCGCTACCGCCTTTCCGAGGATATCCTCCGGCGGCGTAATGCCGTCATGGCCGAAAGAGACGTCCCCCTTCGTCATTATGCCTTCGCGTACGCGTTTTACGACACGGTGCATGCACAGGCCTTCGGGACGCTTTACAAGTACGATATCGCCGATGCGCACATCCGGTCCGCCTTCCCTGTTAGGGGCCAGCAGGACCCAGTCTCCGCTTTGTATCAAAGGCCACATACTGCCGCCCCTGGCTTGGAAACGCACGATGCCGGCGTTCCGGGAGACGTCACGATATAATTTTTCGAACTCTTCGGAGGAACAGAAGGCGCTCATGACTATATCACGCTCTTTACTAGCCTGACAGCGCTCCGGGCGGGGAGAAAACCGAGTTCGTAGGAAGGTACGTTGCCGATGAGATCTTCAAATATGCCCAGCACGCGGGATGTCGCCCCTTCGTCCCACAACGGCATAAGGGCCTGTACCATGAGGTGCCGGCATGCCTCCGCGGCGGATAACCGGCGGACATAATTTTTTTTGGAGTGCCTTATAAAGAATAAAGTCGAAAGGTCGGCGCCGGCTGAGGACGATACGCGGGATTCCCCGTACCACGGCGTGCCGAAAAGCCTCCAAACCCCGCCGGAGCGCCTGAGCGCCAGGCGGTCGTCGTTCAGCAGCGACTTGCGAGGAAGCTCTTTTCCGAAAAGGTCGAGGAGCGTCGATTTCCCGGCCCCGGAAGGCCCGACAAAACAGATCCCCTTGCCTTCCCATACGACCCCTGAGGCATGCAGCAGAAATCCGTCCTTTTGACTGAGGAGGTTTATCACAAGGAACTGGTCGATGAACCTGCTGAAAAGCTCCGATACGCTCTTCTGGTAGATCGTGCCCGCGCTATAGTCGGGGTCGAACACCGAGACATTGTCTGCCACGCCATCCATTCGCGGCGGACCTACGACAAGGACGTCTTTACCCGCGCTTCTGAACAGCCGCCAGTTGCCCGACTCAAAAAAGCTGTCGCAGGGCATTAGTTCCGGCGGGGGCGATACCTTGTAATCCAACCGGCAGTCGCAGGCAGACGCCGGTGCGGTTATGAAATCCGCGTAAAAGCCAGAATCGCCGAACCGGGCGAAATCGACCGTGCTCCTGACGTCTATCCCGAGACCGGCTATTTTTATAAAAACGGTCTTCTTGCCCACATTTTACCCGTTAAAGATCGGCCGACCTATGATGCTCGATACGTGCTTCTGCAATTATTGCAGCTACGCCTGGTCCTGGCGTTGACCCGGGAGCTGCTCGAAGCTTTACAAGCGGTCAATAGCGTATCCTCGACGACGAGCTTAACTTCCTTGATCTCCGGTTTCTGATACGGTCTCTTTTGCATCTTTCGCCCCCCTCTTCCTAAAGTACTCCATTTCAAGACGCTTCGCGTACCGGCATAAATGGCCGACGACTTCGTCCGGCTTCCCGGTGGCGGCCTCCGCAGCAGCCGGGCACTGGGAACATATATAGACCATACTGCAAGAGATGCACTTGTGCGGCGTGATCTCCCGGCGGCGCGGCAGATATTCGTCGATCAGGGCTTTCCAGGCGTCGCGGAACGGAACATCCGAAATCGCATGTTGGAAACTTTTATACATGGTGCATGGGCTTAATATACCGTACGGGCTTACGTTGAACGCGAAGACCCCCGCGCCGCAAGCGAGGTCCTCGCCGTACGGTCTGCTCCAGAAGCCTTTGAATATCTCATCGCAGGACTCGAAATCTTTCTCGAGGTCGAGCGAGGCCATCTCCTCCGCCGTAAGGCGCAGGTTGTCCGGGTCGTTCTTTCCATCGATCCTTGCGGTCAAGACGGTATCGAACCGGTGCTCTACACCGAGATCTTTCGCCATGTCGCGTATATTCTCAAGGTCTTGCAGATTCACCGATAATACCATAGTCTTGAGCGAAAATCCCACTTTATGTTTCTTGAGGAGCTCTATACCGGAGAGCGTCCTGTCGAATGATCCTTTTACCCGCGTCACGCCATCGTGCACGGCAGGGTTCGAGCCGTAGATACTTATATCTATGCCCACAGGCGGGGCATCCGAAAACCTGCGCGCTGCCGTATCGTCTATAAGCGTGCCATTGGTAAACACCTCGACGAGCATACCGCGCTTTATCGCATGTTCATGTATATCCCAGAGGTCCGGCCGCATCATCACCTCGCCTCCGGTAAGCAGCAGCCATAAACATCCGGCGTCGGAGGCCTCGTCCAATACCCTCCTCCACTGCGCCGTCGAGAACTCCGTGTACTTCGACTCGTCGGAGGCCGGCAGGTTACAGTAGCAGTGCCCGCAGGCAAGGTTGCACCTGTAGGTGAGCTCGAGCGAACCTATATACGGCATATTATCTTTCAGGGCCGCGTGCTCGATATTTCCTATAAAATCGGCGTAGCTTCTCTGCGCGACATGGCAGAACATTATGTGATCATCTCCCGCTTTAACAGCCCGCTCAGGACATTCGACACGTCTTTATATATCTCTTCGCGCGGGGCATCGAACTCTTCGGCTATCGCGTCTATTATCCCGGAGACCGGGTGCGCGAGCCCCAGTAATTCCCATATCCGGCAGGAGACGCTGTTGAGCTTTACCACCGTCCTGCGGTAAGGGTCTATCAGCGCCGGGACGCCTTCGAGGTCCTTGAATATTATATGAGCGCTTCTTTTAAAACGGCTGTTCATCGTGACCATAGTCAGGCCCATCTTCTCGCCGCGTGAAAGAACCTGCCGATCTCCTCAAGCGCCCTGAAACGCATCCCCTTCAGCGCGTACAGGCGAAACAACCTGAGGTGGACCATCGGCCCTTCGCCGCCGGACATGACGGCGTTTTTATAATTTTCTATAGCTGCGGGAATATCCCCTTTGCCCTCCGCTATCCGGCCAAGCCACCAATGGGTCTCAGGGTTGTCGGGATCCTCGGTCTTTAATCCCAGAAAGATCTCTTCTGCAATATTGTGCGAGGAAGACTTAAACGCCGCCAGAGCTTTCCCGTATCTGGCTTCGCGCGAACCGGCGAGGACGTCGAGCGACATATTGAAGAGCCTGTCGGCTTCGCGATATCTTTTCCTCCTCAGTTCTATATGCCCCAGTCCGGCCAGAGCGTCGGCGTTCTTTCCGTCCAGGCGCAAAAATTTTTTAAACTCCTCCCCGGCTTTTTTCAAATTGCCGCGGCTGAGATAAAATATACCATAGTTATTGAAAGCGGTGTAGTAGGTCCTGTCGATATCCACAGCGCGGCCATAGCACCATCCGGCCTTTGCCGGATCACCGTCGCGGGAATCGATATTAAGGCGGAACAGGTTGAAGTAGGCGGACTGATCTGAAGGGTCTTCCTGAAGAGCCTTCTCAAAGTAAGCCATGGCGTCCCTCGTCCTGCCATGCTTCTCATGCAGGAGAGCCATTCTTTTGGAGCCCATGGCCGCGGCCTTGTGCTCCGGCAATTTTCCTTCGAACAACATCTTGAGATGGTCCCCGAGATACTTAAACCTTAAAGGCGTGAAGCCGCCCTCGACCGAATACGATATCGTAAGCACCTCTATTTCGCCCAGTTTCGGATTGAGCCTTTCTGCCAGCTCATCGGGGAATATCCACGGCATCCTGCGCGCATCAAGATCGTCCCATATTCTGCCGGTGACCAGGAAATCGACGTCCAGGTCGAGAAGGGCGGGCTCCCGTATCTCCTCAAGGCCGTCGAGGGCCGAAACGATGATCTCCGTGTCGAGTATGCGGCATCTGAAACTATCTTTTGATGACGCGATCTTCCTGTCGGCGCATCTTTTCGTACTCATGAGGCCGCGAAGCTGCCTCTTTATAAAACGCCGGCCGCGCCGGCTCTTCCAGCTTTCGTCCGGGACGACCCAATAAAACTTACTCACCATCCCGTCCCTGATCGCGAGATATATATAATTGCCTATATGCATCATCTTCTTCCTGCTCTTCGTGAATGGGTTCAGGAAAGCATCTTCGTGAATATCTTTGAGCTCGTCAATGTCCACATCCGGGACCCAGCCGAAATCTATATGGGCGTCCACGTGCACCAGCACCTTCTTGCGCACGCCGCTCTTCTCCCATGCGTGATACGCCTTATCATGGTCCTCCATCATCACTATCTCTTTAGGCGGCTTGCGCGATGCCTGCATCGATGGCCCCTTCTTCGTCATCCTGTACCACATACTCATCCGTCGGGCCGTTATGAATATACCTTAACGACGTCGAGCGTCCGTTCATCGTGAACTCTGCCGTATGCTCGCTCGGAGTCCGTCCTGAGACGGTGGGTTCCTCGCCCATCCGGCGCGCGCGGGCGAATAATGAATAGCATATCTTTTCCACCAGCTCCGCTCGGGCTGGATCCATGCCCTTGGCGTTCCTGAACGGTATGAAGAACGCGAACGGAAGCGCAAGCTCTTTATCATATTCTATGCCGTATCGCGCCGGGTCGTTATATACGTGGTTGAACGGCGTGAGGTAGTAGGTGTTGAAGGTCACGTGCGATATATACTTCTTATGCGCGACCAGAAAATCCACCGTATCGAGCGCGTCTTCGAACTTTTCGCCGGGCAGGGCCAGCATCGTCTGCAGGTCTACCGATATCCCGGCGCCGGCGCAGTCTTTTATAACTCGCGAAGAACGCTCTCGCCTGTTGCCCTTGTCGAGCAGATCGCATACATGGTCGTTGGACGATTCGAATCCGAAGTTCACCTGCGACAGGCCGGCCTTCTTGGCGAGGCCGAAGACTTCGGGCGTGAACCCGGGGTCGAGCCTTGCCATGGTCCACCACCTGATCCTGGCGCCGGATGACAATATCGCTCTGGATATCCCGATCATCTGTCTTGGCGATAGGCCGGGATCTCCAAACAGCAGATATGTGGCGCTGTGTCTCCTGATGAGCGTTTCGACGTCCCGGGCGACGAGACGCGGGTCTTTTGCGCGGTACGAAGGTTTTGGCAGCGGCAGGTCGACGCAGTAAGCGCACTTCGACCAGTAACATCCGCGCGAGGTCTCGTATGTCAGACTCACGTCGCCGTCGGCGCTGCCGTCATATTTTTCGAGCGGCAGGCCCAAGAAGTTTGGGCACGGCAGGAGATCCATATCCTCTTCCGCCGGACGCTCCACGGCCGATACGGCGAAATCGCGCGTGAATATATTCCGCATATCCGGGACATCCCGCCCGGACTCGACGGCCCTGGCCAGGCCGAGAAGCGCGCTTTCGCCCTCGAAAGCGATTATACTATCAAAGCATCTGAAGAGGTCTTTTCTTTCCAGTATCTGGCGCCTAAAAAGGGTGGCCCATTGGCCCCCTATATTCACGTGGATATCAGGAAAGGTCTTCTTGAGAAGAAGCCCGAGCGTCAGGCTGGCGAGGGCCTGCGTAGGTGACGTCACGGAGATGCAGAAGAGCCGCGTCTTCCCGGCCTTCACGAGAGCAGCGATATCTATCTCTTTATAGAACCGCAGGAACGTGTTCTCCGTGTCGTCCTCGAGGTATCTCCACAGATATTCCGATGACAGGAGCCTCTCGCAGAAATGAAAGGAGGAGTTGGTATTGTTGTCGTATGGAAGGCGCGGCAGCTCCGACGCGTTGTCGCGCTCCAGCATCTGCGAATAATACCTGCCGGAGCAGTTTTCGGTAAAAAATTTGTTAAGGGCCGCGTGCAGAAGAAAATTCCAGGCGGCGGGAGCGGTCCCGCCCGGAACATTAAGGCCTTTCGCCAAAAAATCCCTGTAGCCTATATTGAGGTCTATCTGAGCGCAGCCGACGCCGTTATCTTCCAGGAAGGCGGCGAGCGCAGGGGTGCCGAGCGGGGGGAAGTTCCTGTCATAGTCGGGAGGGATCGAGAGAATTATCCTGCGCATAAATACGCTACGCCTTTTCTATAAGGCCAAGCGATTCCAGTTGGCGGATCAGCTCCGATACGTCGAGCTCCGCCTGAGGAATATCCACTTCAAATTCTCCCGCCACCCTGTCCCTGATGGCCGAGACGCCCGTCTTTCCGTCCACAAGCTCCCATACCAGAGCCGCGGTATCGTTCATGGTATAGATGCTTTTCAGGTCTACGACCTTCTGCCTTACGGGGACGAGTATAAACTCATCCGCTATCTTGCGGAACACGACGTCCGGATTTTTCGAGTATACGACCGACATCTTAGGCGCTCCCTATATCTTCTGGTTTGCGGCGACCTGCGCCTTAACGCAGGTGTCTATATATATTACGGGGTTCTCGGCCATATTGATACGCTTCGGCTGCTTCAGCTCCTTCCCGTACGAATCTATAAGGATGTCGATGACGGGGCGCGATATAGCCTCCGGATTGGGCTTCACCACGACGCCTATCTCCTTAGTGTTCAGCTGCACGAGCGTATCGACCGGGAATATTCCGAAGGTCTCTATGAGGGATTTTGTAACCTTTCTGGTGAATATCTTTTTATTGTTCAGTATGATCCTTATCGTCTCCAGCGAAGTGTATTTGCCGCGGTACGGCCGCTGATGCATCATCGCCTCGTATACGTCGGCAAGGCCTATGATCTGCGCGTACTCGCTTATACCTTCCTTGGTAAGCCCCTGGGGATATCCGCTTCCGTCGGCCCTTTCGTGCTCCTGGCGTACCGCATCGAGTATCCTCTGGCTCATGGCGGGGTCTATTTCGCTGAGTATGGCCGCCCCTATATCGGGATGGTGCTTCATCATATCGTAATCGGCGGCGCTGAAAATTTTCGAGCTCATCCCTATCTCGATAGATTTGGAGCCTATGTCATGAACGAGCGCCGCGATCCCGAGCTCCATGAGACGCTGGCGTTCATAGCCCAGGCCTATGCCCATCGCGACCGAAGATATGGCGACATTGACCACGTGGTAGCACAGGAACTCTTCCCTGGAAGGATAATCCTTGAGGCACGCGAGGACTATCTCCGTATTGCCCGCCTGCAGGGTGTCGATAAGTTTCTCCACCAGAGGCTTGAGCTTCTGGATGATATCGTGTTCTATCTTAACGTCGGGCTCATATATGCGCCTGGTCTTTTCGACGAATTCGGCGTACAGCTGCAGGGAGCTGGCCTCGGATATCTTCTCGAGCTCTTTATTCAGCACCGAAGAGACCTTGATGCTGCTCGTATCCTTGGTCGCCGGCAAAGGCGGCCCCTGGTCGACGGTGCCTTCGGCTTTGATACCTTTCGGCAGCGGCGCGCGCTCTTCTTCCTTCTTCTTGAACATGTCTGAAAATTTCATGCGGTATCTCCGGGTTTAGGCGGTGCCTCCGGCCTGGTCCTGCGTCTTGCCGGCCTCTTCCATATGCGGCGCGGGCGCGCTCTTGTAGAGGTTGACCTCTTCGAACATCGGTATCTCTATGTCCTCGTTAATATCTTTTATCGTCTTGCGGTCTATCATCTGCAGGTTGGAACTCGTGCCTATTAGGAGAGCCAGGTCGCAGACGTTGTTTATGCGCCGCGGCGTGCCGCAGGCGCACAGGTATATCTCATGAAAAGCGTCCTCGGTAAATATCGGCCTGGTGGCGCCGGCTATCTTTAAGCGGTGAAGTATGTACTCTTTGGTCTCTTTCTCGTTAAGGCCGTTCAGATGGTAGCGCACCGCCATCCTCTGCAGAAGCTGCGGCAGGTTCATCACGGCGCCCTTCAGTTCCGGCGATCCCATAAGTATGACCGTCATGAGGAACGCGTTGTCGAGCTGGAAATTTACCAGAAGCCTCAGCTCCTCGAAGACGCGCTTGCTCTTTATGGCCTGGGCCTCGTCTATGACCAGCACCGTATGCTTGCCGGCGCTGTGGTTCGCGTACAGAAGTTTGTATATGGAATGGAAGAGCTCTATCTTTGACTGCGGGACGGAGCTGCCGCTCAGCTGGTAGACCACCTCCTGGATGAACTCCAGGCCCAGAAGGCGCGGGTCTATTATATAAACGGACTGGTATTTATTCTCCTGGAGAAGCTCGTTCTTAAGGACGCGGCTTAAAAGGGTCTTGCCGCAGCCGTATTCTCCGGTCAGGAGCGCGGCGCCCTTCTTCTCGCGCACCACGTAGAGCATGCGCGCCATCGCCTCTTCGTGCTGCTGCGAGTAGTATATAAATCTCGGATCGGGCGTGTTCTCGAAAGGTTTTTCCGAAAGTCCCCAATACGAAGTGTACATACCGTCTCCTGAAAAATTACGCCGGAACCTTTACAGCTTCTTTATCTCCGCGAGCGATCCTTTCCCGTCGAAATAAAGATATATCCTCGCGCCCTCAAAAAAAGAGGAGCGGGCGGGCTTATATACCCACCGCTCCCCCTTTGTTGAAAAATCCTCATTCCTGACCACCGGTTTTCCGTATTGCGCCTCTATCCCGCGGGCGCTTTGGCCTATTTGCAGCGCCCCGCTTTCTATGGCGGATCTTACACGCTCGTAACTGGCCGTCTCTTCCGAAAGCTCCCTCTTTGCCGAGTCCATACTCTTGCCGGCCTCGACCAGCGTGCCTATCCCCTCGGCTTGTAAATTAGCCGCGCAGGATACGGCCACGATCGAGATCGCGATAAGGACTCTTCTCGGCACAGGACGCCTCCGCGGGAACAACCTATTCTATAGGAATTAATATTTTGGTACCCGGCTTCAGCTTGTTCGGGTCTTTTATCCTGTCTTTGTTGAAATTATATATATTCGTCCACTTCTTTCCGTTGCCGTAGGTGTCCTCGGCTATCTTCCAGAGCGTGTCGCCCTTCTGCGTGACGTACTCTTTTGTGGAGACCTTTATCTCGCCTTCGACGACCTCCTCTTTCTCTATCAGATACTTCCCATCCTCTATCTTTGTAGAACCTTCCGGCGCGGCGGGCTCCGCGGGTACGGCGCCCTGCCCTTCGACGGAACCCGCGCTCTGGCTGCCGTAAGGTATCATCACCTCTTCGACCTGCGCGACCATGAACTGCGCGTTGCGGTCCTTCGCCATGCCGACGAGGTCGGTCACCGGAGCTATCGCGTCGAGTTTGCCGCGGCTTATTATCTTTATCCGCTCTTCCGGTACGCCGGCGTCGAGCATATACTTCTTTACCGCCTGTCCGCGCTTCTTACCGAGCTTGTCGTTATACTGCTCGGTGCCGCGGATATCGCAGTTGCCGGTGATAAGGATGCTGGCGTCGCGGTTGGTCTTCAGGAGCCCCACCGCGTTCTCGAGCGGGGCCATGGCGTCGTCTCTCAGGTCGTCTTTGTCGTAGTCGAAGTATATCTTGACGTTCTTGATGATCTTCTTGATCAGGAGCGACGGCCTCATCTCTTTGGGCTTAGGGGCCGGCAGGTCCTCTTCCTGGTAATCGAAGATTATCTTGTAGACGTATATGTAGCCGCGGTTGCCCCACACCTTGGGAGAGTTAGGGCCGGGCGCCTTCGGCATCCACCAGTATCCGCCCTTATCCGCGTCCCTTACCGGAGCCGGCTGGGCGTCGGTCGTGCCCCACCACGCGAACTTCTCCTGCAGTTTCTGAAGGTCCTCCTTGCGCTGTTCGTCCTTTGAGATCTGAGCGTACGCCGCCGTCGCCGCAACGAGAACCGCCATCACAATAACCGCCGCCAAACCTGCCGCACCGAAACGCTTCATACAGCTCCTCCCTGGTCCGCCCTGCATAATCGTTCATGAATCGTAGACATACGATGGAAATATTAATGATAGTATAGCATATAATAGTAGGCAGTCAAAGAATTTCGCTGCAACCCCGGTAAAAATTTCCCGCGGGGCCTGCCATCCTTCGACATTGCTCAGGATGACACCCTGAGCCTGTCGAGGGGTGCCATCCTTCGACATTGCTCAGGATGACACCCTGAGTCTGCCGAAGGGTGCCACTCCCTCGCCTTTTTCTTTTAAGGGCTTTGTCCGACTCTTGCACGTAGCTTAAACCATTGCCGCAACACCCACGGGAATTGGCCAGCCCCACCCCGTACCGCCCTTGTTGCGAAAAAGGCTCAGTCGTGTCACCCACGTGCGGATTTTTGCCAACCTTAAATGGAGTGATCACTATCAAAGCGAAGACTGGCGGGTGTCTCAATAAAAAACTCTAAGCCGGGCGAGTCGACGCACATTTAAAATATTGCCGCGAATGAGCTACCAGTGACTATCTGGCGGGTGGCGAGGGCTAAGCCTTGAGGGCTCGAAAAAAGGCGGCGAGTGCTTTTATGGGATGGGGTTATCTGCTGTGCGATACCTCGGCAAGCTCGGTATCCTTCGGGATTATATTCATTTGGCCTTCTCCCACTCTTTAATCTGTTTCCGCGTCCTGTTGGCCTTCGCCTTGTCGCCCGCTCTGTCGTACATGTTCGCCATATTCTCCATGATCGCCGCGCTCTCCGGAGATTTTTTCCCGAAACGCTCCTCCGCTATGCTGAGAGACCGTTCATACAGCGCTCCGGCCTCTTTGTATTTGTTTTCGTAAGCGTATACGGTCGCGAGATTTGAAAGGCTCTTCGCCAGCTCGGGATGGTACCTCGGCAGGGTCCTCTCGTCTATCTTTAGCGCTCTTTTGGCGGCCGTCTGGGCGTCGTCCAGCCTGCCCAGCTGTATATATACCTGCGCGAGATCGTTCAGCGGCCTTGACAGCTTTTCGTTTTCCGGATCATTGATCTCCTCGCGTATCTGTATCATCTTCTCCAGCACGACTTCGGCCTCGTTCCACCGCTGGTCTGAAATATAAATGGCCGCGAGCTCTTCGAGCGCCGTATAAAGGGCTTCGGGTTCGGCCCCGGGCGAGCCCGGTGAGCGAAGCGAGTCCATCTCTATCTTTACGGTCTTCCTGTACAGCTCCTCGGTCTCGATTTTTTTTCCGGCTACCTTATACAGCGCCGCCAGAAGCTTCAGGTCGCCGACCAGCTCCGGGCTCTTCCTGCCGACGACCTTCTCTTCGAGAAGAACGGCCCTCTCAACCACCGCGATCGCCTCGGTATATTTTCCCATGGCGACATAAAGTTCTCCCAATTCTTTCAGCAGGCCGTATATGTCCAGATAGTCTTTGTTCACGGGCCCCTGCCCAACCAGAAGCGTCCGGACAGCAAGGGTCTTCTTGAGGTAGGTCTCGGCGGAGGCCGTATCGCCCTGCATCCTGCATATGGAAGATACGGCTTTCATCGACGCCACCGCGTTCATATTATTTGGTTCGGGCGGTTTCGAGGCGTAGTCGAGCGCCTGCAGGGCGGCCCCGAGCGCGGCCTGATATTCTCCCTTCGCGGCGAGCTGGTCCGATTTCAGCTGCAGGTCTTCCCATGTGTTTTTATAATCGGCCGCACCGGCGGGGTATACCGCGAAATTGAAAAAAAATAGCGCGGCGGCGCATAAAGCAATCTTTGAGATTTGACCCGGCGGCATAAAAACCTCCTCATGGATTGATTATAAGGCATTGAGGATAACAATCAACAGGATTATGCTTTTGCCGGGGAAAACATCTAACCTGGTTAGACCAAATGTTCCGTATGATGGAATCGGATCAAGCGGCCGCAAGGGCCGGCAGGGACCGCAGGTATTCTTCGTAATTCCTTCTTATCTCCTCCGTGAGCGGCATCACCGCGGGTAACGTTATCAACCAGCCGTTCCGCCCGAAGGCCGAGGC
>Ga0233425_10003194_pt1 | contig 30437 bp, 22 predicted proteins | sample Watercolumn_Towu_2_FD_181712 | JGI IMG/M metagenome (GOLD analysis project Ga0233425, IMG submission 181712) | Freshwater microbial communities from Lake Towuti, South Sulawesi, Indonesia - Watercolumn_Towuti2014_140_MG | ecosystem: Environmental > Aquatic > Freshwater > Lake | place...
CGAGCCACGATCCGGGTGGCTCGCACCTCAGCCCCCTTGCGAAAGCCGAAGCCAATGGTCTTCTGGCGTACCCCCTTGGCTAGCTTGCGCACCAGGGGATCATCCAGGTTCACCGCCAAAATGGCGGCGTCAGGGCAGCCGGCAAACAACTCGCCCTTGGCTCGCGCCACGCCCTCGACGCTGCCAAGACCGGCTAAATGGGCGGGTTGGATATTATTAATACAGGCCACATCGGGGCGGGCGATCTCGGTGAGCCGGGCAATCTCCCCCGGCACGTTCATCCCCAGCTCCATCACGGCGTAACGATGATGATAACTGACCGGCAAGAGCGACAGGGGCAGCCCGACCAGGTTGTTGAAATTTCCCATGGTCTTCAGGGTGTTGCCGCACTGGCCGAGGATAGCTGCCGTCATCTCCTTGACCGTGGTCTTGCCCGAGCTGCCGGTGATCGCCACCACAGTCAGCTTCTTCATCTGGCAGCGACGGAAGTGGGCAAGATCCCCCAAGGCCCGCAGGGTATCCGGCACCACCACGGTGGGCACCGGGGGGGACGGCGAAAGCAGACGATCGACAATCAGAGCCGTTGCCCCGCTGCTGACAGCCTGAGCCGCAAACGCCGCGCCATCGAATTTTTCACCGCTCAGGGCCAGAAAGATGTCGCCCGGCCGGACAGTCCGGCTGTCGGTCGATATGCTGCGGAAGCAACAGTCCCTGGAGGGCGCTGCCAATCGGCCCTGGGTCGCCTGCAGGAGCTCCTCCAACGTCCAGGATGGATTCTGCGACACGGCAAATCCGTATCCGACTCCCACCGGCCCGTCCGCTACCGGCCTCTGCCTATGCGTGAATTGCTTGCCCATCTTCCTCCAAACACTCTGCCCTTCCGTCCAACTGAACTGTGCTCAACTGCCAAAGGAGGCTTGGCAGCCTGCCTCAGACTTTTGCCTCTCCGCCTTGACCTTGAGGCACTTGGCCGCCTCCAGCCGGTCATCGAAAAACTGAACGCCATCGTTGGTGATCTGATAGGTCTCATGACCCTTGCCACTGATCAAAACGATATCGCCAGTCCCGGCCCGCCCAATGGCCTCGGCAATGGCTCCGTCCCGGGACGCCAGAGCAGCATAGCCCCGCCCTCCCGTCTCCGCGCCAAGGCGGCCCATCCCGGCCATGGCCACCCCGCGCTCAATGGCGGCCATGATATCGGCGGTGGACTCCGATCGTGAATTGTCCGCTGTTATAATCACCACATCGGCAAGACGTCCAGCGATTTCTCCCATCAAAGGCCGTTTGCCCGGATCGCGATCGCCACCGCAGCCAAATACCACCAAGAGCCGCTGTGGTCCCAGCTGGCGCAGCGTGGTCAGCACGTTCTCCAGGGCATCAGGGGTATGGGCATAATCAACAAAGACTGCGGGCAAAGGCAGGTTTGCCGCCACAGTGATGGCCTCCAGCCGGCCCGGGACCCGTATTGTCTGCCGCAAGGCCCTGCCTACTGCCGCCAGATCGAGGCCCAATCCTTCCGCGACCCCAACGGCGCCCACGATATTCTTCAGATTGAAGCGCCCGACAAGATTGCTCAGCACCTCGATCCGGCCCCGGGCAGTCTGCACCGAGACAGCAGTCTCGCCGCATCGGAACACTGGATCGCTCGCCGAGACATCGCACCCCTCGCTGGTCAAACCGCAGGCAAGTAAAGTCCCTGCCCTGCCGAAACGGGCGGCCCTGACATCATCATACAGCCTGCGGCCCCAGTCAGAGTCCTCGCCATCCTCCAGGCCTGCGACCATCACGACCGCAGCGCCGGTATCCTTAAGATAGTCGACAAAGAGACGCTTCTTGGCCTGATAATAGGCCTCCATGGTGTGATGAAAATCAAGATGATCTCGAGTCAGGTTGGTGAACAGCGCGGCATCGAACAGCAAGCCCTGAATCCGATGCTGGGCCAAGGCATGGGAGGAAACCTCCATGATCACGTGGGTCACACCGTCGTCTGCCATCTCGCGGAGGAGCCGTTGCAGTTCCAGTGGTTCTGGTGTGGTGAAGGGGGCCGGGAACTCCCGCCCGCCGTAGCGGTAGTTGACGGTGCCGATGACGCCAGGATTGCCCCCGGCGGCGCGGATGATCGCCTCCAGGATGAAGGAGGTGGTTGTCTTGCCGTTGGTGCCGGTCAAACCAACCAGGATGAGTCCGGCGGCAGGATGATCATAGAAGGCGGCCGCGATGTCGCCCATGGCCTTGCGGCTATCCTCCACCCAGATTACCGGCAGGCCGTGGACAGAGCTTAGATTATGGCGATGATCATGGTTGGCAACGATGGCGGCAGCCCCCTTGGCGGCAGCCGCTTCAACATAGGCATGGCCGTCTGCGGCCAGCCCGACGATACAGATAAAAAGGCTTCCAGGCTCAACCTTCCGCGAATCAGCCGTCACCGCCCGGATGGTCACTCCGCGTACATCGTGGTCAGTGGCATGGCCCACCCCCAGAAGTATATCGGACAGCTGTTTGGTCACTGCGCCCCTCGAGCGTTATTGATCTATTCGCAATTCCAGCTTGGCCTCGTCGACTCCCTTGAGAAGAACTCCAGCCGCAGGGCTTTGCCGCATTACTCGCCCGGCACCCTGGATGCTGACCTTCAGATTATAGCCCTGCAAACTCTGCATGGCCTTACGCAAACTCATGCCCGTCACGTCCGGCATTTCAAGAGTCACTGTGCTGCGGGCCACCGGCGGCGGGGCGTCCAAGGACTGGGACAAACTCCACTTCTGATACAGTAAGGCATCGGAATCGAGCTGCGGCGGAGTGATCTCGTTCTCCCAGCGCTTGGCCATGATACCTTGACTCTGGCTGAGTATCTCCGAGGCCGCTTTCCTCACTGGCGACGCGAGGGCCAGGTTGAATCTGGCTCCGTCGACCATTAAGACCAATGCCAGCTGATGCTTGTCGTGGCGGCCAGCGGCAAGGGCCATGGATGAAAATCGCAGCAAGGAGTCCAGTGAGAGATCCGCCTGCGTTTCATCCTTGACCACCGCCCCGGAGACGGCCTCTGCCACCTTGCCTCCCTGAGAGCGGATCGCTTCAACAACCAGCGCATCTCCCGGACCAGGAGGGAGCAAACCCTCAACAAAACTGACAAACTGTGCGCTAACCGTCGCGCCAACACCCTCACTGGCGGGAAAGGATGCGGGATGATAGGTGCTGTTGTCCAGCCGCCAGATTCCCCGCAGCAGATGCGGCTGCAACCGCTGGCCGCCGTTGATCAACTGGGTGAAGGCGGCAACAAGGGCCAAGGGTGATGTCGACCAAGCATCATTTTCCAGCTGACACAGCTCATCTTTGCCTGCTGCCCTGCCCTCGCCACCCAAGGGGGTGTCTGCTAAACCTGCGCCCTGGCTTTGCAGCCCTATCCTGCCGCAGTAGCCCGCCAACTTTTCCGCATGCTGGGTGAAGCCGAGTGGCCACTGAAACGGCGGGCTCAAATGAATTCCTGGATGCCAGACCTGTGATTCCGGTTCTGTCGGGGCGGCAACATCCCCTTTGACCACCTTCACCGCCCGCGGGGTGATAACCAGTTCCGCCTCGGCCTCGCGCCCCGCCATCTCCGGCGGCACATTCCCTGCCGCAAGCTCCGCCGCCGCAAGAAAAAAGGCATTGAGCCCGGCGACAGGGACCTGCTCGCTCATGACCTTGTTCTGATGTGCCGCTCCCGATGCCAGCCAATAAAGATTGGGATTATAGTCCGGCACATTGGCCATGGCGAGGACTTCGCCGTTATCACCCTCGATGATCACGGCACTTGCCGAATGGCCTGAGGTTTGCTGCAAGAGCTGCTGCAATTTCTTCTCAAGGGCGATCTGCAGGTCAATATCAATGGAAAGGACGACGCCAGCCCCCGACTCGGGGATCTCTGCCGAGTCAATGCCGGAGAGATTGACGTATTGGCGAGCCAGGGTCCGGTCTCCTTTCAGGATTGTGTCGTAGGCAAATTCCGCTCCGGCCAGCCCCTGCTCATCTTTCATGAAGCCTACCGTATGGGCGGCGTGGGCGTGGAAGGGGTAGTACCGTTGCAACTCATCTACCAGGTAGACTCCGCTGAAATTAAAGTCCTTAATCTTCCGGACCGTCTCGCTGCTGATATTGCGCTTGAGCCAGAGAAAACGCCGTTCAGTGCGCAATTCCGCCTCGAGCTTCTCCGCTACCAGCCCCAAAAGTTCGGCAAGATGGGCAACCGCCTTTTGCTCCGCCTGCAATTCCACCGGCCGGAGATACACCGAAACCTGTTTAAAACTCACAGCCAGCGGACTCATGTTCCGATCAAAAATCGGCTGGCGGGGCCGGAAGGCCTGGGGCCGTTCCTGTTCTTGATTTTTTGCCGCCTCTGGTGCTGGCGGCGTAGGCTCCTGTTGCCGAGATGGCGGCGCTGGGTCTGCCTCTAAGGGCCTAGCATACCAAGTCCGGTATCCATACCAACTGAGCAGCCCCACGCCGGCAACCGCGAGGAAACCGTAGGCCAGGGGCTTCCAGCCATGGTTTTTTTTCTTTCTTGGCTTGTGGCTGTGTTTCATTCATCGTTCAGGATCAAAAAACCTGAAAAGCTCTCGACTGCTATAGACGTCTGACCTGCGCACCATCCGGGGTATACAATCCAAGTTTACCGGCAGTCCGGGAGAGAGTGCTTTGGTCAAGGAGGGTCTTCCGCTGCACGGATAGCTCTTGCTGCTCGCGCTCCACTTCAAGTTTCATGGCGGACTGGGCCTTCAACTCGCTCAACCCCGAACGTATCAACACACAAAAAATCAGCGCCGCCGCGACCCCGACGACAAGGGATCCGGCCACCACCATGCCGATGATCTTCTTCGCCATGTCATTGCCCCGTACCGGCACCTGCCTGACTCTAACTACCTGCCGCCCCACGAAAACATTGGAAAAATCCTGGATCATCTTCCCCTCACCTTTTTTGCCACTCTGAGCTTAGCGCTCCTGGCCCTAGGGTTGTTCATAAGCTCCTCACCACTCGCCACCACCGGCCGCTTGGTCAGAATCTCCAAGCACGGAGAGTCCGCAAAGGCCCGCTTGACCAGCCTATCCTCTAAGGAGTGAAAAGAAATCACGCAGAATTTCGCATCATTTTTCAACATTTCTGGAGCCACCCGCAACAGGGTAATGAGATTCTCAAATTCCTGGTTAACCGCGATTCGCAAGGCTTGAAACACCTTGGTGGCTACATGAATCTTCGGGGGATGAAACTTTCGTGGCACACTCTGCTCTACTACCGCCACCAGCTGGCCGGTGGTATCGATGGCCTCTTTTTTCCTGGTCTCTACAATTGCTGCCGCGATCCGGCGAGCCTGCCGTTCCTCGCCGAAGTAATAAAAGATATCAGCGAGCTCCTCTTCCGATGCCGTGTTGACCAAATCCCGAGCAGTCCGGTCCCGCCTTGTGTCCATTCGCATATCGAGGGGCTGGCTCCCCTTAAAGCTGAAGCCACGATCGCTGCCATCAAGCTGGAAGGAAGAAAGGCCCAAGTCGCACAGGATGCCGTCAACCTCGGCAAGCCCCACTTCAGACAAATACTGCGGCAAGGTGGCAAAATTTCTGCCCACAAAATCAACCCGGCCCTCGAATGGGGCAAGCCGCTTGCGGGCCAGGGCCATGGCCTCTTGATCCCAGTCAAAGGCGATCACCCGGCCATCAGGGGCGCTTTGTTGCAGTATCCTCTCGGTGTGCCCGCCCAACCCCAGATTGGTATCGACATAGACCCCGCCGCTTGCCGGGAGCAAATAGGAGATCACTTCTTCCAGCAGCACTGGTTGATGGATCATCAGAATTACATCAGCCCAGCCTTGAGCAGACTGATATCAAAACTCTCATAATCAGCCGCCGTCGGTTTATTCTCTTCTTCCCAAGTCTGCTTATCGATGATTTCAAAGTAGGTCATCACCCCAGTGATGACGACCTCCCGGGAAATCCCCCCCTCTTCCCGCAACTTGGGAGGCAAGAGGATCCGGCCCTGCTTGTCGAGCAGGCACTCCACAACACCGCCAAGCATATAGCGGATCATCTTTTTCATTCCAGGCTGATCCTGCAGATGGGACTGCAACTGCATTTCCATCTTTTCCCACTGGTGGACCGGATAGGCCTTCAGGCACTTATTCCACGGCGTGACCATCAGCTTCTCATCGTACTGATCGCGCAGGACTTCTCGGAATCTGGTCGGGATATTCAACCGTCCTTTTTCGTCGAGACTATGCTCTGAGCGCCCCCGGAAATGATTCCTGGGGTCAACGATCAACTCGCCAATCACCAAACGCCTCCCAACACATTTTCACCCACTTTACACCACGTCATACTACTCTATAGTGAAACAATCACTCAAGTGTCAAGAGAAAAAAAATCACACCCCGCCCACCGCACAACTCACAATAATTTGAAATAATTGAATAAAAAAATACGGCACTAGATAAAGTATCCACAACAACACCAGCACTACCAGATATGGTACCTGATATTATTTTTTTATTCTGAGAGCGCAAGGCGTCGACCACCGAACACGGCCACAAACAATAACCACCAACTTATTGAAAATTCAATAAGTTTACTAAGCAGGTAAGAGGAGGCACGCGCACCTTCCTTCAAGTGGTGAAAAGTGGTGAGAATTACGCGAGCCAAACCAACATCGTTAATACACTGCAAGCAAGGCATCAGCCCTAGACCACCCTGCCGGGCGCACATAAAAAAAGGCCCTCCGGCAATGCCGGAGGGCCTTGGTAAACCGAATATCTGCAGGAATCAGTGCAACGCCTGATCTATGTCCAGAAGAATCTTGACCTTGGCCCCAGCCTTGGCCATACCCAAAATATAATTGGTATTGACGCTCGCCCCGAATGAGGGAGGCTCCTCAATTTCAGCAGCCTTGAAGGACATCACCTCAGAAACGGTATCGACCACCACTCCGATCTGCTTCGACTCCTTGTGCATATCAGACTCGACGATCACGATACAACTCCGGTCCGTATAGAGGACTTCAGGCATCCCCAACTTGGCACGCAAATCAATGATTGGGATCACCCGTTCCCTGAGATTAATCACCCCTTTTGCATAGCTGGGCGCCTGGTGAACCTTCACAAAGTCCATCATTTTTATGATCTCTTTGACCTTCAGGATATTGACGCCGAACTCCTGATTATTCAACATGAAGGTCAAATATCGTCCCTCCCGCGCCAACATACTCTTCGCTGCCCCGGAATCTTCCTGCTTGGGGCATAAAATCTTATTGACCACAGCAGCACTATTCATGATCGAAGAAGAGGCCCTGGCCATCCCGGCACAGGCGGCATCCGCATATTGGGTATCGACAAAGCGATCCAGATCGACCACCGCTCCTACGCCCATGGCGTTATGCATATATTGTTGCATCTTGCTCAAATCTTCTTTCGAAGGGTACAGGTCTCCTGTCTTGATACCTTCCGGCTCGCGTAGAACATTTTTTAGCACCGGCACCTTGAGACCCAGTTTTTTCTCTGGATCCAAAAAGGCCACGGCGATCTCGGCAGCCGAATCTGGCCGTTTCTCAACAAATTTACCTGCCTTGACCAAGAGATCTGTTAATTCATAGACTGCCTCTCGATGCTGCTCACTGAAGTCGTCTCGAACCGTCACCACGCAGCAGGGGTGATTGGCCCACAGCTCGTTGGACAAAAACTGCAAATCGGCAATGCCTGCGGCAATGGACTTAGTGCCAATAGGCTCAGCCACCATAAACCCGCACACCTCATCATTATCACGAAGGAAATCGGGCATATTGACAGGGGCCACCACCTCCAGGTTGACATCGACATCATCACCCTTCTCCAGACTTGCCTTGAGCCCAGCCCCTTCAAAAAACATATGGACCAGCATATGATGAACCGACATCTTGTGAGGAATCAAAAAAGATCGCTTTTTAAAGAAATTCCGGTACGGTTCAGCATATTCTCCATGATGGTTACGGACAAATATACTGCCACTCCGGTGCGCGAAAAGCACCAGCTTGATCGGCGTTCCATAGTTAAATAAATCCATGGCAATGGGCGCTAGGATCAAGGCCCCATCAACGGCCCCAGTCTCCAGCGCCTTCTGGACCGGATTCCAGCCAGGCAAGCATTGCGTTTCCAGCTCAAAATGCTTTGGAGTCACCTCTCCTTTGTCGATCCAGTGCTTCAGCACACCCAAGACCAGATGGTCGGTAATCTGGATATGGGCCATCCGCAGCTTAACTTTTCCTGAAGCTCCGATCTGGGGTCCGGCGCTTTCGGCAGCCGCAATGTCTTTCCTGACCCCCATGGCGACCTCCATCTTCTCCTTAAGCTCTGCTGCCCCGAACGGTTTGGCAATGAGCCCATTGGCCCCGGCCTCCATGGCAATTTTCGCCTGAGTCCGGTCAGATTGGCCGGTGGCCATCAGAAATGGGACAGCCTGAAATTGCTCCTGCTGCCGCAACCAAACCAAAAGCTCGTACCCCCCCATATTTGGCATATTCCAATCGCTGATCACCAGATCCACCGGGCCATGCTCCTTAAGGACATTCGTCGCTATCTGCCCATCCCCTGCCTCGATGATATTTTTAAAACCGAGTGATTTTAGAGTGTTGATCTCGATCTTCCGCATGGTAACGGCATCTTCAACCAGCAATATCTTGATGTCTTCAGAAATACTCATGGCGCACTAACTCCTTCTCAACAAAGGGATGGTTCAAAGCAATGACATGGTACTCACAGGAGGTATTGTAGCAGAAAAAAAAATCAGGCGTGCAGAAAAGTTGCGGTGAAGGATAGTCTCAGAGATATGAGTTGCGACAGATCATAGCGATCAAAAAAAAGTCCCCATTTTCTGGATGACCGCTTGCACCTTGTTCTCCCGACGGTTTAGAAAATCGAAATCAGCGCCGTTTGCTAGCGCAGGCCTGAAGTCAAGGATGATCCTAGCACAGATCTCGGCGCCTAGCCCCGTGATTCCCTGACAGCTTTTCATCCTGGCCTTGCGGTCGCCAACGAATGGCGCGCTGAGCTCAAGACAAGAGGTTGAGCGCAGCGCGTTCAGAAAAGAGTCATGCAACTGCTTGGCCGCCCGCCGCATCTTGGCTTTGGGCAGGGCATAGCGCTGCCCTGGCCCAAGGATCAACCCCAGGGCGGCAACCGCTCCACTCAAGGCGCCACAAACTCCCTCGCCGCCACCCATACCGCCACAGAATCCTGCCCCCAAACGCCGCGCCATGTCGTCGCTCAATCCCCCCCCAAGTCCTTTGTTGACAACAAAAAGGATCGCCTCCGAGCAGCATAGTCCATGGACATGATAATAATTTTCTGTCCGCTGGCGGATGGCCTGAATCAACGACTCCTTGGAAAAAACCTCGCCCATCTGCTATTGCCTCCTGCTGAAGAGAAGACCCTGCCCATTGCTGGCCAGGTCCACTACGATATCGTCACCTTCGGCAAAGCGGCCCTCCAAAATCGTCATCGCCAGCGCATCCTGAACATGACGCTGAATGGCCCGCTTCAATGGCCGCGCCCCAAATGCCGGATCATAGCCGACTCGGATCAAGTATTCTTTAGCCGCCGCTGTAATCTCCAGGCGGAAGTGCTGCGCCATGAGCCGCTCATGGAGAAGAGAAAGCTGAATGTCAACGATCCTTGCCAAGTCATCCTTGGTCAGACTATGAAAGGTGATGATTTCATCGATACGGTTCAAGAACTCGGGCTTGAAATGCCGATGCAGGAGTTCATCCAGCCCCTGCTGCATCGCCTCGGTATCCCTGCCGCCCAAATCCATAATCAACTGACTGCCCAGGTTGGAGGTCATGATCAGGATAGTGTTCTTAAAATCAACAGTCCTGCCCTTGCCGTCGGTCATCCGGCCATCGTCGAGAATCTGAAGCAGGACATTGAACACATCAGGGTGCGCCTTCTCTATCTCGTCGAACAGGATGACGGAATAGGGCTTTCGCCGGACCGCCTCGGTCAGGTAGCCACCCTCCTCGTAGCCGACATAACCAGGAGGAGCGCCGATGAGACGGGCCACGGAATGTTTTTCCATGAACTCCGACATATCAAGGCGGATCATAGCCCGCTCACTGTTGAAGAGGAAGTCTGCCAAGGTGCGGGCGAGCTCGGTCTTACCCACCCCGGTGGGCCCGAGGAAGATAAACGACCCGAGCGGTCGATTGGGATCCTGCAACCCGGCTCTCGCCCGGCGAACGGCATTGGCTATCGCTTGGATCGCGGCTTGCTGGCCAACCACTCGCCTGGCTAACTGCTCATCGGCATGGACTAGCTTATCCTTTTCCCCAGACAACAACCGATCAACCGGGATGCCTGTCCACTTGGCCACCACCTGGGCGATATCCTCTTCGTCGACCTCCTCCTTCAACATCTTGCGGTCTCTCTGCACCGCCATCAGCCGATCATTGGCCGCCTGCAACTGCCGCTCAAGTTCGGTGATCCGGCCATAGCGGATTTCCGCCACCCGACTGAGATCACCCCGCCGCTCGGCCTGCTGTTCCTCGACCCGCGCCTCGTCGATCTGTCCCTTGATCTGACGAATCTGCTGGATGTTTTCCTTCTCGAGGAGCCAATGCCCCTTCATGCTGCGCAGAGACTCGTTGATATCGGCGAGCTCCGCCTCAAGCTTGGCTAGTCGCTCAAGAGAGGCCTGATCCGTTTCCTTGCTCAAGGCCTCCCGCTCAATCTCCAGCTTGATCCGTTTCCGGTCGACCTCATCAATCTCGGTGGGCATGGAGTCGATCTCGATCCTCAGCCGCGAACTGGCCTCGTCGATCAGGTCGATGGCCTTGTCGGGCAGGAACCGGTCGGTTATGTAGCGATTGGACAGAGTGGCTGCCGCCACAGTAGCGCCATCGGTGATGCGAATGCCATGATGGACTTCATACTTCTCCTTGATCCCCCGCAAGATGGCGATGGTGTCACTGAGTGACGGCTCCTGCACCAATACCTGCTGAAAACGGCGCTCCAAGGCCGGATCCTTCTCAATGGTGCGAAATTCATTCAAAGTGGTGGCGCCAACGCAGTGGAGCTCCCCCCGGGCCAAGGCTGGCTTGAGCATATTTGAGGCATCCATGGCCCCCTCGGCAGCGCCAGCGCCCACCAAGGTATGGATCTCGTCAATAAAGAGGATAATCTCTCCCGACCGCTTCTGGACCTCTTTGAGCACAGCCTTGAGTCGATCTTCAAATTCCCCCCGATACTTGGCCCCGGCGATCAACGCCCCCATATCCAGGGCTATAACCTGCTTGTTGCGAAGCGTCTCCGGAATATCGCCAAGAACGATACGTTGAGCCAACCCCTCGACGATAGCCGTCTTGCCGACACCGGGTTCACCGATCAACACCGGATTATTCTTGGTCCGCCGGGCCAGAACTTGCACCACTCGCCGGACCTCATCATCCCGCCCAATGACTGGATCAAGCTTGCCCTGCTTGGCTAGATCTGTGAGGTTGCGGCCATACTTCTCCAGGGCTTGATACTTTTCCTCAGGTGAGGGATCGGTGACCCTCTGATTGCCGCGGATCGCCACCAGCGCCTGGAGAAATCCATTCTTATCTATGCCCAATCGCTGCAGCATGGCGGAGACAGGGCCCTTGTCGGCCAGGATGGCCAAAAACAGATGCTCTTGGCTGACATAGTCGTCCTGCATCGACTTGGCTACGGCGAAGGCCTGATCCAGTGTCCGCTTGAGAGCATGGGACAGGCCGACCTGTCCAAACCCCGGGCCGCTGACCTTGGGCAAACTCGCGATTAACCGAGCCGCCTCGCTGGCAACTACCCCCAGATCGACCTCCATTTTTTTCAAAACTGGAGCGACAACTCCGTCAGACTGCTGAAGGATGGCCAGCAGGAGGTGCTCGGCCAGCATCTCTTGTTGGCCGCTGCTTTCAGCAATTGTTTGCGCAGACTGCAAAGCCTCCTGCGATTTCAAGGTGAATTTATCGAGCTGCATACTGTCCTCCCTTCGATGTTAGGTGCGACTTCTCAGGCATTCACGCACGGCGAAGTATGCAAAGAGATAAGGCCAGCGCAAGAGGCTGTCAAGGGAAGGAGGAAAGGCGCACACAGGTCGGGTCAAAAAAGGAAGGAACTACTCAAGAGTGATGGCCTGGCCCATGCAAAAACTAGGGGCCAGGCTCGCGCCGAGGCATGGTGCCTGGCGTGATGCTGAAAAACGCTCGCGGACGGCTACAGAGAGGGCGCGGCAGACAGATGGCGAGAGGGGTTGTCCAGTTGGACCACCATATGCGACTCGCCGCCATGGGCAGTTCGGGCAGTGTTGCCTTGCTCCTTCCGCTTCTGAGCAAAGCCGTATTCGACCAATTTCTTCACATCTTCCCACATGGTGTCACTTCCCATGAGAGAAACAATGATCTCGTCGTTGTCTCGTTTAAACTTACCGACATAGGTCTTGCGAGCTGCGGCAGTATACCCTGTCTTGCCGCCTTCGGCGCCATCGACAAGCCATAAGGCCCGGTTATGGCTTCGCACAATACGGCCATCGGTGTTCTTCACCTCAGTCACCGCCAACTTGCCGGCAAACTCAGGATTTCGCATGGCGTTATTGAAAATTACGGCCAAGTCATGGGCCGTGGTATACTGGCCATCGGCCGTCAGCCCGTTCGCCGTCTTGCACACGGTACTGGTCGCCCCAAAGCTCCTGGCTTTCGCCGTCATCATCCGGGCAAACCCCGTCTCCGAACCGCCAATCTTCTCTGCCAAGGCGACACTGGCGTCATTGGCAGAGGCCAGTAGTACCGCGTTAATCAAATCGTTGGCCGGATACTGCTTCCCTGGAACCAAGTGCACCTTTGATGGCGGCATCATCGCCGCCTTGCGGCTGACAGGGACCATCTCATTCTTGTGCAGGGCATCCAACGAAATCACCCCTGTCAAGACCTTGATGGTGCTTGCCGGTTGCCCCGGGGAGTCAGCCGCCTGGGCATAGATAGCGCTCCCGGTCGCCGCATCCATGATCATGGCGCTCCGAGCGGTGATCCGCTGCGCCAGCGAACCAACGCCAGCCCCGCTGACTACATCGACAGGAGTAGCCTTAGGCTGCGCAGTTTTTGCTCTGCTGGCAACCTGGCTACGGCGAATTTGCCGAGTAGCTACCCGCTTCTGCCTGACAGGCTCGGTCGGCTTGGCCACTTCGGCCGGGACTGCGTCACGTTTACGGGTTATTTTCTGGGTTGTTTTCTTTGGGGTGGATGTCGTTGCGGCAACCGACTTCCGAGAGGGGACGGCTTGAGCCGTCATAGAGAGGCAAGGAAAGACCACGAGAGAAACGGAACACGTGAAAACAAGGAGTAATTTTCTGAGCCAGTTCATGTCACCCCCATCAGCTGGTTTTGTAAAGCTTATCGGCAATCCTCCGTCATTCTTTCATAAATTCATCAAAAAATCAACCTTTTTACAAACATTATCGAAAGGTTAGACCACACGCCTCGTTGACCGGCGAAAAGACCAAAACACACTATATGTAGACATTCAGGCACACCAAGAAACAATATAGAGTGCGCATGCCCCCTCATCAGGTATAAAGCCATAGTTGTCCCAACAAGGCCGCACCGAAATCAAACGACACCGAATCACTGCAAGAGACGCAATATCGTGTTGGTGATCTCATGGAGCGGCACCACATGATCGACCCCGCCTAACTCAATCGCCTCTTTGGGCATCCCAAACACCACGCAACTCTTCTCGTCCTGAGCTATTGTCCGAGCCCCGGCCTGCTTCATCTTCAACATCCCGCTGGCCCCGTCTTTCCCCATCCCGGTCAGGATCACCCCAATCGCGTTACTGCCGCCATAGGCCGCCACAGAATTGAACAGCACATCAGCGGCGGGCCGCTGATGGCATACCAGAGGACCCGTCTTGACATTGACATAATACCTTGCCCCGCTTCGACGCATGACCATGTGAAAATTCCCCGGCGCCAACAGGCAGGTCCCGGGCAGAACCGAGTCACCGTCTTCGGCCTCCTTGACCCGGACCTGACAGAGTTCGTTCAAGCGTTCCGCAAACTTGGTGGTAAAATGGGCCGGCATATGCTGGACCACCAAAATCCCTGGACTGGTCGGCGGCAACAACGGCAGAACCTCCTTCAAGGCCTCAGTGCCACCTGTTGAAGAGCCGATGGCAATGATCTTATTCGTACTCTTGGACAAGGCGAGCGAAGGCGGCGGAGACGCGCTCTTGCCAGGCGCAACAGTTCTCTGTCTGGCACTCATGTTGACCCGGGCCGCCGCCCGGATCTTTTCTGCCAGTTGGACGCTCATGTCACCTACGGAATAGGCCGTGCCCGGCTTGCAGATAACCTCGACGGCCCCAATATCCATGGCCTCCATGGCCAAGGCCCCGCCCGCTTCGGTCAAGGAGCTGACGATGATCACCGGCAAGGGAAAATACTTCATCAGCTTGCGCAGGAAGGTAATGCCATCCATCCTGGGCATTTCGATATCGAGAGTGACCACGTCAGGCTTTAAGGCCACGATCTTATCCCGGGCCACATAGGGATCAGGGGCCGTTCCGACGATCTCGATATCAGGCTCCCGCCCCAACTCTTCACTGAAGACCTTGCGAACCACCGCCGAGTCATCCACCACCAGCACACGAATCTTATTCATCAATCACCACCAAACACCATTATTGCGCGTTCACGATCACCCACAAAAAACCAAAATCGGAGACAAAGGCCAAGACCTCACCCTCCTGAACACCCACCTCGGCAGGGGAAAACCCGTGCACCAACTCTGCCGAAGGGATCCCCAGCGAGCAGTCTCCGCCCGGATCAATCCTGCCCAGAAAGTTGCCGACAATCATATTCGCCGACTCCCGCATGGTGTCAAGTAGTTGCTGCTGACTCAAGTCCTCGCCCTCCGCCCCCAAAAAACCGCTGGCAATACTGAGCCCCAAAGTCTTTGGGAAATAAAAGGCAAGTGTAGCCCGCAGCGGCCCGTCATAGCCAATCACGGATTTAATGTAGCTCTCTTCCAGCCGCCAACTATCACGGGCAGGCACCTCGGCCAGGAGTTCAACAGGGGTGAAATACATCGACCCAAACACTTCCATGGCGGCCACATTCAGCTCTTTTTTCAGCTCGTCACTCAACACAACCATCTCCCCCATCGGCAACCCCGGACTAAAAGTCTTCCTCGCTACTTGCCGCGACAGAGGCAAGCCCATGCCCCTCTTCTGCCATCCGGCTTGCATAGGCCTTGTTCAGCACATCAAGCAGGATCGTGCGGATCTTCTCTGGCATGAACGGTTTCTTGATATACCCCGCCGCTCCCAGGCTGGTCACCTCATCGATCCTGGCCTGGCTAGACTCGGTCGTCACAAAAATTACCGGGATATTACGCAGCACCTCATCCTGCTTGACCTCCCGCAAGAACTCCACTCCGCCCATCTCGGGCATGTTGATATCACTCAACACGACATCCATCCACGCATCTTCCAAGACCAGCAAGGCCTCCTTGCCATTGCCGGCCTCTCGGATCTCGCCGATCTGGACCCCGGACATGGCGACCGTCTTCTTGATAACGGCCCGCATGGTCTCTGAATCATCAACTACCAAAATATTAAATGCCATAATCGACCATTTCCCGCCCCCAAAAAACAGGGCGAGCCCCTCCAGACTCTAATCTATCGTTACTTGGCTTCCCCAACAAAAGTCCATGCTGGCGCAGGCAGGACTAATTCGACAACGTCATTAGATCCTCAGCGCGCTCCATCTCCAGAACCAGCATCGACATATAGCGGTCGAGATCAAGCCCGGTGATGCCAAAACGCTTCAAGCCCTCACCCTGCATCGCCCCGGACAATCCGTCCGCACCAACACCGATGCCCAGCGAGATCACCAGGGTATTCGCCATGGCAACTAGGGCCGTAAGAGGCTCCTTGTCCAGGGCTTGCGGATCGTGGTGCAGCTTCACCGCCTGGATCATATCCTCGGCGAAGTCCCATTTCCGCAAGATCATACTCCCCAGCTCGGCATGATCCATGCCGAGGATTTCACGCTCGGCTGCCATAAAAGAAAGACCGTCAACATAAGTCCGGTCCATAATTTTCTGAAAATCCGCGGCAACGAAAGTGCTAAGGAACCGCTTGCCGATGTCATGCAGCAGCCCGGCGGTAAAGGCGGCTCCAGACTCAACTCCCTTGAAGTGCCGGCTGATCAGCCTAGACATAATCGCCACCGCCACCGAATGCTTCCACAGCTCGCCCTGCTCCAGCTGATACCCTTCCCCGGCGCCACCCTTATAAAACCTGGCGCTACTGCTGGCGATCAAAATATCCTTCAAGGCGTCCTGCCCCATCAGCACCAAGGCGTCATCAAGGGCCGACACCTTCCGGGTCAAACCGAAATAGGCGGCGTTACAGGTTTTCAGGATATTGGCGGTGATCGCCGAATCATACTGAATCACCTCGGCCATGTCCTTGGCCTGGACCTTGGGATCCTCAAGCATCTTCATGACTTGCATGGCGACTTTCGGAAACGGCGGGATGTGATTGGCGATATTGACAATCTCTTCCATTCGGCTCATAATTCCACCTCCCCCTGTCCGGATATTTTTAACCTGACTTGCCCGGTGCCGACATTCAGGGTAATGGTCCGATTAACAGAACCGCCAACATCCTCCTTGGTGACGGCGACGTTGTTTTTCCAAAACATCTTCCGAATGATCATCTGATTCCTCTTGCCGATATTGAACATCCCGGAGTCATCCATGACCTGGGCCCCGCCCACAATATAGACCTTCATCCGCTCCTTGGTCGCGCCATGCTTATATATTTCCTTAAACATCCGCGGCACTCCCGTGTCGGCAAACATAAAAGGTTTCTGCTCCGCCTTGTCTTTATCAATACTGGAATCAGGCAGCATATAGTGCAGCAATGCCCCCACCTTGACCACCGGATCCCAAAGGGCAACGCCAATGCAAGAGCCCAGTGAATAGGTCACCAACTCTTCATCTGGTTTGGTGCCGATCTTCATGTCAGATATACCTACAATCAGCTTCATTCAACCTCCTCGATTGACTCAGAATCCCGTCACATCTTCTTGTAAGTCGTCGCCTCAACCTGAACGAAGTCGTGTTTCAGGCTTGAAATACTTTCAGAGTGACCGATGAACAGATAGCCGCCCTTGGCCAGGCAACTGTAGAACTTGGCCACCAGCTTCTCCTGGGTCTGACGGTCAAAATAGATCATCACATTCCGGCAGAAGATGACATCCATCTCTTCTTTCCACGGGAATTCTCCCATCAGATTAAGCCGATGAAACGCCACCTGCCGGCGAATTTCCTCCTTGATCTTGACCTTGCCTGCGCTGGCGCCAAGCCCCTTTTGGAAATACTTTTTTAAAATATCCTGCGGCACCTTGGCCGTCTGCTCGATGGGGTACACTCCTGTCGCCGCCATGGCCAAGACCTTGGTCGAGATATCGGTGGCCATGATCCGATAGCGGAAACCAGGCGACTTGGCGGCGAACTCGTTCAGAAAAATAGCCATGGTATACGGCTCCTCTCCGGACGACGAGGCCGATGACCAAAACGTAAAGTCGCGGCCGCCGCCTCTCCTGGCCATCAACTCCGGCAAGACGCGCGAACGCATATACTCAAAGTGGGAAACTTCACGAAAGAAACTGGTGAAATTGGTGGACACGCTGTCGAGGAATTCGATGAACTCACGATTCTGCTCGCCAGGCTGGGTGATCAGGTCAAAATAGTCCTGGAAGGAATCCAGCTGGCAGGCCCGCAGGCGCTTGCCCAGCCGGGCATTGAGCAGCTCCTTCTTCTCCAGCTTCATATAGATGCCGACATGCTGGTAAATCAGATCGCTGAACTTCTTAAACTCAGAATCCGTCAGCTGCTTGCCAAGCATCATGCACTCCTCTCCTGGACGCCACCGCTTGCCGTAAGTGACGACAGTACACGTACGCCCTCGATCGGCAATCGGCAGCCTCGTCCGCCGTTGGCCAGATCGTCCATGGCGTCATGGCGCAATGCCATACAACTTCCCAAAAAAATCATGACGACTACTTCAATGAGGAGAGCGATGAGGCGAGAGTCCGGCCGATCACCTGGTCGACATCAAGGAGGATCTTCAACTTGCCCTTGATCTTGCCCATGCCGATGATGTTGTCAGCCTCGGTGGTGGTCCCGAAGTCTGGCGGCGGCTCGATGTCCTGATCTGCGATGTTCACCACCTCGGACACAGAATCCACCAGCATACCCACCTGGACCATCCCGTTTGGACCAGGGACATCGACGACGATGATGCATGTTCGATCGTCATAGGCCTTCAGCTCCATGCCAAACTTCATGCGCAGCTCGATGATGGGGATCACCCGGCCGCGAAGGTTGATAACCCCCTTGATGAACTCAGGGGTATGCGGAACTGCGGTAATCTCCATGATGCCAATAATTTCACGGACCTTTGTGATAACGATACCATACTCTTCCGTGCCAAGGCTGAATGTCAGGTATTTGCCGCCAAGCCCCTGCCCGCCACTACTCTGAATTTCCTTTGCCGCTAACTCCATAACTCCTCCGCTTAGTAAATATTATTGGAGCCCAAGCCCTGCCCCATGCCCCGCGTCATCGGTTCAGCCATTACCATCAGCTGCAATATGCCCAGAATGCGCCTGAACAATCCCGGCCAAATCGAGAATCAGGCCAACCCGGCCATCACCAAGAATGGTGCCGCCGGCAACCCCCGGGATATCGCTCAACCCCCCCAGATTCTTGATCACCACTTCCTGCTTGCCAAGCAACTCATCGACCATAATCGCCCGCTGCCGCCCTTCATATTCCACCACCACCACAATGGCATCCCAGGGATCCGTGTAGGTAGGCTCGACATTGAAGAGCTGATACAGCCGGATAATGGGCAGCACAGTCTGCCGCACCATCAAGGTCTCGCCCTTGCCCTGGACCGTATTGTAATGCTCCCGATTGGGTTTCAACGACTCCTGAATGGCAGTGGTGGGAATGATGTAACGCTCACTACCCACCCGGACGATGATCCCGTCGATGATGGCCAAGGTCAAGGGCAGACGAATCACGAACAGCGAGCCCTTGCCCGGCGAACTGATCGCCTCGACCTTGCCCCGCAGTTTCTCCACCGCCTTTTTGACCACATCCATGCCCACCCCCCGGCCCGAGACGTCGGTGATCTTGTCGGCGGTGGAAAAGCCAGGCAGAAAAATCAGGTTGTTCAGGTCATAGGCCGACATATTGTCGTTCTCCTGAATCAACCCCCGCTCAATGGCCTTACGCCGGATTTTCTCCGTGTTTAGGCCCTGGCCGTCGTCTTCAATTTCAATAACCATGTAGCCGCCCTTCTGGTAGGCCCGAAGGTTGACCGTCCCGGAGCGTGGTTTGCCCAAATTCTCGCGCTCCTCTGGGGTTTGTACTCCATGGTCCACCGAGTTGCGCATCATGTGCACCAGGGGATCATAGATGGAATCGACCATATTGCGGTCGATCTCGGTCTCTTCCCCCTCCATGACCAGATTGACTTCCTTGCCAGTCTTCTTGGAGAGATCGCGGACCAGGCGAATCATTTTTTGGAAGGTCTGGCGAATGGGCACCATGCGCATGGACATGGCGGTTTTCTGCAACTCGCTGGTGATCCGGCTTAGTTGCGAAAAATCCTTGATCAGCTTCGGATCGGACAGGGCGGCAATCTTGGGATTGGCCCTGACCATGGCCTGCATGATCACCAGTTCGCCAACCGCGTTGACCAAACCATCGAGCTTGTCAACATCGACCTTGATGGAATCACCTACCGATGCCTTGGGCGGCGCTGCCACTTTGGCCGCCACCGCCGAGCCGTCCTCGCCACCTCCGGCGCCAAGCCCCCCTGCCGCCACCTCGGGCCGGACCGACGGAGACGAAGGAGCGACTGCCTGCTGGGACACATTCGTCACTGGGGCCGCCGCCTCGGCGGTCACTGCCCCCCCGGCCGGCTGGCCTTTCTGAACGGCCTCCACCCACGCCACGTAATCACTGATATCATAATTCTTATACTGCTCCGGACCGTCTTTGAGCACCAGTCTCAGATTCTCAACCATGGTCTTCAGAAAATCCCCGACCTTCAGCACCACCTCGATGACCGCGGCATCCATGGCATGGACCCCGTTGCGCACGTCATCCAACAGATTTTCCGTACTGTGGGCCAATCTCTGAACACTCTTCAGGTTCAGGAACCCAGCCACCCCCTTGATAGTGTGAAACGGCCGGAAAATCTTATTGACGATCTCCAAATCGCCGGGGTTGTCCTCCAGCTCAAGGACATTCACCTCTATGGATTCGAGATGCTCTGTGGTCTCAGTGACAAACCCGGTCAGCAACTCAAGGTCCTGAAGAAATTCCATGGCCTCGACTGGAGGTGATTCCAGTATCCGTACTCCCTGGGGCGCTCCGCCCACCGCCTGGCGACCGACCACAGCGGCAACCGTCTGCTGCGGTTGCTCTGGAGCACTAATACCCTCCCCTTGGGTGACGACCTCAGCGCCCGCCGCTGTTTCCTTCGCCTCATCCGGCGTTGGAGCCTGCTCAATTTGACTCAATAAGGCGTTAAAGCCAGTCTCTGCCGCCTCGTCTCCTCCCTTACGGTAGTCCTCCTGCATCAAACTAATGCATTGCCCGATCCGCTCATAGTTTGCGGCAGAGTCAGGCAGTTCGGTCATGACAATCTTACAAATAATCGCCCGGAGCGCCTGGCTCATCCGCATCAAGCCAGGATAGGCCTCAATACCTGGAAACTCCTGCAGCTCTTCGATGAGGACGACCAATTCGCCAACCACGGAAAGATCCCCGGGTTCAACCATCATGATCTTCAATGCCATCTCATCAATTTGGGCTGCAATCGCTGACCCGCCAGTATCAGTCATACTCATTTCTCCATCAATCTCGAAACGTTATCTTGCCGCTCCCTGTGGACGCATATTCCACAAATCCAGAGGCCACTGCCTTCCCTGGGCAGGAAAAGCCATTCGCTGAGCCCAGTAACTGGACCACCTAGGTATAGCTTGCCTAAAAAAGAAAGCTATTTGCAAGTATTTTTCGAGAAAAAATCAAAAAACGCTGGGGGGAACAGCAGGTTATCAAGCCTCAAAGCAGCCGGCATTGACTACTGACAGAGGATGGGGCGGCGACCCCGGCAGGGGGCAGGACGATGAAAAATGGAGCGGGCAGCAGCGGGCGAGGCGGGGGAGGAAGGACCGGGAAGAACGGCTCGAGGCAGCCTGCCCAACAAAGGGCTTACGACGTTTCCAGTGAATTTGGCATGGAGAACTGCCTAGATCCGCCCAGGTTGTTGAAACCCAGCCAGCCCCCGACGACCCAAGGCGCGGCCTGTGCGTGGCCACCGCAGGACGCCTTGGATGTCTGTCTCCTACTGCTGCGGCGATGGACGAGCAAGGGCCCCACCAAGTTCGGCATCAATGGCCTTCAGGTTCTGGTTGGCCTTGGCCACGATCGAGGCCTGCGGGTATTTTTCGACAAGCTGCACCAACAAGGCCCGCGAACCTTGCAAGGTCTGGCGCTTGACCTCGGGATCAAAAGTATTCTTCGCCTGGGCGAAAAGGGCGGCCGCTTGGCGGCGCAGTCCCTGCGCCGCCAACTCAACAGCCTCGGCTATTTTCGCCTGAGCCTCTGGGGCACGCTCAGAGCCGACAAATTGCTGAAAACCGGCGATGGCCTCATCGTATTTCTGCTGCTCAAAGAGGAGCATGGCTGCCTGCCAAGGGTCAGCTCCCCCCCCCGGCGGCACTGCTGCTCCTGGGCCAGAGGGCGTCTGCCCGGACTCCTGGCCCTGGGCAACTTCCGCCTTAAGCTGGGAGATGGCCCCCATCAACTCGGGCGGGGATGAGGCCGTCACCTGTTCCAGCAAGACGCGGGCCTGATCAAATTGGCGAGTGCTGATCAAAGAACGGACCTCGGCCAATTGCCCCCGCGCCCAGGCCTGGGCCTGAGTGCGCACCGTGGCCAGCATCATCTTGGCCAAATCCAGCACCGGTCCCGGCGGCCGACCCTCCAGCGCGGCTACCCCCTCCGCCAACACTGGGGGGATCTGCTTACCATCAAAGCGCAAATAGGCCTGCATCAACTGCCGGTACCGAGCCAACTCGTCTGCCGGAATCTGCTCGGCTAAGACCCGGGCATGGGCCTCAGCCCACTCTTTCTTGCTCTGCAGGGGGGTCAACGTCTTGACCTGGCCCTCATACACTTGTCGGGCATCGTCCAGACGACCGGCGGCCAACAGGACATCCCCGATGGCCAGCCGGAGTTCCAAGGTGGCGAGATCAGCGCCCTGGCTCGACTCAGCCAAAAGCTCCGTATAGACCCTGGCGGCGTCATCGAAACGACCGGCCTTTACCAAGGCCTTCCCGTAAAGTGCCCGGGACTCGCGCGAGGCCTTGCCTTGACCCTGAGCGCCGGCAACCGCCTCATACTGCGATATCACCGCCTGGTGATTTCCCCCATCATGGGCCTGCCGGAGGCGGCCATAGAGTTCATCACTGTCCGGGGATGGCGAGGGCGCACCCTCGTCGGGAGAGCCGGCTCCCTGGACCCCGGCGAGGACTTGATCGCACCCCTTTTCGTAATAGCCGACATCACGAGCAACGACCTGCCACGGATTAAGCGCTTTCTCCGGCCCCGCCTGGAGGACGTGGTAGCCCGCCAGCGCCTGCTCCGCAGCCAGCAGGCAATCCCGCCAGGAATCCGCCCCATCTTTTTTTCCCTCTCCCTTGACGACCAGAGTCCTCACCGCCTCCCGCCAGTCATTCAAGGTCTTTTCGTAGAATAATGCCCGGGCCGCGACCTGGGGATCATCCACCGGAATGAGATGGCCCGCCGTCTGCTCCTTGGCCGCTGCCACTGCTGGCGGCGGAGGCGCTGTCTCTGCGGCAGGGCGTGCCGGCGGTGGCGACGGCGGGGCGGCATCGCCGCCGCCAGTCAGCCGTTTCCCCGGCACACATCCTGCCGAAATCAGCACACATACCCCGATCATCAATCGTTGCCAGCGAACATGGAACATGGCCATCACTGCTCTCCCCAAAACGGTTTCATAGCTCGGGCGGGGATCAACTCGCCAGCCCCTTCAATCTTGCCAAAGGTGACCACACTCGGGCCGAGCTGCAAGGCGCTGCGCACCGCCGGCGGTACCAGGACCGCCGCATCTCCGACCTGGCTCCCGATTACCGACACCTTGGTCTGCTCGGCGACCACCTGCCCCAGCTCCGGATAACGCAATGGATATTCGATATCAGCGGCAAACGACAAGGCGTCAAGCTTGAGACGGTCACCATACCCCTCGTCATTGACAATGGCGTCGGCAACCTCACTCCAAAGCACCAGGGCACCAGATGAGCCCGTGACATGACTCGAGGTCCGGGTCATGGCGACATTGTCATCAAAGCCCTCGTATACAGCCAAGGCATACCCGCCCTTCAGGGTCAGAGCGCTCCCGTCCTCGGCCACCCCTGGGACATAACCGGCAAAGGAAGAGTTCCGGAACTCGTTGGCTGTCCCGGTCTTGCCGAGGACCGGGACCTCAAGGTCCAGATCATCAAGCAGGGCTCGCCTTTTCCGGTCCTCACTTTTGATCCGAATCCGCCCCCTGGCATACCGTCCCGTGCCATACTTTACCACGTTTTTCAAAATATCACCGAGACAAAGGGCCGTGTTGGCGTCAAGGATACGCTTGCTGCTCCGCTCCGGCCTGTAGATCTCATGCCCATCGCTATCTTCAATGTGGTCGATGATCATCAACGACTCATCGGCATCTGGCTGGCCGACCCGGTAATTCTCCCCGGTCACCAGGGTCTCGTAAGCCCGGGCCACCTCCAGGAGGGTGATGACGTTGGAGCCCAAGGGAAATGACAGCACAGGCTCCAGCGGGCTGGTAATCCCCATTTCCCGGACCAGGGCGATCAGATAGCGCAGCCCGGCCAAGACCCGAAAGTCGCGTACCTGGTGCAGGACCTCCGGCTCGTAGGCAGACAGGGAGGAAAGCCGTTGAAACTCCTGTCCGACGAGCTCCGTCAATTGCCTGAAGGTCCCAGCAGTCAGCAGCCCGTTAAGGCGGACGTCGTCCCAGAACTCCTCAGAACCAGGCGGCTGCGCCTGCCAGACGGTGATGGCCTCTTCCTGGCTCATCAGCCGCCAATCCCCGCCTGGGGGGGACTCGGCAATACAGTATCCGCCAGGACCGGCAAAAAGGTGGGCGGCAACCTGGCCATCCCCCCCCTCGCCGGAAACAAGGGGCAGCCCATCACCGGCGCCTCCGGCCTCGATCTTGACCTTATACGCCAGCAATTGCCGGTAGTAGCGCTGCTGATCGACAAAAGTCCGGGCCACGGCCTGCCTCCTGACCGCCTTCTCGGCCTCCTTGTCATCAGCCTCGTAGGCCCCTTCCAGTTGATAATTAAAATGATGGAGGAGGTCATTCTCCGCGATCTTGCCATCAAAGAGCAAGTCCGGGCCGATTAGCTCCACGGCCCGGTCAAAGGCCAGCCGGCGCAGCACGAGATCGTTGATCAAAATCCCGTGCTTATCCCGAACCCTGCTGACATACTGCTGATACGGCTCATCTTGCTCTCGTCCCAGACCGACCTTGGCGAGTAACTCCTTGAACTGGCCAGGGCTCAAACGGTCACAGAGGTGATAGAGCAGCCACACCGAGGCCAGGTTCTCAGACTTTACCCCCGCCCAGCTCACCGACACCCACGGATACGGGCTATTATGGTCCGGCCGGGGAAAATACTCCTGATTCTGATAGACAAAGGCGGCCCGTTCGTTGCTCAGCATATCGGCAGCATTCCAGCCCAACTGCAGGGCTGCGCTGTAGACCAACGGCTTGACCACCGAGCCCATCACCCGTTTGGCATCCATTGCCCGGTTGAAGTCGCGGTTTTCGTTGCCGCCGATCATGGCCTTGATTTTGCCTTCCTGCACCGCGATCACCGCGCCCTGCATCTCAGGGTATTTATGCAGGTCCAAACGATAGCGGCCGGAACCAGCGTCACGGCCCCTGAGCGAGACATAGACCACATCCCCGCTCTGCATCGTGTCCACCAGGCGCATGAGCTGTTGCCGGTCGCCAGCGCTCCAGCGCTGGCCCTGGTACTTGGCCTGGGCCTCGACCATAGGGCCTAAGCCATCACGGTCGATCACCCCAGTGACATCAGTCACCACGCCATTTAGGGAAGTGCTTCCCAGCTGAACATGGACTTCAGGGGTTGGGGCCTTGCTGATCTCGATTATCCGACCAAAGACGAACCCGCCCTCCTCGATGGGATTCTTGTTTTCCTCGGCAAGCTTCTGATAGCGTTCCTGCAAGGCCCGATGATCATAGCCTAAGAGACGCACGGACAAACGTGACAACTCCTGGCGTGTAGATGTAAGCCCCTGTTCCTGCAGCTCCTTGTCCACCGTGGTGACGATCCGCACCCCGGAACTAGCCACGTTGTCGATGCCATTGGCGGCCAGGGCCTCCTCCACCTCTGGTTCGGCCAGGGCTTCCTTGACCACGCCCATGACGGTGTTATCGGCATACGAGGTCCGGCCCTGCTTGAAGGGAACGTCCAGGGCCACCGTCTCCTGGTATGTCTGGTCGCTGATCGTGCCCAGATCCCGCATCTGGCCCAGCACATAGGCGGTCCGCTCCTTGGCCCGCATTCGCGCCGCCTTGGCGGACTCCTCATCCCGTTTGATAAACGGATTATAATAGTTGGGTCGTTTGACGCTGCCCGCGATAAAGGCATTTTCCACCAGGGTCAGGGCGTCAACTTCCTTGTCGAAATAATATTTTGCCGCGACCCCTAACCCGAGGCCATTGCCGCTGACATAAAATTGGTTGGCATAAAATTCAAAAATCTTTTCCTTGGAATAACGGGCCTCGAGGCGCAAGGCATACATGAGCTCTTTCATCTTCTCGCGGTAGGATCGGCCCTCCCGCTTGAAGAGATTTTTTGCCGCCTGCTGGGTAAGGGTACTCCCGCCCTGGACGACCCGTCCTGCCTGAAGGTTGACCAGCATGGCCCTGGCGATGCCTGAAAAATCGATACCATGGTGCTGAAAAAACGCATGATCTTCCGCCGCCACTATTGCCTGTACGAATTCCTGGGGAATCTTGGCGTAGGACAGGTATTGACGGTGGGCGTCCTGAAAAATCACCCCCACCTTGTTCTGGCCATCCTGATACAGGACCGGAGACTCAACACCTAAGAGCTTTTTCAGGCTTTCAGGACCGATATCACCGCCCTGATCGATCGCAATAAACCAATATGCCAGGGCTGAGACAGCAGCCGCAAAAACGCCTGCTATAGACACCGCCCAGAGCAACAGTCTTCGTATCATAACCACACATCCACAATGTTAAACGTTTACAGACCAACACTTTTCAGCCCAGGCACCACTCCGCCCGGCAGTGACTCGACCAATCTGAAATAAATCACGCCCCAGCGTCAAAAAAATCTCCCAGGACAAAAAAATCCTTACCCCTGTTTTTTGAGGCGACAAACAACCAGCCATACCGGACAACCTACCGGTCTCATTTATTTTTTCCCGCAGCACCCAACATACCTGCCCGCCCCTGCCACTCCACCGCAAGGGGGGTCCAGGGCAACGTCACTAGAAAACTGGACGCTTTTTAATTGCACATACTTTTTTTGTCATGTAAAAAAAACAAACCCATCTGCTTTGGGGCTACGCGCTCAATGGCTCGCAAGCCCGGCAGTAGATCATTCTCAAATGAATAAGCGAGGAACCGATGCGCCAAAAACCATACCTTTCCCGCCTCCTCTCCCTTCTGATCCTTCCCCTTGTGTGTTCCTGCGCCGTAAACCAAATGGACACACCACGGCCGCAACTGACCACCACGCTCAGCACAAGCGGTGAGGACATCGTCCGCCCTGATTCTTTGCAGGCCCAGGAAGAACCGAACCTGACCGCCAGTAGCGAACAGTCCGACGACGACCTATCGCCACCCGACATGGAAGGATCTGCCAGCCAGGAGGTCAAAGATCTCGAGAAGCTGGGGGCATGGGAAGACGGGATCGCCAAGACCCCCAAGGGCACCGTGATTGAATCCGACTTTCCCATCGTCATCAACCGCCAGGTCGAATATTACCTCGACCTCTTTCAAAATCAGCAGCGCAAGATCTTCACCGGCTGGCTCACCCGCTCCGGCCGCTACCTGCCGATGATCAAGCAGCAGCTGGCCGAGGCCGGCCTCCCCCGGGATCTGGCCTACCTGTCCATGATCGAAAGCGGATTCAAGCCCAACGCCTTCTCCACCGCCAAGGCAACCGGCCTCTGGCAGTTCATGGAACCGTCGGCGCTGAGATTCGGCCTCCAGGTCAATGCCTATGTGGACGAGCGCCGGGACGCCTATCGATCCACACAAGCCGCAACGCGGTACCTCAGCGAACTCTACAGCCAGTTCGGCACTTGGTATGTGGCCGTTGCCGCCTATAATGCCGGTGAGGGCCGGATCAACAACGGCATGCAGAAGTATAACTGCGACGACTTCTGGGACCTGGCCAAGGAAGACTACCTGCCCCTGGAGACCAAACGCTACGTCCCCCAGTTGATCGCCGCCATCATGATTGCCAAATACCCGCAGGATTACGGATTCGACAATATCCAGTACGACCGCCCCCTACCCCACGAAACTGTCTCCGTCCCCCCTCGAACCGAACTGGCGGCAGTGGCCGTGGCCAGCAACACCACTGTTGACCAACTGTACGAGTTAAACCGTCACCTCAACAAGAAACAAGTCCCCCCAGGCGTTGGCGCATACGAGCTCAAAGTGCCGCCAGGAACGGCCCGTCTGGTGGCCAGCAATCTGCCAAAAGTCCACACCTCGGTGACCACCCTGTTCAAGGATCATGTGGTCGGCCCCAAGGACACCGTGGATAAGATCTGCGCCACCTATAATATCAACAAAATCTCCCTGCTCAAGGCCAACAACCTGCGCAAGGCGAAACTCGCCTCCGGCTCCATCCTGCGCATCCCCTATCAGACCGCCAAGTACGCCCTGCTCTCGGACAAGGATATGCAGCAGTTGGCCGCGACTGCAAAAAAACCTGCCGACGTGACGATTCATGCCGTAAAAGCTGGCGACTCGCTTTCGGAAATCGCTACCCGCTATGGCTCCACACCTAAAGAAATCATGGCTTTGAACAATCTGGCGCCCAAGCAGTCCCTGAAAGTTGGCCAGCAACTGACCATCGCCCGCAACGAAAATGCGGTCCCGCCAGTTCCCACTGCCGTGGCCGCGAATGAGTCTGCCAGGGAGCAGGGCAAGAAGAAGGAACTTATCGCCTCCCGCACCAAAACGCCAGCGAAGGAGAAGGCCCCACCGTCCCTCTACCAGGTCAAAAACGGCGACAGCCTCTGGACCATCGCCCAACAATTTGACCTCTCCACCGATGACCTCAAGAAATGGAACAACCTTGAGAGCAACGAGATCGCCCCAGGGCTGAAGCTGATCATCAAATCCAAGAGCTGACCGCATCACACCACCGCAACGCCATGCCCGGCAACACCAAAAATGCCTTGGTCCTCGGGGCTTCCAGGGGCATTGGCCGGGCCATCGCCATGGCCCTCTGCGAGGCAGGGGTCAGGGTAGTTGCCCCCTACTTCGACTGGCCAGAAGACTGCCAATCCCTTATCGCCTCCCTTGCCTCCCAGCCAGGAGGCCATTTCGCCGTCAAGACGGACCTGCGTGATCAGGCCCAGGTTACAGCGCTGATCGAGCGTATCGATGCGGACTGCGGCTCTCTGCATATCCTGATCAACAACATCGAGCGAGGTGGAATGCCCGTCGTCCACGGGGGATACACCCCTGAGCAATGGGCTCTGGAGATGGACACCACCATTACGGCCAAATGGTTGGTCTTCAACGCCGCCTTGCCGTTGCTCATCAAGGGCGGGGCAGGAGGCTCGGTGGTCAATGTCACCTCCATCGCCGGGGAGGTGGGCAGGGCAGGACCGGCGGGCATGATCTTTAACGATGCCTACGCCGCCGCCAATCAAGCGATCTCCACCTTCACCCGGGCCTGGGCCCGGCAGGCCGCACCCTTGATCCGGGTCAACGAGTTGCGGCTGGGATTTGTCGAGACGAGACATGCGGAAGGGACCCGAGGCTGGGACTTACTCTCCGAGACGCAGAGACGCGCCATCTTGGATCGCGCCCTGCTACAACGCTCGGGGACCTTGGCCGAAGTGGTAGCAGCGGTCATGTTTCTGATCAACGAAGCCACCTTCATGACCGGAGCCACCCTCTGTCTTGATGGCGGCTACACCCTGGGCCATGACCGAACTACAGCCATGCCGCCTCCGCAACCAGATCTGGCGATCAATCTGTAGCCATCCGCCCATCGCAAAGGCCGGGCCCAGCTCTTCCCTCTTCTCTCCCACCCCGGTCTCTCCGCCCTGGCCTCGCCTCACGATTGCCCCTTGCGCAATTTTTCGAGCAGTGCTAAATAAGGCCAAATCTTTTGTGTACAGGACAGCGCACAGACGATATCCGCCTCCCCTGCCGCCCTTAACCCGCCGTCTGACCGCTCCAATCCTGGATCATACAAACTTCACCCATCTTACAAGGTCCCTCGTTATGATTGACGTTAAGGAACTCAGCAAGAATTATGATGATGTCGCAGCCTTGAGCGGTGTCAGCTTCTCCATCGCCGCCGGCGAGGTCATCGGCCTACTTGGCCCCAACGGTGCCGGCAAGACCACCCTGATGAAAATCCTGACCGGCTTTCTCCAGCCCTCGTCAGGCACGGCCAAGGTCGGCGGCTATGATGTCCTGACCGACACCGAAAAGGTCCAGGAGCTCATCGGCTACCTGCCCGAAAACGCCCCCATCTACCCGGAGCTCACGGTCCAGTCCTACCTCAAGATGATCGCCGAACTGCGCAGCATCCCCAAGGCCAAACAACGGGATCGGATCGGCGAGGCGGCCATCGCCGTTGGCCTGGTAGACCGGCTGACCAAACCCATCGGCACCCTAAGCAAGGGCTTCCGCCAGAGGGTGGGCCTGGCCCAGGCCATCCTCCATCAGCCCAAACTCCTGATTCTGGACGAACCAACCAACGGCCTTGATCCGACTCAGATCGTCGAGGTGCGACGGCTGATCCGCTCCCTGTCGAAAAACAGCACGGTGATGGTCTCCACCCACATCCTCTCCGAGGTCGAGGCCACCTGTGACCGGGCCCTGATCATCATCCGCGGTGAACTGAAGGCCGATGCCAAACTCTCGGAGATGGCAGCCACCGCCCAGGCCCTGCTTACCGTGAGCAAGAGCGGCAAAGAGTCGGCCATCAAACAGGCCCTCACGGGGATGAGCGGCGTCTCCCGCGTCGATATGGACGAACGCGCC
>Ga0233425_10003195_pt1 | contig 30429 bp, 25 predicted proteins | sample Watercolumn_Towu_2_FD_181712 | JGI IMG/M metagenome (GOLD analysis project Ga0233425, IMG submission 181712) | Freshwater microbial communities from Lake Towuti, South Sulawesi, Indonesia - Watercolumn_Towuti2014_140_MG | ecosystem: Environmental > Aquatic > Freshwater > Lake | place...
GGTCGCGGTGGAAGCTGTCGGCGTGCTCCTTGCCGAGGTTCGAGTCGATGCCGCGGATGGCGAGGTTCATCTTGGCCAGCCGCCAGGTCGTGTGGTTTGACTCCTGGCCGTAGACGCTGATGTCGCCGATCTTGCCGCCGTGCTCCTCGATGAACTTCTCGGACTGGACGAACATGCCGCCGGAGCCGCAGCAGGGGTCGAAGACGCGGCCCTTGTACGGGGCGAGCATCTCGACCAGCAGGCGGACGACGCAGCGGGGCGTGTAGAACTGGCCGCCCTTCTTGCCTTCGGCGCTGGCGAACTCGGAGAGGAAGTATTCGTAGACGCGGCCGAGGATGTCCTTCGAGCGGTTCTCCTTGTCGCCGAGACCGATGTTGCCGACCAGGTCGATGAGTTGGCCGAGGCGCTGCTTGTCGAGCCGCGGATGGGCGTAGTCCTTGGGCAGCACGCCCTTGAGCGTCGGGTTGTCGCGTTCGATGGCGAGCATGGCGTCGTCCACCGTTTTGCCAATAGTTGGCTGCTTGGCCTCGGCCTTGAGCTTCGACCAACGGGCCTCGGGCGGCACCCAGAAGATGTTGACGGCGCGATATTCGTCCGGGTCCTCGGGGTCTGCTCCGCTCTTCTTGTCCTTTTCGAGCTTGGCGTGCTGCTCTTCAAAGGCGTCGGAGATGTACTTGAGAAAGATCAGTCCGAGAACGACGTGTTTGTATTCGGCGGCGTCCATATTGGAGCGCAGCACATCAGCTGCTCGCCAAAGTTCGCTTTCGAATCCGAGATTCGCTCCCTGACTTGCGGTGGCCATCTTGTAGTTTCCTTTTTGGAGTGTGTGACCGCTCAGTTTGCGGACACGCCGCGCAGCATGCAAGGTCTTGGACAGTTTTGGGAGGCGAAAGGCTCGAGCCGAGGGTGGAATGGCTCAGCCTGTGGGAGATCAGGGCGACGCGAAATTGATCGTGAGCAACATCGAGCACCGTCAGGCTTGATTCCCTCCACGGCGACCGATCCCCTCGCGACCATCGTCACCAAAACCAAACATAGAGAGACCTCGCTCGCTTGATCCTCCCTCGTCACCTCGCCACAATGACGCCCGCTTTTCTGCGGTGGGGTCATCGCGGCCCCGGAACTTGGTCTTTCATGAGGAGAGAGAATTCCGATGTCGAAGGTGGCTCGATTGGCGGTGGATGCGTTGACCGAAGGGAATGGCATTCTGCGGCTGGCTCCGACGTGGGTGCCGCGGTCGTTTTTGCAGCCGGGCAAACGGATCAAGCTGCATCCGGCCGATTACTACGCGCTGGGGACGCATCGCGGCGGCATCGACGAGCGGTGGTTCGCATCGACGACCGTGGCCACGAACGAGGGGGCTCCGCCGGACGAGGGGCTGAGCTATGTCGTGTTCGGGAAGGAACGGTTTACGCTGAAGGAGGCCGTGGCCGAACTCGGGGCGGACCTCGTGGGGAAGAACATCTGGAAGAAGTACAGCCGCTGGCCGGTCTACTCAAAGTTCTTCGACAACATGGGGCCGATTCCCCATCACATGCACCAGAACGACAAGCAGGCCAAGCTGACCGGACAGGAAGGGAAGCCTGAATCGTATTACTTCCCGCCTCAGCTCAACGCGATCGGCAACAACTTCCCGTACACGTTTTTCGGCCTCGAACCGGGGACGACCAAGCAGGACATCATCCGCTGCCTCGACCGTTGGAATGATGGCGACAACGGCATCCTGAATTATTCCAAGGCGTACCGCCTCCAGCCGGGAACGGGATGGCTCGTGCCGCCGTGTGTGCTGCACGCGCCGGGGAGCCTCGTGACCTACGAGCCGCAGTGGGGGAGCGACGTGTTTGGGATGTATCAGTCGATGGTCGAAGGCCGCGCCGTGCCGCGGTCGCTGCTGACGAAGGATTTCCCCAAGGAAAAGCACAACGACAACAAGTACCTCGTCGAGGCGCTCGATTGGGACGGCAACGTCAACCCGAACTTCAAGGACTCACACTACCTCGAACCGATCCCCGTCGCCGACACCGACAAGGAAGGCTACGTCGATCGCTGGATCGTGTACGGCAAGGTCGCGGGCAAGCAGCTCTTCACCGCGAAGGAACTGACGATCAATCCCGGCGTGAAAGTCACGATCAAGGACGGAGGGGCATACGGCTGGATCACGGTCCAGGGCGAAGGCCGCATCGGCAAGTTGCGGCTGCAGACACCAGCCATGATCCGCTTCGGCCAGATGACCGAGGACGAAGTGTTCGTCACGGAGAAGGCGGCTCGCGACGGGGTCACGCTCGAAAACACCGGCAGCGAACCGCTCGTCGGCCTGAGATACTTTGGTCCCGATGCGTGCCCGGACGCGCCCGAAGTCGGTGACTACAAGAAACGGAAGAAGTAACGATTGTTCTTCTCCCTCTCCCCACCGGGGGAGAGGGCAGAAATCAACTCACATCCAATCGATTAGCAACCAACTCCCAGGAGTCTCCCAATGGCCAAGAAAGTCGCCCCCGCCAAATCCAAAGCCGCAGCACCGGTGGCAAATAATTTCCCGAAACTGCACAACGCCATGTGGCCGGGCTTGGTTGGCAAGGGTTCGCCGGGGGCGGAACCGTACATCGACCTCGACACCATGCTGGACCTCACCGCCAAGGCCGAGGTGCATGGCGTGAAGTTCGACGGCGTGGACCTGTTCCTGTACGACCCGCACATCTCGATCGACATCGACGACGACGGGATCAAGCGACTGGCCGACAAAATCCAGTCGAAGGGTTTCGTGATCGGGTCCGTCGTGGCTCCCGTCTGGTTCGACGGTTCGGCGATGGGGGACGAAGCCAAGCGGTCGAACTGGGTCAACGCGGTCCGCAAGGCCTGCCGCATCGCCGAAAAGCTGCGGAAACTCGGAGCGCGGTCGTATGGCATCGTGCGCATCGACTCCGCGTGCGGCGTTCACGATTGGTCGGCTGATCCCAAAGGGAACACGAAGCTGATCGCGAAGACGTTCAAGGAAGGCGGCAAGGTCGCGAAGGATCACGGAGAACGCCTGGCCGCCGAGGGGGAAATCTGCTGGGGCGCCATGCACTCGTGGAAATGGATGGTCACGCTGCTGGAAGAAGTGAACATGCCGCGCGTCGTCGGTTTTCAGGCCGACATGGCGCACACGCTGCTGTACACGCTCGGCTACAACGCTCCCGAACACCGCATCGTGCCGCAGAATTATCATTGGGAACCGGCCGAGTTCCACAAGTCGATGACCCGGCTCACGAAGGCGCTGCGGCCGTGGACGTTCGATTTCCACGTCGCCCAAAACGACGCCACGGTGAAAGGCTCGGGCACGCATGACAAGACGGGCAAGCACTGCCCGGTCACCGACCCCAACGGCAAGCTCAACGTCGCCCGCGACGCCGGCTACTGGCTCCGCGACGACAAGGGGAAGGTCACCAAGAAGTGCCGCCACATCTGCTGGGACGGCTGCATGTTCCCCAACGAAATGCTGATGAAGCAAGAAACCTGGAACAACATTCTCGCCGCGATGATCCAGGTGCGCGAGAATCATGGCTGGTGCGAGTAGGTTGCGTGCAACGCACCTCTTTTGGAATGGTGGGCGCAAGAGGTCAATGGAATTCGGTGCGCTCCACGCACCCTACCTCGTGGTGTCAAACCGGTACAGCCGCTGCTCCGTGCGGATGAAGAGGGAACCGTCGGCGAGGGCGAACGAGGCGAGAGTGCGTTCCTTCAGGTTGTTGCGGGCGACTTCGACGTAGGTCGGGCCGGGAACCAGCACAAAGGTCTCCCCCTCTTCGCTTTGAAGAAAAATGTAGCCGTCCGCGAACACCGGCGACGAGGAATAATTCCCGCCGAGCCGTTGCTGCCAGCGTTGGTCGCCAGACTTGGCGTCCAGACACGTCGCGATCCCACGGTCGCTGACGATGTAGAGGTCGTCGCCGACGAGCAGCGGTGACGGATTGTGCGGTACGGCTTTGTCGAGTTTCCACGCGACGTGCGTCTCCGTCACATCCCCCTTGCCGTCAGGTCGGATCGCCAGCAGTTGCGGTTGGTCGTAGCCGGTGCAAGCGAACACCATCTCGTGCCCAAAGACAGGCCGCGGGACGACGGAGTAGCCGCCCGTCACGACGCGCCAGATTTCGCGACCGGTCGCCGGGTCGTACGCCGCGACCAGTTCGCTTCCCTGACTGACGACCTGCCGCTTCCCGTTGACTTCGATCACCAGCGGCGTGCCGAAGGAAAACCCTTTCACGGGCTGCGTCTCGCGCGGCGTCTTCCAGACGATCATCCCCGTGGCTCGATCGAGCGCCGTGATGAACTGCACTTCGCCGCCGTCGCAACTCACGATCAGTTTGTCATCGACCAGCACCGGCGATCCGCCGCTGCCGTGAACCGGCGAGTAATTCAGTGTGTTGTTCTTCCAAACGATCTTGCCATCGAGATTCAGGCAGGCGGTCCCTTGCGTGCCGAAGTGAACGAACAGGTGTTGGCCATCGGTGATCGGAGTCGGGCTGGCGTGAGAATTCTTGGTGTGGATACGCGGGATCGGCTGGCGAAAGACTTCGACGTCCCATACCACCTTGCCCGACGCGGCGTCGAGCGCCACGGTTCGCAGCGAATGCTGATCGTCATCCTCGCCGTTCAGCGGCACGGCCGACGTGAGGTAGATGCGCCCGTTGTCGATGATCGGCGACGACCAACCCTTGCCGGGCAGTTCGATCTTCCACGTCACGTTTTCCGTCGGGCTCCACTTCGTCGGAAAGCCCTTCGACGCCGAATGCCCTTGCCCTGTGGGACCGCGGAACTCCGGCCAACGATCACCGGCGGAAACGGCTCCGAACCCGAGAAAAACAAATCCGATGGCAACAGACCACGCGATCGTGCGCATGTGATGTCCTTGCTTGGTGCGTCAGTGGGCAGGATGGTCAGGAGGGGTCCGTCGAGCGTTGTTGACCGACAGACGAAAGTGGTGGTTGGAATTGAAGCCCGAAGCGAAAGCGAAGGATTCTGTAAGCCAGATGTCCGATGTTGGCTGCTTCCTTCGCTTGCCATTCAGGCTACGATGTCAATCGATGGTCATGGCATTTCCACGCCGAGAATTTCCAGACGCTGACTGCCGCGCGGGAGTTGAACTTCGACCTGGTCCCCCGGCTTTTTGCCCATCAAGCCCTTGGCCAGCGGGCTGGTGGTCAGGATCTTCATAATGTCACCGCTGTAGTCTTCTTCGCCCGGGCCAACGAGTTCGTACGTCTCCTCGGAGTCGTCGCGCAGGTCGCGAACCTTGACACGCGACCCGAACGCCACGACATCCTTGGGCATCGACGATTTATCCACGATGTACAAGCTGGCCAGCTTCGTCTTGAGCTGGTTGATTTTGGCCTGGAGCAAGCCCTGAGCTTCGCGCTGGCCGTGGTACTCGGCGTTCTCGCTCAGGTCCCCTTCGGCCCGCGCCTCGGCGATGCGTTGGGCGATCTTCGGCATCTCCACCTGTTCCAGATGCTTGATCTCTTCCCGAAGCTTGTCGTATCCCTCGCGGGTGGCAGGTTGCCGCTCCATGATCGGTCTCTCACTCGGACTCTGTGACTTTGGCGGACTACAAAAAAAACGGCCCGACGAATTCGAGAGACTTCGCCAGCCGCGGACGAAACGCATTATCGTCGAACCTGGAAGTTCGGAAAAGTGAACTCCACAGGAAATCTGGCTCGCTCAATTCCCGTCGATTTCGGGGTCGGGAGTCTTCACCCCACTTTGGTCCACTGACCGGACTTGGCGCTGCTGAGCACGGCGTCGCAGATTCTCTGCGTTTCGAGCGCGTCACGGAACGTTGGACTGGTCGGTTTTCCCTTACCCAACCCTTCGAGAAAGTCCGCGACCTGATGAACGAAGCTGTGTTCGTAGCCAATCTGCAACCCCGGCACCCACCAGTGATTCATGTACGGATGCTCGCCGCCGTGATCGGTCACGTGGATTGACCGCCAGGCGCGGAGCTTGCCTTCATCCTTGTGGTCGAAGTATTCGAGGCGGTGCAGGTCGTGCAGGTCCCATTTGATCGATGCCTTTTCGCCGTTGATTTCGAACGTGTACAGCGCCTTGTGACCGCGCGCGTATCGAGTCGATTCAAACAACCCAAGTGATCCATTCTTGAAGTGACACAGAACGGCACACGCATCGTCGATCCCGACCTTCTCGACCTTGCCTGTGAGGTTGTGCTTCCTTTCCTTGATGAACGTCTCGGTCATGGCCGTGACGTTATCGATGCCGCCATTGAGCCAGATCGCGGTGTCGATGCAGTGGGCGAGCAGATCGCCCGTCACACCGCTGCCAGCCGCGGCAACATCCAATCGCCACAGCGCGGTGCCTCCCTGCGGCAGATCGGCCGAGATGGTCCAATCCTGCAAAAAGTTCGCGCGGTAGTGGAAAATCCTGCCCAGTCGCCCCTCGTCGATGAGTTGCTTCGCCATCGTGACCGCCGGAACGCGGCGGTAGTTGTACCAAACCGTGTTCGCCACTCCGGCCTTTTCGACCGCCTGGCACATTTCCTCGCCTTCCGCCGTGTTCATCGACAGCGGTTTCTCGCAGAGCACGATCTTGCCCGCTTTGGCAGCCGCGATCGCGATCTCTCTGTGCAGGTTGTTCGGCACGCAGATGTCAACGGCGTCGATGTCCTTCCGTTCGAGCAACTTCTTCCAGTCGGTCTCGATTGATTCATAACCCCACGTCGCCGCGAAAGCCTTCACACTCTCGGCGTTGCGTGCGCACGCGGCCTTGAGCACCGGGCGAAACGGAAGGTCAAAGAAGTGGTTCACCTTGCGATACGCATTGGAATGCGCGCGGCCCATGAAGCCGTACCCGATCAGTCCGATGTTCAGCGGCTTGGTCATCTGATGCTCTCGTTCGAAGGTGTGTGTGCGGAAACTGCCCCATCCGGCGCGTTCAGGAATCGGGCGACATCATAGTCCCCGGCCGACATTTTTCAATTTTCGAACGCGCGCAAAAGCAAAGACGGCTGGATCATCCAGCCGTCTTTAAAACTCAGACTTATCGATCCGCGAACGAATTAGTCTTCCGCCTCGACTTCTTCGTTCACTTCCAGTTCCTCCTCTTCGGCCCCCAGCTCGAGAGCCGTCGGCCTTCGAAGTCCCGGATCAAACCCCATCAGCTCGCTCTCTCGCGGTCCATGCTCATAACAATCATTGTCGTGCCAAAGCGGCAATCCCGCCGCATATCGGGCTGAGAGCATCACGACCTTTTCCTCGGAACCTGGCCGCGCGTTTGTCGGTTTGACCGGATCAATGCCCATGGCCAGGTACTCCTCGTACTCGTTTGCGTCAAACGATCCATCCAGTTCACAGTCGTCATCCAGTTCGATGTCAGCCTCGGAGGCTCGCTTTGCTCCGACTCCCCTCGCCATTACTGCGTCTCCCCTGTTTCAAGGTACCAATGGACTGATGGTCACTCGCATGGCAAAACCACACCCCGAACGCTGCGGTCGACCCACGACGGTCCGATGTCGCGACCAAAAACACGATGCAGCAGTTCCAACGACTTGACTGGGGCCAGGCAGGAATTTGGGGGGAGGTAGCCACGCACTGGCTGCACATTTTCTGGCAAGGAGAGCGAATGTCAACAAGATTCTTGGGAATTCTTGAGCCTTCAGAGACAGCCGCCCCCGCGTCGCAACCCGTGCGATTTAAAGCCGTTTACGACGAACAAAGTCTGACTTGCGCCGATCACAAGCCAGGGCGCTCCACACCGTAGCGTTTAAGCTTTCGGTCCAACGTTGAGCGTTCGATTCCAAGGATCTGCGCGGCCTGAGACTTGTTCCACTGTGTTCGATCGAGTACAGCAAGAATGTGCCGTTGCTCGAGTTCATCAAGGCTTAGATCGGGCACTGACGAAGTCCCCGTAGACACCACGGGGCGTTGTGCATCTGGAAGCCCCAGTTCAGAGAGCGTAATCTCGCTGGCGCCAATCAGTTCGCCGGAACAAAGAATGACGGCCCGCTCAACCGTGTTTTGCAATTCGCGAACGTTTCCCGGCCAATCGTAGGCTGCCAGTTTCTCCATTGCGGAAGGCGCATACCCCCGAACGGCTCGTCCACTTTTGCTCGCGAGACGGGCCAGAAAGTGCTCGGCGAGAATGGGAATGTCCGTTGGATGTTCGCGAAGAGGTTCAACCTGAATCTCAACAACGTGCAGTCGAAAATAGAGGTCCTTGCGAAACGCACCGGCCTCCACGGCGGATTCAAGATTGCGGTTGGTGGCGGCCACAACCCGCACGTCCACCTGAATGGGAGTGCTGCCGCCGACGCGCTCAAACGGGTGCCCTTCCAGCACGCGCAGGAACTTGGATTGAATCGCGAGGCTCATCTCGCCGACCTCGTCCAGGAACAGCGTCCCGCGATGTGCCTGTTCGAACTTGCCAATCTTCCGACCGGTCGCGCCGGTAAACGACCCCTTCTCGTGCCCGAACAACTCGCTTTCGAGGAGACTCTCCGTGAGGGCAGCGCAGTTCATGCACACGAACGGACTGTTGCGGCGCTTGCTGCTGAAATGAATAGCTCGTGCCACCAGTTCCTTGCCGACTCCACTTTCACCGCGGATGAGGACGGCGGCATCGGTCGGGGCCACGCGAGCGATCGTATTGTTGAGAGATTGAATGAATCGGCTCGTGCCAACCAGATCGCTCTCGATGCCAATCTGCTCGCGCAGTTTCAGGTTCTCGTCGCGAACCTTGGCGAGGCCTTCTGCAAGTGCTTCCTGTCTTCGCAGGTTGTCGAGTGCAACGGCCGCCTGATCCGCGACCGCCAACGTGAATTCCAAGTCGTCCTCTTCAAGCAGCTTTTCCGGATTCGTGGAGTACAGGTGGATCAACCCGTAAATCAGATTGTCCATCCGAATGGGTGCACAGATCACACTCTTCGCCTGAATACGACCCAGACTATCGCGACTGACAAGCCGGCTGTCATCGGCCACGTCGCGCGCCAGTACCGCCTCTCGATCTTTCAGCACCACGTTCGACAATGAACGCGAGACGTGCTGGTATTGCAGGTCACCGTTGGCCTTGTACGCCACTGCCGTCAACGGACCGGGTTCATCGGACGGAGGTGTTGCCCTCGGCAGCAGCAGCAGAGCCCCAATGTCGGACGAGGTGCCTTCGAGCAACCCGTTCAGAACGACATCTGCGAGTTGCTGAGAACCGCGTGCCGCTCCCATTTCCATCGCCAATCGGTACAGCACGGCCAGTTCCTGCTGGTGCCGTTCCCGTGACTCGGATTCAATTCGTCCGGCGAACCGGGTCTTCCGCCGTCGATGGATGATTTCCGGTTCGTTGTCGCCGACCGTGGCGGCAGCGTCGCCCTCCACATGCGTGCCCGTCTCGGTATCCAGTCCCGACTTCTCTTCGATTTGCGGAAATGCCTGCGAGAGATCAAACGTGAACGCCAGGTCGCACGTTCCGATTTGGATCAATTGACCCGGCTCCAACGGCACATCGCCTTCCACGCGCACGCCATTGACAAGCGTCCCATTTCGGCTGCCCAGATCTCGCAAGATCCACGTTGAACCGCTTTGGAGGATCTCGCAATGGTTGCGGCTGCAAACTTCATCGTGCAATATGATCCGGTTCGTCGCGGCGCGGCCGACCGTCATCACCTGGCCGGGGGTCAACCGGTAAACGTCCCGCCATTTGTTTCCTTCCCGGACCACCAAGTAAGCAATCATGAAGAACAACTTCTCTGCGGGAGACGATTCGCGACTGCGGGAGAGATCGTACGGGTGCCGACGCCCCAGGTCCGGCCCCGTTCACCAACCTAACATAGGCTACGTTGGAGCAGCATCGCAAGCGAAGCTCGTTTCGCGGACTTGCGTTCGACGATTCGAAGTGGCAAGATGGCTCGCACCAGTTCTCGTTGTGCGGCGACATCGCCGCATGTTCCTGACGGTCATTCAACCGCAGCGCGTCATGACACGTCAGGCGTGTTCGATGATTGCAATCCATGCGGGCCAGTTCGTTTCAACCTGCTCTAGGAAGGAGTTGACATGCCACCCTGGCCTGGTGGACCGTGTCCGAACTGCGGCGAAGTGATGCCGGAAAACATGATTCACTGCCGCAACTGCCGGTCACTCCTCAACCCGGACCTCTCGGGAGACAGTGTGGAGATACCCACGTTCATCCCGCTGCAGGAGATTCCCACCATGGCCGAGCTTCATCCCGCTGGGTTCTTCATTCAGTGCCCGAGTTGCACCAAGGAACTGAAAATCAACAAGCGATTCATTGGCCAGAATGTGGCGTGCAACCACTGTGCTCAAACCTTCACAGTGGATCTGAACCATCCGAAGGTTGTGACGGTCGCCTTCTATGCTGACTGCCCGCACTGCTCTCAACGATTGAGAATGGCGACGAAGTACGCAGGCATGCGCGTCGCCTGCAAATTCTGTCAGGGACAGATCGAGATCATCGTCTAGGTGGTCAACTGCCCGGCCGAAGCGGTCGCGGGGCGATGAAACCAAGCCAACCCTTCAAAACTGCCGGAGAAATCGCAGGTCACTGGCGGAGAACAATCTGATGTCGGGGATCCGGTGTCGCCGCATGCAAAAGCGCTCAATCCCCATGCCGAATGCAAATCCGCTGAAGCGCTCCGGGTCATAGCCGACCGAGGCTAAAACGTGCGGGTCGACCATCCCAGCACCGCCAATCTCTAGCCAGCTCTTACCGCCTTCTCCCCAGCTCATGTCTACTTCCACGGACGGCTCGGTGAACGGAAAGAACGATGGCCGGAACCGAATGTGGACGTCGTGACCGAGGTAGGCGTGTGCAAACAGTCGCAAAACGGTCTTGAGTTGCGACATCGTCACGGACTCACCGACCATCAAACCTTCCATCTGATGAAACATGCACGAGTGCGTTTGATCAATCGTGTCCGGTCGGTAGACGCGGCCAAGCGAAATGACACGAACCGGCGGCTGGGTTCGTTCCATCTCTCGGATTTGCACCGTAGACGTCTGGCTGCGCAGCAACCGTGGACCACCAACGGCCTTCTCGGCCACGGCGATGTAAAAATTCTCGAGGGGATCGCGAGCCGGGTGATCGTGCGGGATGTTCAACGCTTGAAAGTTGTGCCATTCATCCTCGATTTCCGGTCCGTCCACGACAGTGAACCCAAACCGGCCCAGGATATCTTTGAACTCGTTCATCGTTTGAGTCAGCGGGTGTCGCTTTCCCAACCGAATCGGTGCTCCCGGAAGTGAAATGTCCACGCCGGTCGCCGACGCGGTTGGCCGATCGAGCGTCCGCTTCCGCTGCTCCAACGATTCCGTCACACGGTTCTTGACCTCGTTGAAACGCTTGCCGAGTGCGGGCCGTTGCTCCTTGTCCGCCTTGCCGAGATCGGCTTGAAGGTCGCGCAACCTGCCCTGACGTGCGCCAAGGTATTCAATTCGAACGGCCTCCAACGCCGTGGTGTCTCGCGCCGCGCCGATGGCCGCCAGCGCATCCGACTCGAATTGATTCAGCCGTTGAATGGGGTCCATCGCCGCTCGCGCTCAGGCCGCGTGAGCCTTCTTCAGTTCAGACTGTGCGACCTGCACCAACTCGTCGAAGACCGACGGGTGGTGAATGGCGAGTTCGCTCAGCGACTTGCGATTCAGCTCAATGTGGGCCAACTCCATGCCGTGCATGAACGCCGAGTACGAAATGCCACGCGCTCGGCACGCCGCGGTCACACGCGTGATCCACAAGCCGCGGTACTCGCGCTTCTTCAGCCGACGGTGAGCGAGCCCAAAGGCCCGCGCTCGCAACAGCGTCTCCGTGGCCATTTTGACCGTATTGCCACGACGGCCCCAGTTTCCTCTAACCTCACGGAACAACCGCTTCTTCGCCCGATGCCGTGCAGCACCCTTCCGAGTTCTCATGCGCCACCCACTGTCAATTTGTCTGGAATTCTGTGTTCAATTGGCCGAGCAGGGCCATCGCAAACCAAAGGTTAATCTCGATGAAGTCGGCACCGTTCGCGTCGCATAACACAACTTGAATCACCTACAAGCTTGCTCGCAATCCGTCGATGATCATCTTCGCCCGGACGCCGACAACAACGCGGTCCTGTCGCAAATGCCTCTTCCGTTTCGGGGTCTTGCTGCTGAGAATGTGGCCCCGTCCCGCTGTCCGGTGCTTGATTTTTCCCCGCGCGGTTACTTTGAACCGCTTTTTCAAGCCCTTGTGTGTCTTTTGCTTAGGCATGCTGCCCACCTGTCTTCCACCAGTTGTCGTTGCAGATGTTTTTTGGGAGGCCGATTATAGCGACGCACGGAAACGGATTTCCAGTCAGCCGCAGGAAATCTCATAGCACGCCCACCGATCACGCCCGGCCACGCCGTTGCCATCAACTCCGGGGCACAACAAGGGCCGTCAGGTTGCGGCCTTCCATGATCGGGTTCTTCTCCAACTTCGCGACATCTTCCAGCATCGCAATGAAGTGCGTGAGCATCTCCCGCCCGCGGTCCACGTGGGCGTTTTCCCGACCACGAAACATGACCGTCACCTTGACCTTGTCCTTGCCTTCCAAGAACCCGCGTGCCTGCTTGGCCTTGGTTTCCACGTCATGGATTTCGGTCTTCGGACGAAGTCGGATTTCCTTGATTTGGACGTGATGCTGCTTGGCGTTCTTCGTCAGTTTCCGTTTTTGCTCATATTTGAACTTGCCGAAGTCCATGATCCGGCAGACGGGCGGCCGCTCATCCGGCGCCACTTCGACCAGATCCAAGTCTGCCTGCCGAGCCAGTTCCAACGCCTCCGCCGTCGGCAACACGCCGAGCATTGTTCCATTCTGATCGACCACACGAACCGGCGAGAGACGAATGTGTTCGTTGATCCGATGGTGTATTTCGCTCACTGTCCCCTTTTCTTAAATCCTGCCTCATAATGATTTCGAAGGTCCGGCCGGGGCGGCGCCAAACCGCGTCGGCATTTGTTGTCGGACCCGAAAGGACAAATCGGTCAACGTCACCGGTGCCGTGCACTGACACTTCAAATCTTCCAAGTTCCTTTTAACGCCCGTCCGTCGCACCGTCAAGAACCGGTCCCGTGCCCGTACCATCCACCAAATCCTGCGGGGCGGCATCACCGGAGATCGACACGGCCTTGCGACCCTGCCATTGCCCCAATGTTGCCGGCCGTTCCGTTCCATCAGGCAGGCGAAGCTTCATCCCGGCCGAAACCGGCTTTTCCGTCAAGATGACATCCCCCACGGCCAGCCCGTGCAACTCGCCAGGACTCATTCGAGTTTCTGTCAGAAGCAGGACGGCCTCACCCGCGTGCGGCTGGCACGGACGCGAAACGACTTCCACCAAACCTGCGTCTGCACCGGTGTCAACAGTGGCGATCGATGCGGTCTCGCCAAGGTGCTCGATCATTTGGCGGGCATCCACCTGGCTGACGACCAGCGTCACTCGACCGCGATCTCGTCCGGGTTCGAGCACGAAATCCGTTAGCACGGTGGCGATGTCGCCCGGCGATCCGCCCGGCCGCACCGCCGTGGCGCTCACTCCGACCACGTGGCCTTGCAGCGGCAGAATCGGCTGCCACGTTTTCTGCATCGCCGTCACGAGGGCTTCGGCGACGCGCGCGACCAGTCGCAACTCGATCTCGGTCAGCGGGCGAGCGTGCTCGGCTTCCAAGGCCTCGCCCGTTCCGCCGAGCAATCGATCGAGCAGCGGTCGCAGCGCCGTGTCATCAAAAGCCAGCCATAGCGGCTCGGAGAATCGATCAACTCTTAGTTCGACCCAGCACACGGGCGGCGGCCGTTCGTCCGTCATTTCGCCTCCCGGAACGAGTTTCATCGCCTCGAATTCGATCGCCACCGTTTGATTGAGCAGGCGGCTCAAGTGGCCGCTCAATTCGTGCGCGAGCTGTCGGTGCATGGCCTCAAGCGCGAACTGTTGCTCGCGGTCGAGGTAGACCAGCGGCGAAGGCGCGTTCCAGACGAAACCCGCCTGATCCCGGCTGACTCCCGGCAGCCGTGTCTGGTTCACCAACGATCCCGCTTCGCCGAACAGCGATTCCAATTCGGAAGGAGTCAGCATGCTACCGTCCCTGGCCGTTTCGCCGGTTGGTTCGACACCTACGTCCGAACCTGTCCGTTTCCAAACACGATGTACTTGTAACTCGTCAGCTCACGCAGACCACACGGCCCGCGCGCGTGAAACTTGTCGGTGCTGATGCCGATCTCGGCACCGAGGCCGAATTCGCCGCCGTCGTTGAAACGGGTGCTGGCATTGACCATCACGGCGGCGGAATCGACTTCAGCGACGAAGCGCTGCGCGGCGGCAAGTTCGTTGGTTACGATGGCGTCGGTGTGGTGCGATCCGAACTCCTCGATGTGCGCGATCGCCTGCGGCAGGTCATCGACAACCTTGATCGACAGGATCAGGTCGAGGAACTCCGCGCGAAAATCATCATCGGTGGCGGGCTGGCTGCCCGGAAGCAGTTGCCGCGATCGCTCGCAGCAGCGCAGCTCCACGCCGCGCTGGCGAAGTTCGGGGCCAACCGAAGTCAGGAACGCGGCGGCGACGTCGCGGTGGACGAGCAGGCTCTCGGCGGCATTGCACACGCCGGGGCGCTGGCATTTCGCATTGATCACAATCGACCCGGCCATCGCCAGGTCAGCCGCGCGGTCAACGTAGACGTGGCAATTCCCATCGTAATGCTTGATGACCGGCATGGTCGCTTCGGCGGTGACCCGTTCGATCAGCGACTTGCCGCCGCGCGGAATCGTGACGTTGATCAGATCGCGCAGCCGCAGGAAGTGCCCAACGGCTGTGCGGTCGGTCGTGTCGACAAGTTGCACCGCGTCGGTGGGCAGTTCGGCTTCGGCAAGCGTGTCGCGAAGCAGAGCGTGCAGCGCAAGATTGCTGTGCAACGCCTCCTTGCCTCCGCGCAGAATCACGGCGTTGCCGCTTTTCACACAGATCGCCGCTGCATCTGCGGTGACGTTCGGCCGCGACTCGTAGATGAAAAACACGACTCCCAGCGGCACGCGCACGCGACTGACTTGCAATCCGTTTGGCCGGACGTGCGATTCGATCACTTCGCCAATCGGGTCGGGCAGCATCGCGATCTGTTCGAGAGCTGCCGAGATCGATTCAATGCGTTGCTCGTTGAGTTTCAGGCGGTCGATCTCGGCCGGCGTCAAACCACGCTCGGGCGCGGCCGTCACGTCGCGGGCGTTCGCTTTCAGAATCTCCGCCGATCGTTCGCGGAGCCGTTCTGCCGCCAGACGCAACCAGCGATCCTTGGCCTCGCCGCTCGCGACCGCCAGTGTGCGGGAAGCCCGCTTCGCCGCCGAGGCAACTCGCTCCGCATACGCGGCCAGATCGGAAATTGGAACGCCGGAGGACATGGCGGGAGCGAGTATCGGCCAAGTTTTGAAACGTGTCAATCGGGGTGTCGGCAGGGACACGCGAGACCGTCACTGGGTTCTCCGAGATGTGGGAACTGGCTGACACTGCTCAAGTCTCGAAGCATCTGCTATGGTCTGCCCCGCTGGGAATCTGCTCGATCAACAAACCATTCTGAACAGGAACCAAGGACATGCGGTCGATGCCGTTTCGCGTGGGAGTGTGGCTCGCATTCACTGTGCTGGTACTCGCGTGGGCGTACGCAGGTGAAGCGGCCGCCCAAGACCGAGGCATCGCGGATTTCGCAAAGCTGTCGGCGGAACGCGACTGGCCCTGGTGGCGCGGTCCCACGCGAAACGGGGTCGCCGCCGGTAACCATTCGCCGCCCACCCGGTTCAGCGACACGGAGAACGTGGTCTGGAAGACGCCCGTTCCGGGTCGCGGCCACTCGTCGCCGATTGTCGTCGGTGACCACGTTTTCCTGGCGTCGGCGGACATGTCGGACAAGGTGCAATCAGTGCTGGCGTTCGACCGCCGATCCGGCAAACAGATTTGGAAGTCCGACATCAGTCGGGGCGGATTACCGGCTCGGAACCATCCAAAAAACACCGAGGCAACACCGACCCTTGCAAGCGACGGCGAGCGGTTGTTTGCCACGTTTTTTCATCACGAAACGGTGCAGGCGACGGCTCTGGATTTCCACGGCAAACAAGTATGGCAGAAAACGGTCGGCCCGTTCAATCCGCGGATGTACGAGTACGGATACGCTCCGTCGCCGACACTGTACCGCGGCACGGTGATCATCTCCGCCGAATACGATGGCGACAGCGCAATCTCGGCTCTCGACCGCGAGACCGGTCGGCAGGTGTGGCGAACGAAGCGCCAGAGCAGCATCACGTTTTCGACACCGGTGGTCGCCCACGTGGCTGGTCGCGACCAGTTGTTGCTCAGCGGAGCCGACGAAGTCGCCAGCTACGACCCAGCCAGTGGAAAACGGCTCTGGACGACACCCGGCACCACGGCGGCGACCTGTGGCACTATGGTGTGGGATGGCGACACCGTGATCGCCAGCGGTGGCTATCCCAAGTCGGAAACGATCGCAGTCAAAGCCGACGGCAGCGGCAAGGTCGTCTGGCGAAACAAAACGAAATGCTACGAGCAGTCCATGCTGGCCCATCAAGGCTACGTCTACGCGCTCGACGACAGCAGCAGTCTGTTCTGCTGGCGGGTCTCCGACGGGAGACAAATGTGGAATGAACGGCTAAAGCGCAGCCCGGTCAGTTCGTCACCGGTGCTCGCAGGGGGCCACGTTTACTGGGCGAACGAACAGGGAACTTGGTGGGTGTTCAAGCCGAATCCCACGAAGTTCGAACTCGTGTCCGAGAACCGCCTGGGTGATGAAGCCTTTCCAAGCCCAGCCATCATCGGCAACCAGATCTTCATCCGTACGGCCACCGCTTCAGGAGGCAGACGACAGGAGATTCTGTACTGCCTCGGAAAGTGATTCCGTTCGGATGCGAAGCGTCGTTGGACCCGGAGCCGGCCACCCGCGAAAGTCGCCCCGGCGATTGACCCGGTTTTTTCCTGTCCGCCGCGGCTCGGCGTTTTCGATCACCCTTGAAAGCAACTTGCCGAGCAAGCCATGCCGCGTGCGAACCAAGAGTCGTCGCCAACGCAACTTGGCCGGCCTTCGCAGCTTGCCCAGCTCGCACTGCCGCCGTCGTGTTTTTGACTACGAGTCGACGTCCCGAGGCGATTGATTGACGGTCGCCATTCGGTATCGGTAGGTTGCTGCATCGTGACGGGTTCGGGCCTGGGAGCGTGGGATGGCGTCCGCAACTCTTCATTTCCACATTGTGCGGCAGAACGACGGCTGGCGCGTTCAATTCGCGTCCCACGGCGGCATTTCGGCCGAGGCCGGGTTTCCCTTCGATTGTCGCGAGAATTCGCAGGTCTTTGAACCTCTCGATGGCATCGGAAGAAACGCGTGCAATTATGACGACCTGTACTAGGTCGGCGAGCAATTGTGGCTGGCACTGACGTCCGGTGATGTGGGTCCGGCGGTGAAACGTATCCGCGAGCAAGCGGTCTCGGGAACGCAGTTCCATGTGCGATTGGAGGTGCCGGGCCACCTGCAATGGCTGCCGTGGGAATCACTCTACGACCGCAGCGTGGGAGCGCTTGCGGGAGTCGACGCATACTGCATCATTCACGATCCTCCGCGTGAGATTCGCTTCCCTCCGGTTTCGTCGCGAGGGAGCACCGAGTTGTCGATGTTGCTCATTGTCCCTGAGCGTTCCGGGCTGAACGTGGGACTCGAATTGAACAACATCCGGCGCGAAGCGGCGAAGCGCGGCATTCACGTCGCGTCACTGACCGATGCTGTCACGACCGATGCCGTTCACAGCGAACTGACTAGGCGTCGGTGGGACATTGTGCACTACGTCGGCCATGGGCAGGTGAACGAGGCGGATGGACGGACCGAGATTGTCCTCAATCATCCGACCGGCGGCGAGCAATGGCTGGATGCGGAGGTTTTCGCGCGCGACTCTGGCCCCCGGAATCGGCTGGCGGTCATGAACTGTTGCTTTGGCGTCGGCTCGGCCGATCGTCGCGACTCGCTGAACGGCTTGGGCCCATTGCTCCTGCGGCGCGGCGTGCCGGCCGTCGTCGCCATGCGCTACGCGATTGCGGACAACATGGCGATCCGGTTCTCGAACGAGTTGTATCGAACCCTGTTCGACGGGCCGGAGCCTGGTCGCATTGACCTCGCGGTGGAAACGGCCCGCGCGGCACTGCTGCGAAACCAGAGCAAGGACGCGATTCGCAGTTTCATCACACCGGTGCTCCACCTCGCGAACGGTTACGAGCGCCTGTTTGATTTCGTGTCCGGAGCGGCCGCACCGACGGCGATCGCGGCTCGGTCCACCACCGAAGTAACACCACCACCGGCGGTCTCGCTGCCTGCAGAACTGCTGGCGGCGATTTGTGACCGCCGCTGCGTCCCGGTGATTGGTCAGGGCATCTTGCGCCTCGGTGCCTGCCGCTCGAAGTCGCCGCCCGGTCCCTTCGAGCTGGCGACCGAACTGGCCCGCAAGCGAGGTCGGGCGTATCCATCCGCAGAAGACATCGAGAACTGCCGGAGGACGGGTGAGTGGATGAGCTCTCAGCTTTTGCAATGGGTCTGCCAGTTGTATCTGCAAGATGGAAAGTTTCCGGAGCTGCTGGAGTCGTTAATCGAGACGTACCGGCAATTCCAGCCCACGCCGATGATTGAACAGCTTGCACGCTGGGACGTGCCCGGCATGTTCTACACATTCTTTGACGGACTACTCGAGGACAGCGCGGGGTCGGGTGGCGGCAGGTTCACGCGGATCATTCGGCAACTGAATGAGCTGGCGGCGGCTGATCCCACCACACTCGGTCGCCAGCGATTGCTGATCTTGCTGCGAGGTTCGTTGACCGACCCGGCTTCGTTGGTGCTGACCGAAAGCGATCATTCGCGCCTGCTGGCGAGCATTGTCAACATGGAAGCCGGAATCGCGTCGATTGCCAAGCAGGTTCGCCGCAGCGTGCTGTTTCTGGGCGTCAGCCCGCGCGACCCGCTGATCCGGCAGTTGGCTCACAAGCTGATCGAAGGTGGTAAGCGTCGCCGGCAGGGGCCAACCTACTTCCTCGCATCGGACCACACCGAAATCGACGACGCGTGCGGGGAGGAGTTCGACGTGAAGTGGCTGGACGGTGATCTCGAATCACTGTTGCACTCCATTCTGGAGGCCGCGCCATGACCCACGAAGAGCCTCGTGTTGCGAAGGTCCCGACGGATGACTTCGCGGTTCCCGGCGGGAACCCGGCGGAGTCGCCTGTGCCGGCGGGAGCCTCGGACGATGCGTCGGCGTTCGTGTTCGGGACCACATTGACATCGGAATTGTTCCCCGAACAATCGCTTGGCGTTGCTGCCGATTCACCGACCGCCGGGACGAGTCGCCCGACCAGCCCGTACAAGGAACTCGACTACTTCGTCGAACAGGATCAGAGCCGTTTTGCCGGCCGCAAACGCGACATTCACGAAGTGCTGGCCCGGATCGAAACGTCGCGCGCGCTCGTGCTCTACGGCCGTTCCGGGTTGGGCAAGACGTCGTTGTTGCTCGCCGGGGTCTTTCCGGAGTTGCGGGAACGCAGCTACCGACCGGTCTACGTCCGCACGCTGGAAGACCCGCTGGACGATCTGCGCCGAGCGATCGCGCAGCAGTGCGAGCTGCCCGATGCGAACACCGATCTCCGCGGCTTGCTGCTCGCCGCCGGTTCCGGCGGACAGACGCCCGTCCTGGTGCTCGACCAGTTCGAAGAATTCTTCACTCGCTTCAAAGATCGACCGCGCGACCGGGCGGCGTTTGTTCGCGAGGTGGCGGCGGTGATCACCGATGCGGCCGTTGACGTGCGCGTGCTGTTCAGCCTGCGCGAAGATTTTCTGGCGGCCGTCGACGACTTCCTGCGACGCCTCCCCGAACTGTTCTCGAACAGCTATCGGCTGCCGCCGTTGAGCGCGTTCGGGGCGTGAGAGGCCATCGTCCGTCCGCTCCTTGGAGACGACGTGCCATACGACGAGCGATTGGTCACGCGCCTGGTGGACGAACTTGCGCGGTTCGAGTTCGAATCGGACCGGCTGCAGGTGACGTGCGCCGAGCTGTATCGCTCAGCCCGCGCCGCTCAATCGGACGAACTGCGCCTGACCGAAGCCGACTTGACGCGCCTCGAAGAACAGGTCGCGCGATCGCAAGGGACAGGCCCCGCCCCCCTCTCCCCGTCGCACTCCGCGACCGGACCGGCGGCGACCAGTCCGTCGCTCCTGACCGGTATCTTCCGGCGATACCTCGACCAGGCGATCGAGCCCGTGGAATCGAAGCACCCACTCCTCGGCCGGCTGGTCATCGACGCCTTGATTTCACGGGAAAACACCAAACTCGCCGTGAGCCAACACGACCTGCGTGAGCTCGACAATCCCGACGACGTGGACGACGCGCTGGCGCTGCTCGTGGACAGGCACCTTGTGCGCCGTGAGACGCGAGGCGATGGACCGTGGTTCGAGTTGATTCACGAATGCCTGGTCGATGAACTGCGGCGGTGGCTGGACCGGAATGGAGAGTTCTCGGGTTTTTGTGCCGCACGCAACCTGATTGCCGACGGCACGCGCACTCAACTCTGGCTGCGTGACCCCGGCCTGCTGCTCAGTTATGAGTCGCTCGCGAAGGTCATCGACCCGCACCGCGATCGCCTGCGACTGAACCGCGACCAGACTGAGTTCGTGCTGCGCAGCCAAATCTACCGCGGCACCTTGCAGCGAGACTGCTGGGCTGAGCGGTTCGGGAAGCCCGAGACGACGATGCTGTTGCGGCAACTACTGGATGATCCCGACACCAACGTGCGCCGGACCGCGGCTTGGGCTGTGTCGAGCCTCAGCGATCCCGACGACTCGCTGATGGCACGCTGCCTCAGCCTCGCGCTGAACGCGAATGAAGAAGCTGACATCCGGAACGCGGCGGGATTCGCGCTGGCGTTGAAAGGGCAAGCCCGGCATCTGGAGCCGCTGCGAAAGGAAACTCGGAGGTGGCGCCTGCCGCGACACGTCAAAGAATTGCTGGCCACTCTTGAAGAGCAGGGCCGTTTGCAGGGGTTGGCCAGTCCGTGGCAACAATGGCGTGCTCAGCGACGTGCGGTCGCGCGGGTGCGAAAGCTCTATGCCTCTCAAGTCGAAGAACATATCTGGCCGGCAGCCGTGATCGGTACGCTGTCCGGCTTGCTCTGGGCGCTGACAAGTGCCGTCGTGATCGCGAACTTTTTCGAATGGGTCATCAACCCGATTCCCGACGTCGTCTGGTATCAGAAAGCTGGCGTGTTCCTCGGTGCGGCTTTGTTGTTGGGAGGCGTGGCCGGGGCATTCCTCGGTCGGAGTGCCTTCGCCTGGGCCGTGACTGTGCTGCAATTTTGCCCTCGCCGGCCTTGGGCGCATGTCGTGCAACACTCCGGAGTGCTGTTTGGCCTGGCGTTTCTGAGCGCATTGCTGCCGGTGTTCCTGGTCCTGGACCGGACCGCCTTCACCTGGAGTGCTCTGTGGACTCTGCCCGCCGCCTTGGCCACGTTGCTGTTGTTCTGCATTGGACTGTCGTGGGCCGCGCAAGTCACTCGTGGCTGTTTCGGATCTCAATCCTCCCGCGTCTCCATCGCCGGTTGGACCGTCGTGACCAATCTGGTTGTGGGTGTGGCCCTGCCATTGATGTCGGGAACTCAGATCCTCCGCCGCATCGCGAACTGGAATTCCACGTTCGCCTGGGACCTGGCGCTGATCTGGTTCGCGTTCACGCTGGTGTCCAGCCTCGTCCTGTTTGTGATGACATTGACGTTGTCCATTGCCGAAACCGAATGCCACCTCGGCACGATCGGTCCCCGGGCTGCAAGCCCGCGGCGGCGCTGTGCCTTTGCCGTGACGGCGGCGTTGCTGGTGCCGTGGTTCCCCTGGCAGTTTGGAATCCATTCCATCCCCTGGCTCGCGGCGGAGCATGACATTTCGGCGGGAAGCACGATCGCGGCGCGTGCGACCAACTGGCCCGACACGCATTACTTCCGACTTCGTACTCCGCAGGGATCGTACTTCCGCGTCGAATTGCCGTGTACGCTCAAGAACACTCTGGGCCTGAACGAAGTCTGGCTCGCACCAGACGGCAACGAGGAAACATTGATGTTGCTTCCCACCGGACGCGGCTCAGCGTCGATCGGCGCCAACGATTATTTCAATCTGGCCGGCGAACACCGATTGTCTTTTTCTCCGCTGACGCAATTACGCGTCACCAGCGACGGCATCACCGCCCTCGGTCCGCTGAACATGCACGCCCAACTCGGCCGCGATCCGACGCTCAGCGGAGGTCGCACGCTGGAAATCTCTGCGCCCCCCGGCAGTGCCGAGCCCGGTGCCTGGGTGAAACTCTACCTGCTCAATCCATCCCCCAGCATCGACTCCAACGACCATGGAACGCGACACAGACTCCGGAAACCAATCAATACCTGAGCTACCGCGTCGTTGAGAATGATCCGTCCAACCGGCGTTCGGGAAGGGGGTACATCCCCCTGAAATTTGAAGGCTTCGCCGTCCGTGTGGTGGCCGATGGAAGCTGGAGGATTCCTCTGGAACTGGTTCCGAATTTCAAATCGACATCCTCCTCCACCGATCCGCTGTCGACGGACCCGCTCGAACTCGGCGTGCTCGTGGAACCGCCGTCGTTTGACCCACGGACTCCGTGAGGCATCCATTTGGGAGACACATCATGGCTCGACACACCACGCCCATCGTGGCCAGTCAACGCAGGATCAAGTTTCCAAACGGAACCGAGTTGGACGTCGCGCCGTTTGTCGGGACGGCCACGCAGTGGACGGGAGAGGCTGCGGGGTTTCGGCGGCTTCCGGCCGAGGAAGACCTCAGCCCGCAGTTCCGCAACGCGCTGCGCGAGGTCGGCGTCATCGAGCAGGAGTCGCTGCATCTCGACGTCTCCCCGGCGGCAACCGCCGCGACAGGACGTCGTGCTGCGGTCTCGAGTGACAACCTCGTCCTGCGACCGAAGCACAGCCCCGGGCTTCCCGAAGGCGTCAACGTCGTGCTGTATCAAGACGAAGCCGGCGGTCTGAGCTGGCATTTCCCTGATGGCTTCTTCGATGAGGCGTCGCAACCAAACGCCCCGCAGCTTCGCAGCCGATTGCGGGCCGCTTCCGCACCGGCGTTTTCGATCCCGACGCGAACGCACGCCGCGCGCCGCGTGATGGTCGGTCGCTGCCCGTCGAGTCACCTCCGCGGCCCGATCACGAAGATCGGCCGCAAGATTTTCAAGGTGCTGCTGTTGCCGATCCTCGAACCGCTGGCCGGCCCGCCGCTCGAAGCGATCGTCGGTCGCGTCGAACGGAAGTTCCGCCAAGAACTGATTCGCTCCGTCACGCCCGACAACTATCGCAGTCAGGTAACGGATCCGTTTCAAAACTGGTCGGCGCTCAATGGCCAGCGATCGCTGCTGGTCGTCCACGGCATTCTCAGTTCGACAAACGAAATGCTCTCGTGCCTGCCGAAGTCGGCGATGGAAGAACTGCATCGACACTATGGAGGCCGGGTGATCGCGTTCGACCAGATCACCGTTTCGCGCAGCCCCGAAGACAACGCGCGGCACTTCCTCGAAACTCTCCGTCGGCAGGCGCCAACAGGCCGGTTCGATTTCGACATCCTGTGCCACAGCCGGGGCGGAATCGTCTCGCGCACGCTGGTCGAGCGCGGCAGCTCGCTGGTCCCCCGGCCACAACGCCTCGTTCGGCAAGGTGTTTTTCGTTGCGACACCGAACAGTGGCTCGCTCCTTGCCGACCCCGAACATATCGTCGAAATGCTCGACGTGTTCACCAACCTCCTGACCGAAATCCCCGATGGCACCGTCGCGTACTCGATCGAGACGTTTCTGGCGATTGTCAAGCTGTTGGCCCACACCGCAGAACGTCGCTTGCCCGGCGTGGCGTCGATGGGCACGCAGGGCTACATCCCCGACGTGCTCAACAATCCGAACGCCCCGCGACCCGCCACGGCCTACGGCGCCGCCGCGGCCGATTACGAACCTGACCCGAACGCTGAGACCTCGCTCCTCACCGGACGCTTCGCGGACGGCGTGATTGATCGCATTTTCGTGGACAACGGCGTCCCCGTCGCCAACGACCTTGTGGTGCCTCGGGATGGAGTCTTTGCCGCGAACGGACATCCCGCATTTCCGATTATCAATCCGCTCGTGTACTCGCGCTCCGACCACGTGCCACACACGGGCTTCTTCGAACGCTCGCAAACCATCGACGCGATCAAGCAACACCTTCGGATTGGCGGCGGAACGACGGTCGTGATCCAGCAACAGCAACAACAACAGCAACAGCAGCAGCAACAACAACAGCAAACCGTCGGAGGCATCCCGCCGGCGCCGCCTCGACGGCGTCCGCAACTACGCGGCCCTAAAAAAAAGCCCATTGGAAACGTACTTGAAGGAGATCAACGAGACCGCATTGCTTGCTAACGAAACTCAGCCGCAGAGAACTGCAGCAACGCTGCGTCGCGACCCGCGGATCGACTTTCACGAGCAAGTGACCGAGGGGGTGACGAACGATCTGCGCGTGCGGCTGGACGAGGTGCTCGACCCAACCGCCGCAGCGACCGCGCTCAACATCCCACTCCGCGCCGGCGAAACGAGCATCGATTTGTACGTGACTCTCAACGCCCCCGGGTTCGACGTCCAACCCGTCGGCGACCGGAAGATCAAGGTCCGCCTCGAGCGCGATCCGGCCACCGAGCACGTGGACTTCCGGCTGACGGCGCGGCATCCGGGTCCGAATCCGGCGCGGCGCATCGTCTGCGCGGACTTCTGGCTCGGCAATCAACCGATCGGGTCGGTCAAGCACGCGACGTTCGTGATCCCGAACGGCTGGACCGGTCCCTCGCCAAGCGATGGCAGCGGCGCGTCGTTCGGCCTTCTCGTGCCGCCCGTCCGGCGCGAGGACAGCGACTTCACGATTCTCGTCGAGGGGGACGATGAAACCGGTCAGCCGCCGCTGCGGATCGCGATGCGAAGCGAATTCCCAGGCGAATAGTACGAGTTCAAACGGGCCGGCAAGCTCATACTGCAAGGGCAGGGGACCAGCCTCGCCGCGTATCTCGACTCGATCTACTCGACCGAGTTCGGCCTCTACCCGTCCGATTCTCTCCCCGACGCCGACTTCGATGCCGCGCTCGCCGTGTGGGAGACCAATTTCAACGCCGCCTTGGATGCTCTCGGCAAGAAACTCTGGCAGTCGCTCCCGCAAAACTTCCGGAACGAGTACTTCCGGCTCCATCGGCTCGGCAAGCCACCGCGTTCGATCCTGATTCACTCCGACGAAATGATCCTGCCGTGGGAACTCGTCGTGCCGCACGAAATGATCGACGGCCGACTCATCACGCTCGAACCACTAGGCACGAATCACATCCTCGGCCGCTGGAAACCGGCCTTGCCGATCAAGCCGCAACCGCAGCGCATGGAGGTCCGCCGTTTCTGCGTCCTCAACCCGCGCTACTCCGGCGTCGCCAACCTCGATTGGGCACAGGAGGAGGCGGCCGAACTCAAGCAGCTGTTCCCGTCACTGTCGATCATCAGCCCGGCCACGATCGCCAAGGTCCGGTCGGACGTGCTCGCGCGTGGCGACATCCAGATGGTTCACTTCACCGGTTACGGAACCTACGACGCGGCCAATTCCGACCTGAACGCGCTCGCGCTGGAAGACTCGCACCCGCTGGACGCGAATCAATTCGTCGGCTCGCGGCTGGCCGCGGAGGGGCAGCCGCTGGTCTACCTCAACGCGTGCGCCGTCGGGCAGACCGGCATGGTGATCGGCCGCATGGGAGGTTTCGCCGCGAATCTGCTCGACAGCGGAGCCAGCGGTGTGATCGCTCCGTACTGGCCCATCCATGACGATCGCGCCAAAGAATTCTCGCTGGCGCTGTACGTCAAGCTCAAGCTTGGCCGCGCCGTCGGCGAAGCTCTTCAAGAACTGCGGCAGGAGCATCCCCGCGACTCAACCTGCCGCGCGTTCTCGTACTCTGGAGACCCGTGGGCGCGGGCGAATCTCGCGTTCGTTTCGGCGTCACCGTGAAAACGAGGCCACGGTCACTCCTTGATCCCGCGCTGCTGCCACGCCCAGCGGAAGAGGTTTCGGGTGTCGGTGTACCGCGCTTCGGAAGAGGTCGCGCCGAGCACCACGACCAGCAGTTCCTCACCGCCTCGCTGCGCAAGCGACACCAGGCACGCGCCGGCCGCGTTGGTGGTTCCCGTCTTCACGCCGGAGTAGCCTTGCACGTCGAGCAGTTTGTTGGTGTTATTCCACACGACGTTTCGTTTGTAACCGCGCGTGCTCGTCACTTGGCAGGTGTACTGCCGCGTTGAGACGATCTCGCGGAACAGCGAGTTCTTCATCGCCGCGGCGGCCAGCCGCAGCAGATCGCGAGCCGTCGAGACGTGGTCTTCGTCCGGAAGGCCATGCGGATTAACGAACTTCGTGTCCTTCATGCCCAATCGCTCAGCAGTGCGATTCATTTCTGCGACGAATCGCGAGACCGAATCCTGCTTCGACGATTTGCCATCCGGCGCGAATTGCCGTCCGACGGCTTCGGCCAGCGCGACTGCGGCATCGTTGCCGGATGGGACGAGCAGCCCGTAAAGCAATTCGCGGACCGAGACCTTTTCGCCGGCGCGGACTCGCGCCGTCGTCCCCTCGGTCCGGTCGGCCCGCGTCGAAAAAGTCACCTCGCGATTGAGCAGCTTGCGGTCTTTCTCCGCGGCCTGCAACACGACGTAAGCCGTCATGATTTTCGTGGTGCTGGCGATTTCGAGACGCTGGTCGGGATTATCGCTCCACAGAATCTTCCCCGACTTCGCGTCGCCGATCGCCCACGACGGGCAGGTGACGAACGGCTGACCGGCCGTCGCGTCGCGAGGCGATTTCGGTTTCTCTTCGCTCGGCGTCTCTTCGGCATCCGGCACCAGTGGCCCGAGCGCCTTCCACGTTTCCGCCCCGACGATGCCGTTCGCGGTGACCTTTGTCAACCGCTGGAACCGGATCACCGCCGTCTGCGTCGCCCGGCCGAATTCGCCATCAACGGTGAGGCCGGGCGACGGCGAAAGCCGATCGTTCAGAGGGCGTTGCAGGGCCTGCACCAGTTCGCCACTCGTGCCGAGCTTGAGTGGATCGAGGGCCGCATCCTCGGCCTTGCGGTCGCCGTCCTCGCGCGACTCAAAGTATCGGAACACCGACCAGGCGATGTCCGCGCACAACTTGTTTCCCGCGTTGTCCGGCTCCCAGCTTTGATCCTTGTTCTCCGCCGTGAGCACACACATCGCGATCGGGCCGCCGGCGGCGTAGATGATCCCGGCATCGGTCCGCACCGCCGACACCGATCCTGTTTTGTGCGCGATCTTCGTGCCGCTGGGCAGCCGTTTTGGAAACTTGTCCTTGTCCTCGCAGACCAGCAGGTGGCCGAGCATCTCTTCCGACGCCTTCTCGCTGACGACGTCTTTCCGTTCAAGCCGTTCCAGCAGCCGCACCATCTCGGCCGCCGTCGTGCTTCCGAGTCCGAACTTCTTGCTGCGATCGGGCGCGATCGATGTGTCGGCTCGAAACACCTTCGCGTGGATGCGAGTGTTGGGAAAGTTCCACGCCTGCATCGTTTCGCCCGTGGCGGCAAGCCCGATTTGATCCAGCACGAGGTTGGTGGCCGTGTTGTCCGAGAACGCGATCATCAGCCGAATGGCATCGCGGACTGAGAACGTGGCCCCCTGCGAAAAGTGCGTACGGAGGATGCCGGAGCCGGGGACTTTGTCCTCGTCGCACAAGCGAACTTGCTGGTCGAGGTTGACCTTCCGGTCGTGAGCCTGCCGATACGCTTCGATCATCACCGGGAACTTGATGAGGCAGGCCGTCGGCATCGGTTCGTCATCGCGATGCGCGAACGATTCGCCGGTTTTGAGATGCTTCACCGCGACCGCCACCTGGCCCTGGTGAGCCTTGACGAGCGGGAGGATGACATCGCCAAGGCCCGACGACGCATCCTGAGCGTCAGCCGGGCCGGCGGCCTGCGCGGCGGGTTTCTGAGCCGCGACACCGATGCCTTGCGCCGCGCACACGACCAGCGCAATGAGCATCGCCAGAAGGCATCGCCGAGCGCGAGCAGCGGGGTCACGAGATTCGTTCGTCGTCATCGTCCAACCTCGATCAAGTATGCAACGAAATGGTTATGGAAGTGGGCAGATTCTACCGCGAGTCGGCGGCGATTCTCCACTTTCGCCACTCGAACTCGTATACTGCCCTCGGCCGATACCTGACAATGAGGTCGGTGGCAACGAAGTGTTTTCGGACGGGAGCCTGCGTCATGGGTGAGCATATTCGAGTCGGAGTGAACGGGGCCGGCGGTCGGATGGGGCAGCGCGTGATCGCGCTGGCGCATCAGGATTCGCAACTCGAAGTGGCCGCCGCGCTGGAGTCGGCTTCGCACCCGCGCCAAGGTCACGATGCAGGTGAACTCTCCGGGTTGGGCAAGATCGGAGTGGTGATCGAGCCGGAATTGCGGAAGCGTGTTGATGTCGTGATCGATTTCTCCACGCCCGCCGGAGCCGCCGCCATCGCGGCTGTCTGTGCGGAACGGGCGATCCCCCTCGTTGTCGCGACGACCGGCTTGCACGGAACGACTCGCGATGCCGTGCTGGCCGCATCGCAAACGACGGCCGTGCTGGTTTCCCCCAGCATGAGCCTTGCCGTAAACGTCACCATGAAACTCGTGCGCGACGCCGCCCGGATTCTCAAGTCGGTTGCCGAGGGATGCGACGTCGAGATCCTCGAACGACATCACCGATTCAAGGAAGATGCTCCGAGCGGGACCGCGCTGAAGTTTGGAGAGATCGTGGCGGACGAAATGGGTCAGACCGAGCATGTCCACGGTCGGCACGGGCGACCGGGCCCGCGTCCGCGTTGCGAAATTGGGTACCATGCGATCCGAACCGGCGACAACGTTGGAGAACACACGATCGTCTTCGGTCTGATGGGAGAGACAATCGATTTGACAGTGCGCAGCCACAGCCGCGACGCGTATGCCTACGGTGCACTCGCAGCCGCCAAGTTCCTCGCGGCGAAAAAGCCGGGGCTTTACAGCATGAATGACGTGCTGGGATTTTAGGTGGCGGGCAAACCGGATCTTCTACGACCCGTAATTCCCAACCAACCCGACTCGTCGGCGCAACCGCCGCACCGCGCCTTGCCCCAGTTCCTCCGCCATGCCTTTGGCTGCGGGACAACCACAACCGCGTCCGATATTCGGACTGTCTGTCACGTCCGTTCTGGTCCGCGGGTCTGCGCAAAGGCCTGACACAGTTGGGGAGGATTCCATGCGTCTGTCGAATCTGCTGCGGATACTCCGATTGTCGAGCGTCACGTCCGTGGTCGTGGGTGTGCTGGCGGGCGGAGATGCTCAGGGGCAAGGGTTCGTGCCCGGCACGGGGACCAAAGTGGTGGAAGTCGGGGACGACTTCGAAGACTCGGCATGGGAATACGTTCCCAATCTGCCGAAGGCGAGCAGCGTTCAGGACAAGAATCCGCGCTATCCCATGGGCGAAGCCAAGAACGGCCGCGTGTTTGAAAGTGCGTACCGCGGTCAGCCAGACATCGTGGCCCGCGTGCCGACGCCTCCCGACGGTATCCCAGGCAGCACCGGGTCGCTAAAGATGCGATCGTGGCTCACCGGAATTCCCGGAGCCCCCAGCTTCAAGATGCAGCAAGACGACTTACTGGTCAACGGAAGTGGTCGCTTGGGCTACGCCATCCCGGTTGGTTGGAGGCCGAGCATCGTCGTTCGCGTGTTCATGCCTCCGTTCGAACAATGGGAGAAGCGGAGCGGCAGCTCATTCGGGTTCCGCGGCGATTGCATAACGACTGTCACAAAAAAGGAGGAAAAGGAACTCCCCAATGGCAAAAAGATCTCGTTTGGAAAGGCACGCCCCCGTCAGGAACAGTACTGGCCAGGCTTCTTTGTGCAGTTCAACAGCAAGGCCGATGGAAACACTGAGGATTCGGCAGTATTTCTGATTCGATCCGACGCCATGGGACATGAGATTCTTGGACCTCGAATCTCGGGGCCAGGCTGGTGGACTCTTGGAATGTCGTTCACGCCCGACGGTGCGGTCCACTACTACGCCAGTCCGGGTGTCGACAATCTGACCCCGCGTGACTTTCTGACCTCGCAATACCCCTACGGCTTCAAGTGCCAAACCCTGAACACGATGTTTTTCAATGTCTGTTCGATGGACGACGGGAAAACGTGGTCAACCGAGTGGATCGTCGACGACCCGTCGCTTTACACTTGGCGCTAGACTGCACCGACAAGCCCCTAGTGGTGTGTCACAGAAATAGAGTTACTTTTGGTTGCTTGTGGTGTTTGATCTTTCCGAGGAGGATCAACGC
>Ga0233425_10003196_pt1 | contig 30417 bp, 25 predicted proteins | sample Watercolumn_Towu_2_FD_181712 | JGI IMG/M metagenome (GOLD analysis project Ga0233425, IMG submission 181712) | Freshwater microbial communities from Lake Towuti, South Sulawesi, Indonesia - Watercolumn_Towuti2014_140_MG | ecosystem: Environmental > Aquatic > Freshwater > Lake | place...
CCGCGAGGCGGGAGGCCGAGCCCCGTGGCTCGGTGCAACCTTGGCTTGCCCCGCAGCCACGCAAGCCCGCGGTGGCCATGGATGGCACCGCGGGCGTGTCCGCGAGGCGGGAGGCCGAGCCCCGTGGCTCGGTGCAACCTTGGCTTGCCCCGCAGCCACGCAAGCCCGCGGTGGCCATGGATGGCACCGCGGGCGTGTAGTCAGAGCACCGGAAGGGACGGCAAGGGCGGCCGTGCCGCGGCCGTCGCGGCGAGGTTGCCCACGAGCCGTTCGCAGATCGCCTCGAGGTAGGGCCGCGCGGCCGGGTCATCGAAGTTGGCCGCCGTCCTTCCCGCGTCGCCGTGCTCACGGATCGGGATCTGGATGGGCACCTCGCCGAGGAACGGGATGTCGAGTTCGCGGGCCGTCCGCTTCGCGCCCCCCGTGCCGAAGATGTCGTACCGCTTCCCCGTGTCGGGGCAGACGAAGAAGCTCATGTTCTCCACCATGCCCAAAAGCGGGATGTTCACCTTGCGGAACATCGCGATGGCCTTCGTGGCGTCGAGCAGCGCCACATCCTGCGGCGTGCACACGACCACCGCGCCCGAGAGCGGCAGCGCCTGCGAGAGTGTCAGTGCGATGTCGCCGGTGCCCGGCGGCATGTCGATCACGAGGTAGTCGAGCGGCCCCCAGAGCGTGTCGCGGAGCATCTGCGTGATCGCCCCGTGGAGCATCGGCCCGCGCCACACCACCGCCTCGCCGGGTGGCACGAGGAAGCCCATCGACATCACGGGCATCCGCCCGCGGCCGATGTCGAGGTGCATCGGCACGATCTTGCCCCCGTCCACCTGCGGCCGGCCGGAAAGCCCGAGCAGGTGGGGCACGCTCGGCCCGTAGACGTCGGCGTCGAGGAGGCCCGTGCGGCTGCCGGCCCGGGCCAGGCCGATCGCGATGCTCGTCGCGATCGTGCTCTTGCCCACGCCCCCCTTGCCGGAGCCGACGGCGATCACGCTCTTGGCCTCGAGGCCGATCTGGCCGAGCTTGGACGGTGGGCGGTCGTGCGGCACGACCGACACGTTCACCGTCGGCACCTGCGGAAAGGCGGCCCGCACGAGTTCTTCGATGCGTGCGCGGGTGGCGTTCCAGAGGATGGCCGAGTGCGTCGTGAGACCGACCGTCACGGCGATCGCGGACGAATCGGCGGCGATCGACGCCACCTGGCCGAGGGCCGTGAGCGGCCGGCCGGTCTCGGGATCCGCGATTCCTGCGAGCACGGTCTCGACGGCGGTGGTGGACGGAGTCGTGGCCATCACGGTGCCGCGGCGATCGTGTCGGAGGCATGGGCGGCGACGATCGCACCGGCCCGCGGCAACAGGCTCTCTCCGGCCCGCGATGCGGCGGCGAACAGGCCACGGGGCTGGATCGTCACCATGCCCACGAGCACGAGGCAGACCAGCATCGCCACGCCTGCAGGGAGCCCACCGTCGGCCTGCACGCCGCGTTTGGTCGACTTGAAGTACATCGCCGCGATGAGCCGGAGGTAGTAGGCCGCGGCGATCGCGGCGTTCAGCACGAGCACCACCGCGAGCCCCACGAACCACGCCCGGCGGCTCCCGAGGGTGATCGGCGCATTCCAGTCGACCTCGAGCGCGGCGGTGGCGAGCGAAAGCTTGCCCCAGAAACCCGGCAGCGGCGGGATGCCAGCGAGGCTCAGGAGGAATATCGCGATCGCCAGCGCCGCCACCGGGTTGGTGGATGACAAGCCGTCGAGATCGTCGATGGTGGCGATCTCCTCGCGCGGCGGTCGAGGTCCGCTGCCGACGTTCCATTCGGGCCAGCGGTGGCCGAGGTAGGTGATGGCGCCGAACACGCCGATCGTCGCCACCGCATAGGTGGCCAGATAGAAGAGCGTGGCCGAGATCCCGCCGGCGGCGAAGAGCCAGGAGGCGTCTCCCGCGGCGGGAGCCCCGGAAGCCGCGGCGGCCACCGCGACGCCGACGAGGAGGTAGCCGGCGTGGGCGATCGACGAGCATGCCAGGAGCCGGCGCAGGTTCTTCTGCCACAGCGCCATCACGTTGCCGACGGTCATCGTCACGGCGGCGACCGCGACCGTCACCTGCCAGAACGCGGGGGACGACGCGCCGGAGCCGACGGCGGCGACCAGCCGCGCCAGCACGACCACACCCGCGATCTTCGGAAGCGTCGAGAGGATCGCGGCGTTGCCGGGGCTCGTCCCCTCGTAGACGTCGGGGGCGTAGAAGTGCATCGGAACCGCGGCGAGTCGGAAGGCGGCGCCAACGACCGCCATCCCGAGGGCGAGGGGAAGGAGCGCCTGGACGCCGCGATTCGTCGCGGCATCAGGGGCCCGGAGTCGCGCCGCGATCGCCTCGAGGTCGGTGGAGCCCGCGAGGCCGTACAGACAGACGATGGCGTAGAGAAACACGGCCGAAGCCACGAGCGACAGGAAGAAGTATTTGAGGCCGGCCTCCTGGGCCCGGGCGTCGGTCCGCTTGAGCCCGAGGAGGATGTAGGTGGGAATGGAGACGAGCTCGAGGCCCGCGAACAGGAGGACGAGATCGCCCGCGACGCCCACGAGCGAGAGACCGGCGAGGAGGAGCAGGAACGTACCCGCCTCCTCGCAGGTGCCGCCGCGTTGCAGTCCCGGCCCGCGGGTCACGGCGGCCGTGAACAGATCCCCGGACTGCACGAGCGCGAGGATCAGGCCGAGGGTCAGCACCGTCCAGCGGATGAACCCGGAGAACGCGTCGACCGCCACGACCGACGAGACCGCCTCGGTCGTCTGGCCGCGAATCGTGAGCATGGCCGCGACGATGCCGGCGGCAGCGACGAGCCAGCCGTGGCGCAGGCCGGCGAACGCTCCGCCAAGGTAGGCGACGAGCGCGGCGACCACGAGCACGATCTCGGGGGCGACGAGGGCGAAGGTTTCAGGAGACGTGGGATTCATGGTGAGTGGGCCTGGGCGACTCGGGCGGCGGGGGCGTCGGTCCCCATGCGGGCGGCGAAAGCGTCGCTCGAGGCTCGCGTCGCTTCGCGCACGGCCCGGCTGGCGGGGGCGAGGAACGTGGCCGGGGCGAGCCCGATCCACACGGCGAAAACCGCCAGCGGCAGGACGGCGACGACCTCGTGCCAGCGGAGATCGCACCGCGTCGGGGCGGGCGCGCTTCCATGGTGACCGTGGGCGGCGTGATCGTGGGAGTGGCCCGTCGGCGGCTCGCGCGACCCCCCGAAGAACACCCGCTCCACCGCCCAGAGCATGTACCACGCGCCGAGAACGACGCCTGCGACCGCGAGCAGCGACATGGCGAGGTACGCGTTCCGCCAGGCGACCGACACGCCTGCCCAGGCGCGCTGGAACGACCCGGCGAGGATCATGAACTCGCCCACGAAGCCGTTGAGCCCCGGCAGGCCGATGCTCGAGAACGTGAACAGCATGAAGAACACGGTGAGCCATGGCGCCTTCGCGGCGATGCCACCGAGGCTGGCGATGTTCCGCGTATGGAACCGTTCGTAGATCATCCCCACGAGCGCGAACAATCCCGCCGACGAGAGCCCGTGGTTGACGAGCTGGAGATTGGCCCCCTCGGTGGCCACGGGCGTGAGGGCGAACAGTCCCATCACGATGTAGCCCATGTGGCTCACCGACGAGTAGGCGATCAACCGCTTGAGGTCGATCTGGACGAGTGCCACGAGCGCCCCGTAGACGATCCCCGCCACGCCCAGACCGAACAACCACGGGGCCGCGACGGCGGTGGCCTCCGGCAGCATCGGCATCGAGAACCGCAGGAAACCGTAGATGCCCAGCTTCAGGAGCACGCCGGCGAGATCGACCGAGCCGCCGGTGGGAGCCTCGACGTGGGCCAACGGCAGCCAGGTATGGAACGGCACGATGGGCACCTTTACCGCGAAGCCCGCCAGGAGCGCGACGAACACGACCATCTGGAGCCACCCTCCTCCGGCCGACATCGGCAGCGGATGGATGTGGGTGGCGTCGGTGAGGGCTTCGATGTCGAACGTGACGGAGTTGGTGTGGGAGGCTGCCCAGAGCACGATCGCCAGCAGTCCGAGGAACGTGAACAGACTTCCGGCCAGCGTGTAGATGAAGAACTTGACCGCGGCCTTGCGGCGTTCCTCGTGCCCCCAGATCCCGATCAGGAAGAACAGCGGCACCAGCGTGAACTCGAAGAACACGTAGAACAGGATCACATCGCGGGCCGCGAACACGCCGAGCATCGCCGCCTCGAGCACCAGCAGCAGCACGTAGAAGCCCACGGGCCGCTCCTTCACGGCGTCCCAGCTGACGAACACGGCGGTCAGCGAGAGCAGGGCCGCGAGTCCGAACATCCACAGGGAAAGCCCGTCGAGTCCCAGCGAGAAGCGGACGTCGAACACCCCCTCGGTGAGCCAGGGAATCTCCACGAGCGCGAAGGCCAACCCCGACTGGGCGGCCGGATCGCCGAGGAAGCGGACGACGAGCCATGCCGCGAGGAGGAGCGTGACCGTGGCGGTGACCGCCGCACTCTGCCTCACCGCGGAAACCCCACGGGATCCGAGAACCCACGCGACCACGGCACCGACCAGCGGCGTCGCGAGCGTGAGCAGGAGGTGCGATGAGGGGCTGAAGCCGTTCATGCGGTGGTGGTCCCTTTAGCCCATGGCGCGGGCGACGAGCGCGAGCACGATGAGAAGCGTGCCGATCACGCCCGCCAGGGCGTAGCGCTGGACGAGACCCGACTGGAGGTGCCTCACGACGGTGCCGAGCCCCAGGGGCAGGCGGGCCACGAGATCGACGAGCCCGTCGATGACGCGCCGGTCGATGAGTGCCGCGAGCGTCGCGATGACCTCGAGGGGACGCACGACGAACGCGGCGTAGATCTGGTCGAAGAAGAACCGGTTGGCGAACAGCGTGCCGAGCGGCCCGAGAAACCGCTCCATCTGCGGGCCGTCGCTGCGACGGCCGAGATGGCCGAGGGCTGCGACCACGATCCCCACGACGGCCGCGAGGGTGCCCTGGATCGCGAGGTCCCAATGGAAGGCGGGTGGCGTCGCCGTCGCCGACACCGCAGGGGCCGTGAACGATGGCGTCGAGGCGAGGAATGATGCCAGGGCATGGGTGCGGAACAGCAGCCAGCCGCTTACGGCCGAGGCCACGGCGAGGACCACGAGCGGCACCGTCATCACCGGCGGTGACTCGTGGGCGTGATGCCCGGCCTCGTCAGGCACTCGCGTGGGGCCGGTGAACGTCATGAACACGGCCCGGAACGTGTAGAAGGCGGTGAGGCCCGCGGTCACGAGCGACATCCAGAAGAGGAGCCGCCACGTGCCGGGCGTGTTCAGGCCGTCGAGCGGTCCAGACGGGATCGAGATCGCGTCGGGGGCGCGGCGATGGGCGGCGGGACGCACCCACGAGGGTGTGCCCAAAGCCGTCGTGTCGCGGAGCACGGCCATGCCCGTCGGATCGGTTCCGCCGGCATGCCCACCCAGGGACGGCACGGCATCGTGGTGCTCGCCGTGGGCCGCCGGCCAGCCGCGCGAGTGGAGCGCTGCAAGGATCTCGTCCTTCGAGAAGAATCCTGCGAACGGTGCCACCCCCGCCAGCGCGAGCGCCCCCACCAGGAACGTGGCGGCCGTGATCGGCATGATTCGCCGCAGGCCACCGAAGCGGCGCATGTCGATGACGCCGCCCATCGAGTGCATCACCGAGCCCGCCCCCATGAACAAAAGCGCCTTGAAAAAGGCGTGGGTGACGAGGTGGAAGATGGCGGCGGTGAACCCGAGGAGCGTGCCGGTGCCGAGGCTTGCGAACATGTAGCCGAGCTGGCTGATTGTGGAGTAGGCGAGCACCCGCTTGAGGTCGTTCTGCACGGTCCCGATGAGCGCCGCCATCAGCGCCGTCGTCGCACCCACGATCGACACGAGCGTGAGCGCGCCGGGGGCCGCCATGAAAAGCGGCGCCGTACGGGCCACGAGGTAGATGCCCGCCGTGACCATCGTGGCGGCGTGGATGAGGGAGCTCGCGGGCGTGGGGCCCTCCATCGCGTCGGGCAGCCAGACGTGCAGCGGCACCTGCGCGCTCTTGCCGCAGGCGGCCACGAGCAGGAGCAGGCAGATCGCCGTGCCGACCGCGCCGCCCACGTAGCCCGCGGCGTCGCCCAGCCGTGCGGCGCCGAGGATGCCGGGCACGGTCGAACCGTCGGCTGCCAGCGTGTCGTGGAAGTTCAGCGTGCCGTAGGTCATCCACAGCAGGAACGTGGCGACCGCAAGGCCGAAGTCGCCCACGCGGTTGACGAGAAAGGCCTTCTTCGCGGCCTTCGCCGCGTCCGGTTTCGCGAACCAGAACCCGATGAGCAGGTAGCTGCACGCGCCCACCGCCTCCCAGAACACGTACACCAGGAGGAAGTTGCTCGCGGCGACGAGCATCGTCATCGAAAACACGAACGTCGCGACGAGCGCGAAAAACCGGGGGTAGCCCGGATCGCCGTGCATGTACCCGATCGAGTAGATCACCACGAGCAGACCGACGCCGGTGATGATCACGAACAACGTGGCCGTGAGCGGGTCCAGCCTGAGCGCCACCGGAATCGAGAAGGCCTTCGCGGCGGAGGCCGTGTCACCGGAGGCGGCGGCGTCGCCGATGGCAGCCCACTGCCAGAGCGTGGTCACCATCTCCACGGGCTTGGCGGCATGATCGTGGCCGGTCCCGCCCTTCGCCTGCTCGCGAGCCACCCCCTGGAGCAGCACGATCGCGATGGCCAGCGACGCCGCGATGCCCGCGAGGGCGGGCAGGTGGGCCCGCGGGCCGAGCACACGGCCGAGGGCCACGGTGAGGATCGCGGCCACCAGGGGCAGCAGCGGCACGAGCACGAGGAGCGTAGGGGAGGCGATGTCTTGCATGGGATGGCGGAGCGGCCGCGGGGCCGCAACCGACGGGGGTGTGGACTACACGTGCTCGCGTTCGAGGAGGGCGTCCTCATCCACGGCCGGCTCGACGCCCGCGGGCGTGAGCCTCGGGAACGTCGGCGGCACCGTGTCGACCGCGGGAAGTTCGTGATCGACCGTGCGTGGGAGGTTCGATTCGCGGAGTGACTGCCAGGCCGCGGCGTCGAGCCGCCCCGTGCGGGCGAAGGCCTGGAGGACGAAGACCAGCGCCACGGCCGCCTCGCAGGCTGCGACGGTGAGCACGAAGATCACGAGCACGTGACCGCCCCAATCACCGTGATGCCGGCTCCATGACACGAGGCTCACGGAGATGCCCTGCAGCATCAGTTCCGCGCACAGGAACATGACGATCAGGTTGCGGCGGGCGAGGATTCCGACGAGGCCGAGCGCGAAGAGGATCGCACCCACGACGAGGCCGTCGAGCACGAGCGGGGCGGGGGTCATGGGGCTGTCCTCCCGGTGGTGGATGGCCCCGCGTCCGACGCACCGCTGCGGGAAATGATGGCAACCGACCCCACGAGCGCCACGAGGAGCAGCACCCCGGCAACCTCCACGGAGAGCAGGTGCCGTCCGAACAACTCTGCGCCCAGCCGGGCCACGTGATCATTCGCGAGCGCGTCGCCCGCCTGCCCGACGGCCGCCGGGTCGGCTGCGGTCGCAGGACCTGCCGCCGCAGCCGCCAGCGACGCCTTCGAGGGCATGGTGCAGCAGGCCGCCGGTTCTGCCGTAAGCCGACCGATCGAGAGCGAGAGGACGCCGAGGAGCACCGCACCGGCCACCGCCGAGAGAAGCGGTTCGTTCGAGACGCGGTCGTAGGGCGCGAGGCCCGCCGGCTGCGCGAGCATGAGTACGAACAGGAACATCACGAGGATCGCGCCGGCATAGACCACGATCGTGGCCACGCCGAGGAACTGGGCCCCGAGCACGAGCAGCACACCCGCCACGCCCGCGAGCGTCATGGCGAACCAGATCGCGGCATAGACCGGCGACCGCGACACCACCGTGGCCGCACCGGAGACCACCGCCACGAGGGACACGAGCAAGAACACCGCCTCCTCGCCGAGGCCGCCGAGACGGTGGCCGGTGGCGATGAAGCAGGCGAGGGCGGCGACGCCCAGGAGCGCACCGAGCCAGCGGCTCGCCCGCTCGGCCGTGCCGGTCTGGCCGCGCGGCAGGAGCAACCAGAGGCTGCCTGCCGTGGAGGCCACCGCCGCGGAGAGGAGCGTGCCCGGCGAGATCGCCGGCAGCAGGGAGGCGATCACAGCGTGCCTCCCATCGCCGCCGACTTCATCGGCTCGGCGTCCTTCGTCATGTCGAAGACGCTCAGCAGCTTCTCCTTGTCGAAAATCATCTCCTCGCGGCTCTTGCCCGTGAGGTCGAGCAGGCTCGTGAGCTCGATCGCATCGACCGGGCAGGCCTCCTCGCACATCCCGCAGAAGATGCACCGCAGCTCGTCGATCTGGAAGCTCTCGGGGTACTTCTCGCGATCGGGCCACGGACTCTCGGTAGCCACGATGTCGATGCAGTGGGCCGGGCAGGCCGTGGCGCAGAGGAAGCAGGCCACGCACTTCACGCGCCCCTCGGCATCACGATTGAGCCGATGCACGCCGCGGTAGATGAGAGGATTCCCGACGTTCGGACGCTGCTCCGGGAAACTCACCGTGACCTTCGGGCTGACGAGGTGTCGGGCGGTGATGGCGAGGCCCTGAACGAAGAGGGGCAGATAGAGCCGTTCGGCCAGTCCGAGCGGCTTCTCCTCCAGCCAGGTGATCGCGGGGTCGTTGGGCTTCATGTCAGGCCTCCACCAGTTCCTCGCGTCGGCCAGCGCCGAGCGCGTGTTCCGCATCGAGGGGGCCGCGGGTGCGGATCGGGGTGTTGTCGGTGCCGGAGGGCGTGAGCACGCCCGAGACGATCCAGCCCACGAAGAACACGATCCACGGCACGGCGATCGCGGCGGCGGTGGCGCCGCCGGTGCCGAAGGTCGCCGTGAGCCATGGGCGGAACTCCTCGATCGCCGCCACCGTGACGAGGTTCAGAAGCCCCAGCGGCAGCATCACCTTCCAGGCCAGATTCATGAGTTGGTCGAAACGGAATCGCGGCCAGCTCCAGCGCACGAGCATGAAGAACAGGATGACGGCGAAGATCTTGGCCGAGAGCACCGCGAAGCGGAGAAGTGCCACCGTCCAGGTGCCGACCTCTCCCGAGCCCGTCAGGCCCCAGAAGTGCCAGCCGCCCAGGAACATGATCACGATCAGGAACGCCGCGGTGACCATGTGGAGGAACTCGGCCACGAGAAACAGCAGGAGCTTGATCCCCGAATACTCCGTGTGATAGCCCCCCACGAGTTCCTGTTCGGCCTCGGGAAGGTCAAAGGGAAGTCGGGCCGCCTCCGCGAAGCTCGCCACGAAGAACACCACGAATCCCAGCGGCTGCGCGAAGGCATACCACACGCCGCTCGAGGCCTGTGCGTTCATGATCGCGTCGAGCTTGAGCGAACCGGCCGCGAGCACGATGCCAAGGAGGCCGAGCCCGAGCGGGATTTCGTAGGCCACGAGTTGGGCGCTACTCCGCAGGCCGCCGAGAAAGCCGTACTTGTTGTTGCTCGCCCAGCCACCGAGGAGCACGCCGTAGACCGCGATGCTCGACAACGCGAACACCCAGAGCACACCCACATCGAGGCCTGGGGCCACGAGCAGCGGCTCCTCGCCCGTGAGTCCGAGCGCCGGAATCGGCGGAAGGGAGCTTCCGAACGGGATGGCCGCGAAGATCGCCAACGACGCTGCGAGGATCACGAGCGGGGCAGCGGTGTAGAGCACCTTGTCCACGTGCCGCGGCGTGAAGTCCTCCTTCATGATGATCTTGAGGCCGTCGGCGAGCGGCTGTCCCAGGCCGAAGAGCCGGATCTTCGTGAGCGGGATGCCGACGCGGTTGGGGCCCTTGCGGTCCTGTACCCAGGCGGCCATCCAGCGCTCCACGAGCACGAGATAGGCCGCCGCCGTCATCAGGCCGCCGACGAGCAGGCCGATCTTGACGAGCGCGACGATCGTGGGAAGCGACGGGAGGAAGGAGTTCATCGGGCGTTGAAGGATGGGGTGACGGTCGGTGCCGACGTTGTCAGGCGAGTTGGTGGAGACGGAGATCGACGCCCACGGCGGGCATGTCACCGGCGAGGGCGGCAAGCGCCGCTGTCGAACCACCGATCTGCTGCCGGACGGCGACCGGATCGTACAGGCCGCGGCGGCCGAGCATGTTCCAGAACAGCCGCCCCTCGGGCCACACGCCCGCGGGTGGGCGAATCGCCTGGCGAAAACTCTGCGCGCGATGCGCGGCGTTCACCCACGTGCCGGCCCGCTCGGCGAAGCCGGCGGCGGGGAGCCGCCAGGTGGCCAGCCGCATGAGCGGCGAGTCGAAGAAGTCCTGAACGACCAGCTGCTTCAGGCCCACGAACGACTCGGCCGTCGCGGTGTCGATCCACGGGCCGGGATAGCCGGCGGTGACCCATGCGGCGTCGGCGCGGCCGGCGGCGACGTGGGCGACGAGATCATCCCAGGTCTTGCCCCCGGCGCCGTAGACGGCGAGCACCTCTTCCACGCCCTTGCGATTCGGGCACTTCTCCGCGCGGATCGTGAAGCCGCCCGGGAACGTCTCGTCCGCGCCCTGCACGGGCACGTAACCGAGCGACAGGAACGCCTCGGGGTCGATCGACCGGGCGACGGCGCACAGCATCCATGCCTCTTCGACGGTCATCATCGGCGACACGGCGACGGCCAGGCGGCCTGCCGCCTTGAGGTCGTCGCGGAGCCGCACCACCACGTCGGCCCACTCCACCGGCTCGGTGGCGGGCGTCCCGGCCCCGTTGCCGCGGTGGTTTGGACCATGGGCCTTCCTCGACGCCTCGAGGATCCGCGACTGGTCGTGGAGGTGGTGCCAGCCGTAGCGTCCCTCGTCGCAGATCCACCACTTGTTCACGTGGGGGTTCTCGCGGGGCTTGAGCCGATAGACGGCATCCTGGTTGTGCTCGGTGAAGATCGAACAGCCCTGTGAGCAGCCGCCGCAGACGTTGGCCTCGCGCTTCAGGAACCAGACCCGCTGCTGGTACAGGAAGTCCTTGTCGCCGAGGGCGCCGACCGGGCAGAGATCGACGACGTTGCCCGAGAGCTTGTTGTCGAGCGGATGCCCCGGGAAGACGTCGATCTCCTCCTTGGCGCCACGGGAGGTGACCATCAGTTCCGCGGTGCCGGTGACCTCGCGGGTGAACCGCACGCAGCGCGTGCACATGATGCAGCGGTCCACGAACAGCGTGACCGTGGGGCCCACGTCGCGCTTGCGGCTCGTGAACGGATGGAGGTCGGCCCGCCGCGAGGGCTGGCCGTGCTCGAAGTGGTAGTCCTGGAGCAGGCACTCGCCCGCCTTGTCACAGATCGGGCAGTCGATCGGGTGGTCGATGAGCAGCGCCTCCTCGACCCGGGCGCGGCTGTCCTTGACGAGCTGGCTCTCGGTGACGATCACCGTGCCGTCCTTCACCGGCGTCTGGCAGCCCGGCACGAGCTTCGGCACCATCGTGACCTTGCCGGTGGCCGCGTCGCGCTGTCCCGTCTCGATGAGGCACATCCGGCAACTGGCCACGACCGACAATCCGGGGTGCCAGCAGTAGTGCGGGATCTCCTTGCCGGCGCGGCGCGCGGCCTCGATGCAGTTGAGCCGCTCGTCGGCCCCGATCTCGATCTCCTGTCCGTCGACGATCACGACCGGCATCAGTGCGCTCCCACGATCGGCAGGGCGGGGACGGGATCGGTCACCATCCAGCCCGAGGGGTTGGTCCGCTTGATGTAATCCTCGAACTCACCGCGGAACTTCTTGATCGCGTTCTTCATCGGCCACGCGGCGCCATCCGCCAGGCCGCAGATCGTGCTGCCCGGCATCATGCCCATCGTCTGCCCGAGTTCGAGAAGGATGTCGAGGTCCTTGAGGCGTCCCTTGCCCGCCCTGATCCGCTCGAGGATCCGCAGCGACCAGCTCGTGCCCTCGCGGCAGGGCGTGCACTGGCCGCACGACTCGTGGGCGAAGAACCGGGCCGAGTTGTGCAGGAAATCAACGATGCTCGTCTGGTCGTCGATCACCACGACGGCCGCGGTGCCCAGGCCGAGGCAGCCCACCTTGCCGGGACCGGCGAAGTCGAGCGGCGTGTCGAGCTCGCTCTCCGTCATCAGGCCCATCGAGATGCCGCCGGGGATCACCGCCTTGGCCTTGCGGCCCTTCCAGACGCCGCCGCCGAAGTGGTCGATGAGTTCTCGGGCCGTGATGCCGAGCGGCGCCTCGTAGCAGCCCGGCTTCTCGACGTGGCCGGAGAGGCAGTAGAGCTTGGGGCCGTAGGAGCCCGGGTCGCGCGGGTTGTTCGGGTCGGCCGGCACGCCGATCGACTTGAACCACTCCACGCCGCGGCGGGCGATCTGGGCCACACAGGCCATCGTCTCGATGTTGTTGACGACCGTCGGCTTGCGGAACAGGCCCTCGATCGCCGGGAACGGCGGCTTGATGCGAGGCCAGGCCCGCTTGCCCTCGAGGCTCTCGATGAGGCCCGTCTCTTCGCCGCAGATGTACGCCGCCGCACCGCGGTGGAGATAGATGTCGAGCGAGAAGCCGGTGCCGCGGATATTCGTGCCGAGGTAGCCGGCGGCATAGGCCTCGTCGATCGCCCCCTGCAGCCGGTGCCACGAGTGCGGGTATTCGTAGCGGAGATAGATGTAGGCGGTGGAGGCCCGCGTGGCGAACGACGAGAGGATGATCCCCTCGATCACCTGATGCGGGTCGTCCTCCATCAGGATCCGGTTGTTGAACGTGCCCGGCTCGCTCTCGTCGGCGTTCACGCAGAGGTAGATCGGCCCCGGATGATCCTTGGGGAGGAACGTCCACTTGAGGCCGGTGGAGAAGCCGGCGCCGCCGCGGCCGCGCAGGCCCGACGCCTTCACCATCTCCACGACGTCCACCGGCTGCTTCTCGGCGAGTGTCTTTTCAAGGGGCGCGTAGCCGCCACGGCTCTTGTAGCTGGCGATCGTGTGGCCGTCGGGCAGGCCGACCGCCTCGAGGAGCACGGGCTTGAACGGCTGCATGGTCAGGTGGCCCTCGCCCGCGGCTTCTTGAGCTCCGCCGTGGCGGTCTCGGGGGTCATGTTCTTGAGGAGGTCGTCGTTGGCGAGGATGCAGGGGGCGAAGTCGCACGCGCCCAAGCACTCGGCCGGCTCGATCGTCAGCTCGCCGTCGGGCGTGGTGCCGTAGGGCGCGATGCCGTTGGCATGGCAGAGGTGCTCGAGGAGGTGGTCGCCACCGCGCAGCGCGCAGGAGACCGAGCGGCACACGAACGCCCGCACCTTGCCGTGCGGCTTCTCCTGGTGGAAGAACTGATAGAAGGTGAGCGTGTCCTGGACCTCGGCCGGCGCGAGCCCGAGCACCGCGGCGATCTCGACCACGGCGCCGAGCGGCACGTGCCGAAGTTCCGCGTTGACGATGTGCAGCGCCGGCAGCGTGAGGGCACGGCGGTTGGGGTAGCGCGGCGCGAGGGCCTCGATCTTCGCCACCATCTCGTCGGTGAGGTAGGTGCGGCCGGGGGCGATCATCGGTCGAGCTCCGCGGCGATGATGTTGAGGCTGCCGAGCACGGCCACCACGTCGGAGAGCGTGTGGCCACGGATCAGCTGCGGGAAGAGGGCGAAGTGCAGCACCGACGGAGGCCGGCAGCGGGCCCGGTACGCGGCTTCGCTGCCATCGCCCACGACGTAGAAGCCGAGTTCGCCGTTGGGTGCCTCGATCGCGGCGTACGACTCCTCGTTCGGCACCTCGAAGCCGCGGTTGGACATCGAGAGCTCGAAGTGCGAGATCGTCCCCTCGATCGTCGAATAAACCTGCTGCTTCGAGGGCAGGGCCGTGCGCTGGTCGATCCCCACGTTCACCGGCCCCGCCGGCAGGTTCTCGAGCGCCTGGGCCACGATCTTCAGACTCTCCCGCATCTCCTGCATGCGCACGAGATACCGGGCGTAGCAGTCGCCAGCGCTCGCGCAGCACACCTGGAAGTCGAGATCGGCGTAGGCGAGGTAGGGCTCGTCCTTGCGGAGATCGCGGGTTATGCCGCTCGCCCGAGCGACCGGCCCCGTGGCGCTGCCGCTCATGGCCTCATCCTTCGAGAGCACGCCCACGCCCTTCGTGCGATCGACGAAGATGCGGTTCCGGGTGAGGAGCCGCTCCATGTCGTCGAGGGTCTTGGGGAACGTCTTGAGGAAGGTCCGGATCTTCTCGATCACGAGCGGCGTGAAGTCCTGGGACACGCCGCCGACCCGCGTGTAGGAGTTCGTGAACCGGGCTCCGCAGAGCGTCTCGAAGATGTCGTAGATGACTTCCCGCTGGTAGAAGCCGTAGAGGAAGAACGTGAAGGCGCCGGTGTCGAGGCCGACCGCGCCGTTGCAGAGGAGGTGGTCGCTGATCCGTGCCAGTTCGGCGATGATCGTGCGGATGTAGGTGCAGCGTGGCGTGAGCTCGATGCCCAGCAGCGTCTCCACCGCGTGGTGCCAGGCCACGTTGTTGGCCATCGGCGAGATGTAGTTCATCCGATCGGTCACCGTGACGTACTGGTTGAACGTCAGGTGTTCGCCGATCTTCTCGAAGCCCGAATGCAGGTAGCCCATCTCCGGCATCGCATCGACCACCCGCTCCCCCTCCAGCTTGAGCACGAGCCGCAGCGTGGTGTGGGTGGCCGGGTGCTGCGGGCCGAAGTTCAGCGTCCAGAGGTAGTCCTCGGAACGGGCGTTCGCCTGCGGGCCGGTGGTGTCGAAGGTGGCGATGGACATGAGGCTTCAGCTGTGGTCGCGGGTGATGACGGGGAAGTTGTGACGTTCCCCGCGGCCCTGGAGCGGGTAGTCCTTGCGGAGCGGATGGGCGGTGAACTCCTCCGGCATCACCAGCCGTCGGAGATCGGGGTGGCCGGTGAAGCGGATGCCGAACAGATCCCAGACCTCGCGCTCCAGCCAGTCCGCGCCGCGCCACAGCGACACCACGCTCTTCACGGTGGGATCGGGGTCGTCCACGAACACCCGCACCGTGAGTCGCTGGTTGGTGCCGGTCGCGGTCAGGAGATACACGAGCCCGTAGCGATGCGTGGCGCCGGGGTAGTCGAGGTAGTCGACGCAGGTGACATCGACCAGCAGGTCGAACCCCGACTCCTTCAGCCAGGCGAGGACGTCGAACGCGACCGCCGCCGGCACCACCACCCGCGTCTGGCCTCGAAAGACCGACGACTCGACGTCGCCGAACCGCGAGGCCAAGGCGGCGAGGACGTCATCGACGGAAGGCGGAGTGAAGGGCATGCAGATGTGGCGTAATGACGGGGATGAAGGAGGGATCAGTCGCGGGCGGCGACCGCGTCGGCGGCGGCCGCGAGTTCGCGTTGAAGGACGGGGTTGCGGGACGCATCGGCCGTGAGGATCGGCAGCTCGACGAGGGCACGCTTGCGGAGCTGGCGGCCCGCCGTGTCGAACTCACGGCCGGTGATCGTGCCCTCGCGCTGGATCTTGTCCTGGAGGTCGATGATCGCCTGGATCAGCTGTTCCGGCCGCGGCGGGCATCCCGGCACGTACATGTCGACCGGGATGAAGCGGTCGATGCCCTGCACGACGGCATAGGTGTCGAACACGCCGCCCGTGCTCGCACAGGCGCCCATCGAGATGCACCACTTGGGCTCGTGCATCTGCTGCCAGATCCGCTGCAGCACCGGAAGCATCTTCATCACGACGCGGCCGGCGACGATCATCAGATCGCACTGCCGCGGGCTGAAGCGGAACACCTCCGCGCCGAATCGGGCCAGGTCGTGCTTGCTCGCGCCGGTGGCCATGAGCTCGATGCCGCAGCAGGCCGTGGCGAACGGCATCGGCCAGAGGCTGTTCTTGCGGCACCAGTTGGCCAAGGCGTCGAGCCGGCTGACCACGACGTTCTCCGGCAGTTCGATACGGCCACCGGATCCGGAGGGCATCATCGCCATCGGAACACCCCCTTGCGCCAGTCGTAGGCGAATCCCACGATCACAAGCGCGATGAACAGCATCGCGCCGCCGAACACCAGCCCGCGAGACGAAACGAGCCCGGTGGTCACCCCGGCGTCGATCCCAGCCGCCGATCGGCTGGCCACCGCCCACGGATAGAGGAAGAGCAGTTCGACGTCGAACACGAGGAACGTGATCGCCACGAGATGGAACCGCACGTCGAACCGGCGGCGGGTGTCGTGGACCGGATCCATGCCGCTCTCGTACGGCATCTCCTTCACCGCACCATCCCGCCGCGGGCCGATCAGCCCGGCCGCGACGACCAGCCCCACCGACACGGCCGCCGCGATCGCGACGAACAGGAGCACCGGAAGGATGGCGTCCATGGAAGTCTCGGGGGCGGGCTCGACGGGGGGAGACTGCATATTTCGGCCGCGGGAACGGACTTCGTGAAATTCGTCACGAAGTCCGGCCCGAAAAAAGCCGGGGACGCATCCGCCCGCCGGCTCGGCCGCCAGTGTTATACCGAGCGGTGAGGGGCCCGACGAGTCGGGCGGGTTTTGCCCGACGGACGGGGCGGCCGCGTCAGGCGCAGCGGGCCAGATGGTCGCGGATCAGGCCAAGATCGTAGGGCGTCGAGCGGGCCAGGCCCACCATCACCCGCCCGAGGTCGAGGCCGTAGTGGTTCACGCGGAACAGGCCGACTTTCACGTAAGGAATCCCCGCCTCAAGCAGCCGCCACCAGACGAGTTCGCTCGGATTGTGGACCCGCCGGCTCTTTTTCACGAGCCGCCACGATCGTCGCGGTTCGAACACCGACACCTGCGGCAGAATCTCGCCGAGCCCCACGCGGGCAGCCGTTGACGCGTCGTACAGGCCGGCGATCCGGAGCCCGGCGCCAAGCACCTGCTGTGAGAGGCCGATCTCGTAGCGAGTCACGATTTCCCGCTTCGAGGCGACCGGTTCGACGCGCGACCAGAACGCGTCGAAGCAGTCGGACTCGAGCAGCCGGCGCCGCATCCCGAAGAACCACGACTGCACGTGCCGAGGCCGCTCCCGCCGTCCCTCCACAGGCTGATCCGAGACGACCATGCCCCACAGGTCGGCCGAGCGTGTGCGGGGATCGGCGAACGCGGGGGCGAGATCGAAGAGCGGGCCGTAGACGCTGTCGTTGACGCACACGATCTCGTCGAACGCGCCGCGGTCGAGCGTGGCGAGGCCGTCGCGCCAGGCGCCGAAGTCGTACCCGACGTTCGCCCGCGGGATGAACGTGTCGACGATCGCGGCGACGTCCGGCGGAAGCCGCCGGGCCATATTGGAGACGACGACCAGCCGGTCGGCGAAGCGTCGATACTCGACGAGCGCCTGCCGCACATGCGGATCGACGATCCCGTCGCGGTCGAAGTGGGCCAGCACGATCGCCCGGCGCACCACGGGCTTCGTCGCCGGTCGCCACGGCACGTTCGAAGGATCGTGCATGGGGTCGCCCAGCGGATGATCAAGCCGCGCGCCGCTGGCGGTGGTCGAGCCGGGTGTGGAGCACCGAGAGCCGGCGTGATGAGGCCAGGTCGAGCGTGTCGCCACCGACGAGGTCGAGGATCACCGGCACCGTCCGCAGGGTGTCGGCCGCGGCCGCCGCCGCGCCCGCCTCGAGCTGCCGCTCGGCGGTCCGCATCGCCGACGCCACATGCCAGCGGACGCTGGCCGCGAGGCTTCGGCTCCGCAGCGTTGGCGGCAGCGAGGCCGCGATGATGCGGATCGCGCGGGCCATGTCGGGCCAGACTTCGCCGGAGGCGGCGAGCCGCGTGGTCTCGTTGGCCACGTGCCGGCGGTAGGCGGCGAGCGGGCGGGGCTCGTACCACACGTCGTATCGCGCCGCGATCCGCACCCACATCTCCCAATCCAGCGCGTGACAGAGGTCGCCGCGATATCCGCCCAGGGTCTCGTAGGTGCTCCGGGCCACGATCGCCGACGGCGTCTGGATCCGCTGTCGCTCGGCGATGGTCGGCAGCCAGTTCGTGAGCACACCCGGCAGCCAGCGTTGCCGCGACGTCATCTTCACGAGCCGCTCGTCGGCATCGACGATCCGGCAGCGACAGAAGGCCATGCCGATGTCGGCGGCGTGTTCGAAGCCACGGGCGAGCTTCGCGTAGAAGCCGGGGTGGACGAAGTCGTCCTGATGGAGCAGATGCACCAGTTCGCCGCGGGCCAGCGTGATCGCGCGGTTCCAGTTGCCGCCGAGGCCGAGCCGGCGGTCGTTCGTGACGATCTCGATACGGCCCTCCGGATCGACGCTGCGCACGAGCCGATGCGCGACGCCCGGGGCCGAGGCGTCATCGACGATCGCGATCTGCATGTCGGCGGCGGGCAGCGCCTGGTCGAGCACGGACACGAGCGCCCGGCAGAGTTTCTCGTCGGGCTCGCAGGTGGGCACCATCACCGAGTAGCGAGGCCGGCATCCCGACGCCGCCAGCGGCGGAATCGCGGGCGGCTGCGCATGCATCGGGAGGATCACATCCATCGAGCGACTCGATCGCGCGGGGCGGGACGAACGGACGGGGACAGATACCATCCACCCGACCGGGGCGACAGGCCGCTCGCGTTCCCCTTCCGAGATGCGTGACCCGGCTGGAAGGCCAGGCGTTCGCCAGTTTCCCCAGACCGCCCGATGTGGCGCGCCGTGGCCGCTTCAGAAGTTTCCCACCGAGAACCCGACATAGGCCCCGAACGGGCCCACGCCAACGCTCATGCCGGAGCCATGCACGTCCGAGAACGGCGGCTTGCCGCCACCCTGCTGGCTCCGATAGGGCGAATAGGCCGCGCCCGACTGCATCTGGCTGGCCGCCGCCGTGGACGCCGCGGCGGTCTCCTTGCGAGCGGCGGCGGCGCGATCCACGAGCTGCTGCCGGCCTTCGTCGAAGGCCACCTGCTGACGCTGGAGGGAGGCCCGCTTCTGCTCGATCTTGGAGACCTCCTGCTGAAGCTGGGCCGACGTCATCTTCACGACGTCGGGCACGTCCTTGAGCACCTCGGCCCGCTTCTGGTCGCTCATCGCCGAGAGATACTGGCCGACCCATTGCCGGGCGTCCTTCGCCTCGGGTGTGTCGAGCACCTTGAACTTCGCGTCGAGGTCTTCGAGGAGGTACTCGAGTTCGAACGACGACATCTTCGCAACCCGCCGGTTGAAGTCGGCCTTGATGTTCCGCACCTGCTGCGGCGTGTAGATCTCCTGGCTCGAGAGCCACTCACCGAGCTCGAAGATCGCCCGCCGCCAGCGAGGGCTGTTCATGATCTCGGCCTTGCGGGCGAGGTCGCCGTCGTCGGCCTCGGGTGCGGAGTCGGGCTTTGCCGGGGTCGCCGGTGCGGGGGGCGTCCCGGCGGGCCGCTGTGCGTGGGCCATACCGAACGGCAGGGCGAGGGTCGCAACGCAAGCGACGCAGGCGACGCGGAGAAGGCGGGATCGTGTCGAAAGCATGGATTCGCCGGACCTCATCGGTCCGTACCTCCGGTCGGTTGCGGCCTTGGCGCACGAACGAGCGTCATGTTGATGTGCGGCGTGTGCTCCGCGCCCACGTGCGTGGGGATCGATCGCCAGGTGCAGCGGTCCTTGCCGTCATAGGTGTAGATGTTGAGCGACGACGTCTGCGTGCCATCGGGGAGCACGGCGGACGTGCGGGCCACCCACGAGCCGTCGTCGCGGCTCCAGGTCGCCTCGCCGTGGCCTCCGTCGGAACTGAAGACCCAGGAACGGATCGACCGCGAGAGCGGATCCCACCCGATGCGCTGGGTGATCTGGAGCGGCGGCGCGGCGTCGGCCGCGGCGCCGGGGGGCGTGATCGTCGTCTCGCGGAGCAGGAACGTCTTCGTGGGATTCCAGCGTGCCGAGACGCGGATCACCGGGGGATGCGCGGTGGCCGCCGGATCGGCCGCGTGCTCGTCGATCGCCACCCAGTCACCGACCATCCAGTCGAGATCGGCGAGCGTTCCCCGGCCGGAAGGGGCGTCGATACGAGCCTCGCGAACGGCGGCCAGTTTCCAGCGCCCCTCCCGCTTCACCCACGTCGCGGAGAACTGACCGTGAAGCGGCGCCACGCCGCCGGGGGGCACCACCTCGACCGTGCCGTCCTCGATGGCGACGTCGTCCGCGACGAACCGCACGCGCGTGTCGTGAATCCGGATCGCGGGTCGCGCGGAGTCCTTCGCGTCGGCGAGTGGCTCGAGCGCGACCACGGCATCGCGCCCCACGAGCACGCGTCCGGCGTCGTCCACGATGTCGCCGTCCTGCGTCCAGAGCGCCGCGAGCGCCTTCGCGTCGCCCCGTTCGAGCGCCTGCTTGTAGTCGCGCGATGCGTTGCGGATCGCCTGCTCGTCGTCGGCGCGAGCCGCGGTGGACGCCACCGGTTCGGGGGCCGCGTCGAGCCGCGAGGCCCCTGCGATGCCGAGGCAGACGGCCACGCTCGTGGCAAGAGAGCGGACGGTCCGCGGAAGGCGAAGCGGCATGTGGCACCGGTGAGCAGGCAAGGCGATGGCGGACGAGAGGCCCGCGCTTGACCTGGAAAGTCAAGGAGGCACGCGAATCGATTTTACCACGTCGCCCGAGCCCCGGGAAACCGGCGGCCGTCTCGTCTGGTAGGGTTCTCGTCATGAGCGAGCACGTCGCCCTCCTCGCCGATCTCGTCCGCCGCCCGAGCGTCAACCCGATGGGTCGTGACGTGTCGGGTCCCGAGTATCTGGAGGGGCGGGTCTCCGACTTTCTCGTGCAGCGATTCACGGCGGCGGGGCTGCGCTGGGTCCGACAGCCCGTCGCCCCCGGTCGCGACAACGTGCTCGTGCGGCTCGAGGCCACGGTGCCGGATGCACCGGTGATCCTCTGGGACGCGCATCAGGACACCGTGCCCGTCGAGAACATGACGGTCGAGCCGTTCGTGCCGGTGGTTCGCGACGGCCGCATGTTCGGCCGCGGGGCATGCGACGTGAAAGGGGGCATGGCGGCGATGGTGTGCGCGCTCGAGCGGCTCGCCGCTTCGGCCGGACCGCGACGGGCGACCGTCGTCTTCTCGGCGACGGTCAACGAGGAGTTTGGGTTCTCGGGGGCCAAGGCGCTGGCCCGGCTCTGGTCGGGCGACGCCACGGCGGCCGTGACGACCGACACCGCCGCGCGGCTTCTCGTCGGCCCCAGGCCGACGCTCGCCGTCGTGGCCGAACCCACCGGTCTCGATCTCGTCGTGCAGCACAAGGGGGCGATCCGTTGGCGGATCCGCGTGCCCGGCCGTGCCTGCCACAGCGCCTTCCCCGAGCAGGGCAGCAACGCCATCTACCCCGCGGGCCGCGTGATCCTCGCGATCGAATCGCTCGCCCGCGAGCTCCTCGCGCGTCATCCTGGCCATCCCTGCGGTCCGCCGACGCTCAACCTCGGGACGATCAAGGGAGGCGCGGGGGTGAATCTCGTGCCCGACCTCGTGGTCCTGGAGGTGGAGCGGAGGGTGCTCCCGGAGGAGTCGCCCCACGAGGCCCGCGCCGAGGTCATCGCGCGGATCGCGGCGGCGATCGGCGACGCGGTGGTCGCGCACGACGAGCCGTTTCTCGAAAGCGCCGGGCTGGCCGACGCCACCCGCGATCCGCACGCCTCGCCGTGGGTGGAGCGGCTGGCGACGGCGGCCCGTTCTGGCGGCGCGAAGGCCGCGCGCACCGCCGCGCGCTACGGCACGAACGCCAGCGTGTTCATGGCCGCGGGCCTGCCGAGCGTGGTTTTCGGCCCCGGCTCGATCACCCAGGCGCACACGGCCGACGAGTGGATCGACCTCGACGAGGTGGAGAGGGCGGCGGAGATCCTCGCGGCGCTCGTCGCCGGGTAGCGCTCGGCGGCGGTCGAACCCGATCGCGGCGGCTGGTACAACATCGCCGCCGTCCACCCCACCCACCGCAGGAGCGCGAGCATGGCAGGCAGGATCAAGGTCAAGGGCCCGGTCGTCGACCTCGACGGCGACGAGATGACGCGGATCATCTGGCAGTTCATCAAGGACAAGCTGATCCTGCCCTACCTCGACCTCGAGATCCGATACTACGACCTCTCGATCGAGAACCGCGACGCCACCGCCGACCAGGTGACGATCGACGCGGCCAACGCGATCAAGGAGTGCGGCGTGGGCGTGAAGTGCGCCACGATTACCCCGGACGAGGCCCGGGTGAAGGAGTTCAGCCTCAAGCAGATGTGGAAGAGCCCCAACGGCACGATCCGCAACATCTTGGGCGGCGTGATCTTCCGCGAACCGATCATCATCAAGAACATCCCGCGGCTCGTTCCCGGCTGGACGAAGCCGATCGTGGTGGGCCGCCACGCCTTCGGCGACCAGTACCGTGCCACCGACGTGAAGATCCCGGGGAAGGGCACGCTCACGCTCACCTTCACGCCGGCCGACGGCTCGAAGCCGATGGAGATGAAGGTGTTCGAGTTTCCGTCGCCGGGCGTGGCGATGGCGATGTACAACCTCGACGACTCGATCCGCGACTTCGCGCGGGCCAGCTTCCGGTACGGCCTGGCGCGAAACTTCCCCGTCTACCTCTCCACGAAGAACACGATCCTCAAGGCCTACGACGGCCGCTTCAAGGACATCTTCCAGGAGATCTTCGACGCCGAGTTCAAGGCGGAGTTCGCCGCCAAGGGCCTCACCTACGAGCACCGCCTCATCGACGACATGGTGGCCAGCGCCCTCAAGTGGGAGGGGGGCTATGTGTGGGCCTGCAAGAACTACGACGGCGACGTGCAGAGCGACATCGTGGCCCAGGGCTTCGGCTCGCTGGGACTCATGACGAGCGTGCTCATGACGCCCGACGGCAAGACGGTGGAGGCCGAGGCGGCCCACGGCACGGTCACGCGGCATTACCGCCAGCACCAACAGGGCAAGCCCACGAGCACCAACCCGATCGCCTCGATCTTCGCCTGGACCCGCGGCCTCGCGCACCGTGGCAAGCTCGACGGCACGCCGGAGGTGACCCGGTTCGCCGAGACGCTCGAGAAGGTCTGCATCCAGACGGTCGAGGAGGGCAAGATGACGAAGGACCTCGCGATTTTGGTCGGCCCGAATCAGCCGCACCTCACGACCGAGGAGTTCCTGGCGGCGATCGACGCCAACCTCGTGAAGGCGATGTCGGCCTGACGGCGTCGCGTCGAGGTGGCCGCGGCCCGGTCAGGCTGCGCCGAACGCCTTGAGCACTTCGAGCACGAGGATGATCCCCACGCCCATCAGGCTCTCGCCGGCGATCAGACCGCTCGACACGGGCACCGTGTAGGTCTCGGCGGCCTTGGGACGGAATCGGGCGAAGAGCCACGCGACGAGGGCGCCGGCGAACATCGCGAAGGAGTTGAAGGCCGGGATCACGCCCGCGATCCCGAGGCCGGTGGTCGACGGCAGCCACGGTCGCCAGGGCTTCGGCCCGAGCTCCTCGAGGAGCGTGAGCACGATGCCGATCGCCGCGCCGACGACGATCGCAGAGAGCGCGCCTTTCGGCAGCGCCTCGATCCCGCCGGCGAGCAGCTCGGCCACGCCCGCCCAGACCTTCGCCGATGGCGCCGGGAGCGACTCCGAGCCGAGTTTCGTCGGGTCGCGCTGGACCACGAAGAGATAGGCCGGCACCGACGCGATCGTCCCGGCGATCACGCCGAAGAGCTGCGAGATCGTCTGACTCCGCGGATTGCCCCCGAGGAGATAGCCGCTCTTGAGGTCGGTGAGGAGATCGGCCGCGTGTGAGGCGGCGCCCGACGTGATCGACGCGGTCATGAGGTTCGTCGTGATGTTGGAGGGGGCGACGACGCCATAGACGAGTTGCGTGATCTTGCCCATCGCGCCGATGGGGGTGATGTCGGTCTCCCCCGTGGCCCGCGCCGCGACGATGGAGAGGAAAAACGTCACGACCACCGCGAGGATGCCCATCCACCAGGTGATGCCGAAGAGCCAGTGGCCCAGAAGCACGCAGGCCGTGCCGGCGGCGAACGTGCCGAACAGGAACCAGCTCGACGGGACCTCGACCCGTTCGAGCGGGTCGATGTCGCCCTGCGTGGCTCCGCCGACGAGTTTGCCGAGGCCGCCGAAGGCCCGCAGCACGGTCCTCCACTTGAACGCGAAGGAGAGCAGTCCCGACGCCACCATCATCGCGGTCGATGGCCAGAGCACCCACGACACGATGCCGCGGTAGCCCGGCTGGGCGATGCCGCGCTCCACGAGGATCGGACCGATGACCCCGTAGAACACGATCGACCCCACGAGCATCGACGCCGCCACCCGCAGCCCCATGATCGCCCCGGCTGCGACCATGATGAGCGAGCCCTCGATGCCGATCGTGTACTTCGCGAGCAGGTCGCGGGCAACGCCGCCGGGGCCGAACGGGATCTCACTCGGGATGGCCCACGCCGCGATCGCCTTGATGCCGCCGACGAGGTCACGCCACAGCGCCACGACGGCCCCGAGGACCGCCGCGCCGAAGAGCGACCGGGCCTTGAGCACGGCATCGCCCCCCTCGCTGTGCATGCTGGTGAGCGTTTCGGCGGTGGCGATGCCCGACGGAAAGGGGAGCTGGTCGATGTTGATGAGCTGTCGCTTGAGCGGGATCGCCATGAACACGCCGAGCATCGACAGCGCGACGAGCCAGAGGCCGATCTCCCACCACTCGAGCAGGCGACCGGTCGTGAGGTAGAGCGCGGGGATCGCCGACACGAGGCCGGCGCTGCTCATGTAGCCCGCCGCGCTCGCGGCGCTGCTCATCGTGTAGTTCTCGAGCGTCGAGAAGGGCCGCCGGCGGTACGCGGGCACGATCTGTTCGAGGAACTTGAAGACGGCGTAGGCGATGATGCAGGCGGTGATCGTGACGCCGAGCCCCCAGCCGGTCTTGAGGCCGACGTAGAGGTTCGAGACCGACATCACGCCGCCGATCAGCATGCCCGTGACGACGGCCCGCGGCGTGAGCTGCACGGCGTTGTCGCCGGCGTAGACGTTGTCGAGCCACCAGCGGGCGGCCTCACGCTCGTCGGTGAACGGCGGGTGCTTGGTGGGCGGGGTGTGATGCATCGCGTCGGTTCCCGGGCGGCAGGTGGCGGCGTCAGGCTAACCGAGCCGGCGCCGGGCGACGATGCCGCCGGCGCGGCAGGGCTCCGGTCGGGTTCATCCGCGGCATGGCGATGGACGTTCGGGGGCTCGGGGTCACCCGTTCCACGTCGCCGGACGTTCGCTCCGGGCTCAGCCCTCCGCTCACTCGACGTTTGCGGCGCTCCGCCATCCTGGCTGCGCTTGCAAACGACGCCGGCTCTCATGGAACGGGTGACCCCTCGCGGATGCCGCAGGGTCGAGGCACGGGCCGCGTACCGACCTCGGACGGACGCGGGTCGCTTCGGCGCGCCCTTGGTCATTGGGCGCGCGGACTCCTGACGGAGTTGACGAAGGCCCCGCTCGGTGGCGCCGCGCACCCTCGCCGCAGAAGCGGCCACGGCCGCCCGGAGGTGCGGCCGTGGCGGGCGAGGGCAACCTCGGCTTGCCCTCCGCCCGCCCAAGCGAAAACGGACAGGATGTCCGTGTTTCGCGTGAACTCAGAACACGTCGAGGTTGAAGTGGTGGCCCTGATGGTAGAGCCGCGACTTCGGGTAGTAGTTCTGCCAGGCGCGGTTGTAGACCGGAACCCGCATCTCCTGCGGATAGCGGTAATACAGGTCGTTGGCCGACTGCATGTAGCCGTCCTGGTAGAAGTTCTGCGGATACCACACGTACGGATAGTGGTAGAGCCGGTTCCAGTCGTGGGCGTTGTACGAGTTGCCCCACTGGTAGCCGTAGGCCTGGGTGCCTGCCCCCACGGGCATCTGGGCGGCCGCATCGGTGGCGGCGATCGAGAGCATCGCCAGGGCGACGAGCGCCCCGGCGGCAAGGTGCCGAGTCATTGGATGGTCCCCCCTGAGAATCCAGCGTCAGGAGGAGTATCGGCCCCCGCTACGACCCGTCTTCACGGAAAATCCGTCAGGGTCGGCCGGCCGGGTGGGCCTGACAGCCGCGGAAAGCGGCTATCGGCGGGTGGGGGCGGCGTCGGGGAACAGGCCGTCGGCCAGTTCGCGGTCCCACTCGTCCATCAGCGGCCAGTGCGGGGCGCAGGTGCCGAAGTCGGCCAGTGTCAGGTAGCCCTGGAGCCGGGCGATCGTCGAGGCCAGCAACCGATCGTCCTTCTTGAAGATCGGACCGTGGCTCGGCAGGAGCCACTCGACGTCGCTGGCCTTGATCCGTTCGAGCGACCTGATGAACGACGGGATGTCGCTGCCGTGGTGGGCGTCGATCGCACCCACCGAGCCATCACGATAGATGTTGTCGCCCGAGAGGAGCAGGTTGCCCATGCGGAACGCGAGCTGGCTGTCGGTGTGGCCCGGCGTGAGCCAGACCTCGAGCGACCGGCCGCCGATCTCGATCGTGTCGCCATCGACGATCTGGCGGTCCACCTTCACCTTCGGCATCTCGAGGTGCACGTTCTGGGCGTCGATCTCGGCGAACGTCTTGATGCGGTCTCCACTCTCGAGCGACGGCACCGCCTTGGGATGCGCGAGCACGGGGGCCTTGAGGATCGTCCTGGCCTTGGCCAGCCCCTGGATGTGGTCCACGTCGGCGTGCGTCGCCACGAGCGCCCGGCACTGCGAGAGGGGAAAGTCCATCTGCCGCACGAGCTCGATGATCTCGTCGACCGTCTCCTCGTAGCCGATGTCGATCAGGGCCCAGTCGCGGTCGTCGTAGACGAGGTACACGTTGCAGCCGATGCGCCAGCCCGCCTGGTAGTTCATCTCGATCACGCCGGGAAACACGGGACGACGTTCGAGCATGGCGACGGGGTGGCCGGGAGGCGGATTTGCGGGGATATCCCGCGGACGACAGACTTGGATCGACGAGACGTTGCGGGCTGAGTGAGTGTAGGGTGGCGTCGAGGCAGCGGCAATCGAACGCCGGCGTCGCGGGCGGCGGACGTCGGCCGCGGGCACAGCGGAGTCAGGGCGTGCAGACCGATCCGGGGCAGGTCGCAGGCGCGGTGTCGTTCAGCGCATGGGCCGGCCGCGTCGCCGAGCTGTGCGGCCTCGTCGAGCGGCTCGAGCCGCTGGCCCGCGATCTCGGAGCGGCCGATCCCGTCACCGCCGACTGGCACGGCGCGCTCTTCGGCAAGCTTCGGCCGCAGGTGGCCCGCGAGCCACTGCTCGTGGCGGCCGTGTGCGGCGGCACGAACACCGGCAAGAGCGTGATCACCAACACGCTGGTGGGGGCCGAGATCAGCCGCTCGGTGCCGGAGGCGGCCCGCACGCTCCATCCCGTCGCCAGCCTGCCCGCCGGTGTCGCCGCGCGGACCGACCTTGCGGCGCTGTTCCCGGGGTTCCGTCCCGTGGCCTGGCGCGACGAGGACGACGCCCTCGATCCGACGGCCGCCGACGTGCTCGTGTGGCGCGAGGATCCCGGCGGACGGCAGCCGCCGCGGCTCGTGGTTCTCGACACTCCCGACATCGACGGCACGCTCCGCGAGAACTGGCACCGCGCGGAGATCGTCCGCAACGCCGCCGACGTGGTCGTGGCGGTGCTCACGCAGCAGAAGTACAACGACGCCGCGGTGCGCGACTTCTTCTCGGCCGCGGTGGCCGCCGGGAAGACCGTGATCGTCGTGTTCAACATGGTGGACTGGCCGCGGCAACGGGAGCGTCTCGCCGGCTGGCTCGGGACGTTCACGGCCGAGACCCGTGCGGCGCCGGCCGCGGTGTACGCCGCTCCCTACGACGCCGACGCCGCGGCCGAGGGCCGCGTCGCACTCGTGCCGCTCGAGGAGCTCACGGCCGACGGCCAGGCGATCGGCCTCGCCGAACGGCTCGCCACGGCCGACTTCGACCGCATCAAGCGGCGGTCGATGCAGGGGGCGCTGGCGGTGGTGCTCGAGCCCGGGCGCGGGCTTGCGGCGTGGCTCGACGGTCTCGACCGCGCGGCGGCCGGCTGGCGTGACGCCCAGCGCGTGCTCGAGCAGGAGGCGCGACTGCGGGTCGAGTTGCCCGCGTCGCCGCAGCACATCGTGTGGGACGAGATCTGGGCCTGGCTCGAGCCACGCCGCAGCACCGTCGACCTGTTCGTCAGCGGCGGCTACCGGATCCTCGGTCGCGGCGTGTCGTGGGCCGCGCGGCGACTGGGGCTCGCACGTCCTCCGGAGGAGCGGCAGGAGGACTTCGCCGCGCGGGAGCTCGAGGCGCTCAAGCAGGCGCTCGCCGATTTCGTGGACCGCCTCACCGCGGCGTGCGACCGCGATCCACGGCTGGCAACGCAACTCGGGCAGCGGCTCGTCGCCGCCAACCGTCCGGCGTGGTTCGCTGACCTCGAACGGCGTCATGCAGCGCTGCCCCTGGTGTCGGCCGACTACCGGGCGTTCGTCCGCGCCGAACTCGACCGCTTCGCCGACCAGAATCCCGGGATGGTGCAGGCGATCCTCACGGGGCTCACCGTCGGCTCGGTGGCCCGCCCCGTGATGACGCTCGCGCTCATCGGCGCCGGTGCCGCCGCCGTGCCCGCCGCGGCCGGCACCGCGGGCGGGCTCTCGGTGCTCGTGCACCACATCGTCGACGTCGGCGCCTCGGTCGCGGTGCCGCTGGCGGGCGAGGGTGCGGTGGCGGCGGCCTCGACCGGGATTCGTCCGCTCCTCGAGCGCTTGTTTGCCCGCTGGTCAGCCGAGCGAGGCAGGGTCCTCGCGGAGACGCTTCACGACGTGGTGCTTGGCGACGGGGTGGACACGATCGATCGGCTCGCCGCGGCAGGAGCGCGTCCCGAACTCACGCGTGCTCGTCATCTGCTCGCCGATCTGGAACGGGAGCAGGGCTGACATGGCCGACATCGTCGAACCAGCGATCGTGCCGGCGGGCGAGCCCGACTTCGCAGCCTTCGATCTGCTCCTCGAGGCGCTCGGCCGCTGGGTGGAGGCCGGTCCGGAATGGCCACCCGCACGGCGGGTGAAGGTCGAGTGGGAGGCAGTCGCGCCGCGGCTCGACCGCGCCCGCCGCGAGCTCTCGCGCGTGCTCGTCGTCGGCGTCATCGGCGGCACGGGGACGGGCAAGAGCACGCTCGTCAACGCGCTGGCGGGGCACGAGGTGACGGCTGCGGGCGACGTGGCCCGTCCGACGACCGTGCATCCGGTGGTGGTGGCGGCCCGCGATGTCGATCTCACGTGGCTGCCGCTCGAGGCGATGCAGGCAAGGCTCGTGCGGAGCGACTCGCCCGCCGTGGCCAACATCGTGCTCGTCGACTGTCCTGATCCCGACACCCAGGATCTCCAGGACCGCGTCGCGCCGTCGGCCGAAGACGCCGCACGTCCAGCGGCGTTCAATCGCAACCGCGACCTGCTGGAGGCGGTGCTGCCGGTGTGCGACGTGCTCCTGCTCGTCTCGACCGCGCAGAAGTACCGCTCGTGGGTCGTGACGCGGGAGGTGCTCGCCTTCGCGCCGGGCCGGCCGCTGCTCTTCGTGCAGACGCACGCCTCGCGCGATCCCGACATCCGCGACGACTGGCAACGCGAGCTCGAGTCGCAGGGCTTCGACGTGCCGCGGATCTTCCGCGTGGACGGCGTGGAGGCGGCGCGGCGCGGCGCTGCCGGACTCGAGCCCGAACCGGGCTTTCGGGACCTGCTTGCCGCGGTGGACGCCGAACTGGCCGGCCGCGCGGCCCGACGCGTCCGCCGCACCGGCGCGGTCGATCTCGCCGCATGGTTTACGCGCGTGGCGCGTGGCGAACTGGCCGCTGCGGCGAAGCCGGTCGCGGCGCTCGCGGCGGGTGTCGATGCGGAGCGACGGCGGCTCGAGGCGATCCTCGCAGGCGAGGTGGGGGAGAGGCTGCGGGCCAACCGTGCGGGCTGGCAGCGTTCGATCGCCGATGACGTCGTGGGCCATTGGCAGGGGGGCCCGTTCGCGGGGTTCCTTCATGTCATCGCCGCGCTGTCGTCGGTGTGGCACCGGGCTCGTCCACGAGGCGGCCTGATCGGCCGGCTGCTCGCGGGCCAGCCCGCAGCGACCGTGGTGGCGGGCGACAACTGGCAGGCGGTCGAGGAACTCGGCCTGGCGACGGGCGAAGTGGAACAGTCGCGGAGCGTGCTCTCCGGGCTCGCCGCGCAGGCCGGCATCGGCCCGCCGCTCGTGGGTCGCGCACGGCTCGACGCCGCGCAGGTGCCGGCGGCGACCGCTGCCGTCCTCGAGCGCGCGGGGCACTGGCTCACGAGCGGCCTCGATCGGCTCGCGACGGCGCGACGGGCGCGGATCGGTCGGCCGGCCATCCATTGGGTGTTCGAGGCCCTGTTCACGGGGCTGATCGTGGCGGTGCTGTTGCGGGCCGGCTGGAACTTCTTCCACGGCCATCTCTGGGAAGGAAAGCCCGTGTCGGGGATGGGCTTCGTCGAGGAGGCGATCGTGTGGGTCGTGCTCTGGGGGCTC
>Ga0233425_10003197_pt1 | contig 30406 bp, 15 predicted proteins | sample Watercolumn_Towu_2_FD_181712 | JGI IMG/M metagenome (GOLD analysis project Ga0233425, IMG submission 181712) | Freshwater microbial communities from Lake Towuti, South Sulawesi, Indonesia - Watercolumn_Towuti2014_140_MG | ecosystem: Environmental > Aquatic > Freshwater > Lake | place...
TACGCGGCACCCAGGATGCTGAAAATTGGTACGATGTAAGCGGAGACGATGCTTGCTGCACCACATATCCGGGGTACGGTGCCCACATCGTCCTCCTGGCTGCGTGTGCCCCCGTTAATTCTGGGGTAGGGGGAGTTGTATGAATCAAGCGTGTTCACGCCTCAGTATTTTCGGAGCAGAGACGCAGAGGTTGAAGACCGGGCAAGTATGGCAAGTGGTTTCGCAACGACTACAAGTGGACCGAATCTGACAGGCTGTGAATTCCGGCCTCTTGTGTCTTCCTCGGTGTTCTCTGTGGCTCTGTGGTAGCTCTTACGGTTTCGTGCATTATCCGGGATGAACCGTCCAGATTCGGAAGCGGCATCTGTTCGCACGCCGCAGTCCACTGCAGTCGACAACGGACGGCAGTGTCCCACTTGGGACGTCGCTTTCGACCCGCACGTGGGCTTGTGGGCCACCGCTCCTGCCGGGCTGAATCGCTCGGGATACTTGCGCCGGCAGGTTTTGCGGACCTAAGTGACTTTTCCGGCTGTGCGGATTGTGCTAAGTTATGGGCGATGGCTGGTCCGATATACCTTACGATCCGAGACCTGGCGCCGTAGCCAAGTGGCTAAGGCAGCGGATTGCAAATCCGCCATGCGTGGGTTCGACTCCCACCGGCGCCTCTTACGGAATAAGGGTTTGCGACGATTCGCAAGCCCTTTCTTTTTTGGTGGCACCCAAAGAGGCACCCATGCCGAACCCCCCCGGGAAACCGCCATCTACTCCCGGCAGTGCCTCTGTCGAGAGAGGTAAAGCCCTTGAACTGGCCGTTCTCGAAATAGAGCGGTGCATACTGAAACAGTCGCCGGGGATGGACGGTGCAACGTTTGTGATCGAGCCGAATCGCACTGTCACCGAAAACGGCGTTCGACACGAGATCGACGTTTTCGTGGAAGTGGCGATGGCTAATGGATACAAGGCTGTTTTCATCTTCGAGTGCAAAAACCGCCAGGTCGCCGTCAGCAAGAACGACGTAATCGTCTTTTCCGAGAAGATTAGGGCAGTCAGTGCGGCAACCGGCTTCTTTGTGGCGAAACGATTTGGCAATCCGGCCCGTGCTCAAGCAGAACAGGATCAGCGGATTACCCTCCTGGAGGTAACGGAAACGTCGCATCCGAACATCCAAGTACTTCCGCATTTCCATTACCAGTTTCGGAAAGACGTCAAGAGTGCTGTCCGTCTCATCAGGCGCGGCGCTCCGGAGGATGCGCCTGTCAATCCACTCGATGCCCAGAAAACGTGCCAGGTGTACGGCAAAGAAATCATCCTTGGCGAGTTTGCCCAACGACTTGTCACTCAGGCAATGGAGAGCCGTGAACGGGATTGGAACACAACTTTCTTGCACGGATCGTATGAACGCACGGCAGAACTGACGGAGCGTTTCGATTCGGGGCAGTTGATTGTCGACGACGTGGACATCGGCTGCATCGAGATCCAGACAGCGTATACGGCGATTGTCTCCCAGCCTCGTATCGTCAGCTATTTTGACGTCAAGACCCGCGGCCGTGCCGTGACTATCGACTTCCCTCTAGTTCCGGCTGAGGGCGCTATTGGACTATTTCTCGCTGCTCCTCACGCAATGGAGTCGGCTTCCGAAACTGATCTGCCGCCTGCCACAGAATAGCCGCTGTTGCTTGGACGCTGCGGCCCACGTAGTACCGCATGGTCGTCTCGATGCTCTCGTGCCGCATCAGTTCCTTGAGAATCTGCGGCATGACGAGGAAGTACTGCGGGGTTCCCATCGGCCCCAATAACTGCTTGTTCCGCCGCCCACGGTCCAGGGCCAGGCCCGGCCGTCATTGCCATAGTGCAACAGGTTGCTATAGTGGCGAACAGGGGCTGCCCGATGTGGTGCGTTCTTTGGAATGGCAATGTCGCGCACATTGAAGAGCACGGACTGACCGTCGAGGACGTGGAATACGTCTTGGCCCGACCCCAGCGCCCGGCGCGCGGCGCTGCCACGGGCCTGCCTTGCGTCTTTGGCCGCACTTCAGACGGCCGCTACATCATCGTGGTCTATGAGCAGATCGATGCCGACACCATCTACCCGGTGACGGCCTACGAAGTGCCGGAACCCCGAGGGACATGACAAATGGCTGACAAGATCCGCAGAGCGACCCGTTCGCTGACGGCAACCGAGGCGGCACGCTACGACAAGCTCCGCCGCAAGCTCAAACGCGAGTTTCCGCCGGCGGCCGGGGCCGCGCCCGCGCCGTCTCCGCCCGGGCTGCCGGCCCGGATTCGCGCCGCGCGCGAGGCCCGCGGTTTGACGTGGTACGCCGTCGCCAAGCTGGCCGGCATCCCCAATTCGGCCACGGTGCGGGACATCGAATACGGCCGCGATACCAAGGTTTCGAATTTGGAAGCCGTGGCCCGCGCGCTGGGCCTGCAACTGGAGTTGGTGCCCGCGCGGTAACGGCGCGGGGGCTGTTTCCGTGGAAACGCGGTCGGAGGTGGGGGCACGATCTGGGCTACTGACTACTCCAGGGGAACAGCCGCAGCCACCAGCCCAACAGAATGATGGACAGCGAGAACAGCACGAAGAGCAGGAAGCAGATATTGAACACGAACACGCCGCACAGCCCGGCGAGATCCAGGCAGGTCCGCCGGCAATGCGACCGGATCCGCGCCACCTGGGATGACGAGGAGCACGAATGTCGCCGACGCGCCATTGACCGCGACGAGTTGCGACGGTCTCGTCGGCACGCCAATCTGGTCCCGCTCGCGACCTGGCTGGGTTGTGAGTGAGTGGAAGTCAACGGTTCACTTCCCACCGGCTGGGTTTCACCACAGCGCATAACGGTAAACTACCGTTTTGCGCATCCGGACTTCTCGAAATTACCGTCAATTCCCGCATATTCGTGAATATGCTTACGTACTACGTTTTGGGTGGTAGAATGTGCGAAATCCTCGGGAAATAGCCACGAAACGGGGCTCTTTGGATCCAAGCTGCAAATCCGCCATGCGTGGGTTCGACTCCCACCGGCGCCTCTGAATAAGACGCGAGCCCGGAGCCTTCTGGTGATGAGGACTTCGGGCTATTTGATTGCGCGCAGCGCGTGGAATCCTCCCCGGTGCGCAATACGCACGATGGCACTCGAGCCCCCCTGGCAACGGGGAATCTTCAGACCGTCCGTGCACAAGGTCTTTGCTACGGTTCGGTTTCCGCCATGCCGTCCACACCGTTCGCCTCGCGATCTGCGACCTATTCTTTAAAATCGTGGGCGCTCACGGGCCGGTGAAGAGACGGGGATCGGCCCATGTTTTCACAGCGGGTATGGTCCGGTCCAAACAGGACCAAGCACGAGCCGCAACGCGGCAATGGCGCGGCGGTAGCGAGTTCAGCTATGTTGAAGAACCGGTTTGAGCGAAGCCCGGTCAGGTTTCACGGCTTCAGTCTGCTGGAACTGATCGCCGTCCTGACCATTATCGGCGTGTTAGCCGTCGTGATCATTCCGCGCCTCGGAGAGGAGTCAAGCGACTCCCAGCGACAGGCTTGCCGTCAGCGGCTCGCGGAACTTCATTCGGCGATTCAGAACTACTACTACGATCGCAGCTTTTTCCCGCAGACGATGACGGAACTCTATCCGCGATACCACGCCGATCCGCGCCCGGTCTGTCCGGTCTTCAATGAGGCGTATGTACTCGACGTGGCCACAGGTCGAATCCAAGGACACGACCACCCGTAGTCCGGTTCGAACCGCCACCTCCTTCGCGGCAACCACGTTGCCGGTGGCCGCGCGTCCGGTGTCAGGACCCAAAGAAATGGTGGCCGCAAACGCAGTACTTCTTGCGTACGTGTGATTCCGCTTTGCAGCGCGGACACTGCTTCATATTCCAGGCCTTTGTTCCCGATCCGCTGGCCTTCGCTTTCCGCGCGGCGGCGAGCCTCTCTTCCTTGAGCCGCTGCTTGCGCCCGGCGTCAGCTTGTTCCATCGCGCACTGCGGATGGGTGCCACTGCGCGAGTAGGAGGCCTTTCCACAGACGGGACAGTTCGTGGGACCACGAATCGTCACTACAGGCAGCAGGGAATGCGTCACGGCCAATCTCCTCCGAGGATGTATCTGATCCCACGGTCGTTGCTGGTTACGCACGCGACGGCGAGGTCATTGCTCGTTGCACGCTGGGTGTACGGCGGCCACCAGATCGCGTTCCTTCATTTGGCGAGATTCTCGATCAGTTGCACTTCGGGCATGGCGGCCAGCATCTTGCCCAAGGACTGCCAGGATGTCCGAAAGGCGAACACGACCTGGAATGAACAGCAATTTGAGTTTGCCTCTTCCAGGAGCGGCTGGCTGGTCTTGAAAACGAATGACTGGCTGAGCCGCCCCAGGAGCCACTCGGCGTTCTTGATTCCATCAACGCGCACACGGCAGGTCGAAACGGCGGGTTGGAGCCACACGCGGAAAGCTTGCACGGAATGCACCTCCGGGGGGTAAGTGCCCCGACCGCCAGCGCTATTGCCGACGAGGCTCGGGCTGTTTTCTGTCGCGTCACACATCTGTCTGCGCAGCGATGAGCCGCGGTCCTCGGGCCGGCCGCAGCCCGCAGCCGGGGGCCGACTCCGACCGCGGAACTCAACCTCGCCGGACCCGCGCGACCTGGCGTGGCGCGCGGGATTTCAATCGGTCCGCACGTTCCTTGACGGGACAGTACGGCATGCCTTCGTCCAAGCAGTACCGTTCCGCGCGCAGGAACCACAGTGACAACCCGCCCGTGTTGTGGAACACGCCCCGCGTGGTCGCATTCCTGGCGTTGAGGTTTGCCCGGACCCCCAGGCATCCCTTTCTGCCAGTCTTGCGCCAACCGCGCTGTTCCATGATGATACGTACGATCACGCCGACGGCTTGCCGCAAACGATTGGCTTGGCGCGGATGTTGCGTGGAAAAGTACGCCTGCACGGAGGCGAGAAGTTCAAACTCCCGAACGACTCCCGCCAGGGCAGGCCGATCGTGATGAATCTCGGATTCCTCCATTCGCCGCTGCCGTCCGGCATCGCTGAAGAAGTCCCATACCTCGTCCATGACCTGCCCGGCGTGATCCAGGACGTCCGCAAACGTCCGGCCCTGCCGATCGTCCAGAAACTTCTCTCGAGTCAGTCGGACCACCGCTGGCATAGCGCCCTTGTGACCTCCATCGAAACAGGCGGAGCGGTGCGTCCCGACGCCCTTCGCTGCCGCTCACCGCACAGCATGCACATTATGCAAATGCAAAGTTCACACCAGCAAATATTGTATCTGCAAATGAGTTCAAACGTAATCCGGCTGGGGCCTGCCCTGCCGGGACATTCTCGCCGGTGCGCGGGCGATCCGAGACCGCGAAGAACGCGGCACGAGCGGGCGATGAGCTGCTCCCGCCGCCAGCTGCTGCCTGCTCCTCTGGCGCCGGCCTGACGCCACGGCGGGCTCGTCTGGCGGGCGTGCAGTCCGCGGATTTTCAGAGTGCACGAGAGCGTCGCCGGCCGGGCACGCGGCGACGATGCACCGGACGGCGGCGCGCGGTGCGGTGTGCACAAGCGGTACCGGAGCGAGTGCGGCCGGCAGCCCCGGGGATCCCGGACGCTTCAGATTCGGTACGCGTCACGCGGTGGGGGGATTCCCGGTAGGGAGCCGGCGGCGGAGCACCGCGTGCAACGGCCAACTCCGCTCCCTGAGGTATTTGCTGGCGAATCAGCGTCTGAATGGCTCGCAAGTGTGCTTGCTCCGCTTGGTCGCACAATGAAATCGCGATTCCAGCAGCGCCCGCGCGCGCCGTGCGTCCGATGCGATGGACATAGGTTTCGGGTTCCTCGGGCAGCTCATAGTTCACCACGTGAGATACGCCGGTGACGTCGATGCCGCGGGCCGCCAGGTCCGTGGCAACGAGGACCGGCGGATTGTGGGATTTGAATTCGGCGAGTATCCGCTGGCGCGTCGCTTGGGTCTTGTCGCCGTGCATGGCGGCGGCGCGAATCCCCGACCGGTTCAGCTGAACGGCGACGCGATCCGCGCCGCGTTTCGTGCGCGTGAAAACGAGTGCGCGCGCCACACCGGGAATCGACAGCAGACGCGTGAGAAACCGCAGCTTGTCCGCCTTGGTGACGAAATACACCGACTGGTCAATGCTCGGACGCGTGGTTCGCGATGCAGTGATGGAAATCCGCACCGGGTCATGCAGGATCGTGCGGGCTAGATGTTCAATTGGCGGCGGCATCGTGGCCGAGAACAGGGCTGTCTGCCGCTCGGCTGGCAGCCGGGAAATCACTCGCCGCACGTCCGGCAAGAAGCCCATGTCCAGCATCCGATCGGCTTCATCAAGCACCAGCGTCTCGACGGCTCCCAGTTTGACCCAACCCTGTTCCATCAAGTCGATGAGCCGGCCCGGGGTGGCTACGAGAACGTCCAGTCCGCCTTGCAGTGCCTTGACTTGCGGTCCTGACGCGACGCCGCCATACACGGCGGCCATGCGCAGCGGCGTGAAACAGCCATAAGCACGAAAGCTGCCCTCGATCTGCGCCGCCAGTTCCCGCGTGGGAGAAAGCACCAGGGCACGAATGCCGCCGGTGCCGGACCGCGGCCGCGATCCGGCTGTCGCCAACAAGAGGTGCAGAATCGGAAGCGCGAATGCCGCCGTCTTGCCGGTGCCTGTCTGGGCACAAGCGAGTATGTCCCGCCGTGCCAGCATCGGCGGAATGGTGCGCAACTGCACGGGTGTGGGTGCGGTGTACCCGCGACGTTGGATGGCGCGCAGAATCTGCGCGGAGAGTTCAAATGTGGTGAAAGGCATTAATGGTCCTGTAGTGAAAGCCTAGGACCTGATGGATGAATGCGAGCCGCATTCTGAAGGGCCACGGGACCTAGCATCAATCCAATGGCCGATATGGCGAGAGGATCAAACCGCCACAAGTATAGCTTCCTTCCCGCCGGCGTCCAGGGCTACATCCGACCGCCGGTCTCAACTCCTCCGGTTTGGACCGCCTGCGTGCCGATTCGTCGGCCTGCGAGCACATTCCTCGACACCCGTGCTCCCAAGTCCCTAGTCACAGGGTCTACACCGCCCTAAAATCAACACCCGGTTCTCATGGAGCCCGGCATCTGCTCGACATGTGGCGCGCTTGGGCGTCACTGTCTCTCCGTGGCGTGTTGTCGCAACCGCAGGTTTCTGGATCGACACTTCGGCTCCGCCGTCTGATGCAGGCCGTGATGCGCCCGGGTAGAAAACCAGCTCTCTTCGTGGGGAGGTAGCTCCGATATGTCTGAATACCTCGACTTGCGGCGAGCTGGCAAGAGGACGCGAAAACCGCGGATGCCAAACGGTCTGTCTGCCCAAGCCTCGGACACGACGGATGACGGCGGGGAAGTGCCGAGCCGCACGGTCTCGTCCCCGAATGTACGCGTCGGGCGCACGCACGTCGGCAAAGGCGTGTTTGCCCGGAGGAGATACCAGGCCGACACCATCATCGGCGAAATCGAGGGAGACGTAATTCACGACGCCGAATACGGGTCGGAGTATTGCCTGGACATCGGCGACGGTTCCATTCTGGAACCCGCGGCACCCTTTCGTTACGTCAATCACAGCTGCCAACCCAACTGCGAATTCGATTACTTCGACCTGAAGACGTCAGAATCCTCCGCGATTTGCCGGCGAGTGTTCTTGATTTCGCTGGTTAAAATCGAGCCCGGGACTCAATTGACCATTGACTACAATTGGCCCGCCAGCGCCGCCATACCGTGCCGTTGCCACGCGGAATGCTGCCGAGGCTGGATCGTCCGCGCGGAGCAGCTTTCCATCGCCCGGGCCAACGCGCGGTTGCGCGCTCAGACGGCCTGGCCCGGTTGATCCCCCTCAGGCGGGAACTGACCGCCAATGCCGGGCGTTGGCTGGAACCAGCGAGACTGACTTGAGCAGCGATATTCGCACCCGAGCCGCCGAGCCCGACGGCAGGTGACGATCCCCGTGGGCGAGTCACGCCTGATCGACGAGCAGCGACCCGACCGAACCATGCCGGCAATTCCTGGCGATATGCCCCCTTGCGTAATTTCCGATATTTCGTCACAACTCGTTGGTGGTAGCATCATGCGACAGTTTCAGACCGCTGTGGGCCTGACTCGGATTGCGTGAGATTCTATTCAGGGAGGCCCAAAGAGTGGCTAAGAAACTGTATGTCGGGAACCTGTCGTATAGCACCAAGGACAGTGACCTGCGGACGATGTTTGAGGAGTTCGGAGTCGTCGAGTCGGCCCAAGTGATCATGGACCGGGATTCGGGTCGCTCCAAGGGATTCGCCTTCGTGGAAATGGCGAACGCTCAAGAGGCTCAGGCGGCCATCAACGCTTTGAACGGCAAGGAAGTCGACGGTCGGGCGCTCACCGTCAACGAAGCACGGCCGCGTGAAGATCGCGGTGGTCGGTCGGGCGGCGGCGGTCGCGGAGGTTACGGCGGCGGTCGGCGATATTAAACGCGGCCGCGAGCGACCCACCGGCGCAAAAACGACCCCGACACAGTCCCACGGGCTAAAGCGCTGCTCCATGCGCAACGCCCTGCCGTTCGAAGCAGACGAGGCGTCCGCGCCCTATTCGGCCGTCGTGCGTTGGAATCCGTGCGGAAATCGGTGTGCGAATTCTCAGGCCGGATTGCTCATCCTTGCGGATTGGCAATCCGGCCTGTATCAAATCGTGTGGTTTGCTTCTGCGCGGTCGCCAGGCAGTGCGATTCTGCACGGGTTGATCGGATCGATGCCCACGGTCCAGGCCCTGCCATCCCGCGTAAGCGCTGACGGCCATCCACCAGGACCGGACCTGCGTTGACTCGCGTCGGCACGCTGACGCGTGAACACGTGCCTACCTGGACATCAGGCCGTTACAGAATCTGAACCGGCGATGGCAGCCGCGCGCAGCCCAAGCGATGCCGACGATCGCTCGCTGCCTCCTCATCTTTCTCCTCGTGGCTGCTCCCGTGCCGCACCGCATCCGCACCTGACCAACCGTGACATCGCATCGTTGGAGCCGGCCAGTTCGTACCTCCGTGCTGGGTGGCTCCTGCCGTGCGCCCCGCAGCAGCGGCTCCTGTTCTTCGTCAACGCGATGGCCGAGACAAGCTGCTGCCAAACGCAGTCCTCGCGACGGGCTTCGTCGGCCTTCCCGATTGCCCGAGTGACAACCTCACGTGTGCGAAAAATGCAGGTGGGCGATTGACTTTTGAAAGTCGAATAGGTTACCATAACCCCCCAGATTGCCAGGTCGGCAGTTCTTGTCTTCTTTCAGTGCGTGGTTTGTTCCTGCATCGTTCGCATAATCGCTTCGAACTGAACTTGTGGGACGGTCGCGTGGGTGTCTTGGGAGCTTCTGCCGCCAGTCTTGCTGGTGCAGTCTGGGGTCGCCTTACTAAGAAGGGCCAAAGCCGTGTTTATCCGCAACTTCTCTTTCGGTCGTCAAGCAACGGGTCGTCGGAACAAGCGGAATCGGAGTCGCGAGCAAGACCGCAATGATCGGCGGGCCACCATGCGCCGTTACCCAAAACGGACGGCACGAGTCGAGACGCTGGAGTTGCGACAAATGCTGGCGGCGAATCGCTTGATCGTGCAGTTTGACGACGTCATGTCGCGGGACGCCATCAATCGATGGGCGGCAGAACAGCAGGCCACCGTTGTCCAGGCGTTGGACAGCGTGTTCAACGGAGCCATCGTCGATGTGGATACATCGTTGGGGCAGCCGTCCGCTCTGGTAGCCCAGTGGGCAAAGTCAGCCGCGGTTCTGCACGCGGAAGCGGACACGGTGGGCAATTACCTGGCCACGACTCCCAATGATCCCCTATTCGGCTCGCTCTGGGGATTGAACAACACGGGACAGACTGTCAACGGTGACCCCGGCACGAGTGATGCGGATATCGATGCACCAGAAGCGTGGGACTTCCACACTGGCTCGTCCGACTACGTGATTGCGGTTGTGGATTCTGGCACGGACTACAACCACCCCGACCTGGCCGGCAATATGTGGGTCAACCCGGGGGAGACCGCCAGCAATGGTATCGACGACGACGGAAATGGCTACGTTGATGATATCTATGGTATCAATCCCGGCAGCGGCACGTCGGACCCGATGGACACGCTGGGCCACGGAACCCACGTATCGGGAACCGTGGCGGCGGTCGGGGACAATGGCATTGGTGTCGCCGGAGTTAACTGGACCGGAAGGATCATGTCCCTGGCGATCGGCACGGCGGCCCCATCCACGGCGGCCGCCATCACGGCGCTGAACTACATGGTTGACATGAAGCAGAACTACGGCGTGAACATCGTCGCCAGTAACCACAGCTATGCAGTAGGATCGAGTCCCGCATTCCAGACCGCCATTCAGGCAAGCATCAACGCCGGGATCGTTTTTGTGGCCTCCGCCGGTAATGGAGGCGCTGATAGTATCGGCGACGATAACGACGTAACGCCGCAGTACCCGGCGAGCTATTCCGACGCGGGCATCATCGCCGTCGCGGCCACAGACAACGATGATGTTCGTGCCGGCTTTTCCAACTTCGGCGCGACGTCCGTCGACCTGGGCGCTCCCGGCGTGAACATCCGGAGCACCATGCTGACGGCTGGGCCGTTGTCCGACCCAAGCGGTTACGGTTACCTCAACGGCACATCCATGGCTGCGCCGCACGTGACTGGCGCCGCTGCGTTCCTGGCCTCGTACAATCCGGGGGCGACCGTCGCGCAGATCAAGTCGGCCATCTTGAATACCGTCGACCCGGTTGCTTCTTTGGCGGGGATCACGGTGACGGGTGGACGCTTGAACTTGTGGGGTGCTCTGCAGGATATCGCCGCCAACCAGATTATCACCGCCAATGAGCCAGCAGGGGATGGCATGGACACCGGCGGCGGAGACCTGGATACGTTCCGTCTGGTGCGCAACGGCGGAAACGTAGAAGTCTGGATTGACGGCGTCTATTCCCGCAGCTTCGCGCTGGCGTTGACCTCGACGATCACCGTCAACGGTTCGTCCGATGACGACACGCTGACGATCGACCAGGGCGGCGGTCTGATTTCCGTCCCCATCTTTTTCAACGGCGGCATGGGCGCGGGCGACACGCTGACCCACACGGGCGATCCCGGCGTGCCGATGACGGGCGTATATACGACGGGAGCCCCGGACGCAACCGGCAATTCCGGCACACTCGCGTACACGGGCGGACCGACGATCACGTTTACCGGTCTCGAACCCGTGGTTGACCTCGTGCCCGCCGCCTCGCTGACCGTCAACGACGCGATCGGCGCCAATGTCATCAACATCGTCGATGGTGCCGGCGACACGTACGAGGTGAACTTTGGCGGTGCGGCGGAACTGTTTCAGTTCCGCAACAAGACCGCGCTGGTCGTCAATGCCCTCGGCGGCAACGACGTGATCACGCATAACGTCGGCGCTCGGGCGGTTCCCGATGCGCTGCAGACTATCACAATCAACGGTGACGCGGGTGCGGACAACATCTCCCTGTTGCGCTCGACAATCGGCGCGTCGCTGACCGGCGTCTTCGTCAACGGCGGTGCCGACGGCGACACGATCTACCTGCAGCCGAGCACTGGCTTTACCGACACGATCGTTCCCGACCCCGTTACGGCTTCCGGCGACGGCGGCGTGGATTTACTGCGTGTCGATGACCAGCTCAATTCATTTAACGACACGTGGACCGTGACGGGGAGCCTCATGTCTCGCGCGTTCTTCGGCGGCGTAACATACACCGCGTTCGAAAACGTCGAGTTGCTCGCGCAGAATACGCTCGGCGCCGTGGTGAATGTGCAGAGCACGTCCACCAACACACTCGTCAATACGGGGGGCGGCGGTGACACCGTGAACATTGCGTTCGCGTCCGGCAACCTGGCCGCCATTGCCGGCAACTTGAACATCGTCACGGGCGCCGGTGCGGACGCGATATTCGCGTGGGACAATCTGAACGCCGTGGCAACGACCTACACCGTCAACGCGTCGTCAATCGCCGGAGGCAACCCCGGTACCATCACGTATGACGCGGCAACCGAAACCGTGACACTGAATGCCAGTTCAGACGCGGACAATATCACGGTGACACCCAGCGCAACCACCGTGATGACCATCAACGGTAACGCGCCCGGCACGGCGCCGGGAGACGATTTGATCTACAACGGTCCCTCTCCGGCCACGAAGGCGATCACGGGCGCGAACTCCGGAACGATCACCGCAGCTGGTGTTCAGCCTGTCAATTACACGAGCATCGAACAACTCTCGACCACGGGCGGTCTGTTCAACGACGTCATCGACTTGACCACGATTCCCGGCGGCCAGGACGGTAGTCCGAATGAAGTCATCCTGCGCTTGGATGCCACCGGCACGTTACTCGAGATTCTGTTCGACGGAGATACCACCGGCGGGCCAGCCGCCGCGGTCGTTTCCACGCAGGTACTGGCCAACATCAATGCGGTCGTAGTACAAGGCGGCACGGACGACGATACGCTGGCCATACAAGAAACGCTGAGCGGCCTGCCGGTCTTCGGTGGCACCGCGACGGGTTCACATTCCAACGGGGCGTTCGCGGCGAGTGCCCTGGCACCGGGCAATATCGGGCTGCACTTCGACGGCGGCTCCGGAGCCAACAACGAACTGCACGTGCACCTGCTGACTGCGGTCGATGTCGCCTATTTCTCGGACACGGCGGATACCGCGAACAGCGGCGTCGTCAACCTCTCCGGCACGCTGACGATGTCCTTCGAATCGCTGACGCCCGTGGTCTTTGTGGGAGCAGGAGGCGCTTTGCTCGTCGATGCCAGCGCCAATGCGGGGCTCACCCTGATGACCGTGGCCGACGACCCGGCGGACGTTGCCGGCGCGGGCGGCAACCAGGTGACGGGCAACAACTTCTTCGAAACAGCTTTCTTTGCGGGCTTCGGCAGCGTCACCGCGCGCAGCGGTCCCGGCGCCGAAACGTTGACCCTTGTCGGCCTGGACCCGGCCAGCACCGAAACGCAGATAACGCTCGACGGCGATGACATTCTCAACGCCGATGTCGCCCCGGACATCCTCAACGTCCAGTCGCTCCCCGCCAGTGTCACGGCTACGCTGCTCGGCGGCCAAGGAGGTGATCTCTTCCTGCTGGATTCCAATGGCGCGGCTGTGAACGGTACGGCCGACAACATTCTCGGACCCGTCATCGTCTCGCCAGTGGCTGACGAGGCGAGTCCCGCCGATACGCTGACCATTACCGATACCGATGATCCCACCAGTGACACGATCGTGCTGACCGCGACGACCATCGAGGGTATCACGGGTCATGCCGCCGCGCCTGACGTGACCTACAACGGGCAATTGATCGAGTCGGTCGTCATGTTCACAAGCAACGCCGCAGGATTGGGCGACACCGTGAACGTCCAGTCCACGCAACTGGGGAGTACCTACGATCTCCGCACCCAGGCGGGCGACGATTTGGTCTTTGTCTCGAGCGATGCGCCGACAGGCCTGGGAGTGCTCGACAACATCGATGGGGAATTGAACCTGACCACGGGCAGTGGGATCGACCGCCTGACCGTCTCCGACTTCGGTGGAGCCGGCGGAGATACGTACGGCTTGACTCTGGTGGGTACCGCCACCGAACTCACGTTCAATGATGGTGCGGCAGCGGTGGATATTCGTTACGATGCCACCGGCGCGCCAGGGCAACTCGAGGCATTCACTCTCATCGGCAGTGATGCACTGGCAGCCGCGAACGTCTACAACATCAATCACACCACGGCCACGGTGGGCACGGTAATCAGTGATGGTGACGCAGCCAATCCCGGCGTCGGCAACGATGGTGTTTTCAACATCGTCGGAACCAACCTTGGTGCCGACAACACGTTTGTCGGATACGACGGGAACGATCAGTTCAACCTGACTACCGGTGCGGATCTGGGCTCCACGGCGGCAACGGTACTCACCGGTGTGCATTTCCTCGGCGGAGCCCACGACGCCGCGGCTCCGTTTGACCAGCGCGATCGGCTCGTCGTCAACGAAGATGTGAACGCGGTCCGCGCGCTGACGTACAACTTCGGTGCCTCGCAACTGCAGGGCCTGGCCGTGGCCGTAGACGTGCTCACAATGGAGCGCGTGACCTACAACGGCAACGGGGCGGGGAATGACGACGCCTTTGACATCACCGGCACTGCGGCCAACGATCTGTTGACGTTTGCACCCACGGGGGCCAACAGCGGTCTCGGGTTCATCGGCGGCGATCCTTGGGACGGACCGACCGATCCGTTGAGTTTCTTCCAGGCACTGCCCGGCGTGGCCGGCGGTTCGGCGGGACCCGATCTGGCTTTCAACGGGGTGTCCAGCTCGCTGGTCAGTTCCGGTGGATTCGCCACGGGAGACAAGCTCTTCGTCTACGGGCGCAGCGAGCTGAACATCGAGGACGACGGCAACACGACGGACGGCGACGGTAACGTGGTCATCCCGGGCGTGGGGGTTGGCAATGCATTCGATTCGATCAACGTGACGGACTCGTCCGTGTCGATCAATTTCGGTTCGTTGCTCTCGCCCGCCATCAACACGGCCAGCTTCACGCAGACGCCGCGCGACCCACTGTCGAACGAGCTGATCGTGAATGCCGGCTACGAATTCACGGGGCTGCCCGGTTTCGTGGGAGTTGCTGACGATATCACGGGCAGTTACTCCACGAACCTGGACATGCTCGTGAATGGCGGCGATCCTCTGCCGCTGAATGCACCGCAAGGAGACAGGCTCCTGCTCTGGGCACCCTTCGGTTCGCCCATCAACGTCTTCAGTGACAACTCGAAGCCGCCCGTTGTTTCGACTTCAGCCGGACTCGGCGCGTCGCTGACCAGCAACTTCAGCTTCACATCGATCGAGCGGAGTTTGTTGATTCCCGGCGATGGAGTCGTCAATATCCTCGGCGACAACAACACGACGGGGGTCGTGCAGGACGACTACTTCCGCGTCGTGGGACGGGACACCGACAGTTTCCTGTTCGGTGACGGCGATGGAGTCAACGAGTTCGCCCTGGAAATCGGCGTGAAACCCGGTGTGGGCTTGCCGCCGGTTCCGGGCATCGATCTGAGCACTCCGATTGGTTTCAGTGGCGTGTCACGCATCAATGCCATTGGCGGCAGCGCGGGTCTCGTCGCGCCGGTTGTGGCGAGTCCCCCCTTCCCGTTCACTCCCGAAGCGGCCCCTACGGGCGTTGATGTGCTGGAGGTGACTCCCTACGCCGACAACACGCCGCGCGCGTGGGGTATCGAGACGTATTTCCACGAAGGCGACCCCATCACGGACGGCGACTTGCTGATCTACAACGGCGTTGTCGGAATCTCCGAGAAGATCGTGGTGCAGCCGTCCGCGCCTCAGGCGGGGCAACTGTTCGCCAACAATGCCGCCACCAATACGCCGGTGGCCGTCGTCAACTATCTGCTGAACACGAACATCATCGTGAACGGCAATACGGGGGCGGCAGGCGAAACGGACACGCTCACCTTGCGCGGCAGCGACGGCACGACGCCGCCCGCGGCGGGTACGAGCGGCCAGGAAACCGTCGACGCGGATTTCACGCGCGCGGGCACACCCGGCAATGAATGGGTGCGCGTCACCGACACCGTCGGTGGAGCCGTGTTGTACAACCTGGAAGTGGCCACGAGTTTCGACGTGATCTACGTCGAATTGCTGGGCGGCAATGACACGATGACGCTGGTGAACAGCGCCACGGTCGGAGCCGAAGTCGATGGTGGCGGTGGTGACGATACGATTACGGGCAGTGGGGCCGTCGCCATGGTCCTCCGCGGAGGCTCCGGCAACGATACACTGGTCGGCAGCAACGGCGTCGATCGCCTCGAAGGGGGAGCCGGGAACGACTCTCTGACAGGCGGCCCCGGGAACGACGTACTCTTTGGCGGCGATGGCGCTGACCGCAACACCTGGAACAACGGCGACAACACGGACGTGTTCGATGGCGGCGAAGGCGACGACGTGCAGATTGTCAACGGCGCTAACGGCGGCGCCGATGCGTTCGTGTTGCGACCGCATGCCACCGATCCGGTGAAGCTCTTTTTCGAACGGACCAATCTGGTACCGTTCCAGATCACGATGAGCGTCGTCGAGCAGATTGACATCAATCCGTTGGACGGCGGTGCTGACACAGTCGAGATTCGCGACGTCGCCACGACCACCGTGCGCGTCGTGAACGTGAACGTCGGCGCGGCCGGCGCCGTCGAGACAGTCACCGTGCAGGGACGGGACTCCGCCGACACGCTGAACCTGGTCTCCCCGGCCGCCGGGCAGGTAAACGTCAACGGCCTGGCGTACGCGGTGAATGTCAGCGGGTTGGAGGGGACCGACCGGCTGACCGTCAACGGCAACAGCGGTGATGATGTAATCAGCGCGGCTACGATTCCCGCCGGGCGAGTGCTGCTGGCGCTCAACGGTAACGACGGCAATGACACGTTGATTGGCAGTGCCGACAACGACACGATGGACGGCGGCCCGGGAGACGATGTGTTTGCGGGGAGCGGAGGAACCGATGCCGTGGGCGGCGGCGCTGTCGGCACGATCGGCGACACGTTACTCATGCCGGGCACCCCCGGCAACGACCTCCATACGCTGGTGTTGAATGGCAGTGGGCATCTGCTGGCCACGACAAACGGTGTGACCACGACGTACACGAACTTCATTGGCGGAGCAATTGCGACAGCCAGCATCGAAAAGATCGCCGTGCCGGGCGGTTTGGGTAGTGACCGCCTGACCGTCGATAGTTCCAGCGGCGCTATCCCGATCGAGATCTCGTACGACGGTGGTCTCGATGGCGATTCGCTCGCATTGACCGGAGGTACGGCCACGGACGACATCTATGCGCCGGGACCCAATCCGGGACAGGGAGTCAGCACGCTGGTCATCGGCGGCGTGACCCAGAAGGTGTCGTTCCAGAGTGTGGAACCGGTCGTCGATCTGGTCGCCGGTCCCCTGGTCGTCAACGCCACCAACGCGAACAACGCGATCAACTACGCGCAGACGCCCGGCGATGCCACGCGTGGGCGCGTGACGATCGACAACCTCGAGTACGTTGACTTCTCCAACAAGACGATCCTGACCATCAACGCATTGGCCGGCAGCGACACGATCAACCTCAACAATTCCAGCACGCCGACGGGACTGACCGGCATCGCCGTCAACGGCGGCGATCCCACGGGCAGCGATACGGTGATTGTCAACGGGACCGCGGCCGTCGCCGACGGCATCCTGGTTGAGAATCTCACGACGAATGGGGCTCGCATCGCCGGAGCGCAACCCATTCCCGTGGTGGTAGACACCGTCGAACATCTCACGATCAATGGCCAGGGCGGCCTGGATGTCCTGACCGTCGAGACTCCCGCGAATCGCCAGTTGATCTATCTCACACCCGGTGCAGTTGCCGATCAAGGCACAATTGCCATCCGTCGGATAATCGCCGACGGCGGTGATCAACTCCTCCCCCTGAGTTTCCTGGGGTTGGGGATTGATACTACGATTTCTCAACTGGTGTTCGCCGATGTGGTGCCGGCGAACCGAGTTGACGAGCTGACCATCTACGGCCTAAGTGGCAATGACAACTTCAACGTCGCTGCTGCCGGAACCGTCGACCTGAACGATGATTCCGTGGGTCCGGCAAACCAACGACTGGTGATCGTGGATACACCGGGCGTGAATGCCTTGAACCTTCTGGGCGAAGACGGTGACGACGATTTCACGATTGTCGGCAACCACCCATTCACCGATGGTGTTCACGTCAATGGTGGAAATCCTGGCAGCAGCGATACGTTGGATTTCCTGGGCTCAGGTGCCGCCGACGTGACCGTGAATTTCGCGTCCGAACAAATCAGCGAAGGCGCCGTGCCGCCCGTTACCTACTCGGGTGTCGAGATTGCCAATGTCTCGACGCTAGGCGCCAACCTCACCGTGTTTGGCACGGCGGGCAATGATGTGCTCGACGTGTCACTGACGGGCGTCGACGCGGCGTCCATCCGGCTGACCAGTTCACTTCCGGCGTTCAGCACCGCGCCGGTGGTGAACGGTTCGCTTATCGGCGCGCTGAATATCAACCCGGGCAGTGGCAACGACACGCTGGCAGTCAACTTCACGAATGCCGCGTCCGCCATTACGGTCAATGCTCCCGCGGGCACTGTTTCGGACGGCGTACTGCAACAAGTGAACTTCAACGTTGCGTCCACGGAATCGCTGCGCGTCTTTGGCAGTGCAGGGGATGACGCCTTCACAGTCACACCGAGCGCAATTCCGATCTTCATCGACGGCGGAGACCCCATCGGTGTCCTGCCCGGTGATAGCCTCTCCATCCTGGGTGCGCTGGGCTTTGCGCCTGGTCCGGAAAACGATGAAGGCGGATTCCTGACGCTGGGTGGTACGGTCAGCTTCGACCACATCGAAAGCATCACTCAGGTCGTGGCGGGTGGTTGCGGCTTCCTCGTGCTGGGCACCAATGCGGATGACGATATCACTGTTATTTCTCCCGACCCGCTGCCGGCAGGTGTCGACGGCATTCAGGATATGACCGTGTCCGTGAACAGCGGTCCGGCATTTCTCGTCGTCAACGCGACGGACCTGTATATCGACGCGTTGAGCGGCGACGACGACATCGTTATCCGAGCCCCATCGCTGGTCCAGCCGGAATGGAACGTCGACGTTCATATTGCGGGCGGTGCACCCTCGATCGGCGATCCCACCGAAGCGGACCGACTGGTCGTCGAGACACCCGGTACCACCGACACGCAGTTCACGCCGACGGGCCCGGATACGGGCAGCCTGCTCCTGGACACCGGTGCGACCGACTCGCTGATCACGATTTCCCCCTTCACATTTATCTGCGGTGCGGCGATTCCGCCTTTCACTTATGTTTCTTCGCGCGGCGGCGTCGAACTCGTGCAGTACGATGGCGAGAACTCCGCCGACACGATGACGTTGAACGGCACGGCCACGGACGACACGACCACCGTCGATGCCGGAGACGCGCAACGGACCGGGACATTCCGTTCATTGCAGAGTCCGCTGTTCGATTTCCGCCATTTCGGCACCGTGACCGTCAATCCCGGCGCGGGCGGCTTCGAACAGGTCGTCATCAACGGTACGGAAGGCGCTGACAGTTTCACTTCACCGGCCGGAGACGCGGTGGCACTGGCCGGAGGCGTGCGCGTTAACCTGGCCGCGGGTGTCGATCGCGTCGACGTCAATAGCCTGGGCGGCAATGACACCATCGACCTGGGGCTCACGAGTGCGACGTTGGTGAAGGTCATCAATGCCGGCGCGGGCAACGACGTGGTGGACATGTTGGATTCGGTGGACGCCACGATCTACGGCGGCGACGGGGACGACACAATCACCGGCAGCCCGGCCGCCGATCTGATCTTCGGTGGCCGTGGAAACGACGTGCTCGTGGGCGCCGCCGGCGTCGATCAGATTTACGGCGAGGATGGTGACGACCGCATCGGCGATCCGCTGCCTCGCGATATAACGGCCAACGATCCGGGGAATGACTTCTTCTTCGGCGGCGCCGGTTCGGACGTGTTCTTCTGGGATCCCGGCGACGGCAGTGACACGATTGAAGGCGGCAGTGGCGAAGCCGACGTGTTGTCTTTCTTCGGCAGCGCGGCTGCAGAGACCTTCAATGTGTTCGCCAACCTCACGAATCCGGCGCGAGCCGTCCTCTTCCGAAGCGTCGGTGCCATCACGATCAACATGGCCGGCATCGATCAGATTGACGTGAGCGGAAACGGCGGCGCCGACCGATTTGTGGTGGGCCGCGCGAACAACGGTGACGCCGGCGATGATCCGGCCACCAGCCCGTACACGGATCCGACGGCCACACTCAGTACTCTCTCCACCACGGAAGTGCGCGTTGTCAATCTTGATGCCGGTGCGGCCGACGGCGCCGGTGATCTGGTGTTTGTCGATGGTCGGCCCGCCAATGATAACCTGGTTGTCAGTCTGGAAAGTGCGGCAACGAGCGTCGTGCGTGTGGCCGGCCTGAGCGCCGACGTGCGTATTCTTAATGCCGTGCTGGCCGACGGAGATCGCTTGACGGTGCGCGGCAATGAGGGTGACGACGTGGTCAAGGCCGTGAACCCGACGAGCGGCGGAGCGTTGAGTGTCGAGTCCGTCATCGGCATCACTTTGGCTGGCGGTCAGGGTGACGATACGCTCTCCGCGGATGCGATCCTGATCGGCGGCATTGGCAATGATTTCCTGGAAGGTGGCGCCGGTGTCGATCAGCTGTTCGGCAACGAAGGTGAGGACACGATGATCGGCGGCGCCGGCCTGGATACCTTCGACGGCGGTCCCGACTTCGATACGATTCTGATCCGCGGCACCACTGGTAACGACCGCATCGACGCGAATCAGACGGCCGCAGGCACGCTGGTGCACACCGTCAACGGCGTGACGGAGACCGACACGCTCGTCACGGTGGCGGGCGTCCGCACCGTCGAACGAGTGAAGATCGACGCCGGCGCGGGGGACGACATCATCCGCGTGCAGTGGGCGGATAGCCTCGGTCAGAGCGTTGTCGTTGACAGTGTGCGATTCGATGTGGACGGCGGCGCTGATGCGACGCGGGATCGGTTAGCTGTTGTGGACGCCGGTACGGGGGATCTCGTACTGTATCGCAAAGGTGAATCCGACAGCGAAGGCTCGATGACCGTGGGACCCGATGAGGAGGAACCGCTCGAGGCCGTCTTCGTGGGGATCGAATACGCCGAGCCGGTGCTCGGCGCTGGCGGCCGCACCGTGGTCTTCAAGCACGATCCGTTTGAATACAACAACGATCGGCTCGTGGCGACGCACTTGGGAGCCAACGAGGCCTTGAACGTTGATCCCACGGTTGATCCGGGCGCGGACGTGCCCTTTGGTTTGCCTGGCGATCGCGACTGGTACCAGCTCGAAGCCGAAGTGAACGGGACCCTCGACATCCAGGTCTTCTTCCAGCAGATCGCGACCGTGACGAGTGGTCGCGAGGGATTGCCCGGCGACGGTGATCTGAGCATCAACGTGCGCGACGCGGTCGGAAACATCATCGCCGGTTTCGGCGCGAACGACGCGACCGACAACGAACGCGTGCGAATCCCCGCGGTGGCGGGCCAGATCTACTATCTGGAGGTCTTCGGAGCCGGGGACGCCATCAACAACTACAACCTCACGATTATCAATCTCCCGGCACCGGTACCGTTTGATATCGAATTGCAGGACACGCCGGTTGGTGATCCGCCACCCGTCAACAGTGACACGGGACGAAGCCAGTTCGACAATCATACGCGCGATACCACGCCGACGCTGTACCTGCGTCTGGATGACGGCGGCTTTCGTTTTGATGTTCAAGGGAACGACCCGGGAGCGGGCGGGTTCCCGAACAATCCGATCGACGAGGTCATCCCGATTCCGTTCCAGACGATTTTGCTGCCGGGGTATCGCGTGGCCATCTTCGATGAAGGTCCAACGCCCGCGCAGCCGGCCACGAACCCGCAGATTCCTTTGGGATTCGCGACAGAAGTGCCTGGGTCGCCCGGCCTGTACACGTTTACGACTCCCGTCCTCAGCCAGGGGAGTCATTTCCTCACGGCGCGCGTACAAATGGTGGATCCCTCCACGCCGGTGCAGACAGGTTTCGGCGAGCGCAGCCTGTCGTTGGAGATCGTCGTGGATATCGAGCCACCGGTGCCGTTCTTCGGCGTGATCAGCCTGGCGAACACGACTCAGGGTCTGGATCAGGCAGACGACACGGGCGTGCTGGGCGATCCCAATCTGCCGTCGACATTCACGGATCGCATCACCAGCGTGAAGACGCCGCAGTTGTACGGCACCGCGGAGGCCAACGCGATTGTCCGCATCTGGCTCGACGCCAACGGCAACGGAACGTTGCAGTCGGGTGTGGATACGTTCCTCGGAAAGACCGTGGCTCTGCCCACCGACGGCACGAACCAGTTCCCGTTGGGGCAGTGGTGGTTCGACGTCGCACGCGATCTGAACGATCCGACGCTGCCGGGTCTGACCCTCGACGGTTTGCGAACGTTCTTCGTGACGGGCGAGGACCTGGCCGGCAACGTGACGCCAGACGGCAGTGCGGACGCGTACCAGATCTTCCTCGACACGCAGGGACCGCAGATAACGAACGTGCAGATCACCGGTTCGCCCGCGTTCAATCTGTTTGGACTCAAGCCAGGCAATGCGGCGCAAGGACCAACGCCGCTGGTCAACAGCCTCACCATCAGTGTGCAGGATCTGCCCAACCGGATTGCGGCATTCCTCTACAACGCATTGGCGGCGGACGCGGTAGACCCGAACCTGCCGGCGGAGGCGCAAGGCAGCATCCACGTGGTCGGGGACGCGAGCGGCGTGATTCCGATACTCGACATCGAGTTCAATCCGGATCCATTGGTGCCCGGCTTCCCGGCGACGGGCACGATCGTACTGACGTTCACGCAACCCGGACCCGACGGTCTGCTCAACACGGCCGACGACATCGGTGGCGCGCTGCCGGACGACAGGTTTACGCTGACCATCGAGGACAACCTGGTGGATCCGGCGGGTAACAAACTTGACGGCGAGAGCAACGCGCAACAGCCCGTGGGGGTTCCCGCGTTCCCGAGCGGTGACCACGTCCCCGGCGGCGACTTTGTGGCCCGATTCACGGTGGACAGCCGCGCGGAAGTCGGCACCTGGGGAGCAGGAACCGCGTGGATTGACATCAACGGCAACGGCTCCTTCGACCCCGATAATGTCGATTACGTCAACCGCGACTTGTCCTACGTGTTGGGCATCACCTCCGACGACGTCTTTGCCGGCAACTTCTCGCCGCCGGGACCGGGTCAGGTCGCGGATGGGTTTGACAAACTGGCGGCCTACGGGCCCGTGGGTGCCGGTCGGCGCTGGCTGATTGACACGGACAATGATGGCGTTCCCAACCCTGGCGGAGGCATTGTGGAACCGTTGAACATCAACGGCTTCCCGGTGGCCGGCAATTTCGACACCAATGCCGTCAACGGCGACGAAGTCGGCGTCTTCACGGGCGCGCCGCTCTATCGCTGGTACTTTGACGCCGTCGGCCACAACTATCAGCTGGACACGTTCATCACCACGACTCAATTGTCCGGGTACCCGATCGTGGGCGACTTCGATGGCGACGGCTTCGATGACCTGGGAGCTGCCGCGGACGATCGATTCACGTTCCTGTTGACCAACGGCGCCGACCGAGCCTGGCTCTTCGGCGCCGCCGTGTTCCGCACAATCAACTTCGATCTCATCGGAGTGCGTGAACGGCCGGTGGCCGCCGACATGGATGGTGACGGCATCGATGATATCGGCTACTTCGTGCCCGACCGGGCCGGTGGCACTGCGGGCGAAGGCGGGGAATGGTACTTCCTGCTGTCGGACTTCGCGGAACCGATCTTCGGGCAGGTCAACACCCTGAACCACGAGTTCTCGCCAACGCCTCTGGGAAGTGATCTGCACATCAGTTTCGGCGACGAGTACGCCTTGCCAGTGATCGGCAATTTCGACCCGCCGATCGGTCCCGCGGACGGCGAGACCGCACCGGCGTTCCTGGATGTGAATCTTGATGGACAGATCACGGCACTCGACGCACTGGTGGTGATCAACCTGCTCAACGCGAACGGGTCGGGCCTGGAGGCCGAGGACGCGCGCATCCCGGCGCAGTTCCGCCCGGATGTCAACCGCGATGGCAGCCTCACGCCCCTCGATGCCTTGACGATCATCAATTTCCTCAACGATCGGACCGGCGCCGGCGAAGGTGAGGCGAGGTCGACCTTTGTGGCGGTGGCGGTTGATGTCGCCGAAGGTGAAGGCACGCAAGCCAGCACGGTGACGCTGGTCTCCGCGCTGCCAGTGTCCGTCGGCGAACAGCTGTCAACTCTGCCGCTGGGCAGCGGCCTGACCTCCGATAACGACGACGACGCGGATGCAACGAGGGTGACGGAAGCAGCCCGCAATCAGATCTATGCCGACTTGGCGCGCAGTCCAAGTGACAATCAAACGCGTGAGAACGCTGCGAGCGACGAGGAATTGTTGTCGGTGTTGGCTGGAAGCGGCGAGGAGGCAGTGCTCGACGCGGAACTGGAGGCGTTTGCGTCTGGCACGAATGCCGCTGGGTGCGGCCTGGCCGTCGATGAAGTATTGCGGCGGTTGTACGCATAGCCAGGAGTGACCAGGGTCTCACGGAAACACAGAGGCACGAGCGGACAGACGTCCATGTCGCTGCCTTTGTGGTTCCGTGAGAAGCCTCACTGCACACCATCGCGCATCAGGGACCCGCTGCACGCAGATTGTTGAGCGCATTGCCCAGGCGGTGGTGCAGGTCGTCCGTTGCGCGGACGACGAGCACGCGCAACGGATAGTAATAGCGAATCGATCCGGGACCTCCGTTGACATCCCAGAACTCGGGCGCGATTGTGTGTTCGATCAACTCAACCAGTGCTGGTCCCCAATCAGGCGCGCCGGCACGCCCGCCGCGCGCGTCCGGCACATCACCAAACGAGGGTTGATTTGCGCTGGTCGCAGGCACGCGACTGACTGCGGAAGCTGAATGTTCCTCGCTGCCGGCCGCGCTCGGAGCAGACTCGTGCTGATTGTCGCGCCGCAGGTCTCGCTCGACGTCGCGTTTGATGCGCATGAGTCGAGCTCTGAGTCGTGATTGATACTCGGCGAGTGTCGGGCTCGTCGCACGGCGCGGGTCGAGCTGGATCTGCACAAACAGGTAGGTCATATCGTAAGCCGCCACAGCGCGCTCTTGCTTGGATGCGGCGCGCGCCTCGCGCTGGAATAACTCACGCAGGTCGCGCTCGATCTCGTGAAAACGCCGCAGTGCCGTCGTTTCCCCGTCAGACGATGACGTCACGGAGCGTTGATCGGTCTGACCGAGCGCAACGATCAGCAGTACGAAGAGGCTTCCCTTCATGGGTAGTCCGCTCCCAAGACCCGCAACCGCAAACTCCCGATCAGTCTAACGGTGGCGGATTGTGGGAGGCAACAGCGGACGCTGTCGGCGGCTTGACATTTTGGGTCTCGAGATCATCAAACCAGCGGCCCAAGCGGCTGCCGTCCGACACCAGGGCCGCACCCAAGAACCCGACGGCAGCGGCCGCTACCACGTCACTGACGAAGTGTGCTTGCACGTCAATGCGTTGCCACGCTGCCAGCGCCGCGAATGTGAAGAACAGCCACCGCCCGCGCGGATAGAGACGCGTCAGACCAATAGCCAGGCCGACAGCGGTGGCCGTGTGTCCGGAAGGGAAAGACTGGATCTCGAAAGCATGGGAATGCTGAGCGCTCCCGCCGAACAGGTAGGGTGCTACCCCGACGAACGTGTCCAAAACGCCGCCATCGAGGTGGAAATAGCGCGGACGCAGACGCGCCACCGTGAGCTTGACCAGATTCGCAAGCAGGCCGGCCGAATAGGCTGACGCCAGCAATCGTGGTACGTGTGCTCGTCGCGGCACATCCAGAACGAATACCGTCAGCCCGATCAAGGCTACCCCGTATCCGTGCGCAAACAGCTCCGACCATCCCAGACAACGGTGCAGATCACCCGGCACGAGCTCGCTGATCCGGCTGTGCGCCACGGGCAGGTCCAGGAGGAAGCTGGGCAGAACCAGCGCCGCTAGCACGCCCGCGATTCCGCAGAGTCGTCGCGCCGAGAATCCTCGATCGGGCAAATACTCCATAGGTCGAATCCTCGGTTGCGATTCGCCGGCACGAGCCGGCCGACTCCTGTGCAAGATTAGCAGGACCAGGAAAGGCAGGAAAGGCGAGTCCCCACACGGAACGGTGGTGATACGGCGACCAGCATCTTGAACTCCCGCTATATTCCCTTTTTCTCTCGTCGTTGCCGCGTCAGCGTTTCATGCCTGGCGTCCGGAATCTGATGTTGTCGCGTCCGACGAGTTCACCCAAAATAGTCGGTCGGCGGCCACGGATGCCGCGAACAACCGGTTCCACGGGGCGATGCATGGATGCCACTACCGTTCGAGAATCACTTCGCCACGGGGCTTTCGTGGCCACTGTGGCAGTGCTCGCTCTCTTCACGAACCTGGGCGGCCCGCGCTTGTGGGATCGGGATGAGCCGCGCAATGCGGGTTGCGCGCGGGAGATGCTGCAGCGCGGGGACTGGGTAACACCGGTCTTCAACGGTGAACTTCGCGGCCACAAGCCCGTGCTGCTGTACTGGCTCATCATGTCCGCGTACGGCGTACTGGGGGTCAACGAGTTCGCGGCCCGCTTCTGGTCTGCGGCCTTGTCGGTGGGGACGGTCGTTTGCACGTGCCTCATCGGTCGCCATCTGTTTCGTCCGCAGGTGGGTGTGTGGGCCGGGTTGGTCCTGGCAACGTGCCTCATGTTTGACGTGGCTGGCAGAGCCGCCACGCCTGACGCCGCGCTGGTCTTCTTTTCGACTTTGGCCCTGACCACTTTCGTGCTGGGAACATTGCCGGCCAACCACGCGCCGATCCACGAGCGGCTCTGGTCCGAAGCGAACCAACGGCCGGCAGTGGCGCTAACACCGGGTCGTTGGTGGGTGTGGGGCCTCGTGTATGCGGCGATGGGGCTGGCCGTGCTGGCCAAGGGTCCCGTGGGATTCATCCTGCCGGCGGCCATCATCGGGCTGGTCATGTTGACAGTCAGTCGTCCAGACCCCGGTCAGTTGACGGAGGGTGGCTCGTTGCGCCGGACGTTGGTCCAAGTGTGGGAAGATCTCCATCCGCGCCGAGTGGTCCGCGTCGTTTGGTGCATGCGTCCGTGGCTGGCAATTGCCGTGATCTGCCTGATCTCTATGCCTTGGTATGTTGCGGTGGGCTTGCGCACGGACGGTCGCTTCCTGTACGAATTCCTGTGGGAACACCACTTCGGCCGCGCCACGGCGGCCATGGAGGGGCACGCGGGCGGGTTCTGGTACTATCCGGTCGCAATTCTCGTCGGTTCGTTTCCCTGGTCCGTGTTTGCGGTCCCCGTGCTCCTGGACATCCTTGGTCGGCTGCGCGGCAGGCAGCCGTGGACCGCTGGGCACACGGTGTCGATCTGTTGGTTGGGAGTCTACGTCGGTGCGTTCTCGCTTGCGCGGACCAAGCTGCCCAGCTATGTGACCCCCTGCTATCCGGGACTGGCTCTGGTGGTGGGTTGCTTTGTGGACGGCTGGACCCGGCGCACGCAATTGTCACCCAATCTGTGGCCGCGGCTGGCACTGGGTGTGTTTGCCCTGATCGGGTGCGCGATCATCGTGGCCGTTCCCGTGGCTGCTCGTCAGCTGCTACCCGGTGAGGAATGGCTGGCCTTGATCGGACTTGTGCCGCTCGCCGGCGGCTTGGCGGGTCTCTGGTGCGCTTGGCGGGGAGCAAACCGGAGGGCCGCGATCGCGTTTGCCTGTGCGGCGGTCGTGTGGACGATGAGTCTGTTCTCGATTGCGGCCCAGCGCGTGGACCAGCATCAACAGAATGTGGCGTTGCTGGCGTCCGCGCGCCGGCAGGCGGGCGATGTGTCGTGGGCGGCCTTTGGATGTCTCGAACCCAGTTGGGTGTTCTACAATGGCCGACCGATCGAGCAACTGGCATTGAGCGAGGGACCCAATCTGTCTCGTCGCTGGGTGGAAATAGACCGGCGTTGGGTCTCGCAACCTTGGCTCACTGTGCGCGAGATCCTGCACCAGAAGCCGGACGCCGCGATCATCACCAGTGATGAATTTGCAGAATCGCTGCGCGCTCAGCTACCTTATGAATATCGAGTGGTGGCCTCGGCGGGGTACTTCCTCAAGAAGCACCAACTCCTGGTCTTTGCCCGCGATCCCCGGAGTGCGATGCCGGCCGCTCGGGTGTCGGCTCGCGAGCAACGAGCCGGCCGGTGACTCGGATCTGGCGCATTCGCCGTGAACGACGCGACGAAGCCGTGAAGCGAGGGGGACAATACACCATGTGTGATTCCACGAGCAGTGCATGGCGATTCGCTCCATCTTCTTCGTCACGGCTGTCGTTCCCGCTGTTGACGCGGCGCGGTTTTGTGCAGGGTTGCCTGGGGACGAGCGGATGGGGACTTCTGCCTGCAGCACCAGCGCGTGGGCGGAGTGTGAATCGGCGGGCCTGCATCATGATTCTGAACGTGGGCGGGCCGAGCCATCTGGATACGTTCGATATGAAGCCCCACGCTCCTGTGGAGATCCGCGGCCCGCTGCAACCGATCGCGACCCGTACGCCAGGGGTGCACATCAGCGAACTCTTTCCACGACATGCGCAGATCTCCGACAAATTCGCCCTCGTGCGTTCCTGCCATCATGATGCCCCCGCAGTTCACGATGCGGGATGGCAACTGATCCAAACGGGGCGTTTCTTTGGCGGAGGTTGCGCCACTCCCCATGCCGGAGCCGTGGCCTCCCACGTGTTGCCCGCAGACGGCGATCTGCCAGACCACGTCGTCGTACCGGAAATGCTGGGGCGCGGTGGCGGTAACCTGCCGCATGGACAGTCCGGTGGGTTTCTGGGGAAGGACTTCGATCCGGCCACAGTGGGAGAAGTGCTGCCGGCGGCGATTGGCACAACGGGTAGATCCCGCGTGACCAGTGCTTTCGCCATCTCCCGCGAGCCGGCGGCGATCAAGACCCGGTACGGGCGACATCGAATGGGGCGCAGTTTCTTGCTTGCCCGGCGACTCGTCGAACATGGCGTGCGGTTTGTCACCGTCAATACGTTCTCCACCGTCTTTCATCCGGTTTCATGGGACACGCATGGCCGCCGTCCGTTCAGTTCCTTGCGGGAGCTTCGCGAACAGATCGCGCCCGCCTATGACCAAGCCTACGCGGCGCTCATCGAGGATCTCGAACAACGCGGGTTGCTGACGACGACGCTCGTCTGCAATCTGTGTGAATTCGGTCGCACGCCGCGGATCAACGCCGACGGTGGCCGGGACCATTGGCCGCACTGCTTCACGGTCTACTTCGCGGGCGGGGGCGTGCGCGGTGGGCAGGTCGTCGGCAGCAGCGACGCCATCGGTGGTTATCCAGCGGATCGCCCCGTGACCGCCGGGTCACTGGTGGCCACGATCTTCCGGAGCCTCGGTGTGGATTTCAGATGCCCCATTCGCACGAGTGACGGGCAGTGGCTGCCTCTGATCGACGATGGCGTGGAGCCCATTGCGGAGTTATTCGGTTAGCACCGCGGAACGGCCCGCAACGTGATCAACTGCCGAATGCCAACCCTTCCCCCCGGGCAGACCGGCACCGCCGATGCCGCCGCGAGCAGACCGCATTGGAGTTTGCGGCCTGTGCTCCGCCCTGTTTGCCTACCTTGCCCGAAGAAAGGGGATACTCCCCTTTGATGGGACGTATGTTTGTAGTAGCTGGCTGCGACTCCTTCTGAAAGAAAGTTCATAACCAGGTGCCGGAGAGGCCGCGATGGACCCACCCCGACCGACGATCACGGAAATCCTGCAACTCTGCGAAAAGCTCGGCGCCTCGGACGTGCATCTCACCGGCGGCACGGAGCCGTACATGCGCGTGCGTGGAGATGTCGTTCGCGTCTCGGACGAGATCATCACGGCGCCGGCCATGGAGCAGATGGCCGCGTCACTCATGTCAGCGTCCCAACGCGAGGAATTCGTCAGAGCGCGGTCAATTGACTTCGCGTTCACCGCCGACTCCGGCGTGCGTTATCGCGCCAATGTCTTCCGTCAACGCAGCACAACCGCCATGTCGATTCGCCGGCTGGACAATTCTTTCCGCTCGTTCCAGGACCTGACTCTGCCGCAGGGGCTTCGGGAGTTGTCAGAGTTTCCGCACGGCCTGGTGTTGGTCACGGGTCCCACGGGCAGCGGAAAATCGACGACCCTGGCCACACTGATCCACCAAATCAACATGCAGCGCCGATGCCACATCATCACGATCGAGGATCCACTGGAGTTCCTTCACGAAAACCAGAAGGCGTTGGTGCGACAACGCGAACTGCACACCGATGTACCGACGTTTGCTGCCGCCATTCGCGCCGCGCTGCGCGAGGACCCCGACGTGTTGTTGGTCGGGGAAATGCGTGACCTGGAGACCATTCGGACGGCACTCGTTGCCGCCGAGACGGGTCATCTTGTCTTCTCGACGCTGCACACGAACGACGTGGTCAGCACAGTCAGCCGAATCGTGACGGTGTTTCCCGCTGAGGAACAGAACGTCGCGCGGGAACAAGTATCGCGGGTGTTGCGCGCTGTCGTATCGCAGCGCATGCTGCTGCGACAGGACGCCGAGGGGCGCGTGCCAGCGATGGAGATCATGCGCGTCACCCCCGCCGTAGCCAACTTGATCCGCGTCGGCGATCTCGAACAGATCTACTCCGTGATGCAAACGGGAGGGAACGACGGC
>Ga0233425_10003198_pt1 | contig 30401 bp, 31 predicted proteins | sample Watercolumn_Towu_2_FD_181712 | JGI IMG/M metagenome (GOLD analysis project Ga0233425, IMG submission 181712) | Freshwater microbial communities from Lake Towuti, South Sulawesi, Indonesia - Watercolumn_Towuti2014_140_MG | ecosystem: Environmental > Aquatic > Freshwater > Lake | place...
ATGGTGGTCGAGCAGTCGAGCCGCGGCGAGCGTGCCTTCGACATCTATTCCCGGCTCCTGCGCGAGCGGATCATCTTCCTCACCGGCCCCGTCGAGGACCAGGGCGCGTCGCTGATCGTCGCCCAGCTCCTGTTCCTGGAGGCCGAGAACCCGAAGAAGGAAATTTCCTTCTACATCAACTCGCCCGGCGGCGTAGTGACCTCGGGCCTGTCGATCTACGACACGATGCAGTTCATCCGCTGCCCCGTCACGACGCTCTGCGTCGGTCAGGCCGCCTCGATGGGCTCGCTCCTGCTCACCGCCGGCGAGGCCGGTCACCGCTTCGCGCTGCCGAACGCCCGGATCATGGTCCATCAGCCCTCCGGCGGCTTCCAGGGCCAGGCCACCGACATCCTGATCCATGCCCGCGAGATCGAGGCGCTGAAGAAGCGCCTGAACGAGATCTACGTGAAGCATACCGGCCGCGACTACGAGACGATCCATCAGGCGCTTGAGCGCGACAACTTCATGACCGCCGACGCGGCCAAGGAGTTCGGCCTGATCGACGACATCCTGCACAAGCGCCCCGAGCCGGCTGCGGCCTGACGGCGGCGGGGAACCTGAGGCGCCCAGGGCACGCTATCCCGACCAGGTCGGGTCATGCGTCCTTTGGGCGCCCGCCCCGATGCGCTGCCCGGTTGATCCCGAGCCGGCTGCATGATTGCATCGGGATTCGAGCGCCTCAATCCCGACGCATCCGCCCGGTGTGACTGTTTCTTTAGGCGGATGCGCTTACATCGTATGATCGACGCGCGTGCCCTCCTGGCTGGGGCCGCGCCTGCGAACCGGAGACCGATATGAGCAAGACAGGCGGCAACGACTCCAAGAGCACGCTGTACTGCTCGTTCTGCGGCAAGAGCCAGCACGAGGTTCGCAAGCTGATTGCGGGCCCGACGGTGTTCATCTGCGACGAGTGCGTCGAGCTGTGCATGGACATCATCCGCGAGGAATCGAAGTCCTCGCTGGTGAAGTCCCGCGACGGGGTGCCGACCCCGAAGGAGATCCGGCGCGTCCTCGACGACTACGTCATCGGGCAGGACTTCGCCAAGAAGGTTCTCTCGGTGGCCGTGCACAACCATTACAAGCGGCTCGCCCACGCGACGAAGCACAACGACGTCGAGCTCGCGAAGTCCAACATCATGCTGATCGGGCCGACCGGCTCGGGCAAGACGCTGCTCGCGCAGACGCTGGCCCGCATCCTCGACGTGCCCTTCACCATGGCGGACGCGACGACCCTGACCGAGGCCGGCTATGTCGGTGAGGACGTCGAGAATATCATCCTCAAGCTGCTCCAGGCCTCCGACTACAACGTCGAGCGGGCGCAGCGCGGCATCGTCTACATCGATGAGATCGACAAGATCTCCCGCAAGTCGGACAACCCCTCGATCACCCGCGACGTCTCGGGCGAGGGCGTGCAGCAGGCGCTCCTGAAGATCATGGAGGGCACCGTCGCCTCCGTGCCTCCGCAGGGCGGCCGCAAGCACCCGCAGCAGGAGTTCCTGCAGGTCGACACCACCAACATCCTCTTCATCTGCGGCGGTGCCTTCGCCGGGCTGGAGCGCATCATCTCCCAGCGTGGCAAGGGCACCTCGATCGGCTTCGGCGCCAGCGTGCAGGCGCCCGACGACCGGCGCACCGGTGAGATCTTCCGCTCGGTGGAGCCCGAGGATCTGCTGAAGTTCGGCCTGATCCCGGAATTCGTCGGCCGTCTGCCGGTGCTGGCGACGCTCGAGGATCTCGACGAGGAGGCCCTCAAGAAGATCCTGCAGGAGCCCAAGAACGCCCTGGTCAAGCAGTACCAGCGGCTGTTCGAGATGGAGAACGTCGAGCTGACCTTCCAAGACGAGGCGCTCAGCCTCGTCGCCCGCAAGGCGATCGAGCGCAAGACCGGCGCCCGCGGCCTGCGGTCGATCCTGGAAACCATCCTCCTCGACACGATGTACGACCTGCCCGGCCTCGACTCGGTCGAACAGGTGGTCATCGGCCCGGAGGTGGTCGAGGGCAAATCGCGGCCGCTCTTCATCCACGGCGACCGCAACAAGGACGCACCGGCCAGCGTCAGCGCCTGATCGGCGAAATCTGAGGGCCGCCCGGTTTTGAGCCGGCGGCCCTTTTTCGTTCCGGAGGGGGCCCACGCTTGAAAGCGCCCTCCGCAACGACCACTTCAGGCTCAACGCAGGGCCCTACGCTTCACTCCCCCGAAAGGTCGGGCCTGCGCCACCAGCCGCAATCTGATTATCCGCTTCCGACCCTTCGCGGCCCGGTCGGCACCTGGCAGGATGCTTGCTCTCCAGTGAGGAGCGAATGCCCGGCGTCAACAGATCAAGGGAAGACCCCATGACCCAGTCGAAATCGCGCCAGCCGGTCGTTCCCGGTTCGACGGGCTCCTACGCCGTCCTGCCGCTGCGCGACATCGTCGTGTTTCCGCACATGATCGTGCCCCTCTTCGTGGGCCGCGAGAAGTCGATCCGCGCGCTTGAGGAGGCGGTGCGTTCGGACCGGCACATCCTGCTTGCCACGCAGATCAACGCGAGCGACGACGATCCGGCCACCGATGCCATCTACACGATCGGCACGCTCGCCTCCGTGCTGCAGCTCCTCAAGCTGCCCGACGGCACCGTGAAGGTGCTGGTCGAGGGTGCCGGCCGTGCGCAGATCGAGGAGTTCGTCCGCTCCGACGAGTATTACGAGGCGCGTGCCCTCACGCTCGCCGACGATCTCGGCGACCGCGTCGAGGCCGAGGCGCTCGCCCGGTCGGTGATCTCCGAGTTCGAGAACTACGTGAAGCTCAACAAGAAGATCTCGCCCGAGGTCGTCTCCGCCGTCACGCAGATCGACGAGCCGTCCAAGCTCGCCGACACGGTGGGCTCGCACCTCGCGGTCAAGATCGCCGACAAGCAGGCGATCCTTGAGATCCCCACGGTGGCGCAGCGCCTGGAGCGCGTGCTGTCGCTGATGGAGAGCGAGATCTCCGTTCTGCAGGTGGAGAAGCGCATCCGGACCCGCGTCAAGCGGCAGATGGAGAAGACCCAGCGCGAGTACTACCTCAACGAGCAGATGAAGGCGATCCAGAAGGAGCTCGGCGACAGCGAGGACGGCCGCGACGAGCTGGCCGAGCTCGAGGAGAAGATCGAGAAGACCAAGCTGACGAAGGAGGCCCGCGAGAAGGCCACCGCCGAGCTGAAGAAGCTGCGTCAGATGTCGCCGATGTCGGCCGAGGCCACCGTCGTGCGCAACTACCTCGACTGGATGCTCGGCATCCCGTGGGGTAAGCGCTCGAAGATCAAGAAGGACCTGTTGGGCGCGCAAGCGATCCTCGACTCGGACCACTTCGGCCTCGACAAGGTCAAGGACCGGATCGTCGAGTATCTCGCCGTGCAGCAGCGGGCGAACAAGCTCACCGGCCCGATCCTCTGCCTCGTCGGCCCCCCCGGCGTCGGCAAGACCTCGCTCGGCAAGTCGATCGCCAAGGCCACGGGTCGCGAATTCGTCCGGATGTCGCTCGGCGGCGTGCGTGATGAGGCCGAGATCCGCGGTCACCGCCGGACCTATATCGGCTCGATGCCCGGCAAGATCGTCCAGTCGATGCGCAAGGCCAAGACCTCGAACCCGCTCATCCTGCTCGACGAGATCGACAAGATGGGCATGGATTTCCGCGGCGATCCGTCGGCGGCGCTCCTCGAGGTTCTGGATCCGGAGCAGAACGCGACCTTCAACGACCATTACCTCGAGGTCGATTACGACCTGTCGAACGTGATGTTCGTGACGACCGCGAACACGCTCAACATCCCCGGCCCGCTCATGGACCGGATGGAGGTGATCCGTATCGCCGGCTACACCGAAGAGGAGAAGCTGGAGATCGCCCGCCGCCATCTGATCCCCGAGGCTGTGAAGAAGCACGGGCTCGGGACCGACGAGTGGTCGATCACCGACGACGGCCTGATGATGCTCATCCGCCGCTACACGCGGGAGGCGGGCGTCCGCAACCTGGAGCGCGAGATCTCCAACCTGATCCGCAAGGCGGTGAAGGAGATCCTGATCACCAAGGTGAAGCAGGTCGAGGCCAATCCTGAGACGCTGCCGGAATTCCTCGGTCCGCCGAAGTTCCGCTACGGCGAGATCGACGCGGACGATCAGGTCGGCGTCGTCACGGGTCTGGCCTGGACCGAGGTCGGCGGCGAGCTGCTCACGATCGAGGGCGTCATGATGCCCGGCAAGGGCAAGATGACGGTCACGGGCAACCTGCGCGACGTGATGAAGGAGTCGATCTCGGCAGCGGCGAGCTACGTCCGCTCGCGGGCCATCGACTTCGGCATCGAGCCGCCGCTGTTCGAGCGTCGGGACATCCACGTCCACGTTCCGGAGGGGGCGACCCCGAAGGACGGTCCGTCGGCCGGCATCGCCATGGCCACCGCCATCATCTCGACGCTCACCGGCATTCCGGTGCGCCGCGACGTGGCGATGACCGGCGAGGTGACGCTGCGCGGTCGCGTCCTGCCGATCGGCGGCCTGAAGGAGAAGCTGCTCGCCGCGCTGCGCGGCGGCATCAAGACGGTGCTGATCCCCGAGGAGAACGCCAAGGACATCGCCGAGGTGCCCGACAGCGTGAAGAACGGCCTGGAGATCGTGCCCGTCTCGCGGATGGATCAGGTGCTGCAGCACGCCCTCGTGCGCCAGCCCGAGCCCATCGAGTGGGACGAGCCGCTCCCGTCGAAGGCGCCGAAGCGCGACGAGGACGGCGCGGCGGTCATCGCCCACTGATGCCGCGACGCTTGCAATGATCGAAGCCCCCGGAGCCTTGCTTCGGGGGCTTTTTTCATTCGCGACGCAGGCGAGGGAACACGGGCGGTCTTGCGCAGCCGCGTTCCCTTCCGTAACGCTGCGCGGCGCCGGTTCGGGCGGTTAGCTCAGTTGGTAGAGCGTCTCCTTTACACGGAGAGGGTCGGGGGTTCGAGTCCCTCACCGCCCACCAATAACTTGAGGCACTTAGCGACGGTGCTGCTTACCAGAGATGTGCGATAGTAAGCACATGGTAAGCGTCAGCGGCAAAACGGACCCGAAATGCCGGACCCGAACCCCACCGTCGGCGAACTCTTCAAGGCCAAGGCCGTCACCGACGAGCAGGTGAACGCGGCCGTTGATGCTTACCACGCAGATCCCGCGACGAGTGCCCATCCGATCGCCGACCACTACAGCCTCGACCTTGCCGCGGCCGTCGCCGGGCACGCATGGGCGAGCCAGGTCGTCGCCAATCCCGAGTCGAGCCCCGGCTTGAAGCGAGCCGCCGTGCGGACGGCGATCCTGCTGGCGCGGACGGAGAAAGGTTGAACGATGGTCAAGACATGGGGGCGGGGCGATGGCGGTGTCGAAACCTGCGAAGGGTGTGGCGCGCGCTATAAGGTGACGATTTTCCGTGCGCCGGCGCGGGATAAGGGCGACTTCCACTGCGGGAAATGCGGGCACCTCATCCGCGAGTGGAACAGCACGCAATGGCCGTCCTTTGAGATGATCGAAGAGTCCCCTCCGTCGTCGGATCGTGATGGCTGAGGCGCCGGAGATCGATCCCGACGCCGAGGTCTGGCGCCACACCTTCAAGCCCGGCCCCGACTTCACGCTCGAGGTCCGCGGCATCGTTGTCGGCCGGATCTACCGCAACGACACCATCCCCGCCCCGCCGCGCTGGTACTGGACGATCACCTGCGTGAGCCAGTTCGTCGGCGTGTCGAAGCCGAGCAAGACGGACAGCGGCTTCCGGCACACGAAGGAGGAGGCGATCGAGGCGCTGCGCGAGGCCTGGGTGCTGGAGCGGGACTGGCGCGCAGAGATGCGGGCGCTGACCGCCCACGACGACGGCGGGATGACGCCTTGGGTCGCCATGGTCGCATGGGAGGGATACGAGCGGCCGGCCGGCAGCACGCACGAAAAAAGCCCCGAGGCCGAAGCCCCGGGGCGGTGTGTGGACGGATGTGGATAGCGGGGATCAGTCGGGCCGGCGCCCCGTGATCGCCTGAAGCATCTCCCGGCGTGTCGCGGCCATTTCCTCGCGCATCGAGGTCACGAGGTCGTCGATGCGGCGCTCCATTCGGGTGATGACGTCGCCGGTGACGTAGGTTCGGGCGACCTCGACCTTGAAGTTGTGCAGGGCTTCGGTCTGGGCCGCGATCTGGATCTTCACCGCAGCCATGTCGATGGTGAGCGGGGACACCGCGTCCTTCGTGCCAGCTCGCAACTTGCCTGTGATCCAGTCGACGAGCTTGCCAAGCCCGACGAGGAACAGCGCGAGCGCCACGACCTGAGCCCAGGAGATCGGGCCGGCGGCGAGGAACGAGGTGTCCATCGGATCAGGCTTTCAGGAGGCGCGCGGCGCCGGCCCGCGCTAGCGTCGTGAGGGGCGAGGAGACGAAGAAGGCGGTGAGGATCGTGGCCTCGATCGGCACGTACTCAGGCGGCAGCGGCTGGACGTTCCAGCCGAGATCGAAGGTCTTCGTCAGGCAGGCCGCCCCGAAATGGATCGCGGGCGGGATGCCGATCCCGTAGATGAGGCCCTTGAAGGCGGGCGCGATCGCCGCCTTCGCTTGGTTCGCCGCGATCTCGGCCTGGACGACCTGCACCGCCACGTCGCGCTGGGCGTTCTGGCCGTTCTCGATCGATTTGAGGATCGGGCTCAGCACCGAGTTGCCGAACACCTTGATGAGGCCAGAGCCGATGGCGCCGAGCGCGGACCCGATCGGGTTCGAGAGCCAGCCGAGGAGGTTCATCGGGGCGGCTCCCGCGCCGGCAGCGTCGCGAGCTTCGTCGCGTAGGCGCGGGCCGCGAGCCGGGCGACAGCCACGAAGGTCGCCACCTTCGCGCCTGGCAGCCACGCCGGCAGGAGCGGCGTGAGATCGACGCCGGGGAGCGCGTCGAGGACGTCGGGCAGAGCCATGACGGCCGCCAGCAGGTAGACGCGCCAGCCCGAGGCCGCGCGCCAGCAGCGGCGCAGGCTGAGGCGGGCCCGCGCGAGGAAGGGACGGGGCGCCATGGGTCAGGCCTTCCGGAACGAGGTGTGGATCAGGTCGTAGAGCCCGGTGAGGCCGGAGCGGACCGCGCCGCCGGTGGCCTGGACCCCGGAACGAAGAAGCCCGCCGGTGGGGGCGGGCTTTGTGTTCAACGGATCGGCTTTCGTGAGAGCCAAGGCGGATAGCTCCTCACCTTTGGGAGACAAAGGAGGGGAACTCGCGGCCGAACCTGAGGAGCTAACCTGAGGAGTTCCGGGGATCACCGAGTGTCCGGCCGCGCGCAGCGCATCGACGAAGAGACCGCATTGGCCGGCGATCAGGTCGTCCTTGTCGGTGCCGTTGATGATGCGGCGGGCTCCGACCGGCTCGTACCGCCCGCCGCCGAAATAGTCGGACAGCTTCTTGCCGGTGAACCAACCCTCAACCATGCCGTAGAAGAGGATGGCCGCCGCCACGTCGAGCCGCATCGCGAGCTTCGGCGTCTTCACCAGGTCCTCGTCGGCTCGCAGGTAGCCAAGCTGCCGCAGCCGCGCGGTCGCCTTGGCGTAATTCGTTTCCCAGGTGAGCTGCACGAAGCCGCGTCCCCAGAAGCCGGTGGGACCGTAGGCGCGGCCCTTGCCCCGACCGTATTCCTCGATCGGCTGCATGGTGCGCGCCGTCTCGTGGAACGTGGTCGCCAGCGAGTAGCCGAGCGACGTCGTGCCGAGCAGCGAGGGCGCGGCGTCGAGGATCGCATCCATGCCCGCGACCTGCGAGGCCGTCAGACGCCCGCCGAACAAGGATGCGCGCACGGCCGCGTAGAAGGCGGCGCGGTTCAGGCTCGCGGCCATCGGGTTCTCCAGATTGTCGAGGGTGTCGGCGGTGCAGCGGTGGCGCGGCTATTGAGCAGATCGAGCGGCGGGCGGCCGGTACGTCCCGAAGGCGCGGTCCCACAGGGTGGTGACGACGCCGAAGTTCACCTCGTCACCGCGGTGATGCATCGCGTGCCGGATCTTCAGGGCATAGAGCACGTGCCCCGGCGCGATCCGCCAGTGATGGATGGCGTGGTGGGCCGCGATGTAGGCGAGATAGCCGAGGGCGAGGCCCGCAAGCGCGCCCGCCGGCAGCAGCAGGAACAGCGCCCCGAACACGAGGAGCGAGTGCCAGGAGGTGACGCCGGTTCGGCCCGAGGGCTTGGCATGGTGCTCGTCGTGCCCCGCTTTGAACAGCGGCAGTCGGTGGAACAGCACGCGGTGGATGACGTACTCGGCCAGCGTCCAGGCGGCGAGGCCGAGGATGATGCCCGGCAGCGTGGCGCCGCCGAACAGGATCAGCACCAGCGCGAGCGCCGGCATCGAAACGAAGTCGGCATAGTAGGCGAGGCGGGACATTGGCGGTCCTGGCGCGGGAGGATCAGAGGGGCTGAAGAGCGACGCGGCAGGTGCCGCAGCCGATGGCCCGGGCGGCGCCGCGGGCGAGATCGATGGAGCGGCCGGCGACGAACGGACCCCGGTCGTTGATCCGCACGACCACCGAGCGGCCGGTCGCGCTGTTGGTGACCCGCACGCGGGTGCCGAAGCGCAGGCTCCGGTGCGCGGCGGTGAGCGCGTTCTGATCGAACCGCTCACCGTTGGCCGTCAGCCGCCCGTGAAAGCCGGGGCCGTACCACGATGCAATTTCGGCGTGAGCCGGCGTCACGCTGAGCACGAGGCAAGCGAGGGCGGCCCGCACCGCGAGGCGCTGCAGGAGCATGGTAGTTCCGGTTGTCGAGAGAGCGGGCTCGGGTCGGATGGCGCGGCGAGCGGGTCGGTTACTGAGCCAGCCCGTTGTTGATCAGGCAGGCCCTGATACTGTTCAGCAGGTTTGCGAGGCTGGCATTTGTAGCCCCTCCGTCATTTTGCACGGCGGCGGGCAACGTGCACTTACCTGCCGGCGTCGCCCCGTTGAAGCCAACAGGGTTCAGGAACTGTGTCTGGCCATTGAAGAGCACCTTGAACGCGTCCTGGCCAAACTCGACGTTTGAGGTGGTGAGCGAGCCATCCGCCGGGTTGATCCGCGTGCGATACTTGATGGAACCGGTCTGCCGGAACTCCATCGACGGCACGTTGCCGGGACCAGCATCGATCCCGAAAACCGCCGACCCATTCGGGGCGGGGCTGGCCGTCAGACCTGGGACGCGCGACTGCGGAGAGTCTCCCGCGATCTCGATGGCGGTATCCGCCGGCATATTTTGGAAGCGCGGGTTGGTGGTATCCAAGAACTTGCCGGAGAAAGACCACTTGCTGGAATTGGAGCCAAGCCACTTGATGGCCGCTCCGCCTGCCTTGGTTGGATTGAAAACGGACGCGGCGACTGTTCCAGAGCTAATGTAATCGTCGATCGTGATGTGGTTATCCGTTGCGGTACTAAAGCGGTTCCCTGAGAACACACCGGTGTAGTCGATCATCGAGCCGGCAGACAACGCGCCATGCTTGAATTGAACGCTGGTATTGTTGAGATCGAAAAAGTTGCCGGTCCAGTAATTACCATAAGCGGGGTAGTTACCTTCATCGACGCTCTGCTCTAGCACTCCGACGTTGCAGACTTCGATCTGATTACCGAAGAAGCGGATGTTGCCGAAATTCCGAGTCCAAACGCAGCCACCCGAGCCGTTCTCTGTCGCAGTCTTGCCGCCACCGGCCACCCCCATCACGCCGTTTACGCCGATGTAGTTCATGGAGACGATACTGTCGGTGCTCTCCAGGCGGAGAGCCCAGCCACGGTTTTGGGAGAGCTGGTTGCCCGTCACCCAATTGATCCAGGCGAAGGACGAGATGTCGTTGCGCAATACTAGTCCGTCACCGGACGAGTAGAAAAAGCCATTGTCCTGATAACGCGAGCCGATCGACTTAACGTTGACCAGCGCGCCAACCGTGATCGTCTTTCCGGATGGCGCGTTCGGGGAGCCAGCGCGCCGTCCATCGAACGTGATGTTGTGAATTCCGACGCTGCTCAGAAGCTCGTTCGGGTCCGCCTGCTTGACCACCGCATCCATGCTGGCGGACGGGCTGATCCGGCTTGTCTTCACGCCGCCATCGACACCGATGCCTCCATGCCCCCAAAGCTGCACAGCCCGCCTGAGGATGACCGGGTTGGCGACGCGGCAATCCGCGCTCTGCGGGAAGGTGACCTTGCCGCCACCAAGGCTCGCCACGTAGGTGATCGCGGCGTTGATCGCCACGCTGTCGTCCACCGCGTCGTTGCCGGCGCAGGTCTCGACGCCCGGCGCACCGAACCGCGCCACCGAATGACCGATGCTGGTATCCTGACCGAGCGCGAGAGCCTTGGTGGACCCGCGAAGACGCGCGCTCAGATCGGACGCATCGCCGGTCGAGCCTGAGCCGAGGATCTGAAGCGTGTCGGGGGTAATGACCGTCTTGTTGCCCTCGCGCTTTCCGAGCTTCAGAGCGTTGCCGAAGGTAATGTCGCCGTTGGCGCGGATCTCACCCTGCGGCAAGGGGCGGGTCTGCGCGAGCGCGGGCGCGGACAGACCGAGCAGCGCGGCGAGGATCAGGAGCGAGCGCATCATCACAGGCGGATCCAGAGGTTCGCGGCGCCGCGACGGAAGCGGACGGCCTGATAGGGGCTGGTGAGGACGATCGAGCCGTCGCCGGCGATCGTGTCGCCAGTACCAGAGCCGGGCAGGATCGTGATGGTGAGCGCTTCCGAGCAGGCGCCGCTCTCATCGGCAATGACGAGGTCCTGTCCCAGGGGGAAGGCGTCCACGTCGGGCAGCGTGACGATACGCGAACCGGTCAGCGTGCGGAAGCCGACCTGCACGTCGCTGGTCAGCGCCGTATAATCGCGATCGTAGACCGAGGTGTGCCCGAGCGCCTGAAAGTCGTTTCCGTTTAGGACGGCCGCCGCTCCCTTAAGCCGCCAGCCGGCCGGTACCGCGTCGATCGCCTCCGCCCAGACAACGGTGTAGTTCAGCCCGCGCTTGATCGACCCGGCGATCAGGGGAAGCCCGGCTGGTGTCAGGAACGGCCGTGGTCCGAGACCATCGACGTTGAGCGTCGGGACATCTGAGCTGTCGCGATCGGCCTGGAAGGAAACCGAGAGCCCAGGCTTCAACTCCGTGATGCCCGAGTGGGTCATCAGCGTATAGGCGTTGGTCGCACCTCCTGTGACCAGTGAGCCGTTCTGGTCGAGGACGAAGGCGGCCACCTTCGCCATGATGCCCCGGATCGCTTCCGGGAACTCGCGTCCGGCCATGCCGTCACGGGCCGGGATACTGCGGTCGGCCAAGGCGTTGCCGCCCGGCTGGGGGGACCAGTCGGTTACGCTCATGCTGAGGTTCCGGTCTTAAAGGAGGGGGCCGGTCAGGCCTTGATTGCGAAGATGCCGACGAAGCCGGGCGGCATGTTCGGATGAGCTTGGCCGCCGCCTGCAGCCTGGATGCTGAGCGTGTGGCTGTGGTCGACCGCGCTGGGGATCGTGTGAGTATGGTTGCCGTCAGAGCCGATGGTGTGGGCGTGGTCGCCGACGCCGCTCGTCGTGAAATTGTGCGAGTGCTCGCCGACTTGGTCGGTTGTGAAGGTATGCTGATGCACGCCGGCCGCCTCGCTCGTGGCCGCCGAGTTGTTCCCGGGCGGGAAGAGCTGGCTCACAGCCGACAACTGGCCGCCGCCCCCATAGATGCTCAACCGCTCATAGTTCTGGGAATGCACGTGGTTACCGGCGTTGCCGGTGGTGCCGCCGTGACTATGGGCTCCGGCGCCACCGGTCGTACCGGTGTGATTGTGCCCGCCCGAATTGCCCGTCAGGCCACCGTGGTTGTGCTGGCCGGCCTGCCCCGTGCCGCCGCCATGATCGTGCGCGCCGGCCGGGCCAGTCGAGCCTCCGTGCCCGTGCGAGGGCATCTGTGCCTCGCTCAACGTGACGGTTTCGGACCCGCCGGCGCTGCCGATAATGCCCCCGATTCCTCCGGCGCCGGTAAGGCGCCCCTTGCCGGCGTCGCGACCGAAGATCGCGCGCCCACTTACGTCTGGAATGTTGAAGGTCGTCGAGCCGTCGCCGTTGCCGAAATACGTGCCGAACACTCCGAACAGGGCGGAGTAGGCGGAGCGAGAGAGCGCTCGACCGTCGCATTCGACCCAGCCCGGCGGGATCGCTTCCGAGGTGGCGAACGTGCCAATTCGCCCAGGCTCATCCAGAGTCGGCGCTATCGAGACATACGCCTGCTGCGCTGGCGACCAGATCACGACGTGGATCATGAACGGGACGATGTCACCCGGCGCGAAGTCAACGCCGCGCGGACGACGCCATGGCCGCGCCCCCGTGTTGTCGATGTTGAGCGTCATCGGTCCGGTATTCGTCTGCATGGTTGCGAACGAAACCGAGAAGCCATTGTCGAAATGACTGGCTTTGATGCCCTGCGAACTGGCAACGGTGGCAGCATTGCCAGAAATCGTCGCGCCCAAGAAGCCGTTGTTGTCGGAGTGCCACCGCGCCAGGGCCGCCATCATCTCGCGGGCGGAGTTGTTGACTGCGTTCGCGGGCATACCCTCCTGCCAGTTGACCGGCGCGGCTGCGACGTTGTTCTCCGAGGCGAAGATCGAGAAGTCGATAAGGCCGGTCATTTCGGGCTCCAGGCGCGCGCGACCGTCCGTTCCCGCGGCGCCGGAGGGCGCGCAGGTCGGTCAGGCCTTCAGCGGAATCGGGTCAGGTCAGCGGCGCAGCAGCGCGAGAAAGGCGTCGCGGTCGAAGGGGGCGGCGCGACGCTGGATCGGCACCATGGGCGGCGGCGCTGGGGCGGCGGTCGCGCCACCCGCTGCCGGCGCCGCCAACGACCCGAGGCCTTTCTCGCCCGCGAGCATCTTGAGGATGGAGGCCGCGTCGAGCCCGTCGTCTTTCTTCGCGTCGGGCGTGGCCATCGTCGGGGCCGAGGAGGCGGACGGCTCGATGCCGGAGAAGCCGAACCGGCCGGATGCAACGGGCGCGGTCGCGCCGCCGTCCGACGGCATCGTCATCGCTGCATCGCCGCCGAGGAAGGCCGAGGCCTTGGCGCGGTGCCCGGCCATCTGCCCGTTCACCTTGTCGGCGACCGTGCCAGGCGCACCGCCATTCCCGGCGTCGCTCGCGTTGTAGCGCCCAGGGCGGCCCGCGTTGATGGTCGAGTACAGGTCGAGCAGCCCCATGCCGGGCTTGAAGCCGCGATCGGTGAGGTAGCGCTCGACGGCGCCGAGCTGCTCGCCGAAGCTCTGGTCCTGGCTGGCGCCATACTGGCGCTGCTCCGGGATGCCGAACTGGATCAGGCCGATATGCCGGTTGCCGGCACCGCCCCGGATGGAGGGCGAGAACGTGCCGCCGGTCTCGTAGGAAATGACGGTCCCGAGATCGAGCGGGGTCGTGCCGAGCCGCCCGGCCGAGGCGATCAGCGCGTCGCGGTCGGCAGCGTTCATGTTCGGCATCCTGAAACGCGAAAGGCCGCCCATCTCGGAGCGGCCTTCGGGGCCCGGCGCACAGCGCTCGGGACGGTGATCAAATCGCGGGTTTTGCCCGACGGGTCAAGGGGCGGTGTGGATGCCCCGCTGGGTCTGGGCAGGCGCTTTTCATCAACGAATGGCGTGATAGCGTGGCGGTATGCCTCGCCGCTTGCCTCGCCCAACCTTACTCGCCCTCACCGCGGTGCTGCTGCTCGCAGGGCCAGCGTCGGCACAGGAAGACAAGGTCTCGGGCGCAGCCCGAACGGCCAGCGTCATGGCTGCAATCGTTCGCTACTGTCCCGCCTACTTCGTTGTCGATGGACCGAAGGCGCTCAAGTTGGGTACGGCTGGGTACGAACTCGCTCATAAATGGGCGCCTCCGGGTCGCGCCAAAGGCATCCTCGAAAAGGAGGGTGCGCGCCGCACGCGCGAGGTAGAGGCGACTGGAGCGCGGTACTGGTGCCAAAATCAGCGCGAGGTGCATCGCAACCTCGGCACCGAACTGTTCCTGAACTGATGTCCCGCCGGTTCCTCGTCGCCCTCACCATGGTCGCCTTCACCCTCGCGATGACCGCGTGGGGCTGGGTCGTTGGCGCGAGCGTGCCTGTGGCTGTGGATTGGCTCTGGGAGCGCATCGGCGCCACCGGAGCGTGGGCGCTTTTCCTCAGCGTGATGGCCGCGCTCGCAGCCTATATCTACCGCAACACCGGGAAGCCGAAGGGGACGTAAGGCCGTCCCCGCTCACCCTGCGACCGCACTACGGCGTTCGTGGTCGTGCCGGCCGCGCTCCCGATCTGTGCCGACAGCCGCTCGGCTTCCGCCCGCGCGCCGATTGCCGCCAGCAGTCGCTCCAGATAATCGCCCTCGCGGGCCGTCACTGCCTCGGCAAGCTGCCTGTTGCGGGCGATGTCGCGGGCACGGCCCTCGGCGCTGGCCGCCAGCCTCAAGCCCTTGATGCCGTGAGCGGCGGCGATGCCTTTCAGGCCACCGACGGCGCCGGCCACGACCGTGCCAGGATCGCCCGAGCCGCCCTTGATCTCGCGCGGCGCCACGTCGTCGGCGGCGCGCTTCCGCAGCTCCGTCATGGAGTTGTTGACGATGCGCTGGTGTGAGGCATCGAAGGCGCGCTCTCGCTCCACCGCCCCGACCACGCCCGCCGTCGGCTCTTCGCCGAACACCTCGGCGAGCCGGGCGCGGTTCCAGTCGCCCTCGCCCTGGATCGTCTTCTGAAGCGCCACCCGGTCGTTGATCGTTGTGCCGACGGCCCGATCTACCTCGGCGCGGAGCCCGAGCCGCTGCGCCTGCGCGACCTCGGGCGTCATCTCGGCGGTCTCGGCCGCGAGTTGGCCCGGCCGGACCGCCTCGCGTCCACCGTTGAGGAGGGTCTGCCCGCGATCGAAGGCGTCGCGCTGCTGGAAGAAGTGCTGCGCGGTCCGGTTCGCGTTCGCGTAGCCCGGCACCTGCGCTTCGAGCGCCTCGTTCACGCCGGACCGCACCGCCGACAGGGCGCGCAACTCGCTTGCCGCCGCGCTGCCCTGCTGCGCCTCCACCTGCGCGATCATCGCATCGAGGGCTTCCTTGGCGTTGTGCAACGCCTCCGGCCGGCGGTCGGGGATCATGGCGCGTCCGACGCCCGGCACGTCGGCTTCGTGGTGCAGGAGCCCCCAGGCGCGGCGCAGGGCCGTGTCGGCGCCGCCCTTCTCCGTCGCGCCGAGCCGGCCAATGGTGTCGAGGATACCGGAAGTATCCACCGTGACCGGCTGGCCCAGCGCCTCGCGATAGAGCGGCGGCACCGCCTCGTCGTAGGCCTCCTGCCAGCTGGCGCGGAAGTCCGCCGGGTCCATGCTCGGGCCGAGATGCCGGTTCACATCGTCACCGAGCCGGGCGTTGGCGGTTCGGGCGCGAGCGGCGAGCGGCGCCATCACGGCTTCCCGGGTGTCCGGCAGCACTGCGAGACCCTGCGCGCGGCCCTCAAGGGCGGGCGAGGCGTCGAGCAGCATCGCTTCAGGACCGAGTTCGGCCATGCGCGCCCGTACCGCGTCGGGGCCGCCTGCGTTCCCGAAATCGTCGGCGAGCTTACCCATCGCGGCAGGGCCGACGCCGGGCGCCGTCGCGCCACGCGTCCCGACGATCTCGGCGACCTTGCGGGCACCGGCGCCGACGGCCGCGCCGAGGGCGGGGGCAGCACCGCCGAAGGCTGCGCCTGCTACACTGCCCTTCAGGGTATCCTTCGCGTCACCGTTACTGCGAACAGCAGCATCCGCGCCGCCTACCGCAGCGCCGGATAGGGCCGACGCCGCCGACCGAACGCCCAGCCCGCCAGCCCCCGCTCCGAACGCAGCCGGCGCGGCCGCCACCATCGGCAGGGTGCCGACAACACCGCCCAGCACCTCGCCGGTCGTGGTCGAGCCGGGGTTCTCCTTCGCGGTGGACTCGCCGAACGCCTGGACGGTCTTCAGCTCGTCGGAGAACTTGGTGTCGTTCTTGAGCGAGCGGACACCCGCGATGCCGCGGTCGAGCCCCGCCGTCAGGTAGGGGCCGACGACGGGCACGCCGTTGATGATGCCCCGGCCCACCGCTGCGGCGGAGGAGCCGGGTAGGCCAGCGCCCGGCGCGTCGGTGACGGCGGGTGCCTCGGGGGCGTCCGCGAACGGGTCGTAATCGACCGGCACGAGCTTCGGCCCGGCGGCCGGAGCCGGCTCGTCCCCGGCGAAGGGGTCATAATCGACGGGGACCAGCTTCATCATTGCACCTTCAGGTACTTGCCGGGTCGGGCCGGATCGGGGGCGTACCACATGCCATCGCGGCCCTGGCGCGCACCATTCGGCGCGCCCTGCGGCGGCTCCTTCGGCGCGGAGGCGGAGGCACCGTCGCGTGCCTGCGGGAAGAGCGGGTTGCTCTGGGCGAACTCGTCGAGGGCCTGATCGAAGCCAGCATCGAGCCGACCGTTGTTCTTCGCCGCATAGTCGCGCGCGAGCTGCGAGACCTGCTGCTGTCGCTTGGCCAGGGAGCGGGCGACGCCGATCAGGTCGCGGTTGCCCTGCTCAGACTGCGCCAAGGTCGGCACCGTGCGCGAGATGTAATCGCGGTCCATGTTCGAGATGCCGGGACCAAGCGAGCCGCCCAGGCCGTCGAGCACGACTTTATTGGAGAGGGCGTCGAACACTTCCGCGGCGGACGCGGCGCGCGAGTCCTTCACACCGAGCGCGCCGAGGAACTGGTTTGCCCGCTTGGCCGTCTCACCACCAAATCCGGAGTAGAAGCCCGGCGTGTTCATCGCCTGCTCCATCAGCGCCAGGGTGTTGAGCGTCGAGCCGGCGTTGCGGCCCTTCGTGGCGAGGTCGAGCTGATACTCGCCGTAGCCCTTGCCGACGGTCGCGTCCTGCGCTTTCTCGGCTCCCATGTTGATCGTGGTGCCGGTCGGGTTCACCGCGCTGATCTTGCCCCGGGTATCGCGCTGGTAGGCGCCGGCAGGTAGGCCGAGAGCGACGCGCTCCGCCTCCGGAAGCTGCACATAGGACTCGTCCGGCTTGCCCGCAGCGGTGCCCTCGGCCTGTGCCTGCGCCTTCTGCCGGATGAAGGCCGGATCGTTCTCGCGACCGTAGTTCGGATCCTGAAGGCGCTTCAGCGCGTCCGTCACGATGCCGGTGTTCGACCCGGCGGCCGTGGCCTCCGCATCGGACAGGGACGGAAAGGCTTTCTTGATGATCGCGGCGTTGCCACCGAGAGCAGCCGTTTCCTGCGCGAGCTTGCGCTGCTTGAGCCCGAGCTCGACCCGAGCCAGATCGGTCGCCGCCCGGTCCGTCTCGCTCTTCGATGCCAACTGCATGCCGGCCGAGATGCCGCCCGCCCAGGTCGGGGAGGAGAGCAGCCCGGCGCCGAGCGCGCCGAGATAATCGCCGTTGTCCTTCAGCCCCTTCATGAGGCGGTCGCCGAAGGACGGGCCCTCTGGCGCGGCCGGGCTCGATGCTGCGGTTGGGGCGGGCGCGGCCATGATCGGCTGGGTGCCCGCGGCGGGGAGATCGGCCTCCGAGGTCGAGAACTCGGCGGGGCGCGCGGGCGGCAGCGGCACCGTCATGGCGCCGGGCCGAGTGGCCGGCGCGACATCAACGAGGCCGGCGCGGGGCTTGGGCGCAGTCGGCTGGGGCACCATGCCGGTGGCCCGCTCAAGGCGCTGCACGTCGGCCTCGCTCTCAGCGACGGGCGCGAAGCCCTGCGGCGCGCCGATCGGCATCCGGCCGAACAGGCGGGCAAGATCCTCCGGCGCCATGGATGCGCCGAAGCCGAAGGGGGATGCGCTCACGGGCGAGGTTCCTTGCGAGGAGGCGGCCACTACGGGCCCATGAACTTCGAGGCGACCGACGCGCCCGCGAGACCCATGCCGAAGAGCTGCTGCAGGAAGCTCGGCTTCGGCATCTTCGTGGTCGTCGTGCCTTCCGACGTGCCACCGAGACCGGCGGTGGGCTGCACGAGGCCGGCATAGAGCCCGAGCTGCTTCCAGGGTGCGCCCTGCGTCTCGTCGAAGATCTCGCGTTCGCTATCGAGAGCGTTCTGCCGCGCCTCGTCCTGCGCTGCGCCGACGGCGCCGACGGTGCGGCCGCCGCGCTCCAGAGCGTCGAGAATGGTCGGCACCTGACCTGCCGCGGCAAGCCCGGCCGCACGGTCGCCCTGTGCCGCCGAGAGCAGCGTGCCGGCTTGGGTGAGGCGGCGGGTGATGTTGTCGGCGTCGAGACCGGCGAGCGTGGTCTCGCCCGCCAGCGAGTCCTTGAGTGCGCCCTGCGCGAGCCCGGCGCCGGTGGCCGCGATATTCGCGTTCCCGGTGTTCACGCCTGCGACCGTCGAGAGCAGGCTGCCGGCGAGCCCGGCGCGCGCGTTGCCCGCCGCGTCGATCGCCGAGGCGGCCGAGGCCTGCCGACCGCGCTCCGCCTCGTAATCATCGTAGCGCAGCTTTGACCCGATCCCGGCCACGGCATCGGCGGTCGCGCCGGCGAACCGGCCCGAGCCGTAGCGGCCCGAGGCCGAGAAGGCCTGCGCCACCTTCGTGGCCGCCTCGTTGCCGGACCGCGAGATGATCTCATCGAGGTAGGGATTCGCCCCGCCGAGGAACTTGCCGTCGGCCACATCCTGGAGCGAACGCTGAGTCTGGCTGGTGCCGGTGGCGAAGTCGCCCGCGAGCCCGGCCACCGGCGCGGTGTCCGTCGCGTAGGCGCCGCCCGCCATCTTCGCTCCGGTGGTGGAGGCGATGTTGCCCGGATCGGAGAGCTTCGAGACCGCTCCACCGACGCCCGCGGTGCTCACGGTCGGGTCGATCCCGCCGAAGCCGGCCACGGCCTGCTGCGTGGCCGCCGTGGTGCCGCCGGAGCGCGCCAGACCGCCGACGAGGTCGTTGGCCGCCCCCGCAGTCGCGGTGCCGGTGGTGGCGGCATCCTTCAGCATGTCGAGGCCGGCGAGCGTGTCGGACCCGAGCCCGGCGACCCGCTGCCCGCCGTAGACCTGTGAGCCGACGCCGGACTGATAGGCCTTCGTGGCGCCGCCGAGGATCTCGTTCAGCGCCGGGACCGCCGGAGCCCACGGCTCCGTCTTCTGGCTCTGCTGCTGGGTCGTGGTGTTGGAGCCGCCGCCGCCGGGCATGGTCAGAGATCCTTCACGAGGGAGACGAGGGGGCGGCGGCGATAGCCGAGGAAGACGCGCTCCCAGCCCGGGCGGCCGCAGAGGCGGATGCTCTTGGCGCCGTGGAACCGGGCCCACGCCTCGAAGTCGGGGATGACGTGCTTCCAGGCGGCGAGAGAGCCGCCGCCGGCCGCGACGAGTTCGCAGGCGGTAGAGCCGTCGGCCTGGAGGCAGAAGCGGGCCACCGCCGCGGCGAGGATGCGGGGACCGTCGCAGGTCAGGAGGAGGCGGGCTCGGTGACCCTCGCACTCGGCCCGCAGGGTGTCGGTCGAGATGTCACCGACGCCGCGCTGGCAGGCACGACGGAGGTGCCCCTCGACGAGGGGCCAGAGGAGCCCGACCGCGTCCATGGGGGCGGCGTAGAAGCGGATCACGGTCTCCGAACCTCGAACCGGACCCGGCGCCCCTCGCCGCCCGGCGCATGGCCGAGCACGAAGAAATTGCGGGCCGCCTCCTGGAGGAAGATGCCGGCGGCGGCTGCGCCCGCGTCGAGCGGTGCGAACGTCACCAGCGCGCCGGGCACGCAGAGCCGGGACTCGATGCGGGTTGCCGTACCGGCGCCGAGCACGGCGTCATCGCGCGCGATGGCGTTGGTCGCCCCCTCCGCCATATCGCGCAGCGCCGCGACGATGCGCAGGAGATTGGTCTCGCCGGGAGGGGGCAGGTTCATCGCGAGCCGTCCCGCGTTGCATCGGGTTCGACCCCGACGGCATAGGTCCAGTCGGTGCCGGCCGGGATCCGGATGCGGGCGCGGTGGTAGCGCGCCGACACCCGGCAGGGGGCGAAGCGCTCCACCGTCGGGTCCGTCTCCGGCTTGTAGGCCACCTGATCGGCGCGCTTCAGCGTCTCACGACCGCCAACGGCGATCCGCCAGTCGTCGGCATCCGTGTCGAGCCGGACACCACGGACGAAGGCGCGGTCCGGCCGAAACGGCATGATGTCCGCCGTCTCGATCAGGGCCTCCAGCGGGGCGCCGGTCAGCAGGGCGAGGCGGTTGTCGGCGGTGATGTAGCCGAGCGCGGGAACGCCGCCGGCATAGCTCGGATCGTCGAACGAGAGCTGGCCGGGGTCATCGACCGAGCCGGCAATCGAGTCGATCGACACCGCCGGGGTCGCCGCGGCAAGGCCGGCCCGCAGCGTCACCGTGATCGGACCCGTCCACCGGTCGAGGAGCCAGTCGTAGAGCAGGGCCTCGCCGAGGAGGCTCGGATCGGAGGTCGGCGCACCCTTCAGGCGGTAGGCGAACAGGATCCGCGGTCCGGTGGCATCGCGGATGGCGACCGTCGCGCCGATCCGGTTCGGGTCCACCCGATCGAGGAAGGTGCGGTTCACCCGCTCGGCGCCGATCGGCACCGAGGCGCTGCCGGCGTAGGGGAAGGCGTGGAAGCCGTCGCGGTCCACGAAGAACACGCGGGGACCGGCCCGGACCGCGGCGGAGGGCGAGACCGAGCCGCGGTTCTCCTCGAGCAGCGAGAACGACAGGACGCTTGCGCCACCCGAGACGTCGAGCCGCCGAACCGTGCGCTCCTGCAGCACGAGACCGAACTCACCGCCGACCACGGCCGTCACCGCCCCACCATCGGGGAAGGCCTGGATATCGCCGTCGTGGCCGTTTTGCTGACCGAGCGGCCAGGACTCGGGATTGCCGATGTCCGACCACTGCACCGCACCGCGGTCGTCGGCGAGACCGCCGAGCACGAGGTATTCACGCACCACGGCAACGTGGCGGGCTCGCGGCGGCGGGAAACCGCTCGACGCGCCGAGATCCCGGAAGGCGGCACCGCTGTCCACGTCGATGACCTGCGGCGGGGCGCCGAGATGCACCGCGACCAGCAGCGAGCCGTACAGGGCGAAGGACCAGCTATCGTCGGCCGGCATCCCGTAGGCCCGCGACGGGTTCGAGACGTCGGTCCAGCCGCCCGTGCCGTTCGAGCGGTAGAGCCGCGAACCGGTGCCGGCGAAGAAGATCGGCACGCCGAAGAGCGGGCTCGTCACGGTGACAGCGCCGCGGCACAGGTCGGGCAGCGGATCCGTGATCGTCTCCGGCCCGGGCAACGGCGCGTAGCCGTCGGCGCGGGGAATGACGTTGCGGGCGACCGCGCAGACCGACGCGTCGATTGACGCCACGTCCGGCGCGTAGGGCGCCAGCGGAACGCGGGGCAGCGGCGCGGCCATGTCAGCCGACCGCCTGCGCCGCCATGGTCTCGGCCGCGGCAACCGTCGGGCGCGCGGTGCGGGCGGCGGTCTTCTGGGTATCGGCCTGGCCGAAGATCGCGCCGAGACGCTCCTTCACCAGCCCGAGCCACTGCGCCGACTTCTCCTCGTCCTTCTGGAAAAGGGCCGCCTCCATGAGGGTGCCGTAGAGGTAGACCTCGGGCGCCTTGGTGATGAGCCAGTTCTTCGGCACCGCTTCGGTCAGGGCCGGGATGCGGCTGTAATAGGTCATCTCCAGCTTGCCGGCGGCGGCGGGCATGACGCGCACCCGGCCGGCGAGCACGGTGTAGAACTGCGCCGGGCCGTTCGGGCGGTGCCGGGTGCGGAACTCGGGGGAATCGGCCTCGACGTAACGCAGCATGAGAGGCCGCTGCGGGCTGCCGGCGGGCGGCGTCCACTCGACCGCGACCCAATCAATAAAATCGCCGGGCACGTCGATGCCGCCTGCAGCGAGATCCTTCAGGCCGGTGGACTTGTGCATGTCCACGACCTTCAGGTCGGTGTTGAACCGCCCCTCGGCCTGCTGGATGAAGATGCGCGCGTAGGTCTGGAGATCGCCGCGGGCGAGATACTCCTCCACCGCCGCCACGAGGGACGGGTAATCCGTGATGGGATCGGCCATGCGGGCGGGCTCCGGTCAGAGGTAGGAGGCCTGGATCTGGCCGGACGACGCGATGACGTTGGAGCGGCCCCGAAGGCGGCGCTCCTCATCGGCGACGAGAAGGGCCTGCGCCTGTGCGAGGGACGGCTTCGACAGGCTGTTGAGCGCGAGATGCCGCTTGGCCCACGCGGCAATCAGCGAGCCGGCCTCGTCGGTCCAGGCGTTGCCCTCGTCGAACGCGGGCGCCGGCAGCAGGACGTGCGCCTTCAGGCGGACGGTCCACGCGCCCGACGGCACCGGCCAGAGCCGAATGCCCTGGTCGAAGTAGGAAAAGGCGCAAGGGCGCGCCGGGCCGGCCGGATCGTCGAGACGCTCGATCTCGGTCTCAGGCATCCGCCGCAGGACAGCGGTCTGCTCGTTCTCGATCAGCACAGCGCTGTCGATGGCCAGCAGGTTCGGGATCTCGTCCCGGTCGCCGCGCCCGTAGAGATCGGTGCCCGGCAACGTCTGGAACGTCAGCGAGCGCTCGTTGAAGAAGAACCGGACCGGCTGGTAGTGCCGGATGGCCCGCTCAACCGCCTTCGCGACCTGTACGCCCAGATCCGCTCGCTCGATGTCGTCCTCGATTTCCGCGATCAGCTCGGCGAGCGTCGATCGGCCCTGATTGTCCGGCATCGGCGTCGCTCGGCTGTGGCGCGGGAGGAGGCGACGGCGGGGCGCTGGGCTCCGCCGTCAGGACCGTGGCGGCTGCGAGATGCAGCCACGCGAGGGCGGACATCAGCCGTCGTTGTTCGGGGTGTAGAAGAACACGAGCGTCGCGGCGCCCGCGGCCGGAGCGCCCGCAATCGTGCCGTAGAGCGTGGTGTCGGCCGCGAGCGGGCCCTTCAGGGTGGCGGTGTCGGGACGCTTGGCACCCGCCGCAGTCACGGCGGAGTCGGCCGCGGCCACGATGTCGTTGCCGCCCGGGGCCGAGCCGACGACGAGCGAGGCGCCGTCCGAGAACGCGGTGGTGACGAGGACGAGGGTCGCGGTGATGAGCGCGCCCTCCGGCAGGGAGGCCGGCATCACGAAGGAGCCGTTCACGAAGGTGACGGAGCGGCGGACGTAGTGGACTTCCTGCTCGCGGTACTCGCGGGCAGCCGGGTTCACCGGGGGGACGTTGGTGGCCATGGTGGGCCCTCTCTCAGATCAGAACGGAAGAGGCGCGCGGAGCCGAGGCCCCGCGCGAGGTTCATTCAGGCGGGGAGGGCCGCTTAGGCGTCGGCCGGCTTGGCGTAGGTCGGAATGACGACGGTGCCGAAGTCGTCGCCGTTGTAGGTCGTCTTCTTCAGACCCCAGATCGCCCAGGCCGAGACCTCGAGGTTGCGCTTGTGGTCGAGCAGCTCCTCGTTCCAGCGGTACCGGGTGTCACCGCCGGCCTTGCCGTAGGCGATGGTGGCCGCCTGCGCGCCGAGCAGCACGGCGCGGCGGGTGTTCGCCACCGCGTTCTGGCCGTTGGCCGAGACGCCCTGCGTGATGTCCTGCGCCTCGCGAAGGATGACGCCGTTGTACTCGCCGAGCGCACCCGAGAAGATCGGGGACTTGCTCGACTCCATGCCGGCCATCGCCGCCTTCTGGATGTCGAGCCACTGGCCGGTCGCCGTGTTGGTGCGCAGCGAGGTGACCTGCTCCGAGGCGAGATAGAGGATGTAGAACTTCTTCCCGTTCACCACGACGGGACGGATCATCACCTTCTTGCCCTGGCCGCCGGTCTTCGCCAGTTCGACGGCGCGGTCGATCAGGTCGAGGGTGAAGATGTCGCCGGCCACGAGGGCGCCATCGTCGGCACGGTTGTTCGGACGCAGGATGCGACCTTGCGACGGGGCGGTCACCACGTTGTTGGCGGTGAACTTCTTGCCGAGCGCGTTCGCCGGGGTGAAGCCGCAGACGTGGTTGAAGAACGAGACCGTCTTGCGGGTCTGGAACCAGTCGGCGAGGCCGGAGCGGGCCTGCTCACGCAGGTTGAAGGGCACGCGCTGCTGATCGATCGTGTTCTCGGACTTCACGCCGACGACGTGGCCGAGTTCGTCGATGGTCACCTTGTCGGAGTTGGTGCCGAGCTGCTCGCCATTGCCCTCGGCGACGTCCGAGGACGAGAAGCCGGCGCCCTTGAGCTGCATGCGCAGGCCGAAGGTGAGCTGATCGCCGTTGCCCTTCTTGGTGTCCTCCTTCTCCTGGATCACGGAGGCGTCGGAGGTGCCGATCAGGGGATCGATGTCGATGGACTTGTTGGCCTCGACGGCGAGCTTCTTCGACCACAGCTTCACAGCCATCGGGTCGTTCTGGGCGAACGCGGTGTAAGTCATGGGGTGGCCTCTGCGGGCTGGGATTCCGTTGGGGAGGGTGCGTGCGGGCGTGTCGTCGCCGCGCGGACGGAAGCCGGGCCCCAGGTGACCGTGGGGACGGTGTGACGGGAGCCGATACGGGGCTCAGCCGGAGGCACTGACGCGGCGATGGGCGGATCGGGTGACGTCCGATCAGGCGAAGCGGCATGCGTCGTCGCGCCGGCCTGCGGATCGCGGGCAGCGTGACGAAGATGCCGAAACTGGCCTTGCAGGGCGGGTTCGAGCCGCCGACACCCCGGTGCTGACCAAGCACGGGATTGCAGCCGGTCCCGCTGGTCAGGCAGGTGGCCGCTATGTCGTCGCTCCCAGTGCTCGGGAAACGACCGCTCTTCTCTGAGCTACCGCAAGATGGTGGATGCCGCTGACGGGGCGATGCCCGCACGTCTCGCGACGCATAGTCCTTGGGGCTGTTTTGCCCGTCGGGTCAAGAGGGAGGGCCGGTGATCCGCCCCTCCCGGTGAGGCTTAAGCTCCCATCAGGGCTTCGAGTTTGCCTGGGTTCTTGGCCGCGAACTTCTCGAAGTCGGCCTCCGACATGGTGGCCAGCATCTCGAGCGTGATCTCGCCGGCCGGGCCGCCGCCGGCACCGGAGAGCGACTTCGCCGCGGCCTGACCGGCGGCGAGGCGGGCTTGGCGCTCCTGCGGGGTCTCGGCCACGGGGGCGGGCGGTGCGGCCGGCTCCGGCGCCTTGGGCACGAAGCCGCGCGCCTTGGCCAGCGCGAAGGCCTGCTCGGCGGGCGAGACGCCGCGCTGCACGGCGGCCCGCACGAAGGCGAGCTCGTCGGCGTTGGCCTGCTTGATCGCGTCCGCGTCCGAGAGGCCGTAGAGCTTCAGCTCGGCGACGCGGCCCGACACGAGGTGACGGTAGGCATCGACGAAGGCCGGTTCGGTCGCGGCGTAGCGCTCGATGTCCTGCCGGTAGGAGCCGACGATGGTGCGCTCCTCCTCGGCCGCGCGGGCCTCCTCGGCTTGCCGCTTCTGTGCCTCGGTGACCTGCTGCGTGCCGCTCACGGCCTCCGCCAGCTTCTTCTCCAGATGCTTCACGTAGCCGAAGATGTCCTCGTTCGGGTCCGGCACCGCCTCGGGCTCCGGGGCCGGCTGCGCGGCGCCGGGCTGAGCCTGCGGGGCCTTCTGCATCGCCTCGGACAGGAGGCGCAGGCGCTCGTCGCCGCGGGCGAACTTCTCGCGGTATTCGGCCAGCTCGCGCTCGACCGCCTTCCGGCGCTCGCGCTCCTGATGGAAGGCGCCATGACGGACGAACTTGCCCTTGTTCTCCTCGGCCGAGCCCTCCTCGACCTCGGGATCGACCACATCGCCGGGCGCGGCCGCAGCGCCGGGAGCCGCCGCAGCGGCCTCGGCCGCACCGGGAGCACCGTCGGCAGCCGGAGCGGCCTCGCCGCCGCCGACAGGCGCCGCAGGGGCATCCTCGCCGCGCTCGTAGGCGTCGAACATGGCCTGCTCTTCGGGCGTGAAGGCGTCGCCGCCCAGGCTCTCGGTCTGGTCGTTCATGGTGTCCTCGTGACGTGATGGAGACGAAGGCCGGACTGTCGCGCCGGCCGGGCGGAAGGGGTCAGGCGGATCAGAAGCGGCGCTTCTTGGTCCCGTAGGCGCTCACCAGCGGCTCGCCCTCATCGGGGAGCGCCGGGATCGCGACGGCGTAATCTTCCAGCGGCTCGGCGGGCTCGATGGGCGGCTCGACGACGGCCGGGGCAGGCTTCGGAGCCGGCGCACGCGGCACCGGGTTCAGCGGGGCAGGCGGGCCGAGGCGGGTCAGGAGATACGAGATCGCCCGAGAGAGCTTTTCCGGCTCAACGGGCAGCATTCCCTCGCACCAGGAGCCGAAGACGGCGAGAAGGTGCTCATGCTCGGACGTCGCCGGATCGCTGGCACCAGCCGCGAACTTGCCGATATGCTCAACCTCGGCTGCGCAATTCATCGGATGGAACACGACGTAGGACGCCGCGACCGCAGCGACCTCAACCTCTCGGCCCATGTAGGACCACCGCGTGCCCTCGCGGACCGCGCTCTCGGAAATCGCCATGCCGGTTGTTCCTCTGGGGTCAGGCCGCGAACATCGCGGCGGGCTCGGCGGGAGGCGCGGCCATCGCCGCTACCTTCGCGAAGCCGTCGATTTCATCCTGCTGGGCGAGACCACGCTCGCGCTCAGCCTTGGCGCTCTTCAGCGAGGCCCCGGCCATCATGTCCTCGATCTTGGCCAGCGCGGTCTGCACCGCGATCTGCTTCTGCTGCTCCGCCTGCGGATCGGTCGGCGCGTTGGCCAGCATCTCGCGGATCTTCGCCGTGAAGCTGTCGGGGAAGGGCGAGTAGGGCAGGATTTCGAGGAGCACCTGCGGGGTGATCATGTCCTTGATGATCGGGAGCACCTGTACGAAGGTCGCCCAGACCCGCTCCTGCTGGTTCGGCGAGGACGGTGCCTCGTCGATGATGACGTCGTACTTGCCCGCGGTGCGGTCGCGCAGGAGCGGCACGACCTTGGTGCCCTTGGCGCCCACGATCCGGATCAGGCGGCCATCCGAGAGGAAGTTCTGGATGTAGTAGAGCCGGACGCGGCCGATGTGCTTGCGCGCCCGGCGCAGCGCGTCGAACAGCCCGGCGAGGATCGTCATCGCCGCCTGCTTGCGCTGGTATTCCAGCACGCCGGCCTGCTGCACCTGACGCTGGCCGAGCAGCTCGAGGTTCACGCCCGACGAGTCGCGGATGGAGCCGATCGCGAACTCGATCAACTGCCAATGGCCCGCCGGCAGGACGGGGAGGGGCTTCTCCTTCATCTGGCCGCGGGTGAGGGCGCCGGGCGAAATCCACGTGATCGCGCCGGGCTTCGCGAAGGACCGCTCGAACTCCGCCTGATCCGGGACCGCGTCCGTCTCCATCAGCATGCCGCCCTTGGCCTGCCGGTTGAGCATGTCGAGGGTCTGGCTCAGCCACTTGTTGGCGAAGCGCTGCGGGTCGCGCATGGGCCGCACGATGCCGAACCAGCTATTCCGGTTCTGGTCGCGGTCGCCCGTCATGCAGGCATAGGAGAACTGGTCGCCCGCCGGCGCCGGGCCCTCCTCCAGGATCTCGGAGCCGATGAAGGCGCGGCGGTAGCGGCGCTTCACGCGGCTGACGACCTGCACCGGCATCGCGAGCACGTTGGCCCGGCGGGCGAGCACCTCGCCCTGCTCCGGCTCCATCTCGGTCTCTTCGCCCGTGGTCAGGTCGATGGCGACGGCGACCTTCGCCCGCTCCCACCACTGGCATTCGACGATGGTGACGCGGGACGTGCCCTCCTCTGCGGAGCCGGGGCGGTCGATGCGGCGCTCGCCGGCCTGGATCTCGCGGTGCGGCTCGTTGCCGTCGCGATCCTCCGCCCAGGCGGCGTCCAAGAGGCTCGCATCGACGTCAGGGAACAGACCTTCGGCCTCGGCGCGGTCCATGCTCTTGGCGCGCCACAGGCGGCGGGCGTCCGAGAGGTTGCGCTTCGTCGCAGAGGCGTCCCAGAACATCTCCAGCGGGTTCACCCGGTCTTCGACATAGGCGCCGTCGGGATCGATCTCATAGTCGAGACGCATCTCGACCCAGCCCATGCCGCAGATCGCGGTGTCGACGAACGCGTCCGATTCCTCGTCCTCGGCCTCCGCCTCGTTGGCGAGGTAGCGCGAACCCTCGGTCAGGACCTCGTTCAGCGCGCCGTCGCCGACCTCGCGGGGCAGGTACTGGATATCCTGGCGCGACGTGACCTCGGAGCCGGCCACGGCCTTGATGACCGGCAGGATGCGGTTGAACGTGATGGGGGGACGGCCCTGCTCGCGCAGGACGGCCTCGTCCTCGGGGCTCCACTGATGACCGGCGACGAAGTCGTAATCCTCGCGCGCCTCACGCCGCCACCGCGAGGAGGCCTCCCGGTCGGCCTTGAACCACGCCTTGAGCTTGCGCAGGAGGGCGGCGCGGTCGAGCCCGGCCTTCTCCTCCGCGCTCATGGGCTCGCGATCGGCGTCCGTGTCCGTCATGCCGCCCAACCCGATCCTGAAGAGGTGCTGCTGCGCTCGCGACGGCGGCGCGCGTAGATGTCTTGTGGCCCTTCTTCAGGGCTCGGCGCCGATGGCGCGCTGATGTGGTCGAGGAGCTGCCCGATCAGACCGAGCGCATCCACTTGGTCATCGTGGACACCAGCCGGGAAGCGCAGCATCTCGCTTTCGAGGTCGGACCGCCAAGGCGCATCCGCCGGCACATGCAGACCGAGCATCGACATACGCGCCCGGATCGACTGCGCCCGGACTGCCTTGTCACCCTTCGTCGGAAACTGCCTACGGTAGGCGTAGGCGCCGCGCTCCCGCATCCGGCGCTCAAGGAAGGGGCCCAGCGCCGCCTTGATCTGCCCCGTCTCCTCGGCCCACTCCGAGGGCTTCCACTTCAAGATCAGGTCGCAAAGCGACTCGATCCACTCTGCCGAATCCGTCTGGCCGCGCCACAGGTCGAGCAGGTACATCCGGTTGTCGCTGTCGATCCCGACGACGACGTGCACCGTGTAGTCACCACCCTTCGACGTGACAGCGTAATCCGAAGCCCCGTAGATCCGCAGCGACGTGCGCGGCGGGAGCGTCGTGACCGGTCGGAGCCAGTCACGCTGGAAATAATCGCCCGTGTCCGGCGTCGGCTCCTGCTGGTAGAGCGCCGACCAATCGCGGGTGCCGACCGCCTGCCGGATCTTCTCCAGCCGCTCGATCGGGTACTGCTCCGGCCAGAGCGCCTTTCCGTCCTTGCTGATGGCCGGGAGATAGAGGGTATCCCAGCCCTCGTGCGCGTGCTCCCGGAGCAGCCAGCCCGACAGATCATCCTCGTGCCAGCGCGTCTGGATGACCACGATGCGACCGCCCGGCATCAACCGGGTGTAGGCCGTCGAGGTGTACCAGTCGCGCATCTTGCGCCGGATGGTCTCGCTGTCCGCCTCCTGCCGGTTCTTCACCGGATCGTCGATCAGAAGCAGGTGGGCGCCGCGTCCGGTGAGCGGGCCGCCGACACCAACCGCGAAGTAGGCGCCCGACTGCGTGGTGCTAAGCGTGTCGCTCGGCCCCTCCACGTGGAAGCGCTTAACCGCTTGGCTGTCTGCCTTGAGCGTCACGCCCGGGAAAATCCCGCCGAAGCTGTCGTCCGCGATCTGGTTCTTGACCTTGCGGCCGAAGTCGTCGGCGAGATCCTGCGCGTAGGTCGCGGCCACCACGTAGTGGCCGGGGTTGCGCCCCAGATACCAAGCCGGGAAGAACTCGCTCGCGAGCATCGACTTCCCGTGCCTCGGCGGCATCGAGATCATGAGGCGGTCGATCTCGCCGCGTTCAACGGCCTCAAGCTTCCGGGCAATCGCTCGATGGTGCGCCGCGTCCCGATAGCCCGGCCACTGGTAGGCGGCGTAGGCAATCAGGCGCGCGTAGGCGAAATCCTCAGGCGTCGGCACGGAGCGCGGCGGCGACGGCGGCGTCGCGCTGTTCCTTGGTGCCGACATCCAGGCTGCCGCTCACGTTGTTGTCGAGGACGCGTCGGTTCGAGAAGGCGTCGCCGCATTCCTTGGCGACTTGCTCGAGCAGCGAGGCCACCAACACCGCGTTGCCGCGGCCTTCCGCCTTCTCGATCAGCCGGGCGAGCGTGCGCAGGCGGACGACCTTGTGCGTCACGCCGATCGACGCCGTGTCCGCGATGAAGGTCTCGCGGGTGGCCGCGAAAAGCTCCCGAAATTCCTGCGACAGCGCCGCGCCGGCCCGCTTGCCCGGGTCGTAGGCTTCAACGGACTGCCGGCTCACCTCGATGCCGAACTCGTCCTTGACCGAGCGCGCGACCTCAGAGGGGGTCTCGAACATCGCAAGCTGTTGAACGACGAAGCGTTTCACCTCGTCGGAGAGCATCTGCTGCGCCATGGCGGTCGTCAGGGTCCGGTCAATCCGCGCCCGCAGGTGCCGCAGGCGCCGACGATGTCAGCCTCGCAGATGATCGGAGCCCGCCCGGCCGCCTCGACGAGGGCACGCGTCCGACCCGCGCCGTTGCCGGCGCCGTACCGC
>Ga0233425_10003199_pt1 | contig 30399 bp, 28 predicted proteins | sample Watercolumn_Towu_2_FD_181712 | JGI IMG/M metagenome (GOLD analysis project Ga0233425, IMG submission 181712) | Freshwater microbial communities from Lake Towuti, South Sulawesi, Indonesia - Watercolumn_Towuti2014_140_MG | ecosystem: Environmental > Aquatic > Freshwater > Lake | place...
CCTGTAACGCCGTGGGTGGTTTTAACGAAAAGGTAGGATTTCTCGTTCAATTCCATCTCCACGAGAAGGTAGCCCGGGAAGAACTTCCTCTGGGAGATCTTCTTTTTCCCGGAACGGACCTCCGAGACCTGCTCGGTGGGTATGACCACCTTGGTGATCAATTCCTGCATTCCTTCCTGAGAAATACGGTTCTCAAGAACAGTCTTAACCTTGTCCTCGGAACCTGTCTGCGTATGGACTACGTACCAGTTTTTTGTCATTTAAAGATAATATTGAGGAACTGCGTGAGGACGGCGTCGATTACAAAAATATAGATCGCCACTATCCCGGTGGTCACGATGACCACTACGGTAGAACCCAAAAGCTCCTGACGCGTCGACCAGGCGACCTTGCCTAATTCCGCCTTTACCTCTTTTAAAAACGTTACCGGTTTTGAAAGTAAACTCATCCCTATACCTTGTCTCCAAACTACAGGAGCGGCAGGACTTGAACCTGCAGTCACGGTTTTGGAGACCGTTGGTTTGCCATTAACCGACGCCCCTATTAATTATTTTATTTCTTTATGCGGGGTATGCTTGTGGCAGGACCTGCAGAACTTGGAAATTTCCAACCTGTCCTGATGCAACTTTTTATTTTTTGTCGTCGTGTAATTTCTATTCTTGCAAACCGTACACTCTAAAGTTATGATTTCTCTTGCAGCCGGCATATGATTTAATTTAAGCTGGAGACGGGAATCGAACCCGTGACCCCGTCCTTACCAAGGACGTGCTCTACCAACTGAGCTACTCCAGCAGATAACTAATTCTCCGTCGGTTAAAGCAGTCCCTCGTAAACACACAAAACCCACCCATTAAAAGAATCGTTCTGAAATTCTTTTACGCTTCTAAATTGTTGAATCACCTAATATTTAGGGGATTGCGTAGATGGAAGAATATACACTATAAGGCCGGATTTGTCAAGGTTTTTTTCGGATTTTTTCCGGGAAGCACAAATCGAAAAAATCGGCCAACCCCAGGTCCTCAGGACGGACGTCCCTGGACAGCCCGTTCCGCAGGAAAAACGCCTCCAGCCTGCCCTCAGGAATCAAACCAGAAAGACTGTTCCTCAAGGTCTTTCTCCTTTGGCTGAAGGCAGCGCGGATTATCCGAAAGAATCCTTTTTCGTCAATAGCAGCGAAAGGCGTTTTTGTATGAGGAATAAGCTCAAGGAGCGCCGAATCCACTTTAGGGACCGGAAAAAAGGAACCCCGGCCGATCGTAAAGAGCATGCGCGGCCTGAAATAATACTGCACATAACAGCTGGATGATCCGTATTGCTTACTGCCGGGAGAAGCTGTGATGCGCAGGGCAAACTCTTTTTGGACGGTAATATACACAGCCGATATTTTCTTACGGTATTTTATCAGGCGTTCGATAATTGGAGTGGAGATATAATACGGGACATTGCCGAAGACCTTAATTCTATTCTCCTTGAGACTTCTGTTAAAATCAAACTTGAGCACGTCGCGCCTGATCAATCTTACGTTCTTAAAAGGCCGCAATGTATCGCGTAGTAAAGGATGCAGGCGGCTATCCAACTCAAGAGCATGAATCCGGAGGCAGCGTTCGGCAATGCCGGCAGTCATTTCGCCTTTACCGGAGCCAATCTCAAGCACTGTATCCTCTGGCCGGAATCCGCAGGCGGCGATAATCTTACTTCTAATATTCTTATCGACCAGGAAATTCTGGCCTAAGCTTTTCTTCGGAAGGATGCGCATTTAATGGCCAATCTTATTGCAGAAATTAAAGAATCCGGACGAGCCTTCTCCGGCTTTAAGGCGATATCGAATGCAGTACCGTGAAGAGGAGATGTCCTTACAAAGGGGAGTCCCAAAGTAATGTTTACTCCCGTATCCCCGCCGCTTAGCTTTAATGGTATCAGCGCCTGATCGTGGTAAGCCGCCATTACGCAGTCAAATTCGCCACGGTAGGCCCTGAGAACCGCGATATCCGCGGAGACCGGACCTTCCACGCTAATGCTTCGCAATTTCTTAAGACTTTTGACAACAGGCATAACGATACGGTCCTCCTCCTCTCCTATTATCCCGTTATCCGAAGCATGGGGATTTATTCCGCAGAATACGAGCCGCGGTTTACTAATGCCGAAAAGGTTCTTCAAATAGCGGCAGGTTATCCGGCTATCCAGTCCTATCTGGCGGCGGTTAAGGGCTCCGGATACCCTACTTAAAGGAACGTGTCTGGTTAACAGACTAAACCTTAAACTGGAATTCAGGAGCATCATAACACAGTTTTTTACGCCGAAAGCATCAGCTAGGTACTCGGTGTGCCCCTTGAATTCTATCCCCGCAAGATTTATCGCCTCTTTGGATACCGGGCAGGTGACCAGGCAGTCGATCTCCTTTTTCTTGATCATGGAGATGCCTGCATCTATATACTTTACGGATGCCAGACCGGAAGAGGCATTGGCCTTACCCGGAGGGAATACTTTTGCATCGATGCTGAGAGGGTCGCCGATTATGACAAAATCTGCCTCCCCCTTTAAAGACTTGACCGCATCCCTAGTAATGAGCGGACCTATGCCGGAGGGGTCACCTATAGTTATGCCTACCCTAATTCTGGATGACCTTGATATAGGATTTCTTTTTGAGCTCATCTAACCACTTATCTAGTTCTTTTTCCAGCTTCATGTCGGTAAGATATTCCTGGATCTTATCCTGGGCCTCGGTGAGGGTAAGGCGGCGGGGGGCTACCATATCATCCACCCTGAAAACGTAATACTGTCCGTCAAGCTTCAGGGGATCGGAGACTTCCCCTACGCCTAATTTAAAGACTATATTTTCAATATCGCTCCTGTAGGCCTCGCCCCTGCCCACCTCAAGTTTATTGACAGTAACAGGATACCTGGCCACCAGGTCATCCAGCTTAAGTCCTGCCTTAAGACTGTAAGAGAACGTTTCAGCCTGATCTTGGTTTTCGAGCGATATGACCGTCACCAGGCGCACCTCAGGCGTGACCATATCATCGATATGGCCGTTATAATATGCGGTAACCTCATCCGGCTTTACCACTACCCTGCTGCGGACCTTAGCCTCGACGATACTGTACATCAAAAATTGGTCCCGAAACTTATTCTCGATATCAGCCTGCACCAGCCCCTGACGGGCGATATCTTTTTGGAAATCCATATCCGAACCGTAATGTTTTTTTATTTCGCTCATCTTGGCCTTAACCCGGGACTCATCGACCTTCAGACCGCTAGTTTTGGCTTCCTGTAAAATGAGCCGGTCCTCGATGAGCTTGTTGACAAGGTCCGGCTTTGCGGCTGCTACCTGCTTTTCAAGCTCCTTGCCCGAGTACTGCCGTGACAGCTGCATGCGCATAAAATTTATAAAATCGCTCAAGTCCTTCTTGGTTATAATATCGTTGTTGACTATGGCGACTATCTTATCTTCGGCAAGACACGGCCGGAAAATAAAACTTAAACAAAATAAAGAGACCGCGCCAAAGACTACTGGTAGCAATCTTGATTTACGCATATAAGGCATTCGTTTTAGTGAAACCACTGACAGCTTCTTTAAGTAGCCTGCAATAAAGGTCGAAGCCTACTGCAGCGATGAACCCGTGCTGTTCTATCCCCAAAAGATTCCCCGCCCCGCGGATCTCTAGGTCTTCCATAGCTATATTAAATCCAGCCCCCAGATAAGAATACTCCTGTATCGCGCCAAGCCTCTTTTTGGCATCCCCTTCCAAGAGATCCTTGTCCCGGACCATGAAATATGCGTAGGCCGGCCGGTCGAACCTGCCCACCCTGCCCCGGAGCTGATGCAAATCGGACAATCCGAAATGGTCGGCGTTGTTTACGATTATAGTGTTCACGTTAGGGATATCGATGCCCGATTCAATGATCATGGTACAGACTAGGCAGTCGATATTACCCTTCAGAAACTCCGCCATAACCCCCTCCAACTCTTTAGGGTGCATCTGGCCGTGGGCCGTACCCAGCCTCACCCCCTTGGGAAGGATTCTGGCGAGCCTCTCCTTTACTTCTTCTATATCCTCGACACGGTTATGCAGAAAGAAAACCTGCCCTTTACGCCGTATCTCTTTGGAAACGGATTGATGTATAAGGTCCTCGTCATATTCTACCACAACCGTCTTAATAGGCAACCGGTTTTGAGGCGGGGTATTTATCACGGAGAGGTCCCTAGCTCCCATCAGGCTCATGTAGAGTGTCCGCGGTATAGGGGTGGCGGTAAGAGTCAGGATATCCGTGGTGAGCCGGAGTTTTTTGAGCTTCTCTTTGTGCTTTACCCCGAAACGCTGCTCCTCGTCAATTATCACCAGCCCCAGATCTTTAAAAACCACATCGTCCGAAAGCATCCGGTGGGTACCGATAGTTATATCCGTGGCTCCGGTGGCTATATCTTGAATAATCTTCTTCTGCTCGGAATCAGTCTTGAAACGGCAGAGAACCTGGACGTTGACCGGAAAATCTCTAAGCCTTAAAGCGAAGTTTGTGTAGTGCTGCTCCGCAAGTATGGTCGTAGGGACAAGGTAGGCTACCTGTTTATTATCCATCACTGCCTTGAAGGCGGCCCGCATTGCCACCTCCGTCTTTCCGTAGCCTACGTCTCCACACAAAAGCCGGTCCATGGGCTTGCCTGATTCCATATCCTTCTTGGTCTCCAGGGTAGCCTTGGCCTGATCCGGAGTCTCCGTATAAGGGAAGGTTTCTTCGAACTCCTCCTGCCATTCGGTATCGGGAGAATATTTGAATCCCTGTGAACTTAAACGCGCAGCCTGCAGAGCCAAGAGATCCCAAGCCATCTTCTGTATGCCTTTTCTGGCCCTCTCTTTTACCCCCTGCCACTCTTTCGTCCCCAGACGGTATAACTTAGGCCGCCGCGCCTGAAAAGCAATGTATTTCTGGACCAGGTTCATGTTTTCTACCGGCACATACAGCTTCTCCTGGCGGTCATATTCTATGACAAGATGGTCTTTCGGCTTTCCCTGCGCCTGCACCTTCTGCAAGCCCAGAAATTTGCCGATCCCGTACTGATTGTGGACTACATAGTCGCCGGTTTTTAAATCTACGAAATTGGAAACCGGGAACTCTTCGGTAAAAGCGATCCTTCTGCCTGAACCTGGCTTTTTGACCGGCAAGATGATCACCATCCCGTGTTCCCAGAGCGGCTGGCCGTTATCCGGATTAAAGGCCTTTATATAGGTAAGCTTATCCTTGTCAAATTCGATACGGATGGGTAATTCGAAGGAGAAGGGAAAGATATCGATAATGCCGCCTCGCCGGGAAAAATCTCCCTCCCCAAAGACGGCTTCCTGCCTTCCGTAACCGAAATCAACCAGGCCGGCAAGGAGCCTTTCAAGATCAAGGGATTGATCTTTATAAAGCTTTAAGGATTTGAACATTAACCTTGGTTTACTGCGCTCTTCCGGCTTAAGGCAAGGACCAGCGGCGAAGCGATATAAACCGTGGAATATACACCGGAGATGAACCCTACGAGCAGGGTAAAGGCAAAATTGCTTAAGACCTCTCCACCGTAGACAAAAATAGAGATAACTACAAGCAAGGTGACCCCTGAAGTAAGGATAGTCCTACCCAAGGTCTGATTTACGCTTAAGTTTATCAGCTCGGTAAGCGAGAGCTTGCGGTAGAGGCGGGAATTTTCGCGCACCCGGTCGTAAATGACGATTGTGTCGTTTATAGAGTAACCGGCGATAGTGAGAAACGCGGTTACGCTTAAAAGATCGACCGGCCTTCCGGTCAATACCAGCGCCCCGAGCGCTATTAAAACGTCGTGAAAAAGCGCTATAACGCCGGCGACCGCAAAATTAAGGTGCTTAAACCTGATTGCTACATAAATAAGGATACCGATCAATGCCCAGATAAGCGCATATATTGCCTTGGTCTGAAGATGCCTTCCAGCTACCGGGCCGACGCGTTCTATCCTTAGTACCTGTACATCATCAGCAGCAAATCTCTCCTTAAGCTTATCTGTGAGCATCTGGCTCTTGTCTTCCGCCGTCCGGATCATCACAACTTTAGGGTTATCTTTGAACTGCTGTATGAGTGAATCCCCCAAGCCGATATCTTTTAATACCTGACGGACCTGGTCTACGGAGGGCGCAGTCTTAAAACTGTATTCCTGCAGCTGCCCGCCGGCAAAATCGATTCCGTAGACATCCTTTCCCTTTTTAAAAAATGCATACATACCGACGATAATTAAAACTAACGAGATCACATAGAATATCCTGCGTTTTCCTATAAAGTCAAACTTGGTCTCTTTAAAAAGGCGCAGCATGGGAAGGGAATTTTTAAGGGTTCCCAGGCCGAGCAGTATTTCAAATATAGTACGCGTCACTACCACTGCGGTGAATAAGCTGGCCAGTATACCAATAGTCAGCGTTACGGCAAATCCCTTGATTGCACCGGTCCCGAATTGAAAAAGCAGAGCTGCCGCCACCAGGGTAGTCACGTTGGAATCAAGAATGGCACTGAAAGCTCGGCCGTAACCGTTAGCGATGGCCGCACGTAAATTTTTTCCTGCGGCCAGCTCCTCTCTTATGCGCTCATTAATAAGCACATTGGCATCCACGGCCATACCTAAAGAAAGGACTATGCCCGCGATTCCCGGTAGGGTAAGGGTAGCCACTGACGCCCCGAATACATGAGGAAGCATCCCTAATCCGCCCAGGATCATCAGGCAGTTTAACAATAAAGCGATATCTGCGATTATCCCGGCAAGTAAATAATAAGCCGCCATAAAAACAAAGACCAGTATCATTCCCGCCAGGGTAGCCTTTACGCCTGCGTTAATGGAATCCTGTCCGAGGAGCGGACCGATGGTCCTCTCCTCTTCCACGATTAACGGAGCAGGAAGGGCGCCGTATTTCAGAATCTTGGATAAATCCAGGGCCTGATTATAAGTAAACCTTCCGCTGATCTGCGCCTCGCCAGAAGGAATAGCCTCCCGTATATTCGGAGCAGAATGGACCTGGCCGTCAAGGATTATCGCCAGCCTCCTACCCACATTAGCTGCGGTAATATCGGCGAATTTCTTGGACCCTTCGGAATTAAGACGCAGGGATACCGCCTGGTTCCCGAATTCACCCATATTAGGATCCACAAAGGCATCGCTTAAAGCATCTCCCGTAAGGACCGCATTATTTTCGAGTAATACCGGCTCGGAAGTATTCTTCTCTTCGTCCTTTATATATTTCAGATCCATCCCTTCAGGGACCGTACCGGCTATCGCCGCCTTCAGTTTTTCCGGGTCGCTGACTACTAATTTGAATTCCAAAAGCCCGGTCTGGCCGATTTTACTTAAAGCACGCTCCCTGTCAGTCACTCCCGGAAGCTGTACCACGATCTCGTCCTCTCCCTGCTTGAGGATAACCGGCTCGCTCACTCCTAAATCGTCGATACGGTTACGCAGTTTTTCGATAGAGATATCGGCAACGCTCTCCTTGTCCTTATCGGCGAGCTTTGATGTATCCACCTTAAGAAGCAGGTTCATCCCTCCCTGCAGGTCAAGGCCGAGGTTAATCCGCTCTTTCAAGGGGAAGGCGTAAAAGGCGAACAACCCCAGGATAAGGATGATAAAAATAGACTTATATATTACCTTCTTCTCCATCGGTATCTCCTGTTTGGTTACTTGCTGCTGACCGCTGTCTGCGGCCGCTTGATATAAGCCACGGAGCTCTTTTCAATCTCCACCTTTACATTTTCATCTATGCGGATTATGACCGTCCTGTCTTTGACATTGACTACGGTCCCGTGGATACCGCCTGTGGTCACGATGTCATCGTTCTTCTCAAGCCCCTCCAGCATCTTCTTGTGTTCATGCTGCTGTTTTTTCTGCGGCCTGATGAGCATAAAGTAAAAGATCACGAATATCAAGACCAGAGGGACAAGGTTCATAACCGGATTGGCTTGCGTCTGCATTATAGTATTCTCCTTTAGGTTTTACTTCTTTAAAAGGGTCTTCACCGTCGGCGAAGGTAATGCCCCCTTTTTTATCCAGGCCTCGATCTTCTCTTTATTAATCTTGGCCTCGCCGCTTACCGGATTATAAAATCCGAGCTCTTCGAGGAACCGGGAATCCCTTCCCTTTGTCTCATTGAAGACCGTGACCCGGAAATGCGGTTTACCTCCCGGATTCTTTCCTATACGCCTTAAACGTATGTGCACTGCCATGGGGTTTCTCCTCTCTTATTTGGTTATTGCCTCGATTAACGCCTTAGCCTTGTTCACCGTCTCGCTATATTCCTTTTCCGGTACGGAATCCGCGACAATCCCCGCCCCGGCCTGGATATATGCACTATTCCCTTTTACCAGAATCGTCCTTATGGTAATACAGGAATCCAGGTTGTGCGAAAAACTGAAGTACCCGACGCAGCCGGCATAAGGCCCGCGCCGCACGTTCTCCAGCTCATCGATTATCTCCATAGCCCGTATTTTGGGGGAGCCGGATACCGTCCCCGCGGGGAAGGCCGCCCGTAAGCAATCGTACACGTCAAACCTGGAGGTGTCGATTGCCCCTTTGACCTCGCTGACCAGGTGCATTACATGGGAATATTTTTCTACATTCATAAATTCGCTTACCTCCACCCTGCCGGATTTACTTACCCGACCGAGGTCGTTCCTGCCCAGATCGACCAGCATCAGATGTTCAGCGCGCTCCTTTTTATCTTTTACCAATTCTGCGGCCAAGAGCGCATCCTCGGACTCGCTCTTGCCTCTGGGTCGCGTTCCGGCGATAGGCCGGGTCTGGATAACGCCGTCTTCGCAGCGTACCAGCATTTCAGGCGAAGAACCTACCACGCAAAGTTTATTTAATTTCAGAAAATACATGTACGGCGAAGGATTCAGGCTACGCAGAGCTCTGTATATATCGAACGGCCGGCGCAAGGTTTTTACCTGAAAACGCTGAGATAGCACTACCTGAATAATATCGCCCTTTCTTATATATTCCTTGGCCTTAACCACCCGCTTCTTGAATTCAGACTTACTGAAATTGGAGACAATTTTAAGCGGGGCAACCCTGCCGGCCCCTTCCTCTTTCAGCGCAACCGATCCCCTGAAATCACTTTCTATGGCTTCTATTTTTTTAACCGCCTGCTTAAATAACCTTATCTTAGCTTTCGCACCCGGCCTGCCAGGCAGGTACACATTATTGACGATCTTTATAACATGGTTTACATGGTCAAATATAAGGATAGTATCGGTAAGCATAAATACGCAATCGGCCAGTTTCAAGTCGTCGGGATTGTTATCCGGGATATCTTCGAAAAACCGCACCGTATCGTACCCTATATACCCGACCAGGCCACCGTAGAAACGCGGCAATCCCTTGACGTTTACGCTCCTGAAAGGAGTCATGATCCTCTTGATCTCGTCAAGCGGCGATCCGGAGGCGGTAAACCGCTCGATCCTTTTAGTGTGCGGCCGGATCAGCTTTATATTCCTACCCTTACTTAAAAATATTAACGAAGGATCAGTTCCCAAGAAAGAATAACGGGCGATCTTTTCCTGGCCCTCCACCGATTCCAAAAGAAAGGAATAGCCGCTTTTCCCGATCTTTAAATAGGCGGATACCGGGGTATCCAGATCGGCATTAATCTCCTTGTACACCGGGATAATATTGCCCTTTTGTGAAAGCTGAAGGAATTCTTTTAATGACGGCTCGTGCATTATTTTAATCTGCGGTAAAAACAGCTGCGGTTTCCCGTATGGCAGGCCTTGCCTATCTGACGGACTTTGATTAAGATGGCGTCCATATCGCAATCATAACTTATGGATTTCACAAACTGAAAATGCCCCGAGGTCATCCCCTTGACCCAGTACTCCTTGCGGGAACGCGACCAGAAGCAGGTCTTACCCGATTTCAGGGTCCTCTTCAGGGACTCTTTGTTCATGTACGCGACCATCAGGATATCTTTGGTCTTGTAATCCTGGATGATCGCCGGGATCAATCCGAACTTATCGTACTTAAGGCCGCTCAAGTTCATAATCTAACGTTTACTCCTTTGCTATTTAAATAATCTTTAACCTGTTTGACCGTGTATTCCTGATAATGAAAAATAGAAGCTGCCAGCCCAGCATCTGCCCTAGCCGCCGTAAATACGGCGTAGAAATCATCCGGCTTTCCGGCTCCCCCCGAAGCGATAACCGGGACATTCACTGCACCGGTTACCGCCCTGGTGAGTTCTATATCGAAGCCGTCTTTTGTTCCGTCAAAATCCATACTGGTCAATAATATCTCTCCGCAACCGAGTTTCACCGCCTTCCTGGCCCAGGCCAGCGCATCCTGGCCTGTAGGAGTCCTGCCTCCGTTGATGTAAACCTCCCAGCCGGAACCGGTTTTCTTGGCGTCTATCGCCACCACAATGCACTGGCTCCCGAAACGTTTCGCCGCATCGCTGATCAAAAGCGGAGATTTTACCGCCTGAGTATTAAGGGAGACCTTGTCCGCCCCGGCGTTTAGAAGGTTACGGATATCGCTAATATCTCCGATACCCCCGCCTACGGTGAAAGGCATGAAGATATTCTCCGCAATCTTGCGCACCAGTTTTATAAGAGTCTTGCGGTTTTCAAAGCTTGCGGTGATATCCAGAAAAACCAGCTCATCCGCCTGCTGCTTATGGTAAGCCCGGGCCACTTCCACGGGGTCGCCTGCGTCTTTTAATCCCAGGAATTTAACCCCTTTAACCACCCGGCCGTCCTTGATATCAAGGCAGGGGATAATTCTTTTGGCCAGCATTATTTTATTTTCTTGTAGTAATATTCCTTCAAAACGCTCCAGGTCTTCTTGCCTACTTTGCCGTCGGGAGTAAGGTTATTAGCCTTCTGAAAGGCCTTAATCGCTTCCCTGGTCCTTCTTCCCATCTTGCCGTCGATAGTTCCCACATCGTAACCGGCGTTGATTAAGGAGATCTGGATCTGTTTGATGTTCGGACGGGATTTGACTTCCGGCACACCCTTGGCCTTGGCGCGCTGAGTAACAACCTCGGACTCCTGTTCAGATTTAGTCAACTGTTCCTTCAGGCTATTGATTTCTTCATCCCTTGACTGGACCTGAGCCTCTAATACCGAGACCTGATTCTTCAACCCCTGGATCTCAAGCTCTTTCTGTTTCTTCGCCGTTGCGCAACCGCTCAAAGAAGCCGCAAAAAACACCACTGTCACCAAGAATATCCATTTCTTCACTGTCTCCTCCTTTTTTATGCTGTTTTTATGGCCTGCGAAAGCGTAAATCTGCCCTCGTATAAGGCCTTGCCGATTATGATCCCCTTTAAACCTTCGCTCTCAAGTTTTCGCAGCTTTACGATATCATCCAATGACGAAATCCCGCCTGATGCGATTACCTTCAATCCTGATTTCTTCAGAATCTCCTTTGTATCCTTGATGTTTGGCCCGGAGAGCGTACCGTCCTTGGAGGTATCCGTATATATAATCTCCTTGAAACCTATATCCTTAAGCTGCCTAGCCAGGTCGAGTGCCAGCACTCCATGGCTTTCGCTCTTCCAGCCCCTGATCATCACCTTGCCCTGGCGGGCGTCTATACTCACAATGACCCTGGCCTTGAATTTCTTAAGGGCCTTTTTAAGGAAAAAAGAATCCTGCGCCGCCATGGTCCCTAAAACAACTCTCTCTATCCCCGATTCAAGGAGTTCTTCGATAACTGCGACATCCCTTACTCCTCCGCCGAATTCTACCGGAATCTTTATTTCTCCGGCAATTGCCTTAGCAAGCCCTATATTCTTAGGGGTGCCGCTGAAGGCTCCGTCCAGATCCACTATATGAAGGAATTGCGCGCCCCCCTTGACCCAGTGCCTTGCGGTCTTTAACGGATCGCGAGAATATACTTTTTTGTCCTTTGCCCCCTGGACATATCTTACGACACAGCCGTCCTGCAGGTCTATAGCTGGGATGATTAACATAGGTTTACAAAATTTTTCAGCATCCTCAGGCCTGCAGCCTGGCTTTTTTCGGGATGAAATTGCACTCCGTAAATATTCCCGCTTGCGACCGCGCAGGCAAATAGAGAACCGTAATCGCAGGTCGCCGCCACTATAGCCTTATCTTTCGGCACAGGATAATACGAATGGCAGAAATATACGAAGGAGTCATCCTCGATCCCCTTAAACAAGGCGGCATTATTTTTAATTTTTATCTGGTTCCATCCCATATGCGGCACCTTCAGGTCGGGCTTTTCCCTGAAACGCGTCACCCGGCCCTTTAATAACCCCAGGCCCATTTTCTTCCCGGCCTCATCGCTTCTCTCGAAAAAAAGCTGCATACCCAGACAAATCCCCAACAATGGTTTCTTATTCCTGACTAATTTCTTTATCACCGGAACGAGTTTTCGCTTTTCAAGCTCTTCCATAGCGTCTTCAAACGCACCTACGCCCGGGAGAACGGCCTTATCGCATCCTTCCAGATCTCGGGCTTTATTGGTAACCACAGTCTTGGCTCCGAACTTTTGCAGAGCCTTGTTAACACTGTGGATATTCCCCATACCGTAGTCGATAACAGCGATCATTTAATCGATTACCCCTTTGGTGGATGGAACGCCTTTGCGCCGGGGGTCGATCTGAGTCGCCTGATCCAAAGATATACCCAGACCTTTAAAGACCGGTTCAAGGGTTGTGTGCAGATCGCTACTAATGGGGTCGATCTTGATATTCAGATTCATCCCCAGCTGATTGGCTAACGATTCAAAAAAATGCTCTGCATGAGACAGCGAATAACCGTCCTCTACTTTAGGCAGTTTTGCATCCTTCATAAGAGAGAGTTTAAAATATCCCCGGCCGCTGATATCCGTACTCACATTAGCTACAACCTCTTCCATAGGCACCGAGGCGGAACCGAATCTTCTGATTCCGGTTTTATCCGCCAGCGCCTTTTTAAAAACCTGGCCAAGGACAATACCCACATCCTCGTTTGTATGATGTATATCGACCTTCAGGTCGCCTTTAGCCCTGATCTCCAGATCGAATAAACCATGGAAGGCAAAAAGCTCAAGCATATGATCCAATATCCCTATCCCGGTATCGATTCTGGCCTTTCCGCTACCGTCGATATTCAACTTGACCGTTACGTCAGTCTCCTTGGTTTTTCTTTTAACCTCCGCAGTCCGTCTCACATAAACCTCGCTTTCACTGATTCAACGTGTTTGCTTAAACCCTCGATACCGGCAACTTTCTCCAAAGGTTCCCTCACTTTTTCCAGGGCCTTCTTAGAGTAGCTTATGACATGGCTGCTTTTTACAAAATCAAGGACCGAGAGACCCGAGAAGAAGCGCGCCGTGCCGCTTGTCGGTAAGACATGGCTCGGACCGGCAACATAGTCTCCGACCGCTGCCGGGCTAAAAGGTCCCAGGAATATAGCCCCGGCGTTACGGATTAATTTGAGGAGCCTCTGCGGATTATTCACCAAAATCTCCAAATGTTCGGGTGCAATGCTATTGGCTACTTCTGCCGCCTGCTCAAGATTCCTGGTAAGCACGATCGATCCCGGAAAATCCCCCAACGCGGCTTTCACATTATAAGCCAGGGATTTAGAATTAGTGACCAGTATAGCCAACCCCTTGGCATGCTCTCCCTGTGCCTTAAGGTCAGCTATAATAAACCTGGGGTCGCTGGAGCGGTTGGCTATAACCACCAGCTCTGTGGGCCCGGCGATCATATCGATATCCGCCTGTCCGAAGACCTGCCGCTTAGCCTCGCTTACATAAATATTTCCCGGTCCTACAATCTTATCAACCCTGGGTATGGTCTTTGTTCCGTATGCCAGCGCCGCAATCCCCTGCGCTCCTCCCACGCGGTATATTTCGTCGACTTTTAAAAGGTCGGCCATAACCAGAATGTGCGGATTAATGTTGCCGGATTTATCCGGAGGACTGATAAGTACGATTTTCCTGACTCCGGCGATTTTTGCCGGGAGCACAGTCATATAGACCGTAGAAACTAAAGGTGCGGTCCCTGCAGGAATATACACGCCTACTCTTTCTAAAGGAATGTAATTCTCTCCTAATACCACGCCGTCACCGTCTTTGATACGCCAGGATTTCTTGAGCGCCTTGCGGTAAAAGCGATTGACGTTTTCAATGATAACCTTCAATGTAGAAACAAAGTTAGGGCTGATATTCTGGTAGGCCCCGCTTATCTCAATCTGGGATACCTTGATCTGGCGCACAGAGAGTTTTACTCCGTCGAATTTCCGGGTATATTTCAGCAAAGCTTCATCACCCAGACTGCGTACATCGCCGATTATCCGGGCTACGCGCTCTTCTACCCTTTTCTGGCGGGTAAACCTGCGGTCGTATATCTTTTCCAGCTTCTTGCTACCGTATCTGATTATATTCATAATAAGTTAGATATCCTTGTCTTTATCTCCGCCAGGGCCTCAGGAATCCCTTGCGGCTTATTACCTCCGGCCTGGGCAAAATCCGGCCGGCCGCCGCCGCTTCCTCCAATAATACCGGAGACATCGCGGATAAGCCTCCCGGCATCCACTCTGCCGGTCAAAGACGGTGAAACCCCTATAACCAGAAGCCCTCTACCCTTAGTGTTTGAGGCCAGGGCAACCACAGAATTATCGCATTTTTCCTTGATTAAATCCACGTTTTTTCTAAGTAATTCCATATCCATATTCGAGAGAGCCTTAATAATTACCCGAGCGCCCTTAACTTCTTCGGCCACACGGATAATATCATCAAGCGAATTCTTTAGCGCATCCACCATTTGCGTATTCAGCTGTTTTTCGAGCTCCTTTAAACGGCCGGTGCGCTTCTCGATCTCTGATATAACCCTATCCCGGGGTACCCCAAGCAGGCCGGTCAATTCCGCGACCACCGCTTCTTCCTCTTTTATGATTTTGTACGCCCCTGTTCCGGTCACAGCCTCGATTCTGCGTACTCCGCTGGCCACCGAACCCTCCTGAACTATCTTAAAGATCCCGATCTGGCCGGTCGCCTGAAGATGCGTCCCTGCGCAGAGCTCCATAGAGGTTCCCGGAATCGAAACCACGCGCACCTTGGATCCGTATTTCTCCCCGAAAAATGCCAATGCCCCCGCCTTCTTGGCCTGTACGGGAGTACTCTCCTTTATCTTAATCGGTATATTATCCAGGATGACTGTATTTACAAATTCCTCCACCCTGGCCAGTTGTTGGGAGTCAATATCCTTAAAATGGGTGAAATCAAAACGCAACTTATCCTGCGCTACCAGTGATCCCTGCTGCTCCACGTGGGGCCCGAGAATCTTTCTTAAACCTGCCTGCAGGATATGGGTAGCGGTATGATTCCTGGCGATGGCTAGTCTCCTTGCTCCGCTTACATTAAGGCTTACCTCATCGCCTACCTTAAAACTACCTTGTTTTACGATACCGATATGCAAAATTACATTTCCGGCCTTCTTGACCCCCTGCACTTCAAAGATATTCTTCCCTTTTACTGCCTCACCCGTATCCGCGACCTGCCCTCCGCCCTCCGGATAAAAGGTAGTCTTATCAGCGATCATAACCGCTTCTTCACCTCTGGTAATCCTGGACGCTTTCTGGCCGGATTTTACCAGCCTCAATATCCTGGCCTCGGTTACTAATTTAGCGTAACCCAGGAACCTTGTCTCTTTCGTACCGTAGTCGACTTCTCTAGAGCTGAATACGTCACCCTTCATCGCGCTCTGTAATTTGGAGCGGCTTTTCTGTTCGGAGAGCTCGGCGTTAAATGCCTGCATAGAAATATTTATCCCGTGCTTTTCCAGCCAGCTCTGGGTGAGTTCTAATGGCATTCCGTAAGTATCATAAAGCTGGAAAGTTATTTTGCCTACGATTTCCGGGTCCTGTTTCTCCAGGAAACCGTGGAATTTATCCCTAAAGAGGGCCTCGCTGGAATTAAGGGCGCTGATAAAATTCTTCTCCTCAACCAGTATTATCTCGGCGATATTCTCCTGCCGCTTTTTTAATTCCGGGTAATACGAACGCATCGCCTGGGCCACTACGGGGACAAGCCGGTTTAAAAAGACCTCGTTTATACCGAGGGCGCGCAGATGCAGCACACTCTTACGGATAAGTTTCCTGACCACGTATCCGCGGGCCTCGTTAGAAGGCAATATCCCGTCGTAAATCGAAAAGACTATTGCGCGGATATGATCGGCTACCGCATACACCAGGGGTTTGCTTGCCCGGGACTGATCCGGCATAGCCAGATTTATCTCTTTGATTATCGAAACGAACAAATCTGTCTCGAAATTATTATCCGCTCCCTGCATTACCGCAGCCAGGCGTTCGAAACCCATGCCCGTATCGATGTTTTTGTTGGGAAGTGGTTCAAGCACGCCGTTATCCTTGCGGTTAAATTGGGTAAAAACCAGGTTCCAGACTTCCACGAACCTGCCGCAACCGCAGGCCGGGGTGCAAGAACCCTGGCCGCAACCTTTATCCCGGCCGCGGTCAAAAAAGATCTCCGAGCAAGGACCGCAGGGACCGTTAGGCCCTTTCTCTTTTGCCTCCGAAGGCCAGAAATTCTCTTTATCCCCCAGTTTCAAGATCCGGCCGGCATCAACCTTGATGATATCAAGCCAGATTTTATAGGCTTCTTCATCGTCCCTATAGACCGATACCCAAAGCCTATCCCGGTTAATCTTCAGCTCTTGTGTAAGAAACTCCCAGGACCAAGCAATAGCTTCCTTTTTAAAATAATCGCCAAAGGAGAAGTTCCCCAACATCTCAAAGAAGGTATGATGCCCCGAGGTCTTTCCTACCTTATCCAGGTCATCGGTGCGCAGACAGCGCTGGCTGGTGGCGGCGCGCGAAAATCCGGAATCATAACCCATAAACTCTTTCTTAAACTGATTCATCCCTGCGGGAGTAAAGAGAACCGTAGGGTCGTCCTTAGGCGCAAGCGAATCGCTCTCCACGAGCTTATGTTTCCTGGATTTAAAGAAATTTAAGAACTTTTCCCTTAGAATGTCTGCCTGCATAAAGTATTGATGGTGTCCACTACTGTTTCGGGAGAGAAACCGCGGCGGATCAGATAGGAATACAAACGTTCTCTGGCTTTTGCCGGTTCCAGCCTTTTTAAACCCTCCAGCCTCTTCTCGGCTATTTCCCTGACTATCTCGGATTCCGCGTAACCTTGACAGGCCCTTTTGGCCTGTTTTTCGATAACCTCTTTATCAACGCCTTTTAATCTTAGCTCCTGCCTGATCCGGCGCAGGCCCAGCGACTTCTTAAACCGTGAGTCGATCCATGCGCGGGTGAATTCCCGGTCGTCCAGGAAACGTTTGGCTTCAAGAAAATTTACCGTGTTCCGGATGACCACCGCGGAAAAACCCTTATTTTTCAGGCGGCCCCTCATCTCCTCACTGCTGCGCTGCCTGTATTTCAAAAGGAGAAACGCGTATTCCCTTGCCTTCTCCGCTTCGGGCTTATTCTTCACTCTTAATCAGGAAAAACCCCCGCGATGTCTTGACCAGGACATCACCTTTTAAATTCTCGACCAGCTTTTTGTAATCGGAGAGGTTCTTGACCTTTTTCTTGTCCAGCTCTACAATTATCTCTCCCGGCATCAGCCCGGAATCGTCCGCCGGCGTACCCGGTTCGATCTTTGCGATAACCACACCCTCTTTGGCATCGGCACTAAATTTACGCGCACCTTCGCTGGATAGATCCTCAACCTGAAGGCCGCGCCAGCTTTTTGACGGCCCCTCAGAAACCGATTCCTCTCCGTCGATGCTCTCCGGTCTCTCTCCTATAAGCAACTCTACGGAAATCTCCTTCTTATCCCTCATGACCGCCAGCTTTACCTTCCTGCCGGCCTCCATCTTTCCTACTGTATTGACCAACTCCTTGGTGTTATTTATGACCGAGGCATCAATACGCTTAATCACGTCACTTTCTTTGATTCCGGCCTTCTGCGCCGGACTATCTTCTAGAACCTTAGCTACCAAAGCACCGTTCTTATCCTTCAACCCGAAATATTTGGCCATATCTTCATTCAAATCCTGAACGGTTACGCCCAGCCAGCCGTAGACCACCTTCTTGCCCTCTATAAGCTTGGCTAAAATCCTTTTGGCGCTGTTTGCCGGAATAGCAAATCCCAACCCCTGCGAACCTCCGTTGGTCGAGAATATCGCCACATTTATTCCGATTATCTCGCCTTTTAAATTTACCAGAGGCCCTCCGGAGTTACCCGGATTGATCGCCGCATCGGTCTGGATAAGATCGTGATAATCGCGTCCGCGCCCGCCGATATCCCCCAGGCTGCGATGCAGAGCACTGATTACGCCCACGGTTACGGTCGGCTCCGGGTTCTGTAGGGCAAACCCGAAAGGATTTCCGATAGCCACAACCCACTCGCCGATCTTGATATTATCGGAATCACCGAGGAGCCCCACCGGAAGATTACTGGATTCGATCTTAATCACCGCCAGGTCCGAACGCAGGTCTCTTCCCTTTACCGCAGCCTTAAATTCCCGGCCGTCGGGAAGCTTTACCGTGATTTTATCCGCCTGACTGATAACGTGCTCGTTAGTCAGGATGTGCCCCTGTTTGTCAATAATCACTCCCGAACCGATACCCTTCTGCCGGAAATCCATATCCGGTATCTGGCCGAGAAAATCGTCAAAGAATTTCTGAAAGTTATCTTCATCGCCAAACGGCGCGTTAAACTGAAAGGCCCTGCTACCGCTTCTTGCCTTGCCTGCCTTCTCAGTGCTGATAGAAACGACCGCCTTGCCCACAGTCCCGGCGACATTAATCACCGAATCCTCAAGGCTTAAAGTCTGTGCACCGGCTAAATTAAAACCAAGAAACAAAATCAACAGAAATAAAATTGATTTGCTTCTCATCTATCACCCTCCTGTTTTAGCTGGCGTTAATCTTTTTGCGGACTTCCTTCTCAATATCTTCCTGAAGCTTGGGCTTATCTTTTAATGTCTTCACTGCGGCATCCCGGCCCTGGCCGAGTTTTTCTTGGCCGAAGGCCAGCCACGTCCCGGATTTAGTCACTACCCCCAGGTTGAGAGCGGCATCAACGGTAGCGGCAAATTTCGAGATGCCTTCATTATGCAGGATATCAAACTCGCCTTCTTTAAAGGGCGGTGCTACCTTATTTTTGACCACGCGCACGCGCACATGGCCTCCGATCACGGCATCGCCTTCTTTAAGGGTGGCTATACGCCGCACGTCCAACCTGACCGAGGAATAAAACTTAAGCGCCCTCCCGCCGGGAGTAGTCTCCGGAGAACCAAACATCACTCCGATTTTTTCACGCAGCTGGTTGATGAAGATGACCGTAGTGCGCGATTTGCTGATGGCGGCAGTAAGCTTACGCAACGCCTGCGACATAAGCCGCGCCTGCAGCCCTACATGGGAATCGCCCATCTCGCCCTCGATCTCTGCCCGCGGCGTAAGGGCGGCTACGGAATCAATCACCACCAGATCCACCGCGTTAGAGCGCACCAGGGTCTCGGCTATCTCCAATGCCTGCTCGCCGGTATCCGGCTGGGAAATCAGGAGATCTTCAAGATTGACTCCGATCAGCTTGGCATAGGTGGAATCGAAGGCGTGCTCCGCATCGATAAAAGCCGCCACCCCTCCCTTTTTCTGGATTTCCCTGATCGCTGTCAGGGTAAGAGTGGTCTTGCCAGATGCCTCCGGCCCGAATATCTCTACAACTCTTCCGCGGGGGAGCCCTCCAACGCCTAAAGCCACGTCTAACGTCAGGGCTCCGGTAGGGATAGTCTCCACGTGCATGCGCACTTCCCCTCCCAGCTTCATAATCGAGCCCTTGCCGAACTGTTTTTCTATCTGCAAAAGCGCAAGCTCCAGCGCCTTCTGCCGGTCGGAAGAATGATGCGCTTCCTCCTTAATCGCCACCTTCTTTTCTACAGCCATAACTGCCTCCGTTTTTTAGGTTTAAGGTTAATTATTATATCCTACGATTATCCGTGTGTCAAACTAATTTACCCGAAAAGACCGCTTCACCTCCTTTTGGAATAATAGACGTGAATTGAACCTAAATCTAACGCATTTAAATGAGAACTTGCAATCAGAATAATTTATGTTATAATCTCCTACTATATGGAAGAACTTAACCGTTTAAAACAGGAACTGGAGCGCACTAAGACCGAGCTAGGGATACTCTACGAGGTCTCCAGCGCCATGCGTACCACCCTTAAGCTGGATGAAATACTTTACATCATCCTTACGGGAGTCACTGCGCATACCGGACTGGGGTTTAACCGCGCCATACTATTCCTGGTCAACGAAAAGGACGGGGTCATCGAGGGGCGTATGGGTATCGGCCCGGAATCCGGGGAAGAAGCCAACCGCATCTGGACCAATATTGAACATGAAAAGATGAACCTTGACGATTTAATCAGCGCCTACAAGTTCTCCAGCGGGAATTTGGAGGGTGGATTCAACAGGGTGGTGCGTCATTTAAAACTTCCCATGCGCCAGGAGAACGGCGGAATCCTGGCCCTGGAGGCACTCGGCGGCCTCCCTCTGCATGTCACCCGGGATATTATGCATAAATACGCCGGCGATCCATTGGTCAATCTTTTAAAATCCGAGGAGTTAGTCATTGTGCCTCTGAAATCAAAGGAAAGGGTTAACGGACTGATCATCGCGGATAATTTCATCACCCGGGAGCCGATAACCAAGGACGATATCCGCCTGCTTATTATGCTTGGAAACCAGGCCGGCTTAGCCATAGAAAATTCCCAGCTTTATGAAAAGGCGGTGATACGCGCCCACTCCGATTATCTGACCGACCTCTGGAACCATGGATATTTCCAGTCCATTCTACAAAAAGAGCTGGAGACTGCCAAGGCCACCAAATCGCCGCTCAGCCTGATCATGATCGACATCGATGATTTTAAGATCTACAACGACGAACTTGGCCACCAGGCAGGGGATAAAATACTGCGGGACCTGGCTTTGTTACTTAAGAACCAGTCGCGTAAAATGGACTATGTCTGCCGTTACGGTGGCGAGGAATTCACCATAATCCTGCCCCAGACGGACAAAAAAGAAGCGTTCATGATCGCTGAACGCATAAGGATGGATATAATCAGGTATAAATTCCTTCAGGAAGAGATACTCCCCAATAAAAAACTGACTGTAAGCCTTGGTTTAGCCACCTTCCCGGAAAACGGAGCCACCCCCGGCGAACTGATCCGCGCTTCCGATAAATCCCTCTACGAAGCTAAGAACAAAGGCAAGAACAAGACCTGCTACTAAACTCCTACTGCCTCCGGCTCTTTTTCTTTTTCCTTCTCTTTATGGTCGCCGAACTTCACGGAGACGATCTTAGATACTCCGGAATGCTCCATAGTTATGCCGTACATTACATTAGCGTTAGCTATGGTCTTTTTATTATGAGTGATCACGATAAACTGGGAATCCCTGGCGAATTCCTGCAGTATCCTTGAGAACCTATCCACGTTAGCCTCATCAAGCGCGGCATCGATTTCATCCAGGATACAGAACGGCGAAGGCTTGACTTTGAATATCGCAAAGATCAGCGCGATAGCCGACATCGATTTCTCTCCTCCGGACAAAAGCAGGACGTTCTGAAGCTTCTTTCCGGGAGGCCGGCAAATAATCTCTATCCCGGATTCCAGCGGGTCGTTTTCGTCAATGAGATAGACCTGGGCATCTCCGCCGTTGAACAAAAGGCGGAAGTAATTCTTGAACTCCTCGCGCACCTTCTCAAAGGTCTCCATAAACATCTGTTTGGTGGTGCGGTTAAGTTTAAGTATCGCCTGATGCAGGGATTCTTTAGCCGTAACCAAATCGGTCTGTTGCTGGATAAGAAAATCGTAACGCTTTTTTAACTCGTCGTATTCTTCTATAGCCACCAGGTTTACCGAGCCGTAAGAATCGACCTTCTTCCTCAGCTCATCGATAGCGGCAGAAAGCACAAAGGCATCCTGCGGTTCTGCTGGTTCCGGAGCGCTCTCCAGGTCGACCTTATACGACTGCAGCATTCTCTCCTTGATTGTAGAATAGCGGTAATCCACATCCTTGTTATTCATCTGCAGCTGATAGAGCTGGTTCTTGATTTCATCAAGCTCCTTGCGATCCTCTTCAATCCTCTTTATCACATCGCTTGCACCGGAGGTAGCCTCGCGGTATTTTTCTTCGTTCACCTTCAAGAGAACCCGGTGAGTATCGATTTCGATGTTGAGCTCATGATTCTTCGTTTCGCACTCCACTATCTCCCTCTGAAGGGTTTCATTCTTTACTCCGGCATCCAGGATCTGGCGCTCAATATTACTAAGGGTCTCTTTATCCTGATCATAGGTGCCCTGGAGGAGTCGAAGGGTCTCCTCATCCGTGGCGATGCGCCTATCCAGAGCCTCGAGCTCGGTCTTGGTCTGGGTGATAGCCACCAGGCTCTCTTCCCTTAGTTTTGAATTCTCTGAAATCATATCCTCTTCCTTGACTATCGAATCCTCAGTTTCACGCAAGCCCCGGTTCAAATCCTCAAGCTTCTCCTGACTTACGGCAATATTCTGCTGCAAAACCCCGATCTCGCGGCTGACATCCTGAAGCTCAAGAACTATAATATCCTCTTCCTCCTTAATCTTGTTAAACTGCTCGAGGGTGGTCTGGCGAGACGTCTCCTTGTTCGCCAGCGCAATCTCCTGATTACGCAACTCGCTCTGTAATCCGGAAATATTATTGCTTAGATCCCGGAGGCGAGCCTCTTTTACACCCTTGGTATTCCTTAATACGGCCAGCTCTTCGGCAATCTTTCTGATCCTTTCTTCAATCTTCTCCGTGCCCAACTCGATAGGCTTGGCCTCCCCCGAAAGCTTGAAATTAGCCGGCTCCAAATAAGCTTTGTCCTCATCGCTTAAACTGATGCGGTCCCTTACTTTAATGACCAGGCCACTGGTATTCTCCGCGGGAAGTTTATCCAGGTATATCACCGCGTTCATGGACTCGCCGATATCCTCGTATTTTGTCTTTAGCTTCTCCAAAAACTCCCGCTGCGACTCCAGGGCTAAGCTCTGTTTTTCTAGGTTGGCAATACCGGAATTCACCTCGCTTAAGCTTGAGTTTTCGGTTTCGATATCTCCCTTTATCCCGGATAAACGGAAATTCAGCTCTTCCACCGCCTTGTTGATGGAATCGACTTCCGCGGTTATAGCATTCAACGCCTCACCGGTGATCGTCTTCTCTTCAAAGACCTTAGCCTTCTCTATTTCCAGACGCTTCCTGCGCGCCTGATGCACCTGCTCCTGGGAACTGAAATCAGTAATCTCGTTCTTGGCGCCTGCAATCCTGGCCACCAGGTCGAGGATACTCTTCTTGGCAGAAGCGATCTGATCCAGGCTGGATTTAATCGCTGCCGCCAGACTGGCAATCCCGGTCTCTTTTTCTATCAAAAACAAACTCTTCCCCTCGATATCCTGCCTTATCTTGTCGTATTCGGTTTTTATACTGTTCAGGCTCTCTTCATCCTGAACCAGTTTAGCTTTAACCTGAAGCGCCTGCTCATCGAGAAACTTCCGGTTAGTCTCAAACTCAGCCAACCTCTCCTTATTAAAAACCACATGCTCGCTATTCCTGACTACCTGATTCTCGATATTCAGGATCTGGTTCTTAACGCTCATTATCCCGTCTTCCAGCTCTTTGAGCTCCTGCTGACGGCTGGAGATACTCTCCTCCTGGGATTTTACCAGATTAAGGAGCTCCTGCTCACGCACCTCAAGCTCTTTTAACTGAGCGATAATCTCATCCTTCTGCCTTAAGAGCTCTTTTTTATCCAGTATTGCTAGATTTATCTCATTAAGCTTCAGCTCTTCAAAGACCTCCTTATACCTGCGAGCCTTATTCGCCTGGCGCTCAAGGGAACCGATCTGGCGCTTAACCTCGGTAACAATATCATTAACCCTCAATAGATTCTGCTCGGTCTCCTCTAAGCGGCGCTGGGTCTCCCTTTTCTGGGATTTGTATTTGGTAATGCCGGAGGCTTCGTCAAAAACCAACCTACGGTCTTCCGGACGGGAACTTAAGACCAGATCGATCTTCCCCTGGGCGACGATGGAGTAACTCTCCGCGCCTACGCCTGTTCCTAAAAGGATATCCAGTATGTCCTTAAGGCGGACCTGGGACTTATTAAGACAGTATTCGCTTTCCCCCGATCGGAATAATCTCCGGGTAATCGCTATTTCATCCGCCTCATAATTAAAAAAACGGTTGGCATTGTCAAAGGTGAGGGTAACCTCGGCCATGCCCAAAGGTTCCTTCTGGTCCGTTCCGTTAAAGATAACGTCCTGCATCTCCGAGCCGCGCAGGGATTTCGCCGACTGCTCTCCCAGTACCCAGCGGATAGAATCAAATATGTTTGATTTGCCGCAGCCGTTTGGCCCGACCACCGCGGTTATACCGGGTTCAAAATGCAGCGTGGTCTTCTCGCAGAAAGATTTGAATCCGATGAGTTCGAGTTTTTTAAAATACATTACGATTCCTCCTAATGTGGTTGAGATTGATTATCCAGCCAAGCATCGATTTTATCTTTTTTGAAACGCCACTGCCCTACAAGTTTTAACGCCGGGATCTTATTGTGCTTCAGCCAATCATAAATCGTGCGGCGCGTGACTTTAAGGTACATGGCCAACTCGTCGATAGTCATTAATCCGCCTATATTCATAAATTTTGCCTCCTTGAGATTATTCATGACTGATGGCATTATAAACAAAACTGCCAGTTTTGTCAAGGAAAATCTTTACATTCTTTGACATATACAGACATAAAGGTATATAAAGGTGCTAAATAATGCGAAAATGAGCTAAAATTACAATAGGAGTCTTTGCAAGTTAATATGATAAGGAATGTTACGGAGGGGCTTAATAGTTGCGCTGGGACTTGATGGTGCGTAGAACTAGATCTATGGAATTCAGGTGCTCGTCATCCAGCCGGATCCCGTTGTAATATTTACCCTGCTCGATCATCTTCGACCAGGCTACTCTGCCCCGGCGGTGGATCCTGCGCGAATCGTCTTTCAGGCGCAGGTAGACATCAACGCTTGAGTCCTGAAGCATAGGCCGGTCGCTTATAATACAAAGCCCTTCCTCGCTTATGTCACGGGTAAGACCAAAGGTCTCCGTGCGCGAGTAGGGCTCAAGATATCCGACGGGGATGTTGATGGGATACCTCAAAAATGCTCTTTTTTCGGCAAAGTTTGAGTTGTCTACCATAATCCCTTCGCTTTCAATTAATTGTATTTCTAACTAACTTTGCCATATTTTAGGCAAAAAATCAAGCCTAATTTTCAAAATTTTTGAAAGCGTTTTCCCGGGATAGCCTACTTCCTGAGGACTTCCTTAAATCTCTTGGTTAAGGCGGGGATGATCTGGAAGAGGTCGCCGATAATCCCGTAGGTGGCGACTTTAAAAATAGGGGCTTCGGGATCCTTGTTAATGGCAATGATGATTTTTGAGGATTGCATACCAACGAGATGCTGAATCTGACCGGAGATACCGCAAGCGATATAGATCTTAGGGGCGACTGTCCTGCCCGTCTGGCCCACCTGATGCGAGTAAGGCATCCATCCGGCGTCAACCGCCGCTCGCGATGAACCGACGGCCGCGCCCAATACCTGAGCCAGTTCTTTGATTATAGCGAAATTCTCCGGTCCGCCTATGCCGCGGCCTCCGGAGACAATAAAATCCGCCTCTGCCAGGTTAACCGTAGATTCGATCTCCTCCACAATGTCTATCAATTTAGTCCGGGAAAAATAAAGCTTGGAATCAAAGCTTTCCTTGATAACCTTACCCTTTCTTTTCTTATCCGGCTCCATCGGCACAAAAACTTTATGCCTGACCGTGGCCATCTGCGGCCGATAATTCGGAGAAATAATCGTAGCCATGATGTTCCCGCCGAAAGCAGGACGAGTCTGCAAGAGAATCTTTTTCCCCGGATCGATATCTAGACCGGTGCAATCCGCGGTAAGCCCGGCTTTAATGTTTATGGCTACGCGGGAGATTAAGGAGCGGCCGATAGCCGTAGCACCGCAGAGTATGATCTCTGGTTTATGCTTACGTATTAACTCTACAAGGATATTGGTATAAGGGTCATCTTGGAAGTTTGCCAGCTCCGGAGCTTCCACCAGGTAGATATTGTCCGCTCCCCGGGCGATAAGCTCGTTTAATTGACCCTCCATATTGTTACCTATTAATACGCCGCTCACCTCGCAGTTAAGCTTTTTGCTTAGTTCATTAGCCTTGCCTAGCAGCTCATAAGATACCGACTGGACCAGCCCATTCTTCTGTTCAATAAAGACCCAGATGCCTTTATAATCCTTCAGGTTGGTAGGCAGGGCGCAGGTGGTCTTCTTATCCAGGAATATCGCTTTAAACTTGCAGGCAGGTACGCATGCGCCGCAAAGCGTGCATTTATTAAAGTCGATAACTGCCTTCTTATCCATCATGCGGATGGCATCAAACGGGCAAGCTTTTATGCAAAGGGTGCAACCGGTACACTTCTCAACTATTACCTGTATAGACATAGCCTAATGTAATTCGTCCTTAATGGCACTGATCAGCTTCTCGGCGATCTCAGGGATCTCTCCGGTCAGTATCTGCCCGCCGGTGCGCTGCGGGGGGGTGAATATCTTAACCACTTGCGTTGGTGAACCGCAAAGCCCAATCCCCTGCGGGTCAAGATTCAAATCTTTCTGGCCCCAGACCGTGATTTTCGTGCTCTTCGCCTTCATCATTCCTTTTAATGAGGGGAGGCGCGGTTCGTTGATTTCCTTGACTACGGTAAGGAGCACGGGCAAAGGCGTATCAATCACCTCATAACCTTCCTCCATCAGCCTTTCCACGCGCATATGTTTTTCCGTAGCCTCTTCTACTTTTTTAACGTAAGTAACCTGCGGGATATCTAAATGCGTGGAGATCCCCGGCCCTACCTGTGCGGTGTCGCCGTCTGAAGCCTGTTTGCCGCAAATGATCAGATCGAATGCTCCCAGCTTTCTGATCGCCCCGGACAAGGTATAGCTGGTCGCCCAGGTGTCACTTCCGGCAAAAGCCCGGTCGCATACCAAGATCCCTTCGTCTGCGCCCAAGGAAATCGCTTCACGCAAAGCCGCTTCAGCTTGCGGAGGCCCCATAGTGATTATGGCGACCTTGCCGCCGAACCTCTCCTTCAGGCGAACCCCTTCTTCAATAGCATAAACGTCAAAAGGATTGATTATGGACTTCACGCCCTCGCGGACGAGAGTATTAGTCTCCGGATTGATTTTAACATCGGTGGTCTCCGGAACCTGTTTTATGCAGACGATAATATTCATTTACTTATATTTAATTATATTTACTTACTTTTACTTTAATTATATTTACTTAAATTTACCTATATTAATATTTTATTAATTAATCTTACTTACTTTGCCATCTCCCGGATCAGGGCCAGAGCAATAATCCCTCTCTGGATCTGATTTGTCCCTTCGTAAATCTGGGTGATCTTGGCATCACGCACATACTTCTCAATGGGATAATCTTTCATATAGCCGTAGCCTCCGAAAAGCTGCAGGGCATCGACCGTAACCTTCATCGCCACATCTGAGGCGTACATTTTAGCCATGGCTGATTCCTTGGCGACATCCTTAATACCAGCGTCGACCATGCGAGCAGTTGAATACACCAAGCCGCGGGCTGCCTCTATTTCGGTAGCCATATCCGCCAGCATCCATTGGACCCCCTGAAAGCTAGAGATGGATTTACCAAACTGCTGCCTCTCCTTAGTATATTTCACCGCTAATTCCAGGGCACCCTGTGCAATCCCCAAGGCCTGGGCAGCGACTCCCGGCCGGGACATATCAAAGGTACGCATGGTCACGATAAAACCCATACCCTCTCTTGCCAGCAGGTTCTCTACCGGAATCTTGCAGTCGGTAAAAATTAATTCCCGGGTTGACGAGGCGCGTATGCCGAATTTATCCTCCTTTTTGCCGAAGGTAAATCCTGGAGTCCCCTTTTCCACGATAAAAGCTGAAGCCCCGCGCGCGCCTTTAGTCTTATCAGTCATAGCGATAACCACATAAGTCTCGGCATCGCCGCCGTTGGTGATAAAATGCTTCAAACCGTTCAATACGTAATGATTCCCGACCTTCTTAGCTGTAGTCTTAATGGCTGATGCGTCCGATCCGGCCTCCGGCTCGGTAATCCCGAAGGCAGCTACCTTCTTTCCGCTGGCCAGATCCGGAAGATATTTCTTTTTCTGTTCCTCGTTTCCGAATAATACTATAGGAAAGGTACCCAGTGCGCTGGCCGCATAGCATACCGCGATACCGCCGCAGGCACGGGACATCTCTTCAGTGGCCAGGCAAAGGTTCATGACGTTGACGCTCATCCCGCCGTACTCTTCAGGGATAAACAAGCCGAAGAGCCCTGCCTCGGCGACCACCTTCATCACATCCCACGGGTATTCTTCGCTTACGTCATACTTGGCGGCGACCGGCCGGATCTTCTCTTCGGCGATCTTATGCGCCAGCTCTTTTACCATCTTCTGTTCATCGGTCAATAGATAATCCATAAATCCTCCTTATGATTAAACTTTGCAAATTATAACATAAAATCGTTATTTTACAAGCTTTTTAGAAGGGCGATCTCCTGGCAGTTGGGAAATTTGCAGCACCTGATGCACTCCATCCAGATCTTGTGCGGTAGGCTTGAGTGTTTAATTTTCTTGAAACCAAACTTCTTGAAAAATTCCGGTTTGTAGGTAAGCACGAATACCTTCCTTGCGCCCAATTCCCTTGCTTCCTTGAGGCAGCTTAATACCAGCTCACTGCCTATCCCATTTCCCTGTTTGTTTTTAGCTACAGCTAAAGACTTGATCTCCGCTAAATCCTCCCAAGAGATATGCATGGCGGCACAACCGATAATTTTTCTACGGTCTTCAACCACCCAGAAATCGCGGATATTTTCATAAAGTTCATTAAGAGAACGGGCGAGCATCAAATCCTGCTTGGCAAAAATATTTATTAACGCCTGAATGTTTTTAATGTCCTTTACCGTTGCTTTCCGAATCATTTACGTGTCTTTCAACCGACGCTTATTTTGTCGCGGGACAGTCCCCTGCGGATACAGACCCTGACCGGTATTATTTGATTTCCGTGCCTTTGGCTACGACGACGATTCCGGAATCGCTTACAAAAAACCTCTTGCGGTCCTCGTCCAGATCATAACCGATAACCATGCCTTGAGGGATGTTTACATCCTTATCTATAATAGCCCGTTTAATCTTGGCATGCCTTCCGACATTGACCCCCTCCATAAGTATGGAGTCATAAACCTGCGAGAAGCTGTTAATCCTTACATTAGGAGAAAGCAGGGAGCGCTGAACCCTCCCGCCGGAAATAATCGAGCCGCTGGCTACAATGGAATCAAGCACAAGCCCCACCCTGCCGGTCACTTCCTCTCCCGCAAATACCGTCTTGGCCGGAGGATACTGCTCCTGCAGGGTCCTGATCGGCCAGTTCTTATCGTAGAGGTTGAATACGGGATCGACCTGGATGAGATCCATATTCGCCTCATAATAAGCGTCGATCGTCCCGATATCCCTCCAGTATTTCGCCTCTTTCTTGTTCTCGTCTATAAAATTATATACCGAAACCTTCAGGCCTTTCTTAAGCATCTGGGGAATGATGTCCTTGCCGAAATCGTGGGTCGAGCCGTGCCGGTGGGCATCATCATGCAGTTCCTGCTCAAGAATTCCCAACTCAAAGACATAAATGCCCATGGAGGCATAGACCTTATCCGGATGCGCCGGGATTGTCTTTGGGGATTTGGGTTTCTCTTGAAATCCGACCACCCTCCCGAGACTATCCACCTCCACCACCCCGAATTGCGAAGCCTTATCCTTATCCACCTCAACCACCCCTACGGTCAGATCAGCATCCTGGTCGCGGTGATAGTCGATCATAGAGTAATAATTCATCTTGTAAACATGGTCTCCGGCCAGTATCAAGGCTTCATCCGGACGGTCCATCTCCAGGGTATAAAGATTCTGGTATATTGCGTCCGCCGTTCCTAAATACCAGGAATCTCCGATACGCTGCTGGGCAGGGAGAATCTCGATAAACTGCCCCAACTCCGAAGGAAGGATATTCCAACCCAGGCGGATGTGCCGTTGCAGGGATGCGGATTTATACTGGGTCAAAAGGTAGATTTTACGCAGGCCAGAGTTAATGCAGTTGCTAAGCGTAAAGTCGATGATGCGGTAGATACCGCCGAAGGGGACCGCCGGCTTAGTCCTGTCCTTAGTCAAAGGAAAGAGTCTCTCGCCTTTGCCGCCGGCCATAATAAATGTCAGGACCTTGCGCATCATCTTATCATCATCCCCATGAACGCG
>Ga0233425_10003200_pt1 | contig 30365 bp, 29 predicted proteins | sample Watercolumn_Towu_2_FD_181712 | JGI IMG/M metagenome (GOLD analysis project Ga0233425, IMG submission 181712) | Freshwater microbial communities from Lake Towuti, South Sulawesi, Indonesia - Watercolumn_Towuti2014_140_MG | ecosystem: Environmental > Aquatic > Freshwater > Lake | place...
GGCGTCGTCCGAGCGTGCCGCCGGGATGCAGCGCCGCGAAGTCCTCCGCGTTGAAGCCGCGCGCCTTGAGCAGCACCATCGCGAGCGCGTCGCCGAGTGCGAGCATGTTCGTCGTGCTCGACGTCGGCGCGAGGTTCAGCGGGCAGGCCTCGGTGGTGACGTTCACGTCGAGCGCCACGTCGCTGTTGGCGGCGAGGGCGGACGCGGGCTTGCCCGTGATGGCGACGATGAGTGCGCCGCGCCGGCGCAAGTGCGGCAGCAGGTCGAGCAGTTCGTTGGTCTCGCCGCTGTAACTGAGCGCGAGCACCACGTCGCCCGCGGAGACCACGCCGAGGTCGCCGTGCAGCGCGTTCTGGCAGTCGAGCGCGACCGACGGCGCGCCCGTGCTGTTGAAGGTCGCGACGACCTTGATGGCGATGTTCTCCGACTTGCCGACGCCGAGGACGACAATCTTGCGCTCATCCGCGAGCGCCTTGCGGAGCAGTTCGACGGCCCGCGCGAAGCTGGCGTCCACGCGCGAGGCGAGCCGCTGGAGTTCGCCGATCTCCGTCTCCAACACGGCCCGTGCGCCGGCGATGTATTCGGCCTCGGTGGCGGGGTCCATGGCGCGGGGCGCGGCCGGTTCAACCGTCCGCGGGCTGGGGCGGGGTCTGCATCGAGCGGAACTCGCGCCGCCACAGGTCGGCGTAGCCGCAGGTCCGGTAGTCGGCGAAGTAGGGGCCGCCCTCGGTGTAGTGGATGATGCCCAGCTCGCCCTCGGGTGCGGGCGGGTCGTAGTCCACGAGATGGTTCCACTTGTGCGGGATTTCGCCGATGAGGTTCTCGTTCTCGAGCCAGCGGGAGCGGTGCAGTTCGAGGCCGGGCTTCGTGTTCACATACTCGGGTGTGAGCGCGCTGCACTTCGGGCAGTTCATCCGCATCAGGCTGGACCAATTCTTCTTCTCGTATTGCGTCTGCTTCTCGCCGAGGAACTTGGTCTCGCCCGTGGGCCGGTGGTCGTGGTGCACGCACATCACGGCGAACCGCTCGTCGCGCAGCGCCCAGAGCTCCGCGAGGCAGAGGATGTCGCAATCGGCGAAGAGCGCCCAGCCCTCGAAGCCGCACATCCACGGCACGAGGAAGCGGCTGAAGGAAAAATCGGCGGACTGGAGCGAGTTGCGCTCGCGTGTGAACACGCCCTTGAGCTGCGCGAGCATCACCGGCGCGATGGTCACGGGCTGCGACGCGCGCGACTGGATGCTGTGGCAGGCGACCTGATAGGCCACCACCTCGCGGTGGTCGTAGCCGAGGAAGGCGCGGATCATGTTCGGTCGGGCGGAAGCCTTAGCGCAGGACGCGCGCCACTCACGCGCGGCGCGCCGCGATACTAGGTGCCGCCAAAACGACGGCGCAAGGAGAGATTTCAAGCCGCCGCTCATGTCGGGGCTTGAAGCGGCACGGGGCTGCGGCTAGGAATCGCCTGCGATGTCCGCAGCGCGCGGGGCCGCATCCGATGGGACTGGCGTCGCTCAAGCAGGATTGCGTCAAGTGGTATCACCGCCACGTGGGCGACACGTTCCGCGACGCGCGGCGGCAGGCGTGGCGGTTCGTCCGCAATCCGCGGCTCGCGCTCGAATACCGGGGCTTCCACCAAGCCGTCGCCCGCCGCGACTGGCGGGATGTGCATCGGCGGCTGGATTCGCTCGCCGCCGCCGCCGAGCGCGCGGGCGATGACGTGCTGATGCGCGAGGCCGCGTTCTCAGCCGAACGGCTCGACGAGCACGAGAAGTCCACGGCGTGGACGCTCGCTTATGCGCGGTTGGCGGGTCACACGGTCGAAACGGATTGGCGCGGGGAGGATCTGGCCGACGCGACGTTGTGCGTGCGTTTCATGGAAGGCGAGAAGCAGGGCATGGCGGCGGGATTGGCGATGGCGGGCTACGTGGCGGAGGCAGCGCGGCGAGCGCGGCACTGCGCACTCGTCGTGGAGAAGCGGATGGTGCCCGTGTTCGTGCGGACGCTGCCGCAGGTCGAGGTGCTCGCCTTTCCCACAGCGCCGAAACCGCTCGCGGGCACGAGGCTCGTGACAGCCAATCCGCTCACGTTGAAGGCGGTCATCGGCTCCGCGCCGGCGACGATCGAGAAACACTTTCTCCCGTTGCGCGTGGATGCGGCTGTGAGCGCGGAATTGCGTGACCGCTACCGCGCCGGCTCGAATGCGCCGCTTGTGGGCCTTTCGTGGTGGAGTTCGCATCATGGCAAGGACCTGCCGTCGATCGAGGACTGGGCGGAGCTGGCGCGCTCGGTGGACGCGACGTTCGTGAACATCCAATACGGCGACAACGCCGCCGACCTCGATGCGCTCAAGGCCGCCGGGCCGGGCCGCTTGGTGGTGGACGACTCGGTGGACCAGCTTGTGGACATGGACCGCTTCGCCGCGCAGCTCGGCGCGCTCGACGCGGTGGTGACGATCAGCAACACGGGCGCGCACCTCGCCGGCGGCATGGGCGTGCCGACCCTGCTGGTCCGAGACGACTTGTTCCGCCGCCAATGGCCGGTGCTGTCGGACTGCACGCCATGGTATCCGCGCACGCGGGTCTTCGGAAAGGACGGCCGCGAGTGGGGCGACGTTTTCGCGAAGGTGAAGGAGGAGTTGGCGAAGCTGCCGCGCGCTCAGTGAGAGAATGCACGAACCGCCAAGTCCCGCGATTTCGGCCCTTGAACCTAGGCGGCCACCCCTCACCCCATCCCTCTCCCCTCCTCCGAGGAGGGGAGAGGGTGCCCGCAGGGCGGGTGAGGGGTGGTCGGCGGGGGCAGGTTCATGGAAAGGGCGCGACGCGGTTCCACCACTCGATGCTCGTGAGCTTGAGCTTGGAGCCGCCCAGCGCGCGCGCGATGGAGCCGGCGAAACCGGTGCGCTTCTCGGTGACTTCGAACACATACGCCGCGCCTGCCCAGCCGGCGGCAGCTTGCTCGATGCGCTCGCGCCACCACGCGGGCGGCTGAATGGTCACGTGCGCGTTCCAGCCGTTGGGCAGGATTTTCTTCGCCGGATACGACGCGATGTTCATGTAGAGAAACCGGCGCGCGAAGCCGAAGCACTCGCCCAGCACCCAGCCGATGTCCTCCTCGGGGATGTGCTCGAGCACGTCCGTGGACACCACGCCGTCAAACTGGCCGTCCGGCCGTTGTGCGAATTCCTCGACGCCCGGGTCGTAGAGGTGGATGTGCTCGACATTCCAATACTCCCTCACGCTGGGTGTGGTGGAGCCATCGGGCAGCTTCAAGTCGTGCTCGCGATAGAGCAGACCCTTGCCGCAGCCATAATCGAGCACGGCCTTCGCGCCGGTGTGGTGCGCGAGTCGCCGGACGGTCGCGAGATGGTCACGCAGGCTGCCGCCTGCGAACACGGGCGCAGCACCAGCTCCTTGGTCGAGTCCGGTCTCGTGCACCTGCCGATACAGCTCGCCCAGCAGGCGGAAGCGCGGGCTCGGGTTCTCGCGGGTGAACGCGCTCATCGGTCGGAACTGCATGCGGCTTCCTCGAGATGCTCGCGGGGCGCTGGGGTGGGGGCGTTCACGGTCAGCCGCACGGGACACTCGGAGCAGAGCGGCGTGGCGCTCTTGGCGACGAAGCGGCCCACGCCAAGCCCGAAGAGCCGGTTTTCCCGCACCACCATTCCCATCAGCCGCTTCTCGCCATCCATCAGGGCGAAGAAACTATGGATTCAACCTTTGCCGCACAAGTGCGGTCTCGCGCCGGCTGTGGCTGGAAAGTCCGTTCGTGGCGTGGGCGCCAGGGTTGCGGCAGATTCGCGCAGCCGCGCAGTCGGAGCTTTTCAGTTGAATCCACTTTCCGCGCTCTCGACACTCGCCGCGCATGAACCGCATCGAAGCCCGCTTCGCGCAGTTGAAGCGTGACGGCCGCAAGGGGCTCGTCATCTACATCGGCGCGGGCGACCCCGACCTCGAAACCACGCGCCGCCTCGCGCTCGCCTTTGATGAAGCGGGAGTGGACGTGCTCGAACTCGGCGTGCCTTTCAGCGACCCGCTTGCGGATGGCCTCGTCAACCAGCTCGCCGCGCAGCGCGGACTGGAATCCGGCACGACGCCGCCGCGCGTCTTCGAGACCGTCGCGGCCATCCGGCGCGAGTCGCACATCCCCATCGTCCTCTACGTGTATTTCAACCTCCTGCACCGAGCCGGCGTGGAACGCTTCCTCACCGAAGCCGCGCGTGCGGGGGTGGATGGACTGCTCGTCCTCGACCTGCCGACCGAGGAAGCCGACGACTACGATCGACTGATGAATGCCGCCGGCCTCTGCGCCGTTTGCCTCGTCGCGCCCACCACTCCCGACGACCGCATCGCGAAGATCACCCGCCGTGCCACGGGCTTCATCTACTACATCTCCCGCGAAGGCGTCACTGGCATGCAGGCAAGAGTCAGCGACACCATCGGCGACATGACGGCGAAGATTCGCCGGCACTCGCCGCTTCCCATTGCCGTGGGCTTTGGCATCTCGAACCCGGAGCAGGCGCGCCTCGTCGCGCAGCACGCCGAGGCCATCGTCGTCGGCAGCGCCGTGGTGAACCAGATTGCGGAGCACGGGAAGTCGCCGGGCCTCGTCCCACGCGTGGCCGCGTTCGTGAAATGCCTCGCCGAAGCGGTCAAAGCGGGGTGAACCACGAATGGACCCTGAGCGCATCACCATTTCTTGGAGACTCTCACTAGCACCGGGCTTTAGCCCGGTGTCCGCGGCAGAGTGTCCCATAGCCGCTTGAGCGGTTTCCCATCAGCACGCATGGAAATCGGTTGAAACTGTTCCTGGGTCCCGACGCGACAGTCACCCGGCTGAAGCCGGGTGCTAATGAGAGGCCGGAGGACTGCCCAAGAAACTCGGATGCGCCCTTGGACATTCCCGGCTTCACTGATTGGTGTCCATTCGTGTCCCTTCGTGGTTAATATCCTCCCGTGAAAGCGAAGTCCCCCGATACGAACCGCTTCGTCATCATCATGGCTGGCGGGCGCGGCGAGCGCTTCTGGCCCGTGAGCCGCGAGAAGGCGCCCAAGCAGCTCATCAAGCTCCTCGGCGACCGCTCGTTCCTCCAACAGGCCGTGGACCGCTGCACGCCGCTCGTGCCGCGCGAGAACGTCTTCATCATCACGAACGAGGCGCAGGCGGCCGAGGTCCGCAAGCAGTTGCCCAAGCTCCCGAAGGACAACGTCGTAGCCGAGCCGTGCGGACGCGACACCTGCGCCGCCGTCACGCTCGGGGCGGCGCTCGTCGGCGCGCGCTCGACCACGGGCGTGATGGCCGTGCTGCCCGCGGACCACGTCATCCCCGGGGAGAAAAAATTTCAGCAGGTGCTCGCGGATTCCTTGGACCTCGCGAGCCGCGGGCAGGTCATCGTCACCATCGGCATCAAGCCCACCGGGCCGGAGACGGGCTACGGCTACATCCGCCACGACCTCACGGAACTTCCCGCGCCCGCAGGCGTGAAGCGCTACAAGACCGTGTTCCACAAGGTCGAGCAGTTCTTCGAGAAGCCGCCATTCGAGAAGGCGCTCGAATACGTCAACGCCGGCCACTACCGCTGGAACGCCGGGATGTTCGTGTGGTCGTTCGTCACCGTCACGAACGGCTTGATGATGCACCAACCCGAGATGTTCGCCGCGTGCCAGCGGTGGTTCGACGCCGCGAAGTCGCCCGCGAAGCTCGCGAAAGTCCTCGCCAAGGAATACCCGGACGTGCGGCGCATCTCCGTGGACTACGCGCTGATGGAGAAGGCGCAGAACGTCGTGGTGGCCGAGGGCGATTTCGAATGGGACGACCTCGGCTCATGGAGCGCGCTCGCGCGGCATCTCAAGGCCGACCCCGAGGGCAACTGCGCCGTCGGCGACTTCATCCACGTGGACGCCGCGCGCAACATCATCTACGACGCGCGCACGAAAGACCGCACGCCCATCGCCGTCGTCGGACTGCGCGACGCCATCTACGTGGCGACGGACGACGCCGTGCTGCTCGCGCACAAAGGCCAGTCGCAAAAGGTGAAGGAGCTGGTGAAGAGGCTTGCGGAGGACGCGAAGCTCAAGAAGCTTGTGTGAACCAAGGAGGCGGCTTGACCACGCCCGCGACAACCCAAGTCCCGATCAACCCCGACCGGATTGTCGCGTGGAGTATCGCCGGTTGCCGCGGGACTTCGCGGCCATCGTGCGGGCGTTCGGGCTCGAACTGCCGCCGGACGTGATGGCGGATGCCGCGGTGCTGGCGTTCACCATCGAATGCGTGGACCGGCGCCTCGACTCGATTCCCGACCCAATGGCGCGCCAACGCTTCGCGCTCGTCGTCGAGGAACGACTGGCTTCGTTGCGCGACGACGCCGTGGAGTTGCCCGCCGAAGCCCGCGAATGGCTCGACCGCCTGGCCGATGTGCTCGCGCGGCGGAAAATCCGGGACGAGTTTCTCCCGCTCGTGCGCGACATCTTCGCGAACTGCGAAGCGATGCGGACCGCCCGCAGCGGGGCCGACTACGCGCGTTGCGCCGGCGCGGAGGGGCGGTTGATGGTCGAGATGTTGCTGGCGGTGCTCGGGCCGCATGCGACGCCGGAGTTCGCGGGCTTCATGCGCCGGCTCGCGGTGCCCGCGGAATTGGTGGACAAGTTTCGCGACGCCCGCAGGGACTTCGACGCGGGGGAAATGGCCATCGCGCCGGGAATGGTGCTGCGGCTGCGGCTGATCTGGAGCATCGCGCGCGACCTGCCGGCGCTGGCGGCGCGGTGCATTGCGCGGCGCGGGCTGGCGTCGTGGGGCGCGCGGTCGCTGTGGCTGGAGCTTCGCTCCGGGCCGGGTGCGGTCACTCGTTGAGTCCCCGGAAGCGCATCGGCGCCTCGGGTGAAGCGGGCTTCGAAGCATTGGATTCGCACGCCTGAGTCGAACTCCCCGGAGGAGCGGTCCCCATCGGTTGAACCCGGCTCGATGACCGTGACAGATATTTCGATTCACCCCCGCGCGCCGGCCGCCACTACTCTCGCCGCCAACGAAAGCAGCCATGTTCAACCTGATTCTCATCGTGGCGATCGGCGTCGCGTTCCTCGTGTTGGAGCGGCTCTGGCCGGCGTCGCAACTCCCGCGTGTCCGCGGCTGGTGGGCGCGCGTGGCGGTGGTGAACTTCTGCCAGCTCGGCATCGTGGCGCTCGCCGGGCAGACGTGGGACCGCTGGATGCAGGGCGCCTCGCTTCTGCACCTGGGCCGGCACATGGACGACGTGACGGCGGCGCTCATCGCCTACGGCGTGTCGTGCGTGATTTATTACGGCTGGCACCGCGTGCGGCATGAGTCGGCGTGGTTCTGGCGGGTGTGCCATCAGTTGCATCACTCGCCGCGGCGCATCGAGGTGCTGACGAGTTTTTACAAACACCCGGCGGAGATCGCGCTCAACTCGATGCTCAGCAGCGCCATCGTGTATCCGTTGCTCGGATGCAGCGTGCGCGCGGCGGCGATTTACACGCTGCTCATCGCCGTTGCGGAATATTTCTATCATTGGAACGTCCGCACGCCGCGCTGGCTCGGCTGGCTTATCCAGCGGCCCGAGTCGCACCGCGTCCACCACGAATACCGCCGCCACACGAAGAACTACGCGGACCTGCCTGTGATTGACTGGCTCTTCGGCACGCTGGAGAACCCGTCGTGCGACGTGCGCCGCTGCGGCTTCAACCCGCGCCGCGAGGCGCGCTTCGACGAAATGCTTGCCGCGCGCGACGTGCACAAGGTCGAGGCGTGGCCGGGATTCGCGCCGACTTGTTTTGGCTGCCGCAAGCGCTGGGCGTGCCAGATGATGAAGGAAACCTCAACGCGAAGGGAGGCCGCATGAACGCGTCCACTTCAACCGACCGGGCGATGCGCTGGCGCAATATCGCCGCCGCGATGCTCTGCGGATTTGCAGGCATGGCGATGGTCGGTGACCTCGCGGGATCGCGCACGGTCAAGGGCCTCGGCGCCATTTCCGCCGCGGCACCGTTTCCAAAGGTGTTCTGCGAGTTCGAGGGCATGGAAGGATTCGCGAACGAGTTCGCCGTGGCTTACGAGGTGGCTGGATCGCCGCACTGGCTCGCGCTGACGCCGGAGGTGTATTCGCGGCTCGCCGGGCCTTACAACCGCCGCAATGTTTACGGCGCGGCGCTTGCCGGCGGACCGAAATTGCCGCGGCCGGTTTGGGAGGCGGTGTTCCGGCACGGTTTTGCGCCGGACGGTCCATTGCGGCGCGAACTCGGCATCCCTCGCGACGCGACGAACCTCCGCGTCCACATCCGCACGAAGACACGCGGGCGCGACGAAGCATGGGTGCTCCAGCCGGAGGACGCGCGATGAACGCCACCAAGCCGATGTCCGCGTGGCAGTTCGCGGCGTTTCGCATCGTCTTCGGCGCGTATTTGTTCGTGCACTTCGTCCAGCTCGTTCCGTGGGCTGGCGAATTGTTCAGCGGCGAGGGACTCCTGCCGGACGCGCGACTGAACTTCACCGCGGGCTACCTGCCCAATCCGCTCGAGCACTTCACGAGCGCGGCGTTTGCGAAGGGCTTCGTCGAGGCGCTCGCGGCGCTGTCCGCGCTGTTTGCGCTCGGCATCGCGCGGCGCTCGTGCGCGGTGTTGCTCTGGTATGGCTGGGCGTGCCTGTTCAACCGCGACAATCTCATCAGCAACCCGGGCATCCCGTTTGTGGGGTTGATGCTGCTCCTCTGCGCGCTCGTGCCTGCGGGTGAACCGCTCGCGCCGGGACGCTGGCGCGACGAATCGTGGCGGATGCCGGCCACGATTTTCTGGGGCGCATGGTTGCTGCTGGCGGCGGGTTACACCTACAGCGGCGCATGGAAACTTTTCAGCCCGAGTTGGCTCGACGGTTCCGCGCTGCGGCACCTGCTCGACAATCCGCTCGCGCGCCCCGGCGTGGTCCGCGGTGCGATGCTCCTGCTTCCGGACGGCGCGTTGCGAGTGCTCACGTGGCTCGCGCTCGCGGGCGAATTGCTCGCGCTGCCGCTGAGCCTGACGCGCCGCGGCCGGTGCATCGCGTGGATGGCCATGCTCGCGATGCACGTGGGAATCATGTTCGTCGTGGACTTCGCGGACCTCACGCTCGGCATGGTGATGGCGCACCTGTTCACCTTCGATCCTGAATGGATTCCCGCGAAGCGCACCCAATCCCCGCTCGTGCTGTTCGACGGCGAGTGCGGTTTGTGCGACCGGACGGTGAACTTCCTGCTCGCGGAGGATTCAGCGGGCGCGCTCAGGTTCGCGCCGCTGCAAGGCTCGACTGCTGCGCTGCTGCTCAAGCTTCACGGACTCGACGCCGCGCCGCTGCGGAGTCTCGTCGTGGTCGAGCGCACGGGTGAGCCTGGCGAGCGCGTGTGGGTGAAGTCCTGCGCGGTGGCGCGCGCGTTCATTGCCGTCGGCGGATTCTGGCGCGTGGCCGGTGAAGCGTTGCGGTTCGTTCCAATCAAAGTGCGGGACGCGGGCTACGACTTCATCGCCGCGCGCCGGCACGAGTGGTTCCCGCCGAAGTGCCGAGTGGGTTCGAACAAGGACGCCGCGCGCTGCCTGCCGTGAACCCGAACTCCGAACCCGGAGTCGTCCGAGCGCGTGTAGCGCAGGCTTCCCAGCCTGCTGTGTCGCGGGTTTCCAAACCCGCAGCGCATGGAATTTTCTGTGAGCGCCGGGCCATTTCACCTCCGCCGACTTGGAACTCGGCGACACAGCCGGTTTGGAAACCGGCGCTACGTGTCCCGGCGGGCCAGTTTCGGAGTTCGGGGTGAACGGACGCGTCACGCCGCGCCGAGCAGCGGCCAGACGGTTTTGAAAATCACCGCGCCCATCACGCCGCCGATGAGCGGGCCGGCGATGGGCACCCACGCGTAATCCCAGTCCGAACCGCCCTTGCCTGCGACGGGCAGCACGGCGTGCGCGAGCCGCGGGCCGAGGTCGCGCGCGGGATTGATGGCGTAACCCGTCGGGCCGCCGAGCGAGAGGCCGATGCCCCACACGAGCACTCCCACGAGCGCCGGGCCGAAGCCTTTGTCCCAGCCGAAAGCTTCGTTGAGATTCGCCTTCGTGCCAATGGCGAGCACGCCGAGCACTAGCGCCGCCGTGCCGATGATCTCCGTGACGAGATTCTTCGGGAGGTCGCGGATGGCCGGCCCGGTGCAGAACACGGCGAGCTTCGCGCCCTTGTCATCGGTCGCGCCCCAATGCGGCAGATACGCGAGCCACACGAGCGCCGCGCCCGCGAACGCGCCGAGCATCTGCGCGACGATGTAACCGGCGACCTTCGCGGTCTCGAACTTGCCGATGGCCGCGAGGCCGACGGTCACGGCGGGGTTCAAATGCGCGCCGCTGAACGCGCCCACCGAATACACCGCGACCGTGACCGCGAACGCCCAGCCCGCTGTGATGACAATCCATCCGCCGCCACTGCCCTTCGAGCGCGCGAGCACGACGCACGCGACGACGCCGTCACCGAAAAGAACCACCAGCATCGTTCCGATGAACTCGGCGAGGTAAGAAGAATCCATGGCGGGGAGATGTTGGACGGCGCGGACGCTAGCAAGCGGGGCGCAAGGCGTCCACGCGATTCACGACGCGCGGCGCTGCGCGGAAGCCTCGGTCGCGTCGTCCTTGCGCCGCAAGCCCGCGCGCGCGGCGTAGTCAATGAATTCCTCGGCGGTGGCACCAGCCGTGACCTTGGGCGGGGCGGGCGCATCGGCGAGCGCGGTCATCGCCTCGAGCGCGCGCGTGGCGGCCGCTGTTCCGGGGAACAGGGTGGCGATGCGTTCGTGCGCGGCTCGGGCGGCGGCACGGTCATTGCCGAAGCGCACGTGCAGTTCGGCGATTCGGTGGAGCCAGTGAACGACCTGCTTTTGCGGCTGGTTGGGCTGCGCGATGAGTTGCTCGAATTGCCCGACCGCGAGGTCCACGCGCTGGTAATGCTCCGCGTAGAGCAGCGCCAGCTCCTCGCGCGCCGACCAGTCGGCGGGATACGCCTTGAGCCGCTCGATGCAGAGCGCGGCCTTCTGGTCGGGCGTTTCCTCCCCGGGCGGCTTGATGGCGAGCTTCATACCGCGCAGACCGAGGTCGCGCTCGAACTCGGGCATCACCACGGCTTCGCGCTTCGCGCGAGGCGCGGCAGTGACCATGCGCGAGAGGCGCTGGATGGTCTGCTGTTCGAGCTCGGTGCCGGGGAACATGGCGACGAGCCGCTCGAGCGTGGCCTTGGCCGAAGCGGCGTCGCCGGTCTTGAGCTGCCAGTCCGCGAGCGTGTTCAGCGCGTAGCTGCGCTGGTGCGGCGCGTGGTCCGGTTGCGCGAGGATTTCCTCGATGGCCGCGGTCCCGGCGGCGAGGTCGTTGCAGTTCTCCGCCTGCACGGTGGCGATGAACATCTGGCCCTCGAAGTCGCCGGGGAATTGCCCGAGCTGCGCTTGCGCAAGTTCGATGGCCTGTTCGTATCGCCCGCGCATCTTCGCCGCCTGCGCCTGCGAGTAGCAGGGCTTGTCATCGGGCTCGTCGTCGCCCTCGAACACCCCGGTCAACGGCCTCGCCAGCGCGCCGATCAGATTTGGAACCCAGATGACGGAGAGGATTACTGCGAGGCCCGCGGCCACTGGCGGCGCGAACAGGGCTGCGTCCCCGGCGCGCATCAGGCCAACCACTGCTCCCCCGCCGCCGATGATGACGACAAGCGAAATGACCCACTTGACCACGAGCCGCACCGGGTCGTCGCGCGTGTGGGCCAGCCACACGACTCCGAACACGACGGCTGCGTGAACCGACTTGATGGCCACGACGAGCCACGAGCCGAAGTTCGGGACGAACAGCGGCAGAACCAGAAGCGATCCCGCGATGAGCCGCCGTCGGGACCGGGCCGGGCCCTTCAAGTCGCGTGTGCGCCTGAGTTCGAAGAGGAATCCCGCGGTGAACGCGGCGCAGACGAGCAGTTGCGCCACGGCGGCGATGAGCTCAACGGCGGTCATGAGTTGACCGGACTGTGCGTCCGCGGTTCCGGATTGGCAAGCAGCCCGTCCCTACGGCAGGTGTCGAAACTCTTCCATGAGGCGGAGGATTTCCTCGCGGATTCCGAAGAGCTCCCTGCGCACGGTGGCGCCGAGGTCGGCAGGCAGGACGCCTTTGGCAAGCGTGGATTCGAGCGCGGCTTGCGCATCGTGCACGTGGCCGAGGGCGCGCTTGAGCCGTGCGACCAGGAACGGGCCGTCGGTCAGGTCGCGGCCGTAGGCGAGGCTGTTGAGCGCGCCGGCAAGCTTCGCTCCGACAAGCCGGACGCGCGAGATGAGTTCCATCAAGTCCTCGTCATCGCTCTCGGCGAGCCCCAGTTCCTTGCAGCGATGCCAGAGTGTCGAGGCGTTGGCGAGCGCGCGACGGTAGAGGGGATGCGCGATGTCGCCGCGCTCGTCGCGCACCCAGTCAACGCCCTCGGTCGCAGGGTCGGGGACGAGTTCATCAAGCGCCCCGGCTTCGGGCGGCTCGAATGGGCCACCGGCCTTCGAGTCTTCAGCGGTCCCGGCCGCCCCGGGCTCGCCCGCCTCGTCCTCGTCGTCAGCGTCCTCCTCCTCGTCCTCGCCGTCGTCCCATCCCATTTCGCGCGCGATGATGGCGTCGCAGTCGGGATGGTCGCGATACTTGTCCATCAACTCCATCACCTTGTCGGTGCGGGCATCGCTTTCGCGCATGAGCTTTTCGTAGTCGAACTCGTCCCAATCCTTGTCCTCGGGCGGCTCGTGGCGGGCCTTCTCGAGCGCCTCGGTGACGCGCTGCATGAAGTTCGAGAACGCGGCCTCCGCGTCGCGCTGGCGGCGGGCTTCCTCGTCCGGCGAGAGCCGCCACGCTGGCGCGGAGACGGTGAGCTTGAAGTCGGGGCCTTCGAGGACGACGCGGCCGTTGGCGTCGCTGAACCACTCGAGGTAAAGGCAGTTGGCGAGGCGCTCGGGCGGCTGGCCCTTGTCCTCGGGCCAAGCCAGAAATTCATCCAGCGGCACGTCGGGCACGCGGACTTTGCGCGACGCGGTGAGGTCGCCGGCGGCGCCGCGCTGGAGTGCGGCAAGCCGCGTATGCCTCGGCAGCGCGAAGGTCCTCGCGAGGTTCTCGAAGGTGAGCAGGCAGCCGGCGAGGTCGGGGCAGGCGTTGCCCTGAAGGTCGAGCGCGACGGGCTCGGTCTCGCCGTGGAGCCACAAGCGCCCGCGAACGACGCCGCGCTCGCGGTTGTCGAGTTCACCGCGCACGATGCCGTCGTGGATGCGCAGGGCCATGAGGGGTCAGCCTTCGGCCTCAAGCGAGAGCCCGGCCTGAAACTTGCGCGCGCACTCCGGGCATATGCCGTGCGACACGCGCTTGCCCGTCTGTTGCGTGAAGCGCTTCTCAAGGGACTGCCACTGGTTGTCCACGTTGATCTTCCGGCACCACGCGCAGATCTGGAGGAAGTTCTCCAGGTGACTCAGCCGGGAGACAATCCGGTAAACTTGATACGCGGAAGCGCCCCACAACAGAACGATGACACCCGTCTTGGCAAGCCCCTCCACGAGGTTCAAGTCGCGCTGCACGCCGCCGAACACGCGATGCGCCAGGTCGAACAACTCATACGACCACGTCAGGATGATGATGGTGAGGAACCCGATGCCGTGCCACAGCAGCGCCTGCTGCCAGTGGATGATCTGCTTCGGTGGCGGCGGCAACTCGCGGGACTTCGTGGGAGACGAGGCGGGGGCGGGGTTGGTATCCATGGGAGGAAGTCGGCCGGTTCTTGGCACCGGTGGTCCGTTGGGAGGCAGCGTGGTGGGAAGTAAAGCCGCCGCGCGTTGGGCGTCAAACAGATACCGCCACGGGGGGCCTCAATCTGCCGCCTTGATCCGTGAACGGGTCAGCGTCGCTCCGGGCAGGTCGAAAAACCCACCCGCCACACTCGCCGCCGCTGGAACCATGCGATGGCAAAGAGGTCCGCGATGCCGCGCCAGAGCCGGTTCCACACGCCATACTTCGACACGCCCGCCACGCGCGGACGATGGTTCACCGGCACTTCCTTGCAACGAAAGCCGCCGCCGCGCACGAGGATCGGCAGGAAGCGGTGCAGCCCGTTGAAAGCGAACAGCCCGTCAAGGCACTCGCGCCGGAACACGCGCAGCGCGCAGCCGCTGTCCGCCACGTCCACGCCGAGCACGCTGCGCCGCGCTGCGCGGGCGACGCGCGAGGACACGCGCCGCAGCCACGTGTCGCGCCGGTTCGCGCGCCAGCCGCTCACGAAGTCGCACGAATCCAGTTCACCGAGCAGGCGCGGCAGGTCGGCAGGGTCGTTCTGCAAATCGCCGTCGAGCGTCGCGAGCAGCGGGCTCGTGGTCGCGGTCAAGCCGGTCCACACCGCGGCGCTTTGGCCGGAGTTGCGTTCGAGCCGCAGCCCGCGCACGTGAGGGTCGGCCGCGTTCGCCTCGGCGATGCGCTTCCACGTGTCGTCCGAGCTGCAATCGTCCACCAGCACCAGTTCCCAGCTCCGCGCCACGCCGGACATCGCCACGGCGACCTCGCGCGCGAGCGGCAGCACATTGTCCGCCTCGTTGAACACGGGCACGACGATGGATAGGTCGCAAGGCACGCCCAAGCGTAGTGCGCGGCGGCACACGCGGGAATTGAATTCTCCGCGAAACCTCCCGGCGCGCGCCCTCGTCTGCTCTCGCACTCATCATGAAGAAGCAAACCCTCGCGCTGGTCACGTCCGTGGCCGCCACCGTCGGATTCGCCGCGGTCGTCGTATCCAACGCCGCCGACAAGCCGTTGCCCACCGAGAAGATCACGCCCGACCAGCTCGCGTTCTTCGAGAAACGCATCCGCCCCGTGCTCGTCGCCAAGTGCTACAAGTGCCACTCCGCCGAAGCCGAGAAGGTCAAGGGCGGCTTGCTGGTGGACACGCGCGACGGCATCCGCATGGGCGGCGCGACCGGCCACGCCATCGAACCCGGCGACCTCAAGGGCAGCCTGCTCATCGCGGCCATCCGTGGCGAGAAGAAGGACCTGCTCATGCCTCCGAAGGAAAAGCTGCCGCCGGAAATCATCGCGGACTTCGAGAAGTGGGTGCTCATGGGCGCGCCCGATCCGCGCGACGGCAAGGCGAAGCTTGCGAAGAAGCCAGACGCCGCCGAGGGCAAGAACTTCTGGGCGTTCCAGCCGGTGAAGCCGGTGGCCGCGCCGCAGCCGAAGGACGCCAAGTGGAGCGCGACGGACATTGACCGCTTCGTATTGAAGAAGCTCGAGGAGAGCAACCTCAAGCCCGTTGCCGACGCCGACCCGCACACGCTCATCCGCCGGCTCTACTTCGACCTCGTGGGACTCCCGCCGACGCCGGCCGAGGTGGACGCTTTCGTGAAGGACTGCGCAGCCTCCGGCAATTCCGCGCTCCGCATTCCGAATTCCGCATTGGAGAAGGTCGTGGACCGACTGCTCGCCTCGCCCCGGTTCGGCGAGCGCTGGGGCCGGCACTGGCTCGACGTCGCGCGCTACGCCGAGTCGAGCGGCAAGGAGCGCAACTATCTCTACACGCAAGCGTGGCGCTATCGCGACTACGTGATTGACTCCATCAACGCCGACAAGCCCTACGACCAGTTCATCCGCGAACAGGTCGCGGGCGATTTGCTTCCCGCGAAGACCGCCGCCGAGCGCAACCAGCTTCTCATCGCGACGGGCTTCCTCGCGATGGGCCCGAAGAGCTTCAACGAGCGCAACCGCGAGCAGTTCGTGATGGACAACGTGGACGAGCAGATTGACGTGACCACGCGCGCCGTGATGGCCGTGACCGTGAGCTGCGCGCGCTGCCACGACCACAAGTTCGACCCCATCGCGCAGCGCGATTACTACGCGGTCGCCGGCATCTTCAAGAGCACCGACATCTATTACGGCACGGGCGACGGCACCGCGGGCAAGAACCGCCAGCCCGGCCAGTTGCTGCCGATGGCCAAGGACGGCTCGTTCAAGGAAGTGAAGCCCGCCGCGCCGCAGTCCAAGCCCGCCGCGTCAACCGTCGCGCCTGCTGCAACTGCCCCGGCAAATGGCGACATCGAAACCCGGCTAGCCCGGCTGGCCGCGAACAACCCGAAGATTGCCGAGCGCCTCAAGACGATGACGCCCGAGCAGAAGGCCGCCGCCATCGAGCGCTTGCAGGCCAACGCGAGCGCAGGCGTCCCGGCGAAAGCAGCGAAGGCAGGCAAAGCCGCCAAGCGTCTCCTCAAACAACCGGAGTCGCCCGGCGAGCGTCCCGAACTCGGCGATGGCGAACGCGTCATCATGGGCGTGATTGATGGCCGCGTGGCCGACTGTCCGATTTACGTCCGCGGCGAACTCGACGAAAAGGGCCCCGTGATTCCGCGCGGATTCGTTCCCGCCCTCAACGCAGGCCGCGAGATGCCGGCGCTTCCGTCGAACCAAAGCGGTCGCCTTCAATTCGCCGAGTGGCTCACAAGCGCCGAGAATCCGCTGACCGCGCGTGTGCTGGCCAATCGCGTGTGGCAGCACCTTTTCGGCGACGGCATCGTGGCGAGCGCGGACAACTTCGGCGCGACCGGCGACCGGCCGACGCATCCCGAACTGCTCGACTTCCTCGCGGGCCGGCTCATGGCGAACCAGTGGTCGTTGAAGAAGCTCATCCGCGAAGTCGCGCTCAGCCGCACCTACCGGCTCAGCGCGGCGCACGACGCGAAGAACTTCGCCGCGGACCCGGACAACAATCTCCTCTGGCGCGCGAATCAGCGCCGGCTCGACGCCGAGTCCATCCGCGACGCGGTGCTCGCGGTGGGCGGCCGGCTCGATCTCACGCCGCCGCGCTCCTCGCCCGTGACCGCGCTCGGCGACACGGACATCGGCCGCAGCCGGAACGTCCTGCTCAAGACCGATTCACTCAAGCGCAGCGTCTATCTGCCCATCGTGCGCGACATGGTTCCCGAGGTGCTCGACCTGTTCGACTTCGCCGAGCCGAGCCTCGTCGTCGCGAACCGCGACGTGACCACCGTGCCCTCGCAGGCGTTGTTCATGTTGAACAGCGCGTTCGTGCAGGACAGCTCTGCCGCGCTCGCCAAGCTCGTGCAATCCGCCGCGACCGACTCGCACGCGCGCATCACTCACACCTACCTTGCCACGCTCTCGCGCCAGCCATCCGTCGCCGAGGTGACGCGCGCTGAAGCTTACTTGAAGAAGCTCTCGTCCGAATCCGGCTGCACGCCCGACACGGCATGGGCGACATTCTGCCAGGCCTTGCTTGCGAGCGCCGAGTTCCGATACGTCAGGTAGCCATCGAACAATCCACCACAACCCCAAGTCCAACACCGCGCCAGCAATCATGAACACCAACCGCCCCTTCGATTGTTCCCAAGTGCAGCCCCTCGTGCTCAACCGCCGCGACATGCTCAAGTGCGCCGGCGCCGGCTTCGGCTGGCTCGCGTTCGCCGGCCTCAGCGCCGAGGCCGCCGCGCCGTATCAAAGCCCGCTGCTGCCCAAGGCGCCGCATTTCACGCCCAAGGCCAGGCGCATCATCTTCCTCGCGATGCAGGGCGGGCCGTCGCACCTCGACACCTTCGACTACAAACCCAAGCTCATCGCCGACGCCGGCAAGGCCGGTGACAAGGGCAAGCTGGTTGCGCCCGTCGCCGAGTTCAAGCAGCGCGGTGAGAGCGGGCTGTGGATCTCGGACGCCTTCGCGAAGGTCGCGGCACACGCCGACGACATCTGCCTCCTGCGCGGCATGACCACCGACATCCCGAACCACCCGCAGGCCTTCGTGCAGATGCACACCGGCAGCGCGCGCTTTGTGAGGCCCTCAATGGGCGCGTGGACGCTTTACGGACTCGGCACCGAGAACCAGAACCTGCCCGGCTTCATCACCATCGCCGCGCCCGTCGCACTCGGTGGCGCGCAGAACTACGGCAGCGCGTTCCTCCCCGCGTCATTCCAGGGCACGCGGCTTGACGCGCCGTCGGGCAACGCCGGCGCGAAGCCCGGCAAGGGCAACGCCGCGATGGCCACCGAGGGCATCGGCAACATCCGCAACACGCGCCTCACGCCCGCCGCACAGCGCGAACAGCTCGACCTGCTGCAGTCCATGAACCGCGACCTCGCCGCCAGCGGCGCGAACCCCGAGGTCGAGGGCGTCATCCAGTCCTACGAACTCGCCTTCCGCATGCAGAGCGAGATTCCCAAGGTGATGGACTTCCGCAAGGAATCCGCCTCGACGATGGCGATGTATGGCATCGGCTCGGGCGGCACGGACGGCTTCGGCAAGCAGTGCCTCATGGCGCGGCGCTTCGCGGAGGCGGGCGTGCGCTTCATCGAAGTCTGCCATCAGGGATGGGACCACCACAACGGCCTCAGAAACCGGCTCAACGCGAGCTGCGCCGCGGTGGACCAGCCCATCGCCGGCCTGCTCACCGACTTGAAGGAGCGCGGCATGCTCAAGGACACGCTGGTCATCTGGGGCGGCGAATTCGGCCGCACGCCGGGCAACGGCTCAGCCGACGGTCGCGGGCACAATGCGAAGGGCTACACCATGTGGATGGCCGGCGGCGGCGTGAAGGGCGGCTTCAGCTTCGGCGCGACCGACGACCACGGCGGCGCGGCGGTGGAAAACAAGACGCACGTCCACCACATGCACGCCACCGCGCTGCACCTGCTCGGGCTCGACCACGAAAAGCTCACCTACCGCTATGCCGGTCGCGACTTCCGCCTCACGGACGTCCACGGCCATGTGGCGAAGGAAATCATCGCGTAACCTGCGAGGCCAGCCGCGCTCGGCTACACCACCGCCGCCTTCACGCAATGAATCGGCGGCAGCGAGTCGAACAGGCATTCCCACTTCTCGCCGCCGTCGCGGCCAATCCACAACTGGCCTGTCGTCGTGCCGAAATAGAGCGCGGGCGATTTCAGATCGTCCACGTCCATCCCGTCGCGCAGCACGGTGAGGAACGTCTCCTTCTTCGCAAACCCCTTCGCCAGCCGCTGCCACGAAGCGCCGCCGTTCTCGCTGCGCCACACCGCGGGCGCGCCGGCGGGACACGTGCGCGTCATCGGCTCGAGCGGCATCACGTAAACCACGTCCGGGTTGTGCGGGTGCACGACGATGGGGAAGCCGAAATCCGACGGCAGCCCCGCCGCGATGGAGCGCCACGAGTGGCCGTGGTCGTCGCTGCGCAGCACGCCGATGCCGGGGCGGCGTCCGCCCGGGCCGTCCCACTCGCCCCAGCCGCCGTGGTTCTGCATATAGAGCCTGCCGGGCGCGGCTGGGTGCGTGGCAATCTTGTGCACGCACTGGCCGAACTCGGGATACGGGTCCGGCGTGAAGCCCGCGCCGACGCCCTTGTTCGCCGCGGTGAACGTCTGCCCGCCGTCCTCGCTCAGGTAATGGCCGCCGGTGGAGATGCCGAGATGGATGCGGTCGCCCGCGCGCACGATGGTGTGCATGCACAAGCCACCGTTGCCCGGACTCCACTGGCGCGCGTGCGCGTGGTTGCTGATGCCGCCGACCATTTCCCATGAGTCGCCGCCGTCGCCGCTGCGGAAGAGCGCGGCGGGTTCGACACCGCACAGCAGCTCGTTCTTGGCGGCGCCCGGCTCGATGGACCAGATGTTCGCGAGCGCGCGGCCGTCGTCCTTCGCGAACGCCGGCGCGGATTTGGTTTCCTTGAACGACTTCCCGAGGTCGGTCGAGCGCAGGACCTTCATGCCGAAAAAGGCGTTGCAGCTCGACGCGTAGATGCGCGGCGCGCCGCGCGTGTCCACGAGCGAGGAATAGACCGCGACGCCCGCGCCGAACGGCCCGCGCAGCTTGAAGTGCTGGCGTGAGCTGGACGACTCGGCGATGAACAGGCCCTTCTTGGTGCCAATGGTGAGCAGGATGCGGTTTGCCATGGTGGTTCAGCCTCCGGAGACCGCGGGCAAAATGACGAGCACGTCGCCCTGAGCGAGCGGCGTGTCGAGCCCGTTGCGGTCTCGCATGTGTTGGGTGTTGACGAATAGGTTCACGTGCCGCCGCACCGCGCCGGTTTCGTCGCAGACGCTCCGGTGCAGCGCGGGATGCCGGCGCTCCAGTTCATCGAGCACCGCGCGAACGCTGGCCGCGCTAACCTCAAGCTCCGGCGCGCCCGCGCAACAGTCGCGCAGCGGACCGGGAACTTGGACCGTGATGGTCGAGGCGTCGGGCATGGGTGCGGTCGGGATTGGGAACCGTCGCGTCCGGGTGACGGCGAGTGAGTTAGCCGCCCGCGCGACGTGAGTCAAAACTTTCCTCGAGCGGGCCGTTCGCCGCGGTTGCCAAAGCCCGCGCGTGCCCGCACCCTTTCGCGCGTTCCATGAGCCACTTCAACGCCGCGGATTGGGCCGTCATCCTCGCTTACCTCGTCGGCATCATCGGGCTGGGCGTGTGGTTCGGGAAGGACCAGCGCAACACGCGCGATTAGTTCCTCGGCAGCCGCAACATCCCGTGGTGGGGCATCGGCTTCTCCATCGTCGCCGCGGAGACCAGCGCGCTCACCATCATCGGCGTGCCGGCCATCGCCTACGGCGGCAACATCGCGTTCATCCAGATGATCGTCGGCTACGTCATCGCCCGCGTCATCCTCGCGGTCGTGATGGTGCCGCATTACTTCAGCGGCGAAATCTATTCGCCGTATCAACTGCTGGAGAATCATCTCGGCCGGACGCCACGGCGCTTTGCCGGGGCCGTCTTTCTGCTCATGGAAACGATGGCCGCCGGCGTGCGCGTGTATGTGGCGTGCATTCCCATCCGGCTGATGCTCGGCGACTCGCTGTTGAGCTTCGGCGGGCTGATGAATCCGATTCTCGGCGCCATCATTCTCTTCGTCGGGCTGTCGCTCGTTTACACCTACATCGGCGGCGTGAAGGCGGTGATCTGGTCGGACGCGGTGCAGTTCGGATTCTTCCTCGCGGGCGGACTGTTCGCGCTGTTCTACATCCCGACGCTGATGGAAGGCGGCTGGAGCGGCGCGTTCGCAAAGGCGGCGGAGGCGGGCAAGCTTCACTGGCTGAACACGGAGTTCAAATTCTCCGCTCCGTTCAACATCTGGATGGGCGTCATCGGGGGCACCGTGATGGTGATGAGCACGCACGGCGCGGAACAGCTCATCGTCCAGCGCGTGCTCGCGTGCCGCGACATCGCGGACGGCCGCAAGGCGCTCGTGCTCTCGGCGGTGGTGATCTTCCCGCTGATGCTGATCTTCCTGCTCGTGGGCGCGCTGCTGTTCGTGTTCTACCAGTCGCATCCGTTCCAGATTCCGCTGCCCGAGGCGCGGCCCGGAATCCGCGCCAACGACTTCATCTTTCCCATCTTCATGATGACCGAGGTTCCGCATGTGCTGCGCGGGTTCCTCATCGTGGCGATCCTCTCGGCGGCGATGTCGAGCATCAGCTCGGCGCTCACGTCGCTGGCGTCGGTGTCCACGATGGACTTCGTGAAACGCCTCTGGCCGGCGCGCGACGAGGAGTTCTTCCTGCGGTTCAGCCGCAACTCGACGATCTTCTGGGCCGTCGCGCTGATCGGCGTCGCGTGGCTCACGCGCGAGGTGCCCTTCGTGCTGAACGCCGCCTTCTCCCTGCGCGGGCTCACGAGCGGCGCGCTGCTCGGCAGCCTGCTCATCGCGGTCTCCTGGAGACGCCTCGGCGCGACCGCGGCCATGTGGGGGATGAGCGCCTCACTCATCGTGATGAACCTGCTCTACTGGCCAGCCCAACTCACGGCGACGAAGGAGTGGTGGCTGAAGACCTTCGGCGGCGAAGTCTTCTGGCCGTGGTTCACCTTGATTGGAACGGCCGTGACCCTCGGGGTAGCATTCGCGATCCGGGCTGTGACGCCAAAGCAGCAATCGGCACCTTCTTCCGAGTAGCACCCGCCTCCGCGGGTCGGATTCGGCGTCCCGCCGAATCGGCTAATTCGCCTGGCCCGAGAGCAAAGAGCGGGCGCGTGGAAGCCATGAGCGAGGAATCCAGTCGGTTTCGAGCGGTGGGACTATTTCTACGGCCCAACCTGCGAATCGAAACTCATTGTGCATCGACCAGCGGCGCTCGTGATTGCTCGTGTGAAGGATGACCGGGCATATCGGTGGCCGTCTGCTCAGGAACTCGGCAACTTCCAGACCCGATCCCGGGTCGGGATCGGTTGGACACTGAGGAACAAGGTCATGGTCCAACGAAATGAGTCGCGCTGTTGCCAGTTCGACCTCGCATTCCGCTATCATGGTTGGTGCGTCGCGCCAGAGTCGCAGGCGGAATCCTGTCCCAAGGGATGAAACGGCGGCCTCAAAGGCCGCGATTCGCTCTTCGTTGTCTTCGAGGATCAGAATCGTGTGCGGGTTCACGCGAAACTTGGGCGGAGTTGGAACTCCGCGCTCTTAGCCGGTGAAGCGCTTCGCGCACACGGTCGCGTTGTGGCCGCCGAAGCCGAAGGAGTTGTTCAGGATGGCGTTGACCTGCATCTCGCGCGGCGTGTTGGGCACGTAGTCGAGGTCGCACTGCGGGTCGGGGTTCTCGTAGTTGATCGTCGGCGGGACGATGCCGGTCTCGATGGCCTTCGCGCAGAGGATCATCTCCACCACGCCTGCCGCGCCGAGCATGTGGCCGGTCGCGCCCTTGGTGGAACTGACCGCGAGCTTGCGCGCGTGCTCGCCGAAGACGCTCTTGATGGCCTGCGTCTCGCACACGTCGCCCTGCGGCGTGGAGGTGCCGTGGGCGTTGATGTAGGAAATGTCCGACGGATTCAGCCCGGCGCTGCGCAGCGCCATCTTCATGCAGCGCGCGGCGCCCTCACCCTCGGGCGCGGGCGCGGTGATGTGGTTGGCGTCGGCGGTGTTCCCGTAGCCGGCAATTTCGCAGTAGATTTTCGCGCCGCGCTTCTTTGCGTGTTCGAGTTCCTCGAGCAGCACCACGCCGCCGCCTTCGCCCATCACGAAGCCGTCGCGCTGCGCGTCGAACGGCCGCGAGGCGCGCTTGGGCTCGGCGTTGCGGGTGCTCAGCGCGCGCATCGCCGCGAAGCCGCTCATGCCCAGCGGCACGATGGCCGCCTCGGACCCGCCGGCGAAGATGGCCTGCGCATCGCCCATCTTGATGGTGCGCCACGCCTCGCCGATGGCGTGCGTGCTCGTGGCGCAAGCGGAGCAGGTGGCGACGTTCGGCCCGCGGAGCTTCTGATACATCGAGAACATGCCCGAGGCCATGTTCAGGATGAGCATCGGGATCATGAACGGGGACACGCGGCCGGGGCCTTTCGAGAGAAGAACCTTGTGCTGTTCCTCCGTTGTGGAGAGCCCGCCGATGCCCGAGCCGATGAAGCAGCCGATCTCGTCGCGGTTGCACTGGTCGAGGTTGATGGCCGAGTCCTTGAGCGCCTGCCAGCCCGCGTAGATGCCGAACTGCGTGAAACGATCCGTGCGGCGCACTTCCTTGGGCGTGGGGAAAGCGGGTGTCGGGTCGAAGTTCCGCACCTCGGCGGCGATCTGGCAGTCGTAGGCCGCGATGTCGAAGAGCGTGATGCGGTCAATGCCGCATTGGCCGGAGAGGATGTTCTTCCAAAGAGTGTCAGCATCGTGCCCGAGGGAGGACGCCACGCCCAAGCCGGTGACGACGACGCGGCGTTCGGAGGAGTTCGCCATAAAGAAATCGGGGCAGCTCGTGCTGGCCGCAGCGGGCTGCCCCGTGGAAAGTGCGCGCGGCCTACTTGGCCTTCTCTTCGATGTATTTGATGACGTCGCCGACGCTTTGGAGCTTCTCGGCTTCCTCGTCCGGCACCTCGATGCCGAACTCCTCCTCGAGCGCCATCACCAGTTCGACGGTGTCGAGCGAGTCCGCGCCGAGGTCCTCGATGAACTTCGCGTCGGGCGTGACCTGATCCTCCTTCACGCTGAGGTTTTCGACGATGATCGCCTTGACGCGTTGTTCGATGGTTTTGTCGGCCATAATTTTGAGCGGTTGTCTATGCCTTGATGCCGGAAGCGTCAAGCCCCGAAAAACATCTTTTTTGAAACGCCGTCAACGGTGAAATGGGCGTTGAGTTGGGTCGCGGCAAAATCGAAGGGACGGGCGCTCACATCACCATCCCTCCATCCACCGTGAGCACCTGGCCGGTGATGTAGCGCGCCGCAGGCGAGGCGAGGAAGAGCGCGGCGTTGGCGATGTCCTCGGGCTGGCCGAGCGCGCCGAGCGGGATTTGCTTTAGAAGTTCGGCCTTCATGTCGTCCTTGATGACAGCCGTCATGTCCGTCTCGATGAAGCCCGGCGCGAGCGCGTTCACCGTGATGCCGCGTGAGGCGAGTTCCTTGGCGGCGGACTTGGTGAAGCCGATGAGCGCGGCTTTGCTCGCGGCGTAGTTGCACTGGCCGGCGTTGCCGATGAGGCCGATGACGGACGCGACGTTGAGGATGCGCCCCGAGCGCTGCTTGAGGAACGCGCGCGTGAGCGCCTTGGTGAAGTTGAACGCGCCCTTGAGGTTCGTGTTGAGCACCGCGTCCCAATCCGCATCGCTCATGCGCATCAGCAGGCCGTCGCGCGTCACGCCCGCGTTGTTCACGAGGATGTCCACTCTGCCGCAATCCTTGAGGATGGTCTCGGCGGCAGCGGCGACAGCGGCGGAGTCGGACACGTCCACCGCGTGCGCCCACGCTCTTCGGCCGAGCAGGCGCACTTCACCGGCAACGTTCTCCGAGTTTTTCGCGGTGCGCGAGACGCACACGACGTCCGCGCCTTCGGCGGCGAACTTGAGGGCGATGGCGCGGCCGATGCCGCGTCCAGCGCCGGTGACGACGGCTATCTGGGAAGCCAGTTGGGCCATGGCGGCGGCAGTTGTCCGGGTTCGGGAAGTTCATGTCAACTTGCGAAACTCAAAGGCGCGGGCCGATTGCACTTGTCAGCCCTTGCGCGGCGGCGAAACCTCGCCGAGCAACTCATGGTCGCCATTGCACTGCGTTTGGTTCGCGCCTCGCGACGAGTGTCACGCTTGGTGGGCGCGCTTCGTTTCACGCCGCCGGTCGCATACGTTTACAACCCGCTCGACTACGCGCGTGCACCGCACGAACTTTATCTTCGCAAGTTCGGCGGCGCACGACGGCGCGTGTTGTTCCTCGGCATGAATCCCGGCCCGTTCGGCATGGCGCAAACTGGCGTGCCGTTCGGCGAGGTGGCCGCGGTGCGTAACTGGCTCGGCATCGCGGCCAAAGTGGGGCAACCCGCGACGCCACATCCGAAGCGGCCTGTCGAGGGCTTCAACTGCGCGCGGTCGGAAGTCAGCGGCCGCAGGTTGTGGGCGTTGTTCGCGCAGCGGTTCGGCACGCCGCGCGCGTTTTTCAAGGAGCACTTCGTCGCGAACTATTGTCCGCTGGCATTCATGGACGCAGGCGGGCGCAACCTCACGCCGGACAAGTTGTGCCCGACGGACACCTCGCGGCTGTTCACGGCGTGCGACGCGCATCTGCGCGAAGTCGCCGCCGCGCTCCAGCCCGGGTGGGTCATCGGCATTGGTGGGTTTGCGGAGGGACGCGCGAGGATTGCGTTGCACGGCGCGGGCGTGAAGTTCGGCCGGATGCTGCATCCGAGTCCCGCAAGTCCCGCGGCGAATCGCGGCTGGGCGGAGGCCGCCACGGAGCAGTTGCGCGAACTCGGCGTGTGGTGACGGCGCGCCCGCCGGGCATCACACGGGGACTTTTCGAAGCAGGCGGTTGATGCGCGTGAAAACCTCCTCCGGAAATCCCATCGCGCGTTTGAGCTGGTAGTCCTTCTCGAGGATGTTCGGGTTGTTCTCCCACGCGCGGAAGCCGCGCCACGAGACAAAGCCCTGCATCCACGCCCAGTGGCCGAACACCGGCACGGGAAAATCGCTGCCGTGCACCATGCGCTCGAGCGCGGGCTCGCGCAGGCAGCGCGGCACCACGCTGCCACGGATGGGCACGTTGAACGCGCTCAAGTCGCCGTAGAGGTTGGAGTGTTCGCGAAACATCTGCGCGAGCACGCCGAAGTATTGCGGGTCGAACAGGCCGCTCTTGGTCGCGCAATGGGCGGCGATGACGTTGACGCCGCATTCGAGCGGCACGCGCAGCACCCGCGGGTCGGCGAGGTCGGGGCGGACGACTTGCAATGTGTGCTCGCCTCCCGTGTGCGCGAGCAGCGGCAGACCCGCCGCCGCCATCCTCTCCCAGAAACGCCGGTAACGCGCCAGGTTGCAGTCAATGTTCTGGCAGTTCGGCAGAATCTTGAGCATCACTGCGCCCGCGGCCAGGCAGCGGTCCAGTTCGTCGAGCGCATCGGGCCGCGCAGGATGGATCGAAATGGCCGGCAGGAACTGCGGATTCTCGCGCGCGAGCCGCAGCACGTAATCATTCGGCACGTAGGCGCTGCCGACGCCTTCCATCAACCGGCCGTCCTCGTGATAGACCTGCTCCTGCGCGAGGATGACGATAGCGTCGAGCGAGGACTCGCGCACAAGCTGGACGAGCCGCGCGGCAAACAGCCGGTCGAGGTCGCCTTGAAGCGCGCCCGCGGGCAGCCCGATGTGGCGGATCATGATTTGGTAGAGGAGCCATTTGGACTTCTGCACACGAATCCAGCAGCCCGTGCCCGCCGAGCCGTTGCCCACGATGTGCACGTGCATGTCCACCACGCGCCGCGGGTCGGAGGCGGGCCGTTTGGGTCGCGGTGCAGTCGGGGACATGTCAGGTGCCAATGGGGACTGGCTACGGACGCGACCTTAATACCTGCCTGAAAACTCGGCAACGGGTAGCACAGGCAACCGGGCGGATATCACCTTCATGCAGCGCGGTTCGACCTTCGGAGTTTTTCTCCCTCACCCCGGCCCTCTCCCGATGGGAGAGGGAGCCCCGACTCGAAGTCGGGGTTCGGGACGGTGTGCGTGCACTCACCGCGTTCGATTCCACGGAGTGACGGGCGACGATTCCCCATCTCCCTCGGAGGGAGAGGGACGGGGTGAGGGTGAGAACAGGCGTCGTTCATTGGGCTGCGAATCCACCTTCTCCCGTTGTCCTGCAAGAAACTGGAATGCGCCGGGCGGCAACTCGCGGGCGCTGGTGGTGTTGACTTCCGCCAACGCCCGCACTATCACAGCACAGCATTCCATGAAGAATTCCAAGCGTCCGTGTCGCCGGCCCACCACCGTGTCGCTGCCGGATTCACGCTGATTGAGCTGCTCGTGGTCATTGCGATCATCGCCATCCTAGCGGCGATGCTGTTGCCCGCGCTCTCGAAGGCCAAGGAGAAGGGCCAGCGCACCATCTGCGTGAACAACTTCAAGCAGATCGGGACGTTTCTTCAGATTTACACGGACGACCACGACGACATCTTCCCGCCGCACCGGAACAACCGCGTCAACAGCACGGCGGTCATCCTGACAAACTGGTGGGGGCCGACCATCGCGGGCCACCTCCAAAACTCGAACATGTTTCGGTGCCCGATGCTCAAAGGTCGGCGCACGGACCAGGGACTGACGTGGGAATGGCGATACGACGTGCACTTCGCGGGCTATGGCTACAACGGCTTCTTCCACGGGCCGCACCCTAACTCGGTTGGCCAGTTGACCATCTCCGGAATCCTCATCCGCAACTCGACCAACTTTTTCGCGGTCAGATCCTCAGGCCCAACGACAGTCTCATTGCCGGGGAAGGGATGCCCACTCCAGCCAATCAGTGGAGCACGAGCCTTTGGTGGCCCCAAGCCGGAATGTTTGCCGCGCGGCCTCCCGCCAACTTTGAGGGTATTGACCACAACCGCCTCGTCGGTCGCGGCGTCGTGCTCTTCAACGACGGTCACGCCGAGACCCGAAAGGACGAGGAGATCAATCCGCCGGTCAACCCAAGCTCCCTGCAGGCGAGGGCGCTCTTGAACATTCGCTACTGGGATCCGCTCATCCGCACGAACCTTTAGCGGAAGCAGTGGCGACGCCCGGATCGAACATCTTCCCCGGATTCAGGATTCCGTTCGGGTCCAGCGCGCGGCGCAGCTCGCGCATCACCCGCATCTGCGCGTCGCCGGCGAACTTCGGCAGGAAGTCCTTCTTCGCCACGCCCACGCCGTGCTCGCCCGTGATGGTGCCGCCGAGACGGATTGTCTCGTCGAAGATCTCCTTGAACGCCTCGTGCACGCGGCGCATCTCGCCGGCGTTGCGCTCGTCGGTGAGGAACGTCGGATGCAGGTTGCCGTCGCCCATGTGGCCGAACGTGCCGATGCGCAGCCGGTGTTTCTTCGCCACCGACTCCACGAAGCGGATCATCCGCGCCAGTTCGCTGCGCGGCACCGTGGCGTCCTCGAGGATGGTCGTGGGCGAAACGCGGGCGAGCGCGCTGAACGCGCTGCGCCGTGCGGCGGCGAGCTTCGTCGCCTCGGCGTCGTCCTTCGCCACGCGCACTTCCCTCGCGCCATTCTCCCTCGCGAGCTCGGCCATCTTCGCGGCTTCGTCGTCCACGGCGGCAGGGTGGCCGTCGGTCTCCATGAGCAGCAGCGCCTCGCAATCGAGCGGCAGGCCGACCTTCGCGAAGTCCTCGACGCAATGAATCGTCGTGCGGTCGAGGAACTCCAGTGTGCAGGGGATGATTTGCGCGGCGATGATGTCGCTGACGGTTTGCGCGGCGGCGTCCATCGCGTTGAAGGTGGCGACCATCGTTTTCTTCGCGGCGGGCTTGGGGATGAGCTTGAGGAGCACCTGCGTGATGACGCCGAGCGTGCCTTCGCTGCCGATGAACAGGTCGCGCAGCGAGTAGCCCGCGACGTCCTTCACGCACTTGTTGCCGGTCCACAACACCTCGCCGTCGGGCAGCACGACTTGCAGGCCCATCACGTAGTTGCGGGTGATGCCGTATTTGAGCCCGCGCAAGCCGCCGGAATTCTCGGCCACGTTGCCGCCGATGGTGGAGATTTTCATCGAGCCGGGGTCCGGCGGATAGAACAGCCCGACGGCGGACGCAGCGTCCGCAACCGCGAGCGTGGTCACACCCGGCTCGACGAGCATCGTGAGGTTGGCGCGGTCCACTTCGAGGATGCGGTCCATCTTCACCGTGCAGAGCACGATGCAATCCGGCGACGGCAGGCTGCCGCCGCTGAGCCCCGTGCCCGAGCCGCGGGTAACGACGGGGATGCGGCGCGCATTGGCGAGTTGCAGCACGCCCGCGACCTGCGCCGTGCTGCCCGCGAACACCACGCAACCCGGCATCTGCGAGAGGGCGGCGGTGCCGTCGAACGAATAGGTGAGCAGGTCCTCGCGCGTGGTGAGCACGTTGGCGTCGCCTAGCAGTCCACGAAGCCGCGCGACGGTGTCCAATGCGAGTGCCATGATCGAAGCGCGCGCGAGGATGCGGCAGCGATGGGGTGGAATCAAGCGTGGCAGGGCAGCGCCCACGACGCCGCGCTTGCCACGCAGCGGGGCTTTCCGCCACCTTCCTGCCCGTGGCCATCGCACTGCTGCCCGGACATTTCGTGCGCCGCGGCGAGCTGTATCACCAGCTTCGCGCGATGACGGTCGCCGGGCTGCCACTCATCAAGACGCTCGAGGCGCTGCGCCGTTCGCCGCCGTCGCTCGGCGACCGCAAGCCGCTCGACACGACCATCACGGCCATCCAGCTCGGCGGCACGCTCAGCGAGGGCATGCGGCAGTCGAAGGGCTGGCTCGGGCCGTTCGACCTCGCGCTCATCGAGAATGGCGAGCGCGCCGGGCGCCTCGACCATTCCTTCGGCCTGCTCGAGCGCTACTACAACGAGCGCGCGCTGCTCGCGCGCAAGATTTACTCCGGCCTGCTGTATCCGGTGCTCACGCTGCATCTGGCGTGCTTCATCTTCCCGCTGCCGGCGATGCTCAGCCCGCAGGGCATCAGCATGAACGAATACCTCGTGCGCGCGCTCGCGCCGCTGGCGATGGTTTACGGGCTGACGCTGCTGCTCGTGCTCACGGGGCAAAGTTCATGGGGTAAACGCTGGCGCGCGGTGCTCGAGCTGGCTTGCCGTTACAGTCCCGTGACCTATCTGGTGGTGCTGGGCGCGCTCTTCCTGGTGTCGCAGGCGCTGCCGCAGGCGGGCGGGTGGTTCTTCAACTGGCTGATCCTCGGCCCCGGTGTCGCATGGATCTTGTATCTCGTGGCAGGCGCTTGGAAAAACCTGGCGCTCGCGCGGACGGCGATGCTGCTGGACGCGTTGCTCAACGCCGGCGTGGACGTGGTGAAGTCGTGGGACATGGCCGGTTCGGGTTGCGGCTCGCCCGCCATCAGCCGCGCGGTGGCAAAGTGGCTGCCGCGCGTCAGCGAAGGCAACGAGACGCCGGGCGAAGTGCTGTCGAACTGCGGCGAATTCCCCGAGCTGTTCCGGAAC